>ERZ802819.387-NODE-387-length-29400-cov-18.5426_pt1 | contig 29400 bp, 21 predicted proteins | sample MGYA00345647_ERZ802819 | MGnify/ENA primary metagenome ERZ802819 (study PRJEB30503, sample SAMEA104212355) | marine metagenome | biome: Westerlies Biome; feature: [SRF] surface water layer (ENVO:00010504) within the epipelagic zone...; material: water...
TCCACGCCGAAAACTGAAAGCAAGCGCAACTTTATAAATAGGTATGGTATAAATAGGTGTGGGCACATATCGACCTTCGGCTAGATATGGGGCCAGATATGCGGCGCTGCTATGCAAGATACGGCAATGGTGACTAGCCTTGCGGGCGAAAAAAAGATACACAAGACGCTGTTAAATAGACACATGAAAAAGGGACCGCGCGCAAAATCATGGCCAGCCATCAATATGTTTATGTAATGAACCGTCTTAGCAAAGCCTGGCCTGGTGGCAAGGAAGTGTTGAAGAATGTCAGCCTGTCATTTTTTCCTGGCGCAAAGATCGGTGTTTTGGGGCTGAATGGTTCTGGTAAATCGACTTTGCTGCGGATTATGGCTGGCATAGAAACCGAATTTCAGGGCGAGGCATGGGCTGCCGACGGGATTAAGGTTGGCTATTTGCCACAAGAGCCGGATCTTGATCCGACGCTGGATGTTGCGGGTAATGTTCTGGCTGGCATGGGGCGGGCGAAAGAGCTTGTCGATCGGTTCAATGAGGTCAGTGCAAAATTTGCTGAAGAGATGACCGATGAAGAGATGAATGCGGTGATCGCCGAACAGGCTGAATTGCAGGAAGAGATTGATGCGATCGATGGCTGGGATCTGGAACGCAAGGCGGAAATCGCCATGGATGCGCTGCGGGTGCCGGCTGGCGATGCCGACGTTACCAAATTATCCGGCGGGGAAAAGCGTCGGGTGGCGCTGTGCCAGCTTTTGCTGAGCGCTCCTGATATGTTGCTGCTTGATGAGCCAACAAACCATCTCGATGCTGAATCGGTCGCTTGGTTGCAGAAATTTCTGCATGATTTCCCCGGTACCGTTGTCACCATTACGCATGATCGTTATTTCCTTGATGAGGTGGCTGGCTGGATTCTGGAACTGGATCGCGGTGCCGGCATACCCTATGAGGGAAATTACTCTGGCTGGCTCGAGCAAAAGCAAAAACGTCTTGAACAAGAAGGCCGTGCCGATGATGCGCGGGTAAAATCGCTGTCGCGTGAACTTGATTGGGTTCGCGCCGCACCAAAGGCCCGTCAGGCCAAATCAAAGGCCCGTATCAACGCCTATGAAAAACTGTTGGCTGAGGGACAGCAGCAACAAATCGATACGGCGCGGATCAGCATTCCGGCCGGGCCACGTCTTGGCGATATTGTGATCAATGCCAATGCGATCAGTAAAGCATTTGGTGACAGGCTGTTGATTGATGATCTGTCATTTCGCCTGCCGCCGGGCGGTATTGTCGGGGTTATCGGGCCGAATGGTGCAGGTAAAACAACATTATTTCGGATGATTACCGGTGATGAAACGGCGGATAATGGCGAATTTGTCGTCGGCGATACCGTCAAGCTTGGCTATGTCGATCAATCGCGTGATTCACTGGATGACAAGAAAACCGTGTGGGAGGTGATTTCCGACGGTCTTGATGAAATTGAGCTTGGCAAACGGACGATGGCGTCACGCGCTTATGTTGGTCAGTTCAATTTCCGCGGTGGCGACCAGCAAAAACAGGTGGGCCAGCTTTCTGGTGGTGAGCGCAACCGGGTGCATTTGGCGCGGATGTTGAAAAGTGGGGCGAATTTGTTGTTGCTTGATGAGCCGACAAATGACCTTGATGTGGATACGCTGCGGGCGCTGGAAGAAGCGCTTGAGGAATTTGCCGGCTGCGCTGTTGTGGTCAGCCACGATCGTTGGTTCCTCGATCGGATCGCGACGCATATTCTGGCGTTTGAGGGCGAAAGCCATGTGGAATGGTTCGAAGGCAATTATGAGGCCTATGAGGCCGATAAAAAACGCCGTCTTGGGGCAGATGCTGACCGTCCAACACGTATCAAATATAAGCCATTAAGCCGTTAGGTTCGGCAATTTGCTGTGCAGGTGAGCCGTCACTTGTTCGCCGGTCACTTGTTGGCTGGGCGCTGGCTAATTTTACGGTTGGATGCGCTGTTTCATGGCGTCAATTAACGCCGCAAATTGGCCCTGATTTTGCCGAATGATGGCGATGTTTTCCTGTTTCTGTGTCACCAGCATCGAAATATTTTCAATTTCAACATCAAGAATACGCGGTGATGCCTTGCCGTTCATGACCACACGCCAGCCAACCGCGATGGGGGGCTGTTGGGCATCAAGGCCGGCAAAGGTGCCATTGACAAGCACCAGCTTTTCGCCTTTCGCCTGACTGCCAGTGATGGTAAATTTCAGCCCGGAAAGCTGATCAAAATTGCGCACCACGGTGCCGATAATGACATCGCGTATGACGGCTTCATAAGTGGCTTTTTGGGTCGCATCTGCGGCGCGCCAGTAGGGGCCTGCCGAAAATTTAGCGATCGTTGGCAAGTCAAAATACCGGTCAAACAGCGCTGACACCTTTTCGGTGCGTTTCGCTTCATTGTTGATATCCTGCGCCAATATTGATTCAACCTCGACCATCATTTGGGTCACAAGATTATTTGCCGCGTCAATCTGGCTGGTGCCGGCGGTGCTGGCGGTGCTGGTAAAGCCAAGCATTATCACAGCCGCCATGAGGGTGCGGAATTTAGCGCCGAGTCCGGCAAACACAGACAGCTTGTGTTGAGTTGTCGTTAATTGGCCTGTGCTAAATTCTGTTGTGTTTTGCACCATCATTGGATTGTCTCATCAAAGAAAGCGTCGAATTGGTCATCGGCAAGGCTCGGTGTCTTGTTTTTGTCCTGATCGCTACCGGGCTTGCCAGCCCGACTTTGGAAATACAGTGATCTGGTGCGCGCATAGGGGTCAATTGAATTGTATTTTACATCATTGATGGCGGCAAAATTATTCGCGCGAAAGGCGACGGCGCCAGCCGGAATTTGGGCGGTGCGCACGGCACTGCCGACATTGCCGGCATGGATCATCGATAACGGGTTGGTGACAGTATCAACAACCCGGCCAAGCAGATTCCGGCTGCTATGAGGGCCCAACACAGGCACCATCAGATAATGTCCATCCGGCACATTTGCGCGTGCCAGAGTTTGATCAAAACTGCGTTTATCCACCGCCCCCGGGGTCTCGGTGAGGTCGGCAAAACCCAATGTCAGGCCATTGATGGCAAAATGAATGGTGGCCAGTGCGGCGTTTTCAAATTCACCCTGCAATGTTGAATTGAGCGCTGTTGATGGCATGCTGGCCCATTCAAGATGGTTATCAATAGCACGACGACCACCATCCGGCACCGTCGATTTATAGCCTTTGGCAACTGGCTCAAGGACGTAGCTATCGACCCCCATGTTAAAGGCAAAGATGTTCCGGTTGGTGTTTTCAAAAGGGTCACGCAGATCACTGCGTTCGGCATCCGGCGTGGCACTGCAAGCCGCCAGCATAGCGGCAAACAACAGTACCGGGACAGACCGTCGCCAGGTCTGTAATGCGGTCGCGGGTGCATTTAGTAATCGCTGGTAGCTCATGGCCTGACAATATACGAAGAAAGTAATTTATCAAAAAGAATCATCCCATCATCTAATATGAGAAATACCGGGTAAAGCAAAAAATAGCGTCTTATGGTGATTGACCAGCATAGCTGCATTTGCGAGTTTGAACGTATGACCGAGATATTAGAAAAACCTGTGCCAATCTGGCTTGATGGGCTGAACGCCGCGCAATCCGAGGCTGTGACCACGCTTGATGGCCCGCTGTTGGTGTTGTCTGGTGCCGGCACCGGCAAAACCCGCGTTTTGACCTCAAGGCTTGCTGAACTTGTTGCCACAAATACCGCAAAGCCGTGGAATATTCTGGCGGTGACATTCACCAATAAAGCCGCTCGTGAAATGAAATTGCGGGTGGCGCAGCTTGTTGGCCCGATGGCCGAGCAGGTCTGGCTTGGCACATTTCATGCGCTGGCCGCCCGTATGCTGCGCCGGCATGCCGAATTGGTTGGGTTGAAATCTGATTTCACCATTCTGGACGCCGATGACCAGACCCGTTTGCTGAAACAGCTGATGGCGGCAGATGATATTGACCCGAAACGCTGGCCGGCGCGGATGCTTGGCGGGGTGATTTCACGCTGGAAAGACCGGGGGCTGAGCGCGGAACAAATTGACCTTGCCGAGGCTGGTGATATTGCCAATGGCCGTATCCGACAGCTGTATCAAAGCTATCAAAACCGGTTGATTGCGCTGAATGCCGTTGATTTTGGCGATTTACTGCTGCATATGCTGACGATTTTCACCAAACATCATGATGTGTTGGCCGATTATCAGGCGCGTATCACGCATATCATGGTCGATGAATATCAAGATACCAATGTCGCGCAATATCTGTGGCTGCGTTTACTCACCGGAAACCGCAATAATCTGTGTTGTGTTGGCGATGATGACCAGTCGATTTACGGCTGGCGCGGCGCTGAGGTTGGCAATATTTTACGATTTGAGAGTGATTTTTCCGGCGCCAAGACGGTCAGGCTAGAGGAAAACTACCGGTCTACCGGCCATATATTGGCGGCGGCATCAAATGTCATTTCACGCAATGAGACCAGACTTGGCAAAACCCTCTATACCGCCGCTGATGACGGCGAAAAGGTTCGGGTGAATGGCTATTGGGACGGGGCTGACGAGGCCCGCAGTATTTCCAGCCAGATCGAATCAATGCTGGCTGATCAGGTGGATTTATCGCAGGTTGCGGTTTTGGTGCGGGCCGGGTTTCAAACGCGGGAATTTGAAGAGCGCTTTATTTCCATTGGTTTGCCATACCGTGTGGTTGGCGCCAAGTTTTATGAAAGATCCGAAATTCGCGACGCGATTGCCTATCTGCGGCTGATCACCCAACCGGCTGATGATCTCGCTTTTGAACGTATTATCAATGTGCCCAAACGTGGCCTTGGCACGGCCAGCCTGCAAGCGGTGCATATGCAGGCGCGGGCGTCGGCCAAGCCGCTATTGGCAGCCGTCATGGATCTTGTTGACACCGATGAATTGCGGCCCGCCGCCCGCCAAGCCTTTAGCAGTTTTATCAATGATATAAGACGCTGGCGCGATCAGGCCGGGAAAATGCATCATACAGATCTGGCGCGTCTGGTGTTGGACGAGTCCGGCTATACGCAGATGTGGCAGCTTGATAAATCACCCGATGCGCCGGGGCGTCTGGAAAATCTGACCGAACTTGTTAACGCCATGCAGGATTTTGACTCGCTGCAGGGGTTTTTGGAACATATTGCCCTGGTTATGGATGGTGACACTGAAAACCAGCAGGGCGAAGTGACCTTAATGACTTTGCACGCCGCCAAGGGGCTTGAATTTGACACAGTGTTTCTGCCCGGCTGGGAAGAAGGGGTGTTTCCAAGCCAGCGCACGATCGACGAAAGCGGCGCGGTGGGTCTGGAAGAAGAGCGCCGTCTGGCCTATGTCGGCATTACCCGCGCCCGCAAAAACCTCTTTATCAGCTTCGCCAGCAGCCGGCGAATCCACGGCCAGTGGCAATCAGCCATCCCATCCCGGTTCATTCAGGAATTGCCGCCAGAACATATCATCGAGGATCTGGCACAGGGCATGGCATCGGGGTTGGGATTTTCCCGCGCGACATCAGCGCGGCTTGATGTGGCCGCAACCAATGGCTACGGGCCGGGCTGGCGGCGGATGACGGCGCGCCGCGAGGAAAACGCGGTCAATGGCTGGAAGCCTGACAACAACGCAACCGATTTTGCCAATGGCGATCGGGTGTTCCACCAAAAATTTGGTATGGGTAACATCCGGTCAATTGATGGTGATAAGCTGGAGATCGCCTTTGATAAGGCCGGACACAAAAAAGTGGTGGCAGGATTTGTGAGCAAGCCATGAGCCAATTGCAACGCGTTTCGCTGACTCTGCCGGGCAGTGTCGCGGAAACAGATGTAGCTGAATTTGATCTGGTGTTCAGCGAATTGCTGGATAGTGCGGCGGTGTCTTTTTATCGAAAAGGCTGCGGAAGCTGGGCCATTGAGGCGCTGTTTCATGAACAGCCGGATATGTCTGTGGTCACTGCATTATTGGCGCCGTTATTTGAAAAACACTCGATGGCGCCGCTGCCACTTGCCCTTCATAACCTGGCTGATCGCGATTGGTTGGCGGAAAACCGTGCGGCCTTTCCACCCCGGCATATCGGACGGTTCTGGGTGTATGGCAGCCATATTGAAAGACATCCACCAGTCGGCAGCCTGCCGCTTTTGGTGGATGCGTCACTGGCATTCGGGTCAGGCACGCACCCGACAACCGAGGGCTGTTTGCGGGCCATTCAAATGCTTGCCGGTGCCCGGCCTCGCCGGGTTCTTGATATGGGGTGCGGATCGGCTATTCTGGCGATGGCGGCGCACCGGATATGGCCGGCATCTGCGATTGTTGCCGCCGATAATGATCCGGTGGCCATTCGTGTTACGGCGAAAAATCGTCGGCTGAATAATATTGCGCCGGCTAAAATGCGGCTTGCGGTGTCGCACGGCTTTGCCAGCCGCTATGTCCGCCAGTCTGCCCCTTATGATGTCTTGCTGGCGAATATTCTGGCCCGTCCACTGGCCCGTATGGCACCCGAATTATGTCGGCATCTGGCGCCGCGTGGCTGGCTTATCTTATCGGGGATTTTGAACCAACAGGCGGTGTCGGTGCGCAACGCCTATCAGGCGCAAAAGCTGCGGTGCTGGCAACAGATCCGTATTGGTGATTGGACAACGCTGGTGATGCGCCCGACTGGCGCCGGATCAATGCCTTATCTGTGGAGGGGTCGATGCCAGAGCAACTAGCCACACGCCTTCAACGCTTTCGCCAACAACTGGCACAGCATCAGCTCGACGGGTTTATCATCGGTCGTGAAGATATGTATCAGGGCGAAGAGGTGCCGCCGGCAGACGAACGTCTTGCCTATATTTCCGGGTTTACCGGCTCGGCTGGCTTTGCCGTGATTACCGCCCAGTCAGCCGCGTTGTTCAGTGATGGACGCTATAGTCTGCAAATGCAGGCGCAGACTGGCGCGGCGGATTGGCACTGTCATACCTTGCCGAATTATGGGTTGGATGATTGGCTCGGTGAACATCCGATTGATGATCAGATCATCGGCATTGATCCCAGATTGGTGACAGTGACTGGTTTTGATCGCTATGACGCCAGCATCAGCTGTGCTGGCGGCACGCTGCAAATGGTCGAGAGCAACCCCATTGACGAGATATGGCAGGATCAGCCCGACATGCCGCCGCCCGCAGCCTGGCGCATGGATACCGCGCTTGCCGGGCAGAGCATGGCTGACAAGCTGGCGGCGCTGGCTGATCATCTGCGGCAAGAAAATTTACAGGCAGTGCTGTTAAGCCGGGTCGACGCGGTGAACTGGCTGGTCAATATGCGGGGCGGCGATTTGCCATTTACCCCGGTCAATTTATGTTTTGCCCTGTTTGATTGTGACAATGGATTGACGCTGCTTGGCGATGGCGAACGGCTGGCACCGGTCATCGGCCAGACAATAAACATCGCACCGCTTGCCGACCTCGCCACGCTGTTGACCGGGCTGGCTGGCAAGCGTCTGCTTGTTGAGCCGGCCAGCCTGCCAAAAGCACTGGCCAGCGTGATTGCCGCAAGTGATGCTGACATGGTCGAGGAAAATTGCCCGGTAACGGTGATGAAGGCGCGGAAAAACCAGACGGAAATCGATGGGTTTCACCGCGCGCATCGGCATGATGGCGTGGCCATGGTCAGGTTTCTGCATTGGCTTGAGGCGATCCGGCCGGCCGACTATACCGAAAGCCAGATTGCCGAAAAACTTGAACAGTTCCGCGCTGATCATGCGGAATTTTTGGTGCCAAGCTTTGCCACCATTGCCGGTGCCGGGCCCAATGGTGCCATTGTCCATTATCGTGCCATTGCCGGTGCCGATCGCAGGCTTGCCAATGGCGATATTCTGCTGCTTGATTCGGGCGGGCATTATCACAGCGGAACAACAGATATCACGCGTACCCTGCTGCTTGGTGACGCCGCGCCAACAGCCGATGTGAAAGACGCATTCACCCATGTATTACGCGGCCATATTGCACTGGCGATGGCCCATTTTGAAACCGGCGCCACCGGCCAGCAACTCGATGGCATTGCGCGGGCGCCATTATGGGCTGCCGGGCTGCAATTTGCGCATGGCACCGGACATGGTGTTGGCCATGTGTTGTCGGTACATGAGGGGCCAGCCAGTATTTCCAAGCGTGGCGGTGTGCCCATCGAGGCCGGCATGGTGTTGTCGAATGAGCCTGGCTATTATCTGCCGGGGCATTATGGAATCAGGTTGGAAAATCTGCTTGCGACGCGGCCGGCATCTGATAATGGTTTTATTTGTTTTGATACGCTGACTCTGTGTCCGTTTGACCGGCGGTTGATCCGCGCTGATTTACTTTCGGCCAGTGAGCGGGGCTGGCTGGATGATTATCACCACACTGTGTTGACAGTGCTTTCGCCATTGTTGCCAGACGATTGTCAGCGTTGGCTGAGTAACGCCTGCGCACCTCTTTAGGCATATGGTTTAACGGGAAGAATCTGTCCCGGCATTGCTGACCAAATCGAGCCATGCGGCCTCATCAAGAACGGTGATGCCAAGCTCTGCGGCTTTTCGGGCCTTGCTGCCGGCATCGGCGCCGGCGACCAGAAAATCAGTCTTGGCCGAAACCGACCCGGACACTTTTGCGCCAAGCGATTCGGCTTTGGCTTTCGCCTCGGCGCGGGACATTTTGTCGAGACTGCCGGTAAACACCATAATTTTTCCCGAAACTGGGCTATCGTTGGTTGGCCGCTCTGGCGGCAAAACCGTGACCACAGCACGCAGCTGCTGCACAATCTGATATAAATCAGCATTGCCGAAAAAGCTGATGATATCATCTGCCATTGCCGCGCCTATCTGGTCGATCTCAACCAGCTCGGCATGCACGGCTGTCAGGTCAGCCTGTGGGTTGAGCGCCAGCATCATCTGATCCATCTGGCCATAATGCAGCGCCAGCAAGCGCGCTGTTGCCTGTCCCACCTGTCTGATGCCAAGGCTGTAAATAAACCGCGCCATGCCAATCTGGCGGCGGCTGTCAATGGCGGCCAGCAATTTTGCTATTGATACCGCGCCATAGCCATCAAGTTCGGCCATGGCGTCGCGATGTGACCCCAGGGCAAATATATCAGCCGGCGTGGTGATCCAGCCAAGCGTGATAAATTGTTCGATCTGGCGGGCGCCAAGCCCTTCGATATCAAACGCATCACGCGATACAAAATGCTTGAGCCCCTCAAAAAGCTGCGCCGCACATTTGAGCCCGCCGCTACAGCGTCTGACAGCTTCGCCGTCGGGCCGGGTGGCATCATTGCCACATATCGGGCATCTATCGGGAAAGACGAATGCGGTCTCGTTACCGCTGCGTGATTCTGCAATCACCCGGACAATTTGTGGAATAACATCGCCGGCACGCTGGATCACCACCTTGTCGCCAATGCGAATATCTTTACGCCGGATTTCATCCTCATTATGCAAGGTGGCGTTGGACACGATGACGCCGCCAACCGATATAGGCTGCAACCGCGCAACCGGCGTCAGCGCACCGGTGCGTCCAACCTGAATATCAATGGCGCTGATTGTCGTTTCGGCTTGTTCCGCCGGAAATTTATGCGCCAGCGCCCAGCGTGGTGCGCGCGCCACCTGACCGAGGCGGGCCTGATAGTCATGCCGGTCAATTTTATACACCACGCCGTCAATATCATAGGGAAGGCTGGCGCGCGCACGACCAATGGCGTCATAGCTTTGCAACAACCCGTCAACATCCGGGCTTTTGCTGGACAAATCATTCACGGCAAACCCGAAACCGCGCAAAGCCGCCAGAAATTCCCAATGTGTTGCGGCGATTTCGGCGCTTGTTTCACCCATCGAATAGGCAAAAAACTGCAAATTGCGCGCGCCGGTGACCGTGGCATCCTTTTGTCGCAATGATCCGGCTGCGGCATTGCGCGGGTTGGCAAACACCCGTCCCCCCTGATCTTGCTGTTGCGCATTCAGCGCCAGAAAATCATCTCGGTTCATATATAATTCGCCGCGCACTTCCAGAATGTCCGGCACTGTGCCAAGCAGGGTTTTCGGGATGGCATCGACGCGCTCGATATTGGCTGTGACATCCTCGCCCACCGCGCCGTCACCGCGTGTGGCTGCCTGTACCAGCCGGCCTGCCTCATACCGCAGGCTCACAGACAGGCCGTCGATTTTTGGCTCGGCAACAAATTCGGCAAGGGCATCATCGGCAAGTGACAGAAATTTACGGACGCGCGTGACAAAATCAGTAATATCGTCCGGGCTAAAGCCATTATTCAGCGATAACATCGGCCGGGCATGTCTGGCTTTGCCGAAATGACCGGTGCTGGCCGCACTGCTTGGCGGGCTGCCAACCCGGAATGAGGGGCTATCAGCCCGGATTAACGCCGGAAAGGCGGCTTCCAGCAGGCGGTTACGCGCAACCAGCCGGTCATACTCGGCATCGGTCACTTCCGGATTGTCGTCCCCGTGATAAAGCGCGTCATGCCGGGCAATTTCTGCCGCAAGGCTGGCCAGTTCGGCAGCCGCTTCGGCGTCAGATAAATTTTCCGGGTCGGTCGTTTGCAGGGTGAATTGGGCTGGTTTCGCGGGCATGGTCTAGCCTTCCCGCAGGGCGGTGGCAGCGGCGCGTGCCTCGGCGGTAATGGTCTCGCCAGCCAGCATGCGGGCAATTTCTTCGGTGCGTTCGGCATCGTCAAGAACTTCTGTGCCACTGATAACGGTGTCGTCAGAGGCGGTTTTATAGATCCGCAAATGATGCTGGCCTTTTGCCGCGACCTGCGGCGAATGGGTGATGACAAGTGTCTGGACAGACTCACCGAGGCGTGCCAGACGCTCGCCAACAGCCGCCGCCACAGCGCCGCCAACCCCCGAGTCAACCTCGTCAAAAATCAGGCTGCGCGGATCATTTGATGCTTCCAAAACAACCTTTAACGCCAGCAAAAACCGGGCAAGTTCACCGCCCGATGCAATCCGGTCAATCGGCCCGGCGGCCATGCCCTTATTGGTGCTGGCTTCAAACCTGACGGTGCTTGTGCCTTTTGGCCCCCATTGCGACTCGTCAAGCGGGGTGATCACCGTTTTAAAAATGGCTCCCTCCAGCTTTAACGGTGCAAGTTCGGCTGCAACCGCCGCATCAAGCTGTTGCGCCGCGCTCCGGCGCCCGGCCTCAACAGCAGCCGCCAGATCCTGATACCGCTCTTTCCATTGTGCGGCGGCGTCCTGCATGGCACCAATTTGTCCGGACTGGTCTTCGATACCGGCAAGGCGGGCGGCGAGTGTCTGGTGTATCTGCGGCAGCGCGTCGGTGTCACAATTATGTTTGCGCGCTTGCTGACGCAGCGCATGTAACCGGTCATCCAGCTGTTCAAGCTGGCGCGGGTCGGCTTCCAGACTGTTGCTTGCCGCATTGATCAGGCTGCCGGCTTCGGCCAGTTCAGCCTCGGCACGCTGCAAGGCCGACAAGGCCTCATCCAACGGCCCACCTGCCAGCTCGGCGGCTTTTTCAAAGGCTGTGACCGCCATGCCAAGCGCATTTTGCGCGCCGGTATCGCCAAACAGCGCATTTTCGCCAACGGCCATGCTTTCGCCAATTTTACTGATATTGGCAAGGCGCGTTCGTTCAGTCAAAAGGCTGGCTTCTTCGCCAGTCTGGGGCGCCAGATGGTCAAGACTCTGCACGGCGTCACGCAACCAGTCTTCTTCTGCTTTGGCATCGCTTAATTGCTGTCGCGCCTGCTCCAGCGCTTGCCGGGATTCAGCCCAGCGGTGCCAGCTTTGGTTCAATTCGGATAACAGCTCATGGTGCCCAGCGGCCCGGTCAAGCAAGGCAATATGCGTACTGGTATCAAGCAGGCCGCGCCCTTCAAATTGCCCCTGAATTTCAACAAGCAGATCGCCGACCTGTCGCAGCAGCCCGACTGACACCGGCACATCATTTATACTGGCCGTTGATTTGCCATCAGCTTTGAGACGGCGCCGCAAAATCAGCTGATCCTCGGGCGTGATGCCGGTGTCCTCGAGCACCGCCCATATGGGGCTGCTGCGGCTTATCTGAAACAGTGCCGATACCTGCGCGTTTTGGCTGCCTTGCCGGATCAGGCCAAAATCCGCCCGGCTTCCCAAAGCCAGCCCCAGAGCATCGAGCAGGATTGATTTGCCAGCCCCGGTTTCACCAGTTAGCACGGTCAGCCCCGGCTCAAAATCCAGAGTGAGCTGTTCGATCAAAACAATATTTGAAACGCTTAGGCTCGCCAGCATTGGTTAATCAAAAATTGAGGTCACAGCATCAAACGAGCGTTTGATAACGCCTTTTGGTGCGGGTTTTTCCGGATCGGCGATTAATGCGGCAAGCCGTTCCGTCCAGATCGAGTTCGGGTAGTTATAGACAGCCACCTGCCGGATACGCCCGGCCTCGTCAATCAGCCCAAGCGCCAGATAGGCCTCGGCACTGCGATGCAGCGCTTCGGGCACCTGATTGGTGGTGTCATAATTGTCGATCACAACCTGAAAACGGCGCAACGCCGCGCTGTAAAACTGATTATTCAGATAATATCGGCCGACGGCCATTTCTTTGCCGGCAAGGTGCGAACGGGTGAGGTCGATCTTCAGCTGGGCATCGCGTGAATAGGTGCCTTGTGGAAAACGGCGGACTAATTCTTCAAACGCCTGCATCGCCAGTTTGGTCATCGCCGCATCGCGTTCCACATCGACAATCTGTTCGTAATAGCTCAGGGCTTTCAGATAATATGCATATTCGACAAATTCGCTGGCCGGGTTCAGCTCAACAAACCGGTCGAGTGCGTTAACCGCCCGCACATAATCATTGGCTTGGTAAAATGACCAGGCAGCCATAACCTGCGCACGCACAGCCAGTGCCGAATAGGGGTGCTGTCGTTCGACCTCTTCAAATTTAGGCGCGGCTTTTTCCGGACTTTCGTTGAGTACGGTGTCAAGCGCGTCATTATACAAGACCTCAACAGGTTGCTCGATCTGTTCTTCGACGACAGTGGCCGATGAACAGGCCCCGATGAAACAACAGCAGATCAGCATTATGATTTTGTCGTATGTTCTCACCGGGGACTCCGCGCTTGATTTAGGCCGTAGTATGAGCCTTGGTTTGGGCCGTAGTTTGAGCATAGCCTGCCAAGACATGCACCGACCACGCAACACAATAGCTTGATAAATCACCGCTGAAAAGACCGCGTGATGCATGTTTGGTGAATAAGATGGCTGTGGGTGAAATTTTGCCCGGTTTACGCCGTGGCGGCGGCGGCCATTTCCGGCAATACATAACTGTCTGAACGGCTTTGTGTTGTGCCAGCCTCAACAATTTTATAGGCGCTCGGGTCACTAAGCAGCGCCTGCACCAGTTTTGTGCTGAGCGCATGACCGGGGCGATAGGCTGTCATTTTGGTTTTAACCGGCATACCCAGCAACAAAAGATCACCCAGACAATCCAGCGCCTTGTGCCGGACAAATTCACGTTCCATGCGCAAACCACCGTCATTGAGAATTTTGCCGCCATCGACAACAAGCGCATTGTCCAGCGAGCCGCCCAACGCAAGTCCGGCATTTTTCATCAGCTCGACATCACGCCACTGGCAAAATGTACGGGCGCTTGCCAGTTCGGCGGCAAAGCTGCCATCCTGATGGCGGTAGCGCAGCGACTGGTTGCCAATCGCGGCGTCCTCAAATTCTATTTCAATATCTAACTCGAGGTGATCACAAGGCTCTAACCGGGCCCAGGAACCATCATCGAGACTGACCACAACCGGCTTGGTCACCAGAATATATTTGCGTCGTGCCGGTAATAGTTCGAGTCCGACGCCATGTAATGCATCAAGAACAGGTTGGCTGCTGCCATCAAGGATCGGCGCCTCGGGGGCATTGATTTCGACGATTGCATTATCCAAACCAACGCCAGCAAAGGCTGCCATCATATGTTCGATTGTTTCAAGACCAATGCCGTCATTATTAACAACACGCGTGCATAGCCGTGCCTGTTCAGCAAATTTTGCGTGGGCATGAACGGTTTGCAGTCTTGCATCTATGTCAATCCGACGAAATTTAATGCCGGTATTTGCCGGTGCCGGACAAATTGACAGCTCGACAAAACGACCTGAATGCAGTCCAATACCGTCGAAAGTCACACGGTCACACACCGTCGTTTGAAACGGCTGTTCGACATATTGGTTATAGGCAATCGTATCGGGCATAAAAGCTCTGTCGTTTCTTTGTCATCGCCGCCATAACTGGCATTATGAGTGGTCGATTATGTTGCGTCTCGTTGTTTGGCCGCTTTGATGTGGCCGGATAGGTTTTTATGCAAGGCAAAGACAACCCGAGAAAACAATACGCATTTCCCCGGGTCATTCCAAATCACATTTGGTTACTGATTGTAGCAATAGCTGTTGCCAGCTATGACCATTGGTTTAGTTGGCCTGCCGGCGTAAAAATGCCGGAATATCCAGCTCATCGTCAGACACCTCTAATTTCGCGTTGTCGGTGTTATTGGCATCGCTATGCACAACATCTGAACGCGACAAATCGAGGATTGATGCCGAGGGCTGTGCTTCGCCGATGGCTGGCTCTTTGCGGGATGCGGGTTCGGCTGCATCTGGCTTGGTTGACCACAGGCCTGAAATTTTATTGATCAGGCTGGCCGGCCGTTTTGCCGGAGTCTCCATCGCAACAGGCACAGCATCAGCATCTGGCAACGCTGTTGTTTGTGCCGGAATGAAGCCAACACGCGGTGCTGCCGCAACCTCTGCAGCCTCTGGCGTTGCCGTATCCGACTTGGTCTCATTGTCGGTCTGCGCGACAAGTGGTGCGGTGTGGTCTGTGTCGGTTGTGACCGAACTGTCATCCTGCTGACTGCCGGTTTCATCCGGCGCATCGGCAATGGCGGATTTGGCAATGGCATCATCGATATCGAGCTGATCGGCATTGTCGGACAGATCGCGGTGTTCTGCGGTGTTGTCCGTGCCGCTATCAGCAGTTATGACATCCACGTCTGCGTCAGCGGTACCCGGGCTATCAACCGCGTCTGCCTTTGTTGCTATGTCGGGTGATAAAGCCGCATCGGCCGGTGCGCTGTTGTCCGCCATTGTCGTTTCGGCAATGGCTGGCTGAGTTGGGACGAAACCTGCCAGCGGATTTGGCACGATGGTGCTGGGCCGCAGATTGGCCACAGCCGCCGGTGCGCTGGCAGTGCTTGGCTTTCCAAGCGCTTGTGTGGCAGCGTCGATGCCGGTGGCCACAACCGATACCCGCATTACACCTTCAAGCTTGTCATCAAAGGCCGATCCGAAAATAATCGTGGCGTCGGCGTCAACTTCCTTGCGGATGCGATTGGCCGCTTCATCAACCTCAAACAATGTCATATCCATGCCGCCGGTGATATTGATCAAAACGGCATGTGCACCTTTCATGGTGGTGTCGTCAAGCAGCGGATTATTGATTGCCGCCTCGGCCGCCTGTGTGGCGCGGCTTTCGCCGCTGGCTTCGCCAGTGCCCATCATGGCCTTGCCCATTTCGCCCATCACCGCCCGAATATCTGCAAAATCCAGATTGATCAGCCCGGGCTTGATCATCAGATCGGTGACGCCGCAGACGCCCTGATGCAATACCGTGTCGGCGATATGAAACGCATCGGCAAAGGTGGTGCGTTCATTCGCCAGACGGAACAGGTTTTGATTTGGGATGATGATCAGCGTGTCAACATAGGCTTGCAGTTCTTCAATGCCACTCTCGGCCTGTTTCATGCGGCGCTGGCCTTCAAATTCAAATGGCTTGGTGATCACCCCAACAGTCAGGATGCCGCGCTCGCGGGCGGCTCTGGCAATCACTGGTGCGGCTCCGGTGCCGGTGCCACCACCCATGCCGGCGGTAATAAAGACCATGTTGCAATCGGCCAGTTCAGCCATGACTTCCTGCAGGCTTTCTTCGGCGGCGGCACGGCCAATTTCTGGTTTTGATCCAGCTCCGAGCCCTTGCGTGATGGCGCTGCCAAGCTGAATTTTACGGCTGGCTTTGGAATGCGCCAAAGCCTGCCCGTCGGTATTGGCAACAAGAAAGTCAACGCCCTCAAGGTCGGCATTGATCATATTATTGACGGCGTTACAGCCGGCGCCACCAACACCAACTACGGTGATACGTGGACGCAGCTCTTGCATATTTTGCGGTACAGTAAGGTTAATGGTCATGACTGACTCCCTTCGCTTTGAATTGTGCATTGTGACATGTCAGCAGACATGCCTATTGAAATGGCAGTTGTGACCTGCCGGTTGGGTTGGATTACACGGCGAACAGAACTGCCGGAATCGAGGGGTGAACATATTGGTGTCATTTTTACCTCTTCTTACAAATTGTCACGAAGCCACGCACCAATACGTTCGAATGGCCCATGTGGCAGGGTGCGGGTCTGCCGGTCGTCGGGGTCATTATCTTCGAGGCGGCTCACATGGATCAGGCCGCCAATGCTGGCGGCGTATCCCGAGCTGCTGTTATTTTCGTCAAGTCCGGCAACGCCGATGGGTGTGCCGATACCAATTGATTTTTTGCTCTGTCTGGCGAACAGATCGGCAAGGCCGGTAAGCTGGCTGGCACCGCCGGTCAGCACAAAACGACTGCCGGCGGTATGTTCCATGCGGGCTTTCGCCATGCGGTTTTGCAGTATTTCGAGAATTTCCTCGACACGTGGCCGGATAATTGCGCTTAACAGATTGCGTTCAATGGTTTTGCCGCCAATTTCGGTTGTGGCGCTGCCAAGTGACGGAATGGTGATGTTGTCACTGCGACCAAGGCGCATCACTTCGCGCAATCTTTCCGGGGCGTCGCCGGCAACCTCGGTCGGCATCACCGAACCGTCAATCGCCTTCAGTCGTTCCGCATCACTCAGCGGTGTCGACAAAATCCGCGCAATGTCGGTGGTGACATGATTCCCGCCAATGGTGATGGTGTCGACATAGACAAGCTTGCCTTCCATGAAAATAGCAATCGATGTTGTGCCACCACCCATATCGATAATGACGCTGCCAAGGTCACGTTCTTCAGGCGTTAAACAGGCAATGCCAGACGCATAGCCAGCATGCAGAAAGCGTTCGGTCTCCAGATGGTTGAGCGCCAGCGCCTCGCGAAAATTTGCCAGCGAAATCCGCAACCCGCAGATGATCGTGTAATCGACCGATAATACCGTGCCACGCATGCCGCGCGGGTCGGTAATGCCGCGTACCTCGTCAAGCCCATATTGCAATGTCTGGACATGCATGGGCTGATAGCCCGGCGGCACGGCAGTCGCATCGTCGCGTGCCATCAAACGGTCGATATCGCGGCGGCGCACAACCGCATCGCTCAATGTCAGGCTTTGTTTGTGGATAACAGAAATCGGCTTGCCGCCGGGAACCACAATGCTTGCAGACTGCACCGATATGCCAGCCTCGCGTTCGGCGATTTGTACGGTTTTACCGATGGCAGTGCTCAGCGCCTCAAGATCGCTGACTTCGCCGGTGCGGATGCCGGCCGAGGCATGCGTGCCATGGCCGAGTAAGCGCACCCCGCCAATGCCGTCGGCCTCGCCAATCATACAGCAGATTTTCGACGATCCAATGTCAATAACGGCAAATGGTCGCCGCGTGATGGCTTTGGTCTTTCGCAAAATCATGTCTGGCTCCCCTGTCCACGTACCGGAATATTAGGCTCGACAATCAACTGTTTCGGCAGGCGCATATCGATCACCGCAAGATCCCGGTTGGTGATGGCTTTCTCGCGGTCGATGACAGCCAGCCGTGACCAGGCCGAAATCGGGTCAGTCTCCGGCAGGCGAATTTCCATGCCATTTTTCAAATGCACATCCCAGCGCCGCTCGGATCGGAAACTGATCGCCCAGACTTCGCTGAATAATTCGGGTTCGGTGCGAAGCGCCGCAAGAATCGGCGCGGCATTGGCCGCCGCGTTATCACCGGCGACAACCTTGAGATGGGTGAAATCACGCGGGTCGGCGCCGTCAATGATGGCCCCGGTTGCATCGATAAGCTGATGCGTTGCATTATTCTGCATCAGTGCCACCGGCATACGTTCTTCAAGGATGATATAGATGGTGCCGGGAAGGCGCCGCTCAATGACAACATTTTTGACCCAGCCAATGTCACTGACGCGGCTGTGAAGCGCCTGTAAATCGACGCTGAAAATCGGCGTGTCAAGCTGCAGGTCAAGGGCGCTAAGCAAGGTTTCTTTATCGATATGCGAGCGGCCCCGCACCTGAATATGGCGCAATTTCAAACCGACCTCGGCACCAAGCTGATGCAATTCGCTGATCACCCGCGTACGATCAACATAAAGCATGCCGCCAGTGCTGATCAGGCCAAGCCCAAGCGCCGCGAGCGAGACCATTTTGATCCGATGCCACCAATCTGTCTGCGATTGCTGTGCTGCCCTGTTTGGCGTGATCCAGCCGATCAATCGTCGCATTGTGCTATCTCCAACAGATGGTTGACCAGTTCTTCACCCGACATGCCAAGAAATCTGGCCTGTTCGGGCACCAGCGATGTGGCGGTCATGCCGGGCTGGGTATTGACCTCTAGCATGAACAATTGATTGGCTTTGTCGTTCCACCGGTAATCGGCGCGAATGATGCCGCGGCAGCCGAGATGACGATACGCATGTTCTGCCCAGATACAGGCTTGCAGACCGACCTCTTCGGGCACATCTGCAGGCAAAATATGGTGCGATCCACCGGGGGCATATTTTGCGTCAAAATCATAAAATCCGCGATCCGAGGTGATTTCGGTCACACATAGGGCGGTGCCATCCAGAACGGCAACGGTCAGCTCGCGTCCCGGAATGAAAGGTTCGCACATCAGATGCGCGTCAGCTGCCCAATGGCTGCGGGCGGGCGGTGTCTTGCTGTCTTCCTCGACAATGACAACACCAAGACTGGATCCGTCATTTTGCGGTTTGATCACATGCGCACCCTGATAATTTTCCGGATAGACATGTGTATCTTCAGCCAGTGGCAAGGTCGGCGGCACCAGAATACCGCAGTCAGCCAGCATGGTTTTTGCCAAAATTTTGTCCATGGCGATGGCCGACGCGGCCAGACCGCTATGTGTATAGGGAATATTCATAATATTCAGCAGGCCCTGAATATTGCCATCTTCGCCAATTTGGCCGTGCAGGGCGTTGAACACGCGACCCGGCTTAAATTCGGCAAGTTTGGCGGCAATATCGCGGTCAACCTCGATCTCAACAGCATCCCAGCCCGCATTGCGCGCCGCCTGCCCACAAAAGCTGGCGCTGACCCGGCTGACCGATGCCTCGGGAGTCCATCCCCCCATAAGAACTGCGACACGTTCGTGATGCGTGCTCATTCGGCGCCCTCCTGATTTTTGGATGCTGTTAGGTCACGGCCGATGCGCCGAATTTCCCAGCGCAGCTCTGGCCCGCCATTCTCCTGCACCCGTCGACGCACTGTTTCGCCAAGCGTTTCGATATCCAGCGCCGTTGCGCCGCCGGTGTTAATCAGGAAATTGCAATGTTTGTCCGACACGCGTGCGGCGCCAATTTGCAGGCCACGACAGCCGGCTTTATCAATTTCCTGCCAGGCTTTGCCGCCATCCGGGTTGGCAAAGGTGCTGCCGCCGGTGCGCACGCCGCGGGGCTGCGCGTCACCACGGTTTGAGACAATGGTTTTCATCCGGGATTTAATGGCGGCCGGGTCGTCCGCATGGCCGGTCAGAATAGCGGAGGTAAAAATCCAGTCGGCCGGTGCGTCACTATGCCGGTAGCCCATGCCCATTTCGGTTGGCGTTGCCGTCACCGCGCGGCCCTGCCGGTCAAAACCTGACGCGGTCAGCGTGATGTCTCTGAATTCGCTGCCATAGGCACCGGCATTCATCCGCAAGCCGCCGCCGATTGTTCCGGGGATGCCGATCAGAAACTCCAGCCCGCCAATACCGGCCTTTTGCGCGTAGCGGGCGACATCAGCATCAGTGGCACCGGTCTGGGCGATGATCTGGGTGCCGTCATGCCGGATGTTGGTCAAATGGGCATTCATCTTGATGACAACACCAGCGACACCGCCGTCACGCACCAAAAGATTAGATCCGGCGCCGATCACGGTAACCGCAATATCAGCCGGGCAGGCTGCCAGAAATGCTGCCAGATCATCTGTGTCACACGGGCAAAACAAAATATCTGCCGGGCCGCCAACACCAAACCAGGTATGCTGCGCCAGCGCCGCGCTGCTGTTGTAATCACCACGCACTGTGGGCAAACGGGACAACAGATCTGTCATTCTGCGTCTCCCAGTTTGTCCAGCTCATCCGGCAATGTCGCTGCCCAGTTGGTGATATCACCGGCACCAAGACACATCACAAGATCACCGGCTGATGTGCGGGCTTTGATTTCAGCGGCCAGATCGTCCCGGTGCAGCAGGGCGCTGGCGGCTTTGTGACCATGATCGCGCAGCCCATTGACAAGAGAGTCGCGATTTATGTCATCAATTGGTGTCTCGCCAGCGGCATAGACATCGGCAACCAGCACTTCATCAGCGTCATGGAAACAGCCACAAAAATCGACAAACAGATCGGCAAGGCGGCTATAGCGGTGCGGCTGAACCACGGCGATCAGTTTGTTTTCACCACACATCATGCGGCCTGCTTTTAACGCGGCGTTAATCTCGACCGGATGATGCCCGTAATCATCAATAATGGTGACGCCATGGCTGACACCTTTGGTTTCAAAGCGTCGTCCAACACCGCCAAAATCGGCCAGCGCATCGCGAATCGAGTCGGCCTCGATGTTCATTTCGAGGGCGACGGCAATCGCCGCGAGGCAATTTTGTACATTATGGTCGCCAAGCATCGGAAAGCGAATATCGGTGATGGTTGTGGCATCGCCGGCGGCGCGGTCGGATAATTGCGCGTCAAATACCATGCTGGCCCCGTCAACCCGCATATTTACCGCCCGCACATCGGCGGCGGCGACCATGCCATAGGTGATAATGCGGCGGTCTTTGATGCCGGCCATCAGCCGCTGTACCGACGGGTGATCAATGCACAGCGTGGCAAAGCCATAAAACGGGATTGATGCGACAAAATTTAAAAAGGCTGTCTCAAGAGCTTCAAAGCTGCCGTGATGATCAAGATGTTCCGGATCAATATTGGTGACCACAGCCACCGTTGGTTTCAGCTTGGCAAATGACCCGTCGCTCTCATCCGCCTCAACCACCATCCAGCGGCCTTTGCCAAGCCGCGCATTGCTTCCCCAGCCGGTGATAATGCCGCCATTAATCACTGTTGGGTCAATATCGGCGCTGCTCAACAGGCTGGCAATCAGGCTGGTTGTTGTGGTTTTGCCATGCGTGCCAGCCACCGCAATTGACCAGCGCAACCGCATCAACTCACCCAGCATTTCGGCGCGATGAACAACCGGTATGAACCGCTCTTTGGCGGCGACGACTTCCGGATTATCCGCTTTAATTGCCGTTGAAATGACAACAAGGGCGGCATTTTCAACATTTTCGGCTGATTGACCGGCGATCACCCGAATGCCTTTTTCGCGCAGCCGATGGACATTGGCATTTTCCGACATATCGCTGCCCTGAACATCATAGCCAAGCTCAAACAGAATTTCTGCGATACCGCTCATGCCAATACCGCCAATACCGGTAAAATGCATGGTGCCGATTGATAGTGGCAACTCACTCATGCGCTGGCTCCTGTTGGTTTGGGGCCTGTTGGTTTGGAGGTGGATAGGCCAACCAGTTGTTCAGCCAGTGCAGCAATCAGCTTGGCGGCATCGGGGCTGGCCAGCGAGCGGGCTGATTTTGCCATTTGTGCCAGCGTTTTAGGGGCGCCCAGAAGCTGTATCAGACGGGTGGCAAGAGCCGCCGCGCTGACGCTTTTTTCATCAAGACAAATACCGCCACCAACATCCTGCATCTGCAGGGCATTGACGCGTTGGTGGTCATCCATCGCATTTGGCAGTGGCAATAACAATGCTGGCCGGCCAATCGCCGCCAGCTCGGCAACCGATGAGGCCCCCGCCCGGCAAATCACCAGATGGCTGTTGCCAAGCAATTGTGGCACATCGCTGAAAAATGGTCTGAGCTGGGCTGTCACACCAAGGTCGGCATAGCGTTTTTGCAAAAGATCAATTTGCTCGGGCCGCGCCTGCTGATGAATATGAAGGCGTTGGCGCAGCGGTTCTTCAAGCATGGCAATAGCATCGGGAACAAGTGATCCCAAAATTGATGCGCCCTGCGACCCGCCCAATATGGTCAGATTTACCGTGGTGGTGGAATCCAGCCGGTAGGGGGTTTCGGCAGCATCAAAAAAGGCTTGCCTGACCGGGATGCCAGTCAATTCATGCGCAATATCGGCTGGCAGGTTTTTCGTATTCGGCCAGCTCAACGCCAGCGCATCGGCAAATTTTGCAAGCATATAATTGGCGCGGCCCAAAAAGGCGTTTTGTTCATGCAGCAAAATCGGAATGCCAAGAAGTCGCCCGGCCAATAACGGGGCAAATGAGGGATAGCCGCCAAATCCTATGATCAGGGCAGGGCGCTTGACCAGTAAACGACCGAGGCTGGTGAAAGCGCCGATGGCCAGTTTGGTGGCGGCGACAGCGCGTCGTAAAAAACCTTTTTGAAAAGGTGATGCGGCGGCAATGACATGCAGTTTGGCTGGCAATTCTGGCGTGCCCTCAAGAAGTCTGGTACCACGCCGGTCGGTAAACAGATGCGTTTGATGGCCGCGTTGCTGCAATGTTTCAGCAACCGCCAAAGCCGGGAAAATATGGCCGCCTGTGCCGCCAGCAGCAAGATAGACAGGTCGTTTGATCATGCCGCACCTCGCTCTCGTCTATTGCTGGTTGGCCGATCGCTGGGCGGTGTATAGCTCTGGCCAATACGTTTGCGGGTCAGTGCCAGAATCAAACCGATTGTCAGGCCACTGGCGAGCAGTGATGAACCGCCATAGCTGATAAATGGCAAGGTCATGCCTTTGGTCGGGATGAGATTGACCGACGAGGCCATATGGATGCTGGCCTGTACCCCAAACTGCATCACCAGACTGGCGCTGGCAATCAGGCAGAACAGGCCGTCACCGCCGAGTGAGCGAACAAATCCGCGCAAAATGATAAAGCCGTAAAGCCCCAGCAAGGCGAGACAGGCAAGCGCGCCATATTCTTCGGCGGCAACCGCAAAGATAAAATCAGAATGGGCATCAGGCAGATGCAGCTTGACCCGCCCATCGCCCGGGCCAACACCAAAATACCCGCCCGTGGCAAAACTCTCCATGGCGCGTTCAACTTGCCATGATCCGCCCTCGAAAAATTTATCAACCCGCAAGGTGACATGCGGCAGATACAGATAGGCAAGGTAAAACAGCGCCGGGGCAACAAGCACGCCGCCAATCACAAACAGCAGCGGCATGCCAGCTAAAAACATCTGAAAGCCCCAGGTCAGAAGCATCATCAAGGTCATGCCAATATCGGGCTGTGCCACCAGAATGGTGACGATAATGCCAAGCAAAACAGTTGAATAGGCCCAGCCCGGAAAATCCTGACCTTCACGCCATAGGGTCAGCAGCCAGGCCGAGACGATGGCAAATAAGGGCTTGGCCAGCTCGGATGGTTGCAGGGTAAATCCGGCAATCGATACCCAGCGGGTTGCCCCCTTGATTTCGCTGCCAACCAGAATGGCCATAACCATCAGCGCAATAATACCGGCTAATCCCAGCAGCGCACAGGCACGGATGGTGCGCGGCTCGAGCATCGACACAGCGATCATCAGCGCCACTGTTGGCAACAGATAAATCAACTGCCGGACGATGAAATGCTGCGAAGACAGATGGATCAGATTTGCCACAGCTGGCCCGGCGGCCATCACCAACAGCGTGCCGATCACCATTAAAATCAGGGCGCTTGCCAATAACCATTTATCGACAGTCCACCACCATACACCAACAAGCGAGCGATCTGTGCGGTCAAGCATAGGCGTCTCCTGTGCGGCTGCATAACGTATTGGCGATCTGGCAAAAGGCATCGCCACGCGCGGCAAAATTGGCAAATTGATCAAAGGATGCGGCTGCCGGGGCTAACAGGATGGTGCCGCCGGTATGGCTGTTTCTGGCATCATCAAACGCGGCATAGGTGGCGTCATCGAGGTTGCGATACATGGCTGTCGGGCAATGGCCCTGCAACTGGCTGGCAAAAGCGGTGGCTGAGCTGCCAATAAGATAGGCTTTTTCAACATTGCCAATATGCGGCATGACTGCGTCCAGACCATCGTCTTTCGCAAGCCCCCCGGCGACCCAGTAAATATGCGAAAAAGCGGCGAGGGCTGTCGCCGCCGCGGTGCCGTTGGTGGCTTTTGAATCATTCACAAAACTGATGGGGCCGATTGTTGCAACAGCCTGTAAACGGTGCGGCAAACCGGCAAAACTGGCCATCCCCTGATCGATCTGATCGGCGCTCAGGCCCAGCTTGTGTAATACCAATGCGGCAGCCGCGGCATTTTCCGCATTGTGATCACCGCGCAGTGCCAGACAATGCTGGCGGCCGGCCGGTGCCTTGTCCGGTGTTGCCAATAGGGTCGTGACACCGCGTTTGATGCAGTCACGCGCCAGCTGGGTGACATAAACATCTGATTGTCCAAGAATGGCTGTACCATCGGCGGGTAACGCGGCTAACGCGCGGGATTTTGCGGCGATATAGCCGTTCATGCCAGCATGCCGGTCAAGATGATCCGGTGTAATATTGAGAACAACCGCGATATTTGGGGCCAGCGCGGGCGTGGTTTCGAGCTGATAAGATGATAATTCCAGAACAATCACCCCATCTGGCCCGGGATCATCCAGCGAACAGGCTGGCCGGCCAATATTGCCGCCAACAGCCACGGCTTTACCAGCTGTGGTCAGGCAATGGCCAATCAGCGCGGTGGTGGTCGATTTGCCATTGGTGCCGGTGATCACCACAAGCGGCGCTGTTGGTGCCGCCCGCAAGGCAATTTCCACTTCGCTGATGATCGCGACATCTTCCGCCTGCGCTCTGGCTGCGGCCGGATGCGGTGCCGGGTGCAGATGCGGAATGCCGGGGCTGATGACAAGCGCGTCAAGTTTTTTCCATGGCCAGTCGTGCCAATTGGCGATGGTGCCATTCGGCAGGGCGGCATCCGGTTTGTTATCATCATGCGCAAACACAGTCACACCAGCCGCATGCAGCGCCGCCACGGCAGCCATGCCCGAACCGCCGAGACCGAGGACCCCGACTGTTTGACCTGACATGGTGTGTGGACAGAGCATTGGCCTGTTTTCCTAACGTAGTTTCAGCGAAGACAGGCCAGCCACTGCCAGCACCACTGAAATAATCCAGAAGCGAATGACGATGGTTGGTTCTGCCCAGCCCTTTTTTTCAAAATGATGATGCAGCGGCGCCATCAGAAAAATCCGTTTGCCGGTGAGTTTGAATGAAGCCACCTGCAAGATCACCGAAACTGTCTCGACAACAAACAGACCGCCGGTGATTGCCAGCACCAGTTCATGCCGTGTCGCCACTGAAATAGCGCCAAGACCGCCGCCCAGCGCAAGCGACCCGGTGTCGCCCATAAACACCCGCGCTGGCGGTGCGTTAAACCATAAAAAGCCCAGCCCGGATCCGATTAATGCGCCGCACATCACCGCCAGATCACCGGTGCCCGGGACATAATTGATTTGCAGATAGGTGGCGAAATTATAATTGCCGGCAAGATAGGCGATCAGCGCAAAACAGCCGGCAACAATCATCACCGGGACAATCGCCAATCCATCCAGACCGTCGGTTAGATTGACCGCATTAGAGGCGCCAACAATGACCATCACGGCAAATGGCACATATAAAATGCCCATGCTGATGAGGGTGTCTTTGAGGAATGGTACGGCAACGCCATAGCGCAGGCTTTCCGGCGATAATTGCACAAAGGCGAGGGTCGCAATAAAGCCGACGACCAGCTGCATGCCCATTTTCATCCGCGCCGACATGCCATTATGTGAGCGCCGCCGCAATTTCATCCAGTCATCGACGCTGCCAATCGCACCAAAGGCAATGACCACAAGCAAGACCGGCCATAAATAGGGGTTCGACAGGGGCATCCATAGCAATGTCGAGACCACAAAGGCGATTAGGATCAGCAAGCCGCCCATCGTTGGTGTGCCAATTTTGGTCAATAAATGCGATTCTGGCCCGTCATCACGAATGGGCTGGCCTTCGACCTGATGCGCTTTCAGCCAGCGGATAAAGGCCGGCCCACATAGCAGGCTGATGATCAGCGCGGTAATGGTGGCACCGCCAGTGCGAAAGGTAATATAGCGAAATAGATTAAAGGCCTGGAACTGGTCAGCCAGCGGTACAAGCAGATCAGGCAGCATGGCTGGCCCCTTTCACGGTGTTTTGCGGTGCATCCGGGGTGATCGCAGCGCAGAGCGCATCGCGGACACGCCAGGCACCAGAGCCGTTTGACCCTTTGATGAAAATACGGTCACCGTCACATATCGATTGGGTGAGATGGGCGATGGCGGCGCTGATATCGGCCGCGGCAAAGCCGCTGATCGATTGATCCAAACCGTCAAGCATGTCATGCATCGCCGCGCCAATCGTAATCACCAGACGTGGTGCCAGTTTGTTGATATGCGGTGCCAGCGCCGCATGCGCCGCCGCCGTTGCCTCGCCCAGCTCGCGCATCTCGCTCAGAACCATAATCTGTGGCGGTGTGTTGGCGAGGCTGGCAAAAGCCGCGTTCATTGAGGCCGGGCTTGCATTGTAGCTGTCATCAATGATGCTGATATTGCGGCTGTGATAGATGCCGCTGGATCGCCGGCCACGTCCGGTTGGGGGTAGGCAATCGACCAGCGCGGCGGCAGCTTTATCGGCTGGCAGACCCGCCGCCGCAACACAGGCAAGCACACCCATGGCATTTTCCGCAAGATGACTGCCATACATGCGCAACGCAAAAATACAGGGGGATCCGGCAAGGCTGGCGTGAATCATCATGCCAGCATCATGATGATCAATAGACAGCAGCCGATAGTCAGCCTCTGGGTGCCGGCCAAAGCTGATCACTTTTTTCGCACCGGCCTGAATAGCCGCCGTCCGCAGGTTTTCGAAAAACGCATCATCGTGATTTAAGATGGCGGTTGATAACCCCTCAAGACCCTGAAAAATCTCGGCTTTCGCAGCGGCAATATCAGCTGTTGAGGTGAAAAATTCACGATGGGTATCGGCGATACGGGTAATAAAACCGATTTGTGGCCGCGTCAGGCGGGTCAGGCTGGCAATCTCGCCAGCCGCATTCATGCCCATTTCCTGAACGGCAAAATCAGCATGTTCGGGCAAGCTGGCAAGCGTGACAGGCACGCCAATGTGATTGTTAAAGCTGCGCTGGCTGGCGTGGCAACTGCCAAATTGTGACAGCGCATGCCACAACATGTCCTTGCTTCCGGTTTTGCCAACCGACCCGGTGATGCCAAATTCTATGCCCTGAAAGCGTTGCCGGCCGGCCATCGCCAACTGGCGTAAGGCCTGCAGACAATCGCGGACGCAGATTTGCGGCAGCGCAACGGCATTGTCAATCTGCGTGACCAGAGCCGCGCTGGCGCCGGCCGCCAGTGCCGCTGGCAGAAACTTGTGGCCATCTGACGTGGTGCCCGGCAAGGCCACAAACAGATCGCCCGGCTTGGTGTCACGGCTGTCGATGCTGATTCCGGTGATGCTGGTGGCGCTGATATTGGCAGTGATATTGGCGGCGGCATCACTGTGTGGCTGGCCATCTGTGGCCGCAGCAATCTCGTCAATTGTCCAGAACAGCTGTGCCGGGGTCATTGGACAGCCTCTTTTTGCATTTGCACCATCAGATGGCTGGCGATCGCGGCATCGTCAAATGGCAGGCTTTCATTGCCAACGAGCTGAACCGTCTCATGGCCCTTGCCAGCAATCAGCAGGACATCGCCGGATCCAACGCTGGCCAGGGCTGCGGCAATGGCTTTGTCGCGGCTGGCGATTTCAATGGCTGCCGGACAGGCGGCGATGATGGCGGCACGGATGCTGGCCGCATCCTCGGTGCGCGGGTTATCGTCGGTGACGAATACCTGATCGGCACCGGTGCTGGCGATGTGCCCCATTTCGGCACGTTTTCCGGTATCGCGGTCGCCACCACAGCCGAATAAAACGACAAGTTTTCCGGTGGCGGCCGGTCGCAGCGCCGCCAGCGCCGCCGCCAATGCATCCGGCGTATGCGCGTAATCGACAATAATCTGTGCCTTTTCCGGGTGGCCATGCACCATCTGCATGCGTCCCGGCACCGATGTGAGATAGGCCAGAGATCCCAGCGAGTCATGCAGCGGCAGGCCGCTCATATGGCACATGATCGCCGCTGTTAGGGCATTCATCGCCTGAAAGGTGCCGGCAAGTGCCAGCGGGATGTGCCAGGTTTTGCCCTGATAGACAAGCTGCAGATCGAGCCCGACATTGGTTGTGCTGATTTGTTTGATATGAAAATCCGCGTCTTTGCTGGTGCCAAAGGTTTTGACCACAACCGGCCGGTCTTTGATGCGGCTGACAAGTTTTTTGCCATATGCATCGTCAATATTGATCACCGCACTGCCGCCCTCGCTCAGCACCTCGTCAAACAAACGGGCTTTTGCGGCAAAATAATCATCCATATCGCAATGGTGATCGAGATGATCGCGGCTTAGATTGGTGAAGCCGGCAACATGAATATTCAGCCCGTCCAGACGATACTGCTGAAGGCCGTGGCTGCTGGCTTCAAGTGCCAGATGCGTCACCCCCTGTTTGGCGATGGCGGCAACCGTTGCATGCAGGCTGATGCTGTCAGGCGTGGTCAATTGCGGGATATTGGCGCGCGGCGCATGCGTATCATGCGTATCGGTGCCACGGATGCCAATGGTGCCAATGGATGCGGCTGACCAATTCACCCGCGCCCAGATCTGGCGCATAAATTCAACGGTTGATGTTTTGCCGTTGGTGCCAGTCACCGCAGCTATCATGCCGGATTGCTGTGGCCAGAAACGTGCCGCCGCCGCCGCCATAACCTGTCGCGGGTTGGGTGCCTGCAGAACCGGTATCGCGATGGCGCTTTGGCGTTCAAATGGCCGGTCGTCAGTCACAATGGCACCAGCGCCCCTGGCCACAGCGTCATCGATAAAATCACGGCCATCATGCCGACTGCCGGGCAAGGCAAAAAACAAATCGCCTTTGCTCACCGCTGCCGAATTGACCGTTAATCCATGAATAGTAAGATCATGAATATCCGTAGCGGCGGTGTCGCGCGGCAGGTCTACAAGATTGTCCAGCAGATCAGTAAGAC
>ERZ802819.391-NODE-391-length-29303-cov-16.3793_pt1 | contig 29303 bp, 21 predicted proteins | sample MGYA00345647_ERZ802819 | MGnify/ENA primary metagenome ERZ802819 (study PRJEB30503, sample SAMEA104212355) | marine metagenome | biome: Westerlies Biome; feature: [SRF] surface water layer (ENVO:00010504) within the epipelagic zone...; material: water...
CACCCGGTGCCTGACTAAGCTGGGGAAGCGCGTCAAATTCACCAAGAATGGCAATAACGGGCCCTTCGGTTCCAGCCTCACCCATAACCGCTGTTGGCATACCGCAAATGCCTTCGGTAACGGTAAATCCCTCGGCTTTGAGCGCCGCCACATGTTCGGCAACCGATGCAAATTCATTGTAAAGCGTTTCGGGTGTTTCAAAAACCCGATCGGATAACGCAATAAATTCAGCTCTTTTGGCATCCACCAATTTCCAAATCTGTTCTTCATTTAGCATGTTCAACTCGTTTCTTCCCAAAAGGACTAACCCAATCAAATGATAGAAAACGTCAATTCTATAAATGAATGTTAAATCCAAAATGAAGCTTTACACAAATGCAAAACAAACAAGAATTATAGAAATTTTTAGCGGTAGCGCGCGATGCAAAGACGGAGGATTTTTAGCAAGGACGGGCGCAAAGACTGGAACAAAGGCGAGGATAAATTAACTGCGCATAAGCGCGCCATTCGGATCATAAGCCACTGCGCCCAGAATTTCAGCATCATAAAATAGTCCCAGAATTTCCACCTGCAATTTTGTCCCCGCGCCAGCATAGGCGGTTTTCACATAGCCCATTGCCATTGACTGGCCAACCCGATGCGCATAACCGCCCGATGATACATAGCCAACTGCCTGCCCATCTTTCAATATGGCTTCGTCATTCGAGACATCAATCGCATCAACATTAATCACCATTGTGACAAGCCGCTGATCCGGCCCGTCTTTTCGCGCTTTTAATGTTGCCTCTTTACCAATGAAATCTTTACTCCAATTGATAAAGGTGTCCATGCCAGATTCAACTGCATTGAAATCAGGGCGGTATTCCAGCGACCACACACCCCAGCCCTTCTCCAGCCGCATTGATAACAGCGCCCGCGCGCCATACCAGCGATAGCCAAGATCGGCACCGGCTGCCTCAATAGCCTCGGCAAGACGGAGTAAATATTGCGGATGGCAATAAATCTCAAAACCCAATTCACCTGAAAAGCTGATCCGATTTAAAATCACCGGAACACCTGCAACAAAACATTGGCGCAAATCGCGGAATTTCAGGCTGTCAGCACCAACATCACCACGCGTAAGCCGCGCCAAAAGCATGCGTGATTTCGGGCCAGAGAGAGCAATCCCATGCCAATCGTCCGACCGATTGCGATAGGTCACATCATCGGGAAGATTCTTTTCAAACCAACGGCGATGCGCCTGCTGCATCGCGCCTGATCCAAAAAGCATGAAATGATCATCAGCAAGGCATGCCACGGTCAAGTCGCCATACAATTTGCCATTCGGCGTCAACATCGGCGTCAGGGTCAATCGGCCGGGCGCTGGGATATAGCCTGCCAAAATACGATCAAGATAGGCATGCGCCCCTACCCCTTTAAATTCATGTTTGGAAAAATTGGCAATCTCAATACCGCCAACCGCCTCTTGAACGGCCTTGACTTCACGCCGAACATAATCATGCGAGCGGTTGCGCTCAAAACTTGGCACCTCGAAAGCATCATCAGCCCCATCGGCAAACCATAACGCATGTTCAAGGCCAAAGCCTTGCCCCATCAATGCGCCTTTTGCCACCATCCGGTCATAAAGTGATGTGGTTTTCTGCATCCGGCCTTTTGGCAAGGTTTCATTCGGAAAGGTCATCACAAACCGGCGTTCATAATTTTCGGATGATTTCACCGTTCCCCAATCAGGAGTTGCAAATTCACCAAACCGCGCCACATCCATTGCCCAAACATCAATTGACGGCTCACCATCAATCATCCATTCCGCCATGGTCAGTCCGACGCCGCCACCCTGACAAAAGCCAGCCATCACGCCAACAGCAACCCAGTAATTTTTCATCCCCGGAACCGGCCCAATCATCGGATTGCCGTCGGGGCCAAAAGTGAACGGGCCATTAATGATATTTTTGATACCAACCTTGCCAATGGCGGGAATCCGCTCAAACGACATTTCCAGCCGGTCAGCAATACGATCAAGATCGGGATTAAGCAATTCATGGCCAAAATCCCATGGCGTGCCGTCAATTTTCCACGGTGTTGATTTTGGCTCATAGGTGCCAAGGAGCATGCCATTGCGTTCCTGCCGAAAATAAATATTCGCCTCATAATCAATGCCAGCTGGCAAACGACCAGCCCCATCAGGTGCCATCCGGCTGGTAATCTCGTGAATATCCTCAGTGATTAAATAATGATGCTCCATTGGCTGAACCGGCAGATGCACGCCAGCCATCTTGCCAACTTCACGCGCCCATAATCCTCCACAATTGACAATTTGTTCAGCATTAATCTGCCCCTTTGGCGTTGTCACATCCCAACTGCCATCGCCGCGCTGTTGAACAGCGGTAACCGGCGTATGGGTGAAATAACGAGCGCCATGAACACGCGCCGCCTTGGCAAAAGCATAGGTTGCCCCCGATGGATCAAGATCTCCATCCTGATCATCCCAAAGCGCAGCGTAATAATGTTTGGACTCAATCAGCGGGTGCCGCTCGGCAAGCTCTTGCGGGCTGATAAATTCTTGATGAAGCCCCATATAGCGGGCCTTGGATCTTTCGCGCTTTAGATAATCATACCACTCTTTTGTTGAGGCGGCATAAAACCCACCAGTGATATGCAGCCCAACCGAATGGCCAGATATTTCCTCGATTTCCTTGTAAAGATCGATTGTATAGCTTTGCAGACGACTGATATTTGGATCTGAACTAATCGTATGAATTTGACCAGCCGCATGCCAGCTTGACCCTGACGTCAATTCATCACGTTCAAGAAGCACAACATCCTTCCAGCCAAATTTGGCAAGATGAAACAGGATCGAGCAACCAACAACACCGCCACCAATCACCACTACTTTGGCATGTGTTGGAAGCGGTTTCACGGTGCCAGTTTCGCCGCTTTGAATTTCGGGCATGGCAGATCTCCTTGATCATTACGAAGACATCTCACCTAAATTCGTAAAACTATGGCAAAGTTAGCGTCAAGCAATTCTTCGCCATTGCCAAGCCCGTCAATGACGCCAATCAGTCCTGTCAATCAACCTCACTGGTCCTTGCGCCCAATCAATTGTAACCCAATCATCAGGCCAGTTGGTAAGATGATCATCAATGAAGAAATGGCGCAAATCCGTTTCAGTTGAACCGGCAGAATCTACGTTGGCTTTTTGAAACCACTTTTGATCAGTGATCATCCAGCTTGCGCATCGCCCTAATTATAGATTTCGCTTGAATACTTGGTTGCCAGAAATGCGTCCAGACCTTCAATGCCACCTTCATAGCCATAGCCACTAAATTTCAATCCGCCAAAGGGCGTTTCAACCGAATGGACATGAAGCGAATTGACCGCCAGCATACCAGTTTCGATTTCTGATTTTAAAATTCGTACCGTCTTTGGGCTGTTGCTAAAGGCATAGGCAGCAAGGCCGAATGGCAAGCTATTGGCACGCTCGATTACTTCATCAAGACTATCGAAACTTATCGTTGGTGCGATCGGGCCAAAAGGCTCTTCGGTCATGATGCGCGCGGTTTCAGGAACATTGCCAAGAAGCGTTGGCTGATAGAATGACCCCGGGCTTTGGATACGGCCGCCACCAACCAATAGCTCGGCACCTTTTGACACCGCATCGGCAACAAACCCGTCCATAATGTCAATCCGGCGTTCGGCAACAAGCGGCCCCATGCTAGAACTAGCGTCAAGCCCATTGCCCGGATTGACCGCCTCGACATGTTTTTTGAACGCCGCCAGAAATTCATCATGCACGGCCGCCTCAACAAAAAAGCGGGTTGGTGAAATACATACCTGACCAGCATTGCGGAATTTACCCATCGCGCACAGCTGCGCCGCGGCTTCAATATCAGCATCTTTAAATACCATCACAGGCGAATGGCCGCCAAGTTCCATTGTACAGCGGATCATATTCTTAGCAGCAAGCTGCTGAAGATGAATGCCAACTGGCACGCTGCCGGTAAAGCTAAGCTTGCGCGGAATTGTCGAGCCAAGAAGATGCTCAGAGACATCTGACGGCACCCCAAAGACAATGTTCAGCACACCCGCTGGCAAGCCTGCATCAACCAAAGCTGCACCAATCGCAATCGCGGTCGCTGGCGTTTCTTCGCTTGGTTTAATTGTAATCGAACAACCTGCAGCCAAGGCACCGGCAACTTTGCGCATCACATTTGTTGCAGGAAAATTCCAGGCAACAAAGGCCAAGGCTGGCCCAACTGGCACTTTGCGCGCCTCATGCTGCATGCCCGGAAAGCGTGATGGAATAATCCGGCCATAGATGCGTTTGCCTTCTTCACCATACCAGCGCAGAAGATCAATCGCGACCTGCATTTCAATTTTTGACTCGGCAAGCGGCTTGCCCATTTCACGCGTCAGATTGGCGCTATTAACCTCAAACTGGTCTTCGAGAAGGCAAGCCGCCTTTTCCAGAATGGCCTGTCGGCTTAGGGGTGTCATTGCCCGCCAGTGGTTGAAACCATCACGGCTGCTGTCGAGGGCTCGATCAAGATCTGCTGGGCTGGCATGCGGTACCTGCCCTATTTCGCTGCCGTCAGCCGGACAAATAACCGGCTCGCTTTTGCCCGTACTGCCAAGAACCCATTCACCAGCGATTAGCATTTTCAATTCTGGGTAGGACATCGTTTAGTCTCCATTTCGCATTTTAATTATGGGCCTAGTATGGATGGCAATTCGCCTTGCTTCAATCACAAAGACGGCACGGCCGGCAATATTTGGCAAATGAGGGTTGTCCTAATGGTGATGGTCTTGATTTTGCTGACGCAACCCCTCCTCGGCTGCCTGAATAAACATCGATGCCAAGGTTGTTCGGGGCCGGTCAGCCGGAAACATAAAAGCAAACTCATAGTGAATTGTAGGCTCCAATTGCCGCACAACAACATTGCCGCCACTATTTGATTTTGCGGTGAATGGATCAGCAATCGCAATGCCTATTCCATCTTCGACAAATTCATTCACCGCAACAGCCGTTGTTTCAAATTGCGGTTTATAATCAATTCCCGCCGTCGCAAAAAGCTGGTCAATCCGCATCCGGCCAATCGTGCCTCGCGGCAAGCCAACCAAGGCCTCACCGGCAAGATCCGACAGGCTTATCTTGTGCCGCTTGGCCAATTCGTGCTGCTTGTGCAGAACGCAGACCCCCGGAAAACGGCCAATGTGAACCATATGTTCGCTTGGATAGGTAAAGGGCAATGCCACCGCGCATAGGTCAAATTGCTGACCCTCGATTCGCCGTTCTAGCTCGCCCCGACTGACGACTTCGATATTGACCGAAACACGAGCCGCCTTTTCTTTGAAAATACGCAATACTTTTGGCATTAGGCCACGCGCAAGTGTCGCTGAGGTCAAGACTTGCAGATGACCGTCTGAAACCCGCCGGATCTGATTTGCCTTTCGCACAAATCTATTCAGGGCTTCGGCTGCCGAATCCGCTTCCGCCAATAGCAATTTTCCTTCAGCAGTTAATCTTAACCGGCGCTTGCTTCGATCAAACAGGCTGATACCAAGCTGGCTTTCAAGCGATGCGATGTGACGGCTCATCGCTGATTGGTCAACGCCAAGAATTTTAGCCGCATCGGTCATGCTGCCAGCACCAGCGATGACGCGGAATGTCTCGATCCAGCGAAAGGGAGGTTGTTTCATCTTTCTACCTATGTAATTTATACATAGTTATACGGTTATTTTTCATTTTTTATCATCATTTATTTCGCGTAGTCTGTTTTTTCTATAGTGAATCGAACCGAGGTAAAAATGAACGCGAATGACAGTTTTGAGGTAATTCCATCGGGCGCGGCGCTTGGCGCTGATATTGTCGGCTTGGATTTAAAGCAAGAAATTGACAGTGCCGTTTTTGATCGCGTAATTGACGCATGGGACAAGCATTTAGTTCTGCGCTTTCGCAATCAAAACTTAACCGAAGATCAGTTTGTGCGGTTTTCACGCTATTTTGGCAGCCTCGACAAGGCGCCGACACGGCCTGTTAACGGAAGCTATCATCCATCACGCGAAGAAATTGCCGTGATTTCGAATATTGTCCAAGGTGGTGTTCCGATTGGCGGGCTTGGCAATTCGGAATTGGTTTGGCATCAGGACATGACCTACAAGGATTTACCGCCCAAGGCCAGCATCCTTTACGGGCTGACAACCCCAGCCACTGGCGGCGATACGCATTTTTACAATCTCAACCGCGCCTATAAAACATTGCCTGATGCCTTACGTGAAAAAATCAAAGGCCGGTCATGCAAACATGATGCAACACGCAATTCGGCTGGACAGTTGCGGGCAGGATTTGACGAAAATTATGACAACGAAAGCCGCCCGGGTGCAATACACCCACTCGTGATCAAACATCATGCCACAGGCAAGGAATCGCTTTATGTCGGACGTCGTCCCAATGCGTGGATTGTCGGGCTGTCGGATGAAGAAAGCGACCAGCTTTTGGATGAAATTTGGCAGCATATCGAAAATGGACCACATCATTGGGCGCAACAATGGCAGCCAAAGGATATCGTGATTTGGGATAATCGTTACACGCTTCACATGCGCGGCGATCTTGACCCTACGCATGACCGGCTTATGCATCGCACGCAAATCCAAAATGAAACTGCCCCTGCCGCTGCTTGACCAAATGCAAATGCCGCAATGATCTAAATCCATTGATGCTTGTGGCGCCTACCACAAACGCCTTTTTATTCTTTCTTGCTGGTGGACATAAACGGTCCCGCCAGCATTCCCACCGCTATCTTTAACCTAAGGCGTATTTGATTTGGAACTTATCGATATTCTTCTGGTTTGCCTTATTGCATTTGTTACCGCAGGCATCACCGGCATCACCGGTGTTGCAGGCGGGCTATTACCCGCGGTTTTTCTGACGCCGATCATTGGCATCACCTCAGTCATGCCGGTCTTGGCGATCATGCTTTTATTTGGCAGCGTGTCACGCGCCTGGATCAACCGTGCCAATTTTCATCGCGACGCATTTGGCCGCATTGCAATACCAGCAGTACCGATGGTTGTACTTGGCGGCATTTTTTATGCCCAGCTAGAACCAAAGATGATTGCCTTGATGCTGGGAAGCGTTGTTCTAGCGTCCATTCCCATTCGCCGCATTGCCAAATCCTATGAAATCAAAACATCGCGCAGCATGTTAAGCTGTGTTGGCGGCGTTTTCGGATTTCTGGCCGGATCATCAACTGGCCCGGGTCTGCTACTTGTTCCTTTTATGCTTGGCTATGGGTTATCGCGGACCAGCTTTGTTGCCACGCTTGCGGTCATTGCAGCGTTGACCCATGTTGCACGCGCCATGACATTCGGCAGCATCGGCCTGATCGGGCAGGAGATTTTAATCCTCGGGCTGATTGGTGGCGCAGCGACAATACCAGGCAATATGCTTGGCAAAATAATACTCAAGAAAATGACCAATAATAATCATGAAATCTTGGTGGATTTGATGGCGTTTGGTGGCGGGGTTAATTTCCTTTATCTAGCCTTGGCTTGATTGTGGAAAACCGAAGACTGGAATCAGCCTTAATGCATAAGAATCTGCTTTAAAGAGTTTTTGAGTCACGCATAAAGACCAGTTGATCGGCCATCATTAGCAGTAATATTTGGCTGATGACTCATTTGACACCGTTGTCTGGACGCACAAAACCAAAGCGGTTATAAGCTTCAGCAGGGGCGTCAAGTTTGACCATATTATCGATAATGAGCTGGCACATTTGCGCAACTTTTTCTGGATCATTAAGCTGCGTTGTTTGTCTCGGATCGGTCTTTAGATCAAAGAGCTGCGACTGCTGATCGGCAAATGGCATGCCTTGCACCTCGACTGGCACGCCGCCCTCATCTGTTTTGGGTGGCAGCTTTAGAACCGGCACACCCTTGGTGAATGAGAATGACGAATGCAATGTAGCGTCAAGCAATTCCCGGATTGAAAAGCGCGCTGTCATTCTTGTTGGCATCAATGTGTATTCAAACAAATGTTCTGCCTTATCGACCACAGGATAGTGAAAATAGCTATACCGCCCATCACAAACATTCACTGCAGCCCCAAAATAGCCAAAAACTATACTGTCACGGCAATCATTATCTTTGGCCAATATTGGCAGCAAAGATTTTCCTGTCACATCATCTGGGGTTGGCAGCCCCGCCATATCAAGAATGGTTGGCATAATATCAGCAGTTTGGGTCAATGATTTGCGCCGAGTACCGCCCTCATCTGCAAAATCAGGATGATAAATCAGCAACGGTATGTGCGCGATTTCATCATATACTGGCATCCGGTTTTTTGCCCACCAATCATGCTCACCAAGCAAAAAACCATGATCAGTAGTCAGAATTAACGTCGTGTCAGACCAAAGGCTATGCTCGTCAAAGAAATCTAATAACCGCCCAAAATATTCATCAGTCATCGTAACAAGTGCCGAATAATTAGCTCGAATCTCAGCAATTTCTTCTGGCGTTTCACTAACCCGGTCATAAATTGGCCAATCCAAAATTGGCCCTTCATAACTTGTTGGATAAAGTTCTCGAAACCGCGACGGTGCGTGAAAAGGCTCGTGTGGATCAAAACATTCTAGCTGTAATAACCAATTATCCGCCTTACGATTCTTTTGAAGAAATTCATGCGCCATTTTAAATAATTGTGGCGCGCAGTAATCCTCTTCCTTTGTCATTGACTTCCGATTAATCATATAGTTTGTGCGGTGATGCTGGGCCTTATGATACGCCGATTTAAGAGAAACCAAATCAGGCTCTACCTCGGCTTTCCACCGGTCAATTGCCTGTCCCCTCACTAGTTCCCAAGACGAAAAACGTTGGTGATATGTTGCACCGCCATCGGCAAAATAATGATGATGATCAGTTATTAAATGACTATAGAAACCGTTTTCTTTCAGTAATTCGGGAAATGAATCATCGAAAGGTTCCAGCGGCCCCCAACTGCGATGCAGAAAATGATTGCGCCCGGTATGAAGGTCACGGCGTGCTGGCATGCACGGCAAACTGCCTACAAAATGATTGTCAAAAGTTATAGCGCGTCGCTGAAACCGTTTAAAATTCGGCGTCTTTACTGTTGTAGAGCCATATGGCTCCATTGCACCCCTGTTCAACGAATCCAATAATACAAAAACAGTTTTCATATAAACTTCAAAGCCTCTGGGTTGCACTCCGAGATCATCTGAGGAAACAAGATCGTAGTTTTTAAACTATTTTATGAATGCGAGTGACAACATTGGTATGTATGCCAAAGCAATAGCAACGCAGATCATTGAAAACACGAAAGGAAACGCATGCTTGGCAACGTCCATTATTGATTCACCCGTTACACCGGAAATAACAAAAAGGTTCAGTCCTATCGGTGGCGTAACAAAGCCAATTCCAAGAGAGGTTACCATCAGAATACAAAAATGAATATCATGCATCCCAATTTCTTGAGCCAATGGAAATAATACTGGCCCCATCAAAACAATGTTAGGAACAGCCTCCATAACGCATCCGGCAATAATAAATAGGACTAACATAAGGAGCACAATCACTGCATAGCTATCGGTCATAGCTAAAACGTTTTCGATGATCCACTGTGGAATATTTAATGCTCCAAGTGCCTCTGCCAAAGGGAGGGAGAGCGCTACCGTTGGCAATATCACTCCATTAACTTTTGCTGAGCTAATTAACATCTTTGGAAGGTCTGCTAATGAGATGGTTTTCAGCATAAAACCAACCAAAAGGGTAGAAACCACCGCAACAGACGCAGCCTCGGTAGGTGTAAAGATCCCAGAATATATGCCGCCAAGAATAATAAAGGGGATCATTAATGCGTATCGCCCATCCCATACCGCATCCAACCAATTCTTAAATAAGAACGGCTTTCCTGCATTCTCATACCCACGCCGACGGTTCACAAACACGTTTGTGAGCATTATGGACAGAAGTATTAATGTACCGGGAATTACTGCAGCTACAAAAAGTGTAGCGGTAGATACACCTAACACGAGTCCGATAACGATATATGCAATTGACGGCGGAATAAGAATTCCAGTGCAGGCCCCTGAAGCCACGAGTGCCGCAGCATAGGCTCTTGGGTAACCCGAGGACACAAGACGATCAATCGTCATGCGACCGACAGAAGCGCATCCAGCTGCGTCAGAACCAGATATACATGAAAAGAAACCGCAACCTAGAACTGTAGATGTTCCAAAGCCTGACCGAAAACTGCCCGCAGTTGCCTCAGCAACAGACAAAAGCTTATTTGACAGACCGGTTCTGACAAGGGCATCACCGGTTAGGATGAACAATGGCACTGCAAGCAATGCGAACGCATCCATGCCCTCAAAAAGTGTCTCGCCTAGAAGACTCAGCGGAAGGGTGCCAGTGAAAAAAAGAAGCGCTGACACGCCAATTCCCATGGAAACCCACATCGGAATGCCGAGGCCCATCAGCACAACAATGGCAATGAGAGGCAGGGCAATGCCCCAACTCCACTCAACATTAGCTTCAATGTTCATGTAATACATTATAAGTTCCTAGCTGAACATTTTATGGCCTGAGAACACAGGCCGGCCATTTTTCAAGTCTTGAATGTCCAGATAGACCCGCTGAATTATCCTTATCATCAACAAAAATAGACCAAAGGGCACTGCGAACGTAAACCAGGCTTGGCTTATTTGAAGCCCACTGGTGACAGACTCAAATTTGATCGTAGAAATCACGCCCTCGGCAGAGTAATAGAAAGCTACGGCCGCAAAAATCAGTGTCGCTAACTCACCAATTATATATAAATAGGCTTTTGATCTATCAGAGATGAATTTAAAGATTATATCAATTCGGATGTGGGATCTGTCTTTAATTGCCGCTGAAGCACCCAACCAAACCAAGTAAATAAATGCGTAGCGAGCTGTCTCCTCAGCCCAAATGGACGAATAGCTGAAAACAAACCGTCGAATAACTTCCATAAATACAATCGCTACAATATGGGAGTAGAGCGCGAACATAAGCCAACGTTCAAAACTCTCATCAAGTATCTCAAGTATTCTTTTCAAATTTTTCCCCACAAAACTGTCAGCGCTGGCAAAGAAGCCGTTTCTTTGCCAGCGCACAATTTGAAACTGATTATATGGAATCGATTATGTATCTTGGGTTAATTGTTCCTGCTGCTTCACGCAGCTTTTCGAACACGTCCAACGATCCGGCAAACTTTATTTTAAAGTCATCATATTCCGGACGCTGATGCCCAGCCATTTCAATAACCTCTGCCAGCGCGTCCGGTGTCATTTTATGAAACTGGACACCAGACTTCATCATGTCAGCCTTGGAATAGGACTCTGCAGCAGGCATTTTTGCATAGGCTTGACGAGCTGTAACATCTGACGCGTAATCAAGTGCATCTCTAACATTTGCTGGCAAGCTATTATACCATTCGAGATTAACGCTGTACACCTGTCCACCGTGGACACTGTTTGCAAGCGTAATATGACCAAGTACATCATGGAATTTTGCATTCCACAACGCTGTTATAGTCACGTCACAGGCGTCGGCGACGCCTTGTTTCATAGCTGATGCAGTTTCACCCCAAGCTACAGGAGTTGGGCTAGCACCAAGCAACCTTACAAATTGTTGCAACATTGGCGACCCGGGCACACGAAATTTAACCCCTTGAAGGTCAGCAGCTTTTAGAATTGGATCACCGCCGCGCCGTACCGAAAATGTTCTTGCTCCATTGGAGGGGTACCAAAGCACTTTAAATCCAGCTTTTGCCAACTTTGGATCAACAGTCTTGCGCCAAACATCCGATGTCACAAGGCTAACGTAGCTCTGATTATCAGCACTCCAGTAAGGAATGTTAATCAAGTCAACAGGTGGGCAAAATGGTGCAAGATTCGAAATTGAATGTTGACCACACTGGATAACACCCTTCTGCACCTTGTTGGCAAGGACTTTACCGACTCCAAATTTTCGGCTATGGCCTAGATTGACGTATATAGCACCGTTTGTGATGTTTTGGATATTTTCCTTAAAATCAAGTTGCATAGCAGCCATGCCGCGCGACGCACCAAGGGTCGACTGTGTCCCTATAATCATTTCAAATTTTGCAGCAGATTTTCGCTCTTTTTCTTCTTTTGCTGTAAAAGCCAGCGCTTCCTCTGACATCAGAGTGCCAGCGCCCGCGGCAACTACAGCCGTAGTTAAGCCAAATTTTCCTGTTGCTCCAAGAAACTGCCGACGCTCCAAAGACTCAACACTTTGTTTGTTGTCCTTATCCATTAAATTGTCTCCCCTCTATGTTTGTGATTAAATTAGCTAGCTGAACTCAACTTTTCTTTAGTTAGGGCGCAAGCTGAAAACATTATGATTATGGCACCGAATAACCAAAATTCTGCAACTCCATTTATTGGAGCCACGATGCCAATTTTTTGAATATGCATATATTTGCCAACTGCAATATTCACCATAAAAATCAGCAGCAAAAAACCCGCTAACCACCCAAAGAGCTTGGCCAACTTTTCCAAATCCCGTTTTTCTTTAACAACAAGCCGTTCCATCAACCGCGCACCTGTTAGCTCAACTACTGCGATAAGAAAAATCTTTCCGCGTGCGACAAATTGTGTCAACCTTTTTATTCGGGGCAGTTTATTTCTGAGAGTAATAGTCTCAAAAATTTATCTTTTAGAGGTTTTTGATGAAAACTGTTTTCGTGTTGTTTGACTCCCTAGTCCGAAAATGCATGGGCTGCTACGGGGGGACACATATCAAAACACCCCGGTTTGATGAATTTTCTGAACGCGCTGTAACTTTCGATAACCACTATGTAGGTAGCCTGCCATGCATGCCAGCAAGACGAGATTTGCACACTGGTAGGCTGAACTTTCTACATCGAAGTTGGGGGCCGCTTGAGCCATTTGACAGTTCATTTTCAGAAATAATTCGTTCAAAAGGCATTCACACACATCTCATTACTGATCACTACCACTATTTTGAAGACGGAGGCTCCACCTATCATAACCGTTACACGACTTGGGACTTCATTCGCGGTCAAGAGTGGGACAAATGGAAAGCAATGGTGCAGCCGCCGATAGAACGGTTCAAGGAAAAGTATCATGAAATACAACACCCACTCGATAATGAAGACCCATATGGTGACGGCCGCCTTCAAGGCATAGTAAATCGAGAGTCAATGAAAAATGAGGCTGACTATTGTTGCCCAAGATCAGTTGAAGCGGCGCTTCAGTTTTTAGATGATAATCACAACAACGATAATTGGTTTTTGCACCTAGAATGCTTCGATCCCCATGAACCATTCAACGCTCCTGAGAGATTCAAACAACATTATGAAACAGGGTACCAAGGTCCAATTTTTGATTGGCCAAGGTATAAACGCCACTCTGAAACAGAAGAACTCACAGCTGAGATGAAAGCTAACTATGCCGCTTTAGTTTCCATGTGTGACGAATATTTTGGCAAACTCATAGATCATTTTGATAGATACAATTTGTGGGCTGACACAGCGCTCATTCTAACCACTGACCACGGTTTTATGCTTGAAGAGCATGAGTGGTGGGGGAAAAACAGAATGCCTTTCTTCAACGAAATAGCGCACATACCTCTGATTATCCACCATCCAGATTATGCCAGCATGGCAGGAACTAGGCGGCAGGCTCTCACCCAAGTAATAGACCTTATGCCAACAATTTTGGATATGTATGGCCTGAAGCCCGATAATTACGTTGAGGGACTATCTTTACTGCCTTCGCTTGAGACAGAAATTAAAATTCATGAAACCGTGATGTACGGCATGTTTGGCGCAGGCACAAATATTACTGACGGAAAGTATACATATTTCAAGTATCCTGAGGACATGACGGCAACAGACCTTTTTGATTATACGTTGATGCCCATGCGACAAAAGACTCTCTACGATGTCGATGTGCTCTCCGAGACAACACTGGTTGATGACTTTTCATTTTCAAAAGGCGCTAAGCTGCTAAAAATACCCGCACGTCGCAACACAAAAGGTCAACCGGTAGGGCATCTTGGCCAAGGAGGCGGGTACGAAGATACCACCACCGTTCTCTATGATTTAGAGAAAGATCCAAATCAAAATCACCCGTTTCGGGATGATGGCATTGAAGAAAAAATGACTGAAGCATTAAAGGGCTTGATGAAAAAAAATGAAGCTCCAGAAGAAGCCTTTGAGAGGCTCGGCATAGACCTAAGTTAGGACAGACAACAATGAAGCAACCAAACTTTCTTTTTATTATGGCAGACCAGCTAGCTGCCCCAGCGTTACCCACCTACGATGACAAGATAGCCAAGGCGCCAGCAATTAGTCGTTTGGCGGACGAAGGTGTAGTTTTTGAAAATGCATACTGCAACTTCCCTATTTGTGGACCTTCCAGAGCATCACTCCACGCTGGTCGTCTCCCGTTTTCAATGGGGATGTATGACAATGCGTCAGAGTTTATGGCATCAATTCCAACTTTTGCCCATTATTTGCGCCAGTTGGGCTACAGAGTCGAGTTAAGTGGCAAAATGCATTTTGTCGGCCCCGATCAATTTCATGGATATCACGCAAGGCACACAACCGAAATTTACCCTGCAAACTTTGCGTGGTCCGTCGATTGGTCAAAAGGCCGCGAATTTAGGCCAACAAATTTGACTATGGCACCTGTTATCGAGAGTGGATCATGCATCCGAACATTGCAAATGGATTACGACGATGAAGTCGCCTACAACGGTGTGCAGGCGATTTATAACCTCGCTAGAAGAGAAACAGCAGATCCATGGATGCTAACAGTTTCCTTCACACACCCGCATTCACCTTTTGTCATTTCTGATGAATTTTGGGATCTGTACAATCACGATGATATTCCTCTTCCAACAGTCTCGCCCCTAAAACTGGATGAAATGGATCACTTGAGTCGTAACTTACATTTTTGCCAGGGACGTCACGAGTTCACAGTGACAGATGATCATCGCAGGAATGCTAAGCATGCCTACTATGGCATGATCTCATATGTGGACAGCAAAGTGGCCGCCTTACGAGAAGCTTTGACAAAGTCAGGAATGGCCGAAGATACCATCATAATTTTTGCTGCGGATCACGGTGAGATGATGGGAGAACGAGGAATGTGGTATAAGCAGCACTTTTTTGAATGGGCTGCTCATGTCCCATTGATCATGCATTGCCCAGGGCGATGGGGGCCAAAGCGCATATCAAAAAACTGTTCGCTCATTGACATCATGCCTACTCTTCTCGATTTGGCAAATGATCGACCTTTTACTGATTATGCCAATTCAATAGACGGACACAGTTTGGTAGACGCGCTTAATGGAGACGCGACAAACATGCCTGACACCGTGATCTCTGAGTTTGCTGCAGATGGTTCGACTGGACCAAGTAGAATGGTAAAGCGTGGAAATCTGAAATATATGGATTTGGAGGGGGAGGATTTCCTTCTTTTTGATTTGAACAAAGACCCTCTCGAACTGGAAAATCTACATGACGATCCGGATTACACAGCAAGAGCCAAAGAGCTGGCAACAATCTGCGAAGGAGACTGGAACCGCAAAGCGATGTACAACACCATTTTTGAGGATCAACGTCGAAGATTGAGGGTTCACCAAGCTACAAAGGGCGACCAAACTTATGTAAATATAGTTCGTTATAACGATGGTGATCGATACATACGAAACGACGGAGCCGCAGATACGAAAGCACGGGCTCGCCTTCCTTATGTTCCGCCGGCAAAGCCGGATCTCATGAAGTAGCCATCAGTTTTTGCATTGGTAGAATTATGGGCAAATTTTCCTTCATTGTTTTTACTGACTCTCACGTGACTGCGGTTGACGGCGCAACTGACTCCCCATTTCATGTCAACTCTCTGTCTAACGGGAGGTTTCACGAGGCTATCAAGATGATGAGTCAGCTAGACGGAGATTTTGCACTGAATCTAGGCGACATGGTTCACCCTCTCCCCGGAACAAATGATTACATCACGGCTACAAAACGTTATTTTGAACTTACTGAGGATCTAAAGCATCAACATTACTGCATACCAGGCAATCATGACATTGGTGACAAACCTTCAAAATGGGTGCCAGCGGCAGAAATTTCTTCAGAATCAATCAGCCAGTACAAATCTTGTTTTGGCAACGACTACAGATCTTTTGATCATAAAGGTTGGCGGTTTATTCTGCTAAATGCTGAATTGTTCAATAGTACGCTCGCGGAAAACAATTTGCAAAAAGAATGGCTTGAAAGTCAATTGCGCACCGCGTCGGTCGGCAGAACCGTTATCGCAGTTCACTATCCACCGTTTCTCCACTCGCCTGATGAAGTTGATCATTATGATAACTTAGGGCCGACAGACCGGCAGTGGCTGCTGCGACTGTTTAAAGATTACCGCGTGCCAATCGTTCTTTCCGGCCATGTCCATAACTTTTGGTACAACACTTTTGCTGACACTGAATTGTTGATCGTACCGTCAACATCTTTTGTCAGACAAGATTATTCTGAAATGTATTCACGCCCATCCCCGTTGGAAGGTGGCAGAGACGACATCAACAAACTTGGATTTGTCCGCATAGAGATTGACGAAGATGATGTTAGCTGGCGTTTCTACCGCACATTTGGCGGCAAAGACGAAAATCGAATCCACAGACCGGTCAGTCATCGTCCCAAAGATAGAAGAAATGTATCTTTTGGTGCTGACATGCGTCTGCCTTGGATCACCCACCACGAAATTCCACCGAGTGGGGCTCTCGATGAATTTTACCGAAAACAAGTCCGTAATGACTATCCATTTTTAGCGCTTTACGAACTTGGAATAAACCGCCTGCGATTACCATTGGAGGACCTATTCAATGCTCAAACCAGAAACCGGTTGTCAGAAATTAAAAAATTGGGCTTTGACTATACTTTCTATTGTCTCGACACGTCGTTACAAAGCTTAGAAACCTCAGGTGCCGCAGCAATCAACCTGATTGACACTCTAGAAATTGTTTTTTGTGTCTCAGACATCTCAGCTATCTGTGAAACAGTAGATAAAGTCCGAGGCGTGTTGAAATGCAAAGTACTGTTCTCTCCCTTGTCAAAAGCATCTGGTGCCACTGACGAATTTGGCAGGCACCTCCATGTTATCCAACATGGTTTTTCCGCCGACTCTTTGGGCGATTTATCAAGCCACACAGATGTGAGTATAAACTTTGATGAAGTGATTAAAGAGTTCGATGGCTTAGTTTGCAGGCTTGACCTTGTTTCGGCTTCAACAAGTGACTGGGATAAAATTGTAACATGGGCATCCAAAAACTCTGGTGAGCTTCACCTACTCACCAGCTGCAAATCGTCTAGCCCAGCAAATACTTTTGATGACGAACATCTCCTGACCGAAAAGCTAAAAGCTCTTTGGAATAGAGCCAACTCAATGCCAGATCACATAACGTTTTTCAGCGACTCGCTTGTAGATGTTGACCGTGGATACTTCCGCCGTGCTGGAATTATAGATAGGCTTGGAAATCCACGAAAGGCGTGGCACATGTTGATGCGCGCTTAATTTACTCATTATTCAAATATTTTAGTTGGAGCCTCAGTAATGATTGATAAACCCAATATTCTTGTGGTGCAGGCAGATCAGCTGACAGCATTGTGCTTGAGCGCCTATGGCAAACCGCTAGCTTTGACTCCCCATATCGACAAAATTGCTGCGCAAGGAACCGTCTTTACCAACACCTATTGTAACAGCCCTGTTTGTGGCCCATCACGTGCCAGCATGATGACTGGCCGCATTCCATCCAATGTTGGTGTCTATGATAATGCTGGCGAATTTCTGTCATCCGAACCAACCTTTGCCCATTATCTGCGGGCACTTGGCTATCAGACAACATTATGTGGCAAGATGCATTTTGTTGGCCCAGATCAGCTTCATGGTTTTGAGCGGCGGTTAACGACCGACATCTACCCATCAGATTACGGGTGGACCGCCGACTGGTCAAAAATTAAAGAGGAATATTCTCCGTCTCGCATGAGCCTCCACAGTGTGGTTGAAGCAGGGTTATGTGATCGCAGTTTGCAAATCGATTATGACGAGCATGTTTTCAACACCGCGAGACAGGAACTTTTTGATCTGGCACGATCTGCCGACGAACGGCCCTTTTTGCTGCATGTATCCTTCACCCATCCGCATAACCCCTTTGTGACAACTAAGGAATTCTGGGATCTTTATGATCAAGATCAAATTAGCATGCCTGAAGTGGGTTATATCCCTTATCAGGATCGCGACCCATGGGCACAGCGCTATTACATGACCATCCGGCAGGATGAATTTGACATTACCGACGAGCAGCTTCGAAACGCTCGCCATGCGTATTTTGCCATGACCAGCTATTTTGATACGCTCGTTGGTGACCTAGTTGCTGTGCTGGAGAAAACCGGCACCCTAGACAATACCTATGTTTTTGTTATTTCAGACCATGGCGACATGATTGGCGAACGTGGCATGTGGTTTAAATTTAATCCATTTGAAGGATCGGTTCGTGTGCCGCTGATTGGCATGGGCCCACGAATTCCCGCCGGTCAAAGGGAGTCGGCCCTGACCACCTTGGTTGACCTTTTACCAACATTCGTTGATATCGCTAGTGACGGCAAATTTGACAGCTATGCCAGCGCCATAGACGGGCGTAGCTTGCTTGATCTACCCGCCGCAGACTCGGATGAGAATATCGTCTTTTTTGAATATTGTGGCGAGGGGGTTCATGCACCGGCGCTGATGTGCCGCGACAAGAATATCAAATACATCAGTTGTGGAGATGATCCGGAAATGATGTTTAACCTTGAGATTGATCCAAACGAACAAAATAATCTTGCCGGTAATCCGCGATATGCCAAAACCTTGGCAACAATGCGCGCCCATGTTGCTAATCGCTGGGATGAACCCGATCTTGCCGAGCGTGTTGAGACGTCGCAAAAAAACCGACTATTTGTTCAAGAAGCAATGAAGCAGGGTGTTTTTCCATCGTGGGATTACACGCCGCCTTTTGACGCATCACGAGCTTATGTGCGCGGCGCTATTGACCCCAATACGACCGCAACCAAAGCTCGTAAACGGTTCCCATTTGTACCCACTACCCCGCCACAAAACCCGCGACGTTGAGGCGGACATATCCAAGACAATTAAACCGAAGCCTCGCGTTCAAAAACAAGATGGTCAGCATCTGATTGATCTGGCTGATAGCAATAGCCGCCAGCAGCAAATCCTTTTAAATCATCTTTGGTTTTCAGTCTGTTTTGAACAACAAACCGCGCCATCGCGCCACGTGCTTTTTTTGCATAAAAGCTAACAATTTTCGCTTTGCCATTTTTATTTTCCAAAAAGATCGGTGTCACAACAGGCAAAGTAAGACTAGCTAGATCAACAGCGCTAAAGTATTCTTTCGAAGCGCAATTTACCAATAAATTGGAACCGGTGGCAGCCGCTTGTTTATTAAGAGCCTCAGCAATTTTTGTGCCCCAATAATCATAAAGTGATTTACCCAGCTTTGTTGTTAACCGGCTGCCCATTTCCAAGCGATAAGGCTCAATGGCATCAAGTGGCCGCAACACCCCATAGAGGCCCGACAACACCCGCAAATGATTTTGCGCCCATGCCATTTCATCTGGTTCAAGGCTTGCCGCCTCCAACCCCAAATAAGTATCACCAGCAAAGGCAAGCGCCGCCGGTTTTTTATCCTGTGATCCGAAATGGGCAAACCGGTCAGCATTCAGCTTGGCCAGATTTTCACTGATCCCCATCAGGGATTGAAGCTTATCAAGGCTGAGATTTTGCATGACATCGGCCAGTTCATTGGCCTCATCGCCAAAGATAGGTAGCGTTGGCACAATATCTTCAGATGGTTGCATGTTCAATTTTTTGGCAGGCGAGATTACAACCAGCATTGATACGTTCCTTCATCCCAAGGATAATTTGCAAAACCTTAATGGACATTCAGCATGGATGAGCTTCATGACCACCGCCATGATAGGAAATTAGTGCCGGAAATTCCAGAACGATCTTTGATACAACTTTCCACGCCACTAACCCAAATAAAACACCGCATCACCTTTCATCACATTAGGCACGGATTTTGGCGAAGCTTCAGCTAAGGCTTTTCAATTTCTGTTCAACCTCTTGAAAGGCTTGCTGACGGTTCCACATTTTCTGATAGACACCATTTTGTGCCAGCAAACTCTGATGCGTACCACGCTCAGCAATCTGCCCTTTATCCAGAACAATGATTTCATCAGCCTTTACGATTGTTGACAGGCGATGCGCAATGATAACGGCGGTTCGATCTTTTAGAACAAGGTCCAATGCCTGATTGATATCCTGTTCAGTTTTTGTATCAAGCGATGATGTGGCTTCGTCCAAAATCAAAATAGGCGGGGCTTTTAAAATGGCTCTTGCAATTGCAACCCGCTGTTTTTCACCGCCAGACAGCTTCAGTCCGCGTTCACCCACTTCGGTTTCAAGCCCGCGTGGCAGCGACTGGATAAAGTCATCAATCTTGGCACCCACTGCCGCATTCCAGACCGCTTCCTTGCCAGCATCCAAATCCCCATAATGAATGTTATAGCCAATCGTGTCATTGAACAGAACGGTATCTTGCGGCACCACGCCAATGACCGCGCGAAGGCTTGTTGCCTTGACCGACCGGATATCCTGCCCATCGATGGAAATGCTGCCTGCCGTGACATCATAAAACCGGCATAGCAATCGCGAAATGGTCGATTTACCCGCCCCCGATTGTCCGACAATGGCAACGGTTTTTCCAGCCGGCACGTCAAAGCTGATGCCGCGCAAAATCGGCCGATCATCCGCATAATGAAAATGCACATTATCAAAATAGATCGCCCCTAACTGCACTGTTAAATCACGCGCGTTTGGCAAATCAACAATCTCGGCAGGTGTTTCCAGTAAACCAAACAGAGCTTCAATATCGGTTAGGGATTGCCGAATCTCACGATAGACGCCGCCAATAAAGGCAAGCGGCTGGGACAGCTGGATCAAAAACAGATGTATTAGAACAAAATCACCAATCGTCTGTTCACCGCGAACAACCGCATTTGCCGATAACAGCATTGAGGCCATCATGCCAAGCGAGAAAATTGCAGCTTGTCCAAAATTCAGCCAACCAAGCGATGTTGATGTTTTGATGCTGGCTTTTTCATATTGAGCAATTGCATGATCAAACCGCGCCAATTCTGTTTTTTCATTGGAGAAATATTTGACCGTTTCATAGTTCAGCAGGGAGTCAACTGCACGCGTATTTGCCTCAGTGTCAGATCGGTTCATTTCACGGCGAATAACTGTTCGCCAATTGCTGGTTTTTACCGTGAAAACACTATAGCTAACGACGGTAATCGCAATCACCAATACATAGACCGCGCCAAAATTATAAAAGAAAATCCCCGCATAAAGGGCAAACTCAAAAATCACCGGCAAGGTCGATAAGACCGTGTAGCGAACAACGCTGTCGATGCCCTTGGTGCCGCGTTCTATCACACGTGACAGGCCACCGGTTCGCCGCTGCAAATGAAACCGCAATGACAATTGATGCACATGGCTAAAGGCACGAAGCGCAAGCTGGCGAACGGCATGCTGGCTGACACGGGCAAATAACGCATCTCGAAGCTGGTTAAAGACAATGCTTAGAATGCGCGCTGCAACAAAACCCAGAATTAGCATCAAGGGGGTTAGTAAAAACAACGGCAAAAAGGGTAAATCAAGCTCATTGCCAGCAAGGCTGTCAGTCACATATTTGAAAAAGAACGGCACCGTGGCTGTCACTAATTTGGCAGCAATCAGCAGCAGCACAGCAACAAACACCAGACGTTTGAGGCTTGGCCGATCATGTGGCCAGATATAGGGCCATAACTTTACCACAGTCCCAATGACCGATTTTTCCGCCACCTGGCTTTGGGGTGATGTTGTTTTGGATTTGCGATTCATCAAAATATTTCACATGTAAAATTCAAAAAAAGAGGCGGTATTCACCAGAGGGCAAGATCATGTCTAGAGCCTAGCACAGCAATGAATAGCGCAATAACACCAAACGCCAAACGCCAGCCAAATCAAAACAACCCATGCCGAATAGAATCTCTACTTTATTCCGGTTGGCGGCGAATGATTGTCATCTGATGCCGTGCCGAATAAAGCAAAAGCAAACCAACAAAAAACGCCGGCAAGGCACAAATGAAAAAGCCAAGCTTATAGCTTTCGGTTACACCCAGCACCAATGAATAGAGTAATGGCAAGACAAGCCCACCACATTGCCCAAAGGATAACACCCCGCCAGTGACCGCGCCCCGCATCGAGGCTGGCGCAAGTCGTGCCGCTTCGGCAAGCGTCACCCCATGCCATGAAAAAACCGAAGCGCTGACCACAATCGCTACAAGCGTCACTTGCCAATCCGCCCAGATTGGGCTGAATAAAGCCACGCCAGAAACAGCAAGAAACATCAAAATTGCCAAAAAGCCGAGCATTGCCCGCGGCGAAATATAGCGGCTACTTAACCATCCCCAGAAAATCCGGCCCGGTATGGCAACAGCTGTCGCAATCGAAAATATCGTTCCAGCCACAATCAGGCTGAAACCAATTTCGGTCAGGTAAATGACAAAATAAGCGATGAAGGTTGTTTGCAACCCGACAAAGGCAAAAGAACCAAATGCAAGCCCACGCAGTTCGGGTTTGCCCATTACAAAACCGATCGTTTCACGGAAATCTGACAGGTGGAATTGCCGTGTCACATCCTTATCACTGTCAAATTCACGCCGCATGAATTCCAGCATCAAAGGAAAAAGCAAACAGCCAATGCCAATCACTACCAATGCGTGACGCCAGCCATAAATCTCGTTCAATAGCGGGCCAATCAATCCAGCAATCAGCAATGCAACCGGCACCGCTGTTTGCTTTGCCGAAAAAACCAGCGGCGCATATTTACCGGGCGCATAACGGCTTAAAAGATGGGAACTTGCCGGGGTCGAAGAAGCCGAGGCGCCAATAGCAATTGCCGACAAAACCATCAAAGCGATGATTCCCGGTGCCGCTAAAATCAACCCAACACCGGTTAGTAAAAGTGATATCTGGCTCACACGAAGCGCGCCATAACGTACAATGATGCTTCCACAACCCGCCTGCACCAAAAGTGAAACCGCAGCGATCATACCAACATACACACCAAGCCATGACGCTTCGATGTGAAGCTCGGAAATGATCGCAGGGGCAAGCACCGAAGGCAAAACCTTGCCCAAAGTGACAAAGGTTTGCTGAACAAACATGGAGCCAAGTGCCAGAAAAAGCCATTTCATTGGGATCAGACCTTATTGGCTTGAGACGATAGGGGGCGTGAAAAACATAAACTTTACCTTGACGAAATATGCCCATCTGACAATCGAAAGCCATTTCAAGACATATCAAAGGCCGTGCAGGCCACGACGATTATTTTATTGATCGAGAAGAAACTATCAAGACGGCGCATTGACCAGAAGATTGTGAGCCTTTTGAAACAAGATTGCAAATGTAACAGCACGAAAAAATCAGCAAAGTTGTTGCCAATGACATTGGAAATGGGGCGACCGGCGGAATGCACTGCTGACCAACAGTGCCTAACACTTGTACAAGCCCCATCATTGAAGCAAAGCCAAAACTTGACTCTTAGCTCCTAGTACCTATCGTTGATTATGTAAAAACCAAAAGGGCGCTTTCGCTTTAATAAATAGTGTCCAGATAGGGAGACCTCTAAATGAAAAAAATATTAGCATCTATATTGATGGCAGGATCGCTCTTGCTTGGCGGTGCTGCGGCTAACGCTGACAAATCGGGCGGCACGCTCTCGTTCCTTGTTCAGCCTGAGCCACCAACCTTGGCATCATATGTGTCTACATCAGGACCGATTGGCCTTGTAATGCCAAAAGTCTATGAAGGGCTTTTCGACTATAATAACGACGGCACAATGGTACCGATTCTAGCTGAAAGTTATTCGGCTAGCGCTGATGGTAAAACCGTCACTTTCAATCTTCGCAAAGGTGTAAAGTGGCATGATGGCAAGCCTTTCACCTCGGCTGATGTGCAATTCACTGTTATGGACGTGCTGAAAAAAGTGCACCCTCGTGGACCAAACTCGTTCCGCGAAGTAACCAGCATTGACACGCCTAATGATCACACGGCTGTTTTCAACTTAAAAAAGCCTGCGCCTTATATGATGCGCTCGTTCTCCGCCTATGAGTCGCCAATGGTTCCAAAACATCTTTTGGAAGGCAAAGACGTCAAATCTGCACCATTGGCAAACAACCCTGTAGGCACTGGCCCGTTTAAATTTGTCGAGTGGAAAAAAGGTCAGTATATACGTCTAGATAAGAACAAAGATTATTGGCAAAAGGGTTTACCACATCTTGACCGGATTGTCGGTCGCTTCATCCCTGATGCGTCAACACGGACAGCTGCGATGGAAAATGGCGAAGTTCTATATGCCGCCTATAACGCCATCCCAAATATCGATGCTGTTCGCCTGAAAGAGCGTGATGACATTGACGTAACCACCGAGGGTTATTCAATGATCAACCCGATGGCGCTGATTGAATTCAACACCAAAGAAGGCCCGTTTGTAGATCCGGCCATTCGTCGCGCCATTTCGGTTGCGATTGACCGCCGGTTTATGATCGACACAATTTTCTTTGGCTATGGAAAGCCAGCCACAAGCGCATTGAGCAGTAACTTCAAGGCAACAAACCTGCATGCTGAAATGCCAAATTACCCTGAAAAGGGCGACAAGGCCGCAGCAAACGCAATCCTTGATAAAGCTGGTTACAAGCGTGACGGCAACGGCGTTCGCTTGAAAGCTGTTCTAGACCTGATCCCTTATGGTGAAGACTGGCGCCGTGCTGGTGAATATCTAAAGCAGGCACTTGGTGATATCGGTATCCAGCTAGAGCTGCGTTATGAAGATGTACCAACATGGTTGAAGCGTGTTTATCACCGCTATGACTTCCAGATGAATGTGAACTATTTCTACCAGCTGCCAGATCCGGTTCTGGGTGTTCATCGTCATTATGGTACTGACCAGATCCGTAAAGGCACACATTTTGTGAACTCATCACGCTATAGCAATCCAAAATTGGATGCGTTGCTAGATTCGGGCGCTGGTGAGCCAGATGCTGCAAAGCGGACAGCGGCCTACAAAGAGATCCAGCAGATTCTGGCAGATGACATGCCTGTCGTGAATTTGTTCGAGCTTGAATTCTTGGTCGTTTATAACACCAAGCTGAAAGGCGCTTACGGCTCTGCAATGGGTGCCTATGGCTCATTCAGAGAAGCCTATCTTGACGACTAAGACGTAACATTTATTGGGCCAGAATTTAATTTCTGGCCCAATATTTTTCATTTATTCATTCATCTATCTTTATATCCAGAATTTACGGATAGGCGTACCAAATGACAAGATCCACGAAAATTTTCAAATATGTTGGCAAACGATTATTGCAAGGAATACCGATTATTCTTGCGATCGTTGTTATCAATTTCTTTCTTCTGAATCTCGCTGAAGGCGATGCGGTTGACGTGTTGGCTGGCGAGGCTGGCTCGGCTACCCCCGAATATATGGCGCAGTTGCGCAAGAAATTTGGTTTGGATCAACCGTTACCCGTCCAGCTGATGGTTTATCTGAAAAATGTTCTAAGCCTAGATCTTGGATATTCTTTTAGACATGACATGCCCGTCAATGAATTGATCTTTGACCGGTTTGCCGCCACCGGTTTACTGATGACCAGCACGATTATTCTGGCTGTTGGCTTTGGCATTCTGCTGGGTCTTTTGGCTGCAATGCGGCTGAACACATGGAAAGACGCCGTCATTACCGTATTTGCCCTGATCACATATGCAACGCCACTATTCTGGGTGGGGTTAATGATGATCGTTGTCTTTTCGCTAAATCTTGGATGGTTTCCGACAAGTGGCATGACTAATGTTGCCGCCTTTTATGAAGGCTGGGACTATGTTGTGGATGTGTCTCGCCATCTTGTTCTACCAACGATTACATTGTCGCTTTTTTATCTTGCGTTATATACGCGAATGATGCGGGCTTCGATGCTAGAGCAATATGGGCAGGATTACGTTGTGACGGCAAGGGCAAAAGGTCTGACCGAAAGGCGCATCACCTATGTCCATGTTTTGCGCAACGCGCTTTTACCTGTTGTAACGATGGCGGGCGTTCAGGTTGGCGCATTGATTGGTGGGTCGGTGATTGTCGAGTCCGTCTTTGCCTGGCCCGGATTGGGAATGCTGGCGTTTGAATCGCTTTTTGCGCGCGATCTAAATCTGCTTCTTGGCATTTTCCTTTTGTCGTCAATGCTCGTTGTCGTGGTGAATTTGATTGTCGACATCATTTACTGCTTCCTCGATCCACGAATTGAGGTCAATTGACATGGGGAATTTTTGGGCCCGATACAAGCGAAATCATGCTGCTGTTTTTGGATTATTCGTTATTGTGTTGATTATTGTGATGGCGATAACAGCAAGTTTTCTTTACCCAGAAGACCCGTTCCGTTTGGTTGGCAAGCCACTGTCAAAACCACTTACCAATGGCTTTCTACTTGGCAGTGACTCGCTTGGACGTGATGTGGCTTCAGGCATTGTCCATGGCGCTAAAACATCATTGCTCATCGGATTTGTTGCCACGCTTGTTTCGGTGTTTATTGGGATTTTCTTTGGTGCTTTTGCCGGTTATTTCGGCGGCATTATTGATGACATTCTGATGCGTGTCACTGAAATCTTCCAGACAATCCCATCCTTTATCTTTGCCATTTTGCTGGTCGCGATTATGAAACCGTCAATGGGCAGTATTGTTATTGCGATTGCGGTTGTGTCATGGCCAGGCGTTGCAAGGCTTGTGAGAGGCGAATTCTTGGCAGTCAAGAATCGTGAATTTGTGCAAGCCTGTCACACCCTGGGAATGAGCGACCTTCGCATCATGCTTTGGGAAATCCTACCAAATTGCCTTAGCCCAATTATTGTCGTTGGCTCTTTGATGGTGGCGACCGCCATTCTGATTGAAAGTGGGCTCGCCTTTCTTGGCCTTGGCGATCCAAATATCATGAGCTGGGGTTTTCTGATCGGAGCGGGCCGCACCATGTTGAGATCGGCTTGGTGGGTTTGCACATTTCCCGGTGTTGCTATCTTGATAACGGTGCTGGCAATTAACCTGATTGGTGAGGGGCTGAACGACGCGCTGAACCCTCGTTTGAAAGAACGTCAATGACAAAAAAGCTTCTCTCGATAAGCGACCTTTCTATTTTGCTGCCAACTGGCGCTGACCGGCAATATGCGGTTCAGGACATTGACCTTGAACTGAATACGGGTGAGACCGTTTGTGTTGTTGGTGAAAGTGGGTCAGGAAAATCACTGACGGCACGTGCTGTTATGGGTTTGTTGCCAGCGCCACATGTGCGTGTTGGCAAGGGTGAAGTTATCTTTGGTGGTGAAGATCTGACCAAAGTCACCTATGAACGCCTTCGTGAATTGCGTGGTAGTGAAATTTCGATGATTTTCCAAGAACCCATGACTGCCTTAAATCCAGTCATGACAATTGGCGATCAAATTGATGAGATTTTTCGTTATCATGTTTCAATGTCACCCAAGGAACGGGCCGAAAAGGCGTTAAGCCTATTGGTTGATGTTAATTTGCCCGACCCTGAAAAGATCATTGATGCCTATCCGCATGAGCTTTCTGGTGGTCAAAGGCAGCGCTCAATGATCGCTATGGCCCTTGCTCTTGGCCCAAAAATTCTGATTGCTGATGAACCAACAACAGCACTTGATGTGACAACACAAGCGCAGATTCTCGAATTGATTAATGATATGCAAAAACGGCTTGATACCGGGGTATTATTCATTACCCATGATTTCGGTGTCGTCGCGGATATAGCTGATCGCGTCATTGTCATGCAGCATGGCAAGATTGTTGAAGCCGGAACCACCAAGCAAGTTCTGCAAAGCCCAAAACATCCTTATACGAAATCGCTGATTGCTGCCATCCCGCGGCTAAAGCCACGCAAAGCAAGATCAAGGGCGGCTGAAGTCGTGTTGAAAACCGAAGGTGTTTGCAAATCATTCGGTGGCGGCAAAAGCTGGTTTGGATTTGGAAAACCGAACCGCGAGGTCAAAGCCGTTCAAAATGTGCAAATCGAATTGCGCCGTGGCGAAACCCTTGGTGTGGTCGGCGAAAGTGGGTCAGGCAAATCCACATTGGCACGTTGTGTGATCCGACTCATTGATAGTGATGAAGGCCAGATCAAACTTGGCGATATTGATATTACCAAATTAAGTCGCAACGACTTACGCCCGTACAGAAAGCGCATACAGATGGTGTTTCAAGACCCGTTTGCGTCATTGAACCCACGCATTCGAGTTGGCGATATCATTTCGCAAGGCCCTATTCTACAGGGGGAAGATAAGGAAGATGCGTCCAAACGCGCCTATGAACTTCTCGATATTGTTGGCCTTGATCGCCGATCATTTGATCGCTTTCCGCATGAATTTTCCGGTGGACAGCGCCAGCGCATCGGTATTGCAAGAGCGCTATCCCTAAAGCCAGATATCTTGGTCGCCGATGAGCCAGTTTCGGCATTGGATGTTTCAATTCAGGCACAGATTCTTGAACTGCTGGATGACATTCGCGAGCAAATGGATTTATCCATGCTGTTCATCACGCATGATTTGCGTGTTGCAGCACAGGTTTGTGATTATGTTGCCGTCATGCAATATGGTAAAATTGTTGAAATGGGGCCAACGGCTAAATTGTTCAAAGATCCAAAAGACGCTTATACAAAATCGCTTCTAGCTGCGGTTCCGGGAAAAGACTGGCATTTTGGAAAATTGAAGCCATAGACACTATGGACGAATAGCCTATTCTTCGTAGTTTGTCCCTTACCATTATGCATATGAGATATTTGCGATGTCTAAACCCAAAACCCTTGATCCTATGAACACAATTCATGGGCTTTATTGCGGCTACCAGAACAACAGCATCAAACCAAGTATTGTTGTTCAGGCCTATCTGGATGAAATAAAGCGGCTAAACCCCCATCTTGGTGCCTATCAAGACACATGGGCTGATACAGCAATGGAAACGGCGGCGGCGGCGGATAAGGCGTTAGCTACGGGACTTGCTGCAGGGCCATTCTTAGGGGTGCCGTATGCGTTGAAAGATATTTTCCATGTGGAGGG
>ERZ802819.393-NODE-393-length-29271-cov-9.4016_pt1 | contig 29271 bp, 35 predicted proteins | sample MGYA00345647_ERZ802819 | MGnify/ENA primary metagenome ERZ802819 (study PRJEB30503, sample SAMEA104212355) | marine metagenome | biome: Westerlies Biome; feature: [SRF] surface water layer (ENVO:00010504) within the epipelagic zone...; material: water...
TTACTTCCACGAGATGGATAGAAACTCACTGGATTCATTTAAACGCTGATTTTAATCCTAGAGGAAATGTTTCTATGAAATTAGATATTTATAGTGGACAGAAAAGAAATTAATTATTCTTGATCTCATCTGATAATTTTAGAAATTCCTTCTTAAAACCTAAAAGATTTCTATTACTTAAACCACCAATAAATAATTGATTTGTATTTTCATTAAATAAAATCCATATTTGGTTTGTGGGAATAAGACTAAAAATTGTTCCCAAAATTATTAAAGTAAAGGATAAATAAATAAATGGAATTGAAGGATCATTTTTAATAATTAAACCACTACTAGGAATTATTTTTTTTAAAGATAGTTTTGAAGAATTAATTTCTAATGGATCATCATTTAAATAAACAAAATTTTCAGAAAAATCTTCAATATTTGAGACTTTAAGTGGACCATTTTCATTATCAATAGTTAAAAGATAATTTTTTTTATTTTCTCTACCCAATTCAATTAAAAGCCCCCATATTTGATCTCCTATCTCAGGAATAGGCTTTAGTTGGAGTTGGTAAAGAACACTGTCAATTTCCATAACAATATTTGAAACAGACCAATCCGCTTGATAAATAGTTAAACCTTTGAATCTGATAGGTTGATTCACTTGAGTTGTTTTTATTTCATTCAAATTTTGTTGTTTCGAAAAAAATTCTAAATTTGAAATAAATTGCTTTGGTTTCCCATCACTTTCACGTTCAATAAAAAAGTTTTTTAATTTTATTTTCACTTTTGAATTTGTACTCTCATTTATTAAATCTAAACTTTCTCCTAATCTCAAATATTGTTCTTTAGATTGGCTACTGAAATTTCCGTATGCAGAACCGATCAGTAAAATAATTAAACCTATATGGACAATTATAGGTCCAAGTTTTCCCACTAAGCCTTTTCTTGCTGATAAGCGATTTTCAAATTTGGAAATATTCCAACCTTTTTTTCTAAGTAAAGAATCAGCTTTTAAAATGTGATCTTTATCTTGGATTATTTCGTAATTAGTTATTAATTGGAGTTTGTAGAACTTTTTTTCATCTTTATAGTCAGTCCATTTTAATGCTGCTTTTAAAGACGGTATTTGCCTCCTAAAGCTGCAAGCTGCAAGAGAAATACAAAGTAGTATTAATGAAAATAAAAACCAATTACTTGTATAAATATGATCTAATTGGAGTCTTATAACTTGAGATCCATTAATGAATCCTAATATTGGCGTTTCGTTGTAGAAATCAATATACTCTTGTTGGTCATTTCCTTGAGGTATAAACGTTCCAACTCCACTTGAAATAGCAATGAAAATTATTAATAGTATTGCAAATCTTAAACTTGATATCTTTAGAATAAATTTCTTAAAAATAACCATTTAGATCCAATTTGAAATTAAATTTAGAATCCCTAGCGAAACTAAAAATACCCCACTTAAAGTAGGAATTATTTGACTATATTTTCTGAGTTCTAGAAACTGCTTTAAATTTTCAGTTGTCGCTCCTGCAAGGATTAATGGTGTTACTTGACCAAGGCCAAAGAAAAATAAAAAAATTATTGAAATTGCTGGGTTTTTTGCTTGTGATACCCATGCTAAGAGTGTAGCCAGTACTGGAGTAATACAAGGTGAAGAGGCAAGACCAAAAGCTCCACCTATTACAAAAGGAGTAATTATAGAAGGCACCTTATCTTCCATAAATTGCAAATCGGGCCCATTAGGTAATTGGAATTTTAAAATTCCTAATAAGTTTAAGCCCATAATAATTGCTATTAAAGCTACTAAAGATGCGTAGTAAGAGGGTAATTGTCCATATATTTTCCCTAAGAATCCGCTCAAGGCACCCAATGTAATAAGGGAAAAAATTACCCCTCCAGAAAAACTAATAAGTTTAAACTTATTATTCTTAGTTCCACCCACATAAGCAATTGTGATTGGTAGTAAAGATAAAGAACATGGACCAAGACTTGTTAAAAGGCCAGCAGTAAAAACTAAAAATATGGTAAGTGGACCTGGATTATTAAGCCCTTGCTCCATTAGTAAATTACCCTTTTGAGCTAATTCTGAAATAAATAAATTAATTGAGGCGATAACAGGAATCTAAATCTTCTAAATTCTAACTAATGAAGAGACTTTCGCGCACTAATCATGCCTATATAACCAGTTGATTCCAGTGAACACCTTAACAACATTCCGATCACAAAAAATGAGGATAATAAGGAATTTCCTCCGTAACTTACAAAAGGTAATGGTAACCCAGTTGTGGGCATTGTTCCTGTTGCCACAGCTATATGCATTATAGATTGACCTATAAGTAAAGTTGCGCATCCAATAGCAACTAACTTTGTATAATTATTCCTACACTTTATTGCGATTCTTAAGCTTACATAAGAAAAAAGAACTAAAAAACCCAACAATAAGGTTGATCCTAATAAACCAAATTCTTCTGCAAAAATAGCAAAAATGAAATCTGTGCTTTGAATTGGTAAATATTGTAATTTTTGTGTAGAGAGGCCAAATCCTTGTCCAAATAATCCTCCTGAACCTATCGCTAGTAAACTCTGAATTAATTGATAGCCATTGCCCTCTGCATCTTTCCAAGGATCTATGAATGATATGACTCTTAGCTTTTGATACTCATTACTCAAAATACTAATACAACCACTTAAAACTCCTAATGAAGCTACTGATAAGAGTGAACTGAATTTTACTCCCCCACATAAACCCATCACCCAAAAAAGAATTCCTGTTAAACCTGCGGTACTTAAATTGGGCTGCTTCATTATTAGTAAAATTAAAAAACCAAAGGTGCTTAATGAAATAATTTTTCTATTATTTTTAACTAAATTCCAATGTGCAAATAAGTTGGCTGCTTCCAAAATTGAAAAAGGTTTAATTAATTCAGACGGTTGAATTTGTAGAGGACCTAGAATTAACCATCTTGAAGAACCGTTAACTGTACTGCCAAAGAATATTGTTAAAATTATCAAGAAAATTAAGAAGTAAAAAATAATTTTTGAAATTTTTAAAAGATCTCTAATATTTGTATTTAAAACAAAATAAAAAAAAGTTAATCCAGGAATACACCAAATAATTTGCCTTTTTAAATAATAAGCCCAATCCCCCATTTCCTTGCTAGCGACCCACCAACTAGCAGAACCAAGAATAAACAAACCTAAAACAGACCAAATACCAATCAAAATAAGTAGAAGTTTTCCTTCATAAGGCCAAATTTTCCAAGGTATAGGTAAGAAATTGTCCCTTAAATAGTTGGGGTTGTTTATGGAATCAAAAGTTCTATTTCTTTTAAAATCACTCTTATATTTTGTAGCTGATTTACTTATCTCCAATTTAAAGTTTGTAGATATACTATTGAGACGTTAAATGACTACTTTGCCAAGTCTTATTACTCCTTTTTGATTGAATTTGAGTTTTTAGATTTTGATTAAAAAAACTCAATTTATTTTTATTTTTTCAAAAACATTTAAATCAAATATCACAAATCTTAAGAATTAGGACTTTAAACAAAATATTCCTAGCTAAAAGGCCCCTCCCCATGATAGATTCCGTGGGTTTATATACTTACTTAAATCTGTATAGAGGGGGTTTTCTAAATTATGTTCACATCTGTGGACTCAAATAGAAAAAAAATTGTTGAGCATCTTCCAGGTAAGAATGTTCATGGTTCCCCTACCCAGGGTAATTCTTTCATTAATAAAACTAAATTAGTTTTTGCAAGTCAATTTCAAAAATTATTTTCAAAAAATGATGAATACACTAAATTGCAAATAACAATTTTTGGTATTACTTTTATCGTTGCCATTTTAGTGGCATCTATAACAGGAATTATAATTGGGTATACTTTTGGTTTTAGTGTTTTTGTAGGTGCCATTGCTGGTATTTTTTACTTACGTTTGCTTGCTAAAAGCATAGGAAAAATAGGGAAAGAATCTAATGGGTTTTCTCAATTGCAACTATTGGTTCCAGTTTGTCTCTTTCTTTTTGCAAGCAAGCTAGGATCTTTAGATATTTTTCCAGCAATGATAGGCTTTTTTATCTATAAGCCTTCTCTTATATTTTATTTCTCACGTTCTTAAATAAATTTTGCTTTTCAAAATTTATTAATTTTTATTTAAATCAAAATGTTCTTTAACTCCTTGCCAACAAATTTTGCAGCATTAGAAGTAGGTCAACATCTTTATTGGCAAATTGGAAATATAAGACTTCACGGACAAGTTTTTTTAACTTCTTGGATCCTATTAGGTGCTTTATTAGTTTTCATCTCATTAGGGACAAAAAAAATGGAAAATGATCCTAAGGGATTGCAGAATTTACTTGAATTTTTATGGGACTACATTAGAGATCTTGCAAGAACTCAAATTGGTGAAAAAGTGTATAGAGATTGGATGCCTTTTATAGGAACTCTATTCTTATTTGTGTTTGTAAGTAATTGGGGAGGAGCGCTTATACCTTGGAGATTAATAAAATTACCAAGTGGAGAATTAGGAGCTCCAACAGCTGATATTAATACAACGATTGCATTGGCATTGTTAGTTTCTCTATCTTATTTCTATGCTGGGCTTAGTAATAAGGGTTGGAGATATTTTGAATATTATGTTCATCCAACACCGATAATGTTGCCTTTTAAAATTCTAGAAGACTTTACTAAACCTTTATCTTTATCCTTTAGGCTTTTTGGAAATATTCTTGCTGATGAACTTGTTGTTGGTGTTTTGGTTTTTCTAGTTCCCTTGGTTTTACCCATTCCTGTAATGTTTCTAGGGTTGTTCACAAGTGCAATTCAAGCATTAATCTTTGCTACACTCGCTGCTTACTACATAGGAGAAGCCGTAGAAGAACATCATTAGTTTCTCTTTAATACATTCAGACTCTTTTACAAAGGGCCTGTAATCTGGCAAAATATTTAATCGCGTAGGTCTGAAAAATTCAGACCCATTCTTAAAAAAAAAGAATGTCCAAGCGTGTTAGACAAAAAGATTTATCACAAGCATTAAGCTCTTTATTTCAAAATTATGGATTCCATTACTTCCGCTGCATCTGTTGTAGCTGCTGGCTTAGCAGTTGGCTTAGGCGCTATTGGCCCGGGCCTTGGACAAGGTAACGCAGCTCAAGGTGCTGTTGAGGGTATTGCCCGCCAACCTGAAGCTGAAGGTAAAATCAGAGGAACTCTACTTTTATCTTTCGCTTTCATGGAGTCATTAACAATCTATGGATTAGTTGTTGCTCTAGTATTACTTTTTGCGAATCCTTTTTCCTAAAAGTTAATGTTGCTTTTAATTCTTATTAGCAATATTTAAATATAATTTTTTAATTTCAACTGAAACATATGTTGGCCTTTAATTTTTTTGGTGCTACTGAAGGTGGTTTATTTGATATAAATGCCACTTTGCCTCTTATGGCAATACAAGTAGTCGCTCTTACTTACATACTAAATTCTCTTTTTTTTAAGCCAGTAGGCAATGTTGTTGAAAAAAGAGAAAAATTTGTAAGTAACAATATTATGGATGCCAAAAATAAACTTTCAGAAGTTGAAAAATTAGAAGCTGATTTATTAAGTCAGCTTCAAAGCGCTCGCTCTGAAGCTCAAAAGATTGTGAGCGAAGCTGAGAATGAATCTGATAAGCTTTATAAAGAAGCTCTTGAACTTGCTAATAATGAAGCAAATGCTTCTAAGGAAAAAGCAAGGTTAGAAATAGAAAATCAGACATCTTCAGCTCGTGACCAGCTTTTTAAGCAAGCTGATGACTTAAGCGAACTTATTGTTAATAGATTAATTCTAGAAAAATGAATTTACCTCTTCTAGCTACAGAAGGTTTTGGATTAAATCTTAATTTATTCGAAACTAATGTTCTTAATTGGGCTGTAGTTGTTTTTGGCCTTTATAAATTTTTACCAGGCTTTCTAGGTAAAATGCTTCAAAAAAGAAGAGAGGGAATTCTTCTTGAATTAAAAGATGCAGAAGATCGACTTCTTAAGGCTACACAAGCTTTAGAGAAAGCAAAGACTGACTTATCTTTAGCAGAAGAAAAAGCTAGTCAAATAAAAGCAGATTCTCTTAAAAGATCTGAATCAATCAGGATGGAAAGTGAGAAAAAAGCCATTGAAGAGATGGCACGAATAAAACAAAGTGCAATCTCTGATGAAAGCTCAGAAGCCTCAAGAGCGATTTCTCAACTTCGTAAAGAAGCTGTTGAATTAGCTATTAAGAAAGCTTTAGATTCTCTACCAAATAGACTTGATCAAACAACTCAAGAAAATTTGGTAACTCAATCCATAAATAATATTGAGATGAATTAATGCCACTTTTAAATTCCGTTACTACCCCATACGCAGAAGCATTACTTCAGGTTGTTAGTGAAAACGATCAAACTGAAGAAATGGTTAAGGAGGTAAAACAACTACTATCCTTAATAAATGATTCCCCTGATCTAGAAAAAACATTATCTTCTCCAGTTTTAGAGACAGATACTAAGAAAAAAATAATAATTGAAATTTTTTCAGAAAAGATTAATTCTTCTCTTCTAAATTTTTTAAAACTATTGGCTGATAGGCAAAGAATTGGAATTGTAACCTCAATTCTTGATAGATTTTTAGAAATTTACAGAGAAAATAGTAATATAGCTTTGGCAACTGTTACTTCTGCAGTCGAGCTTACTGATGACCAAAAAGGTTTAATTACCAAAAAAATTATCAATATAGCTGGCACTGAAAAATTAGAACTTGTAACTAAAATCGACCCATCCCTCATTGGGGGTTTCGTCGCGAGTGTAGGATCTAAAGTAATTGATGCTAGTCTTGCCTCTCAAATTAGAAAGCTTGGTTTGTCACTATCCAAGTAAATTCAAAATCCAACCTTAAATTCTTAAATCCATGGTATCTATACGCCCTGATGAAATCAGCTCAATCTTAAAACAACAGATAACTGATTATGACCAATCTGTAAATGTAAGCAATGTAGGAACTGTTCTACAAATTGGTGATGGCATTGCAAGAATATACGGCTTAGATCAGGTCATGGCTGGTGAATTATTAGAATTTGAGGATGGGACTGAAGGTATAGCTCTTAATCTTGAAGACGATAATGTCGGTGCAGTTTTGATGGGTGAAGCTTTAGGTGTACAAGAAGGAAGTAATGTAAAATCAACAGGAAAAATCGCATCTGTCCCAGTCGGAGAAGCTATGAAGGGGAGAGTTGTTAACCCTTTAGGGCAGCCAATAGATGGAAAAGGTGAGATTCCGACAAGTGATAATAGACTTATTGAAGAAATGGCTCCAGGAATAATTAAGAGGAGATCAGTTCATGAACCTATGCAAACTGGTATCACTTCTATAGATGCGATGATACCTGTGGGAAGAGGTCAAAGAGAATTGATTATTGGAGATAGGCAAACTGGAAAAACTGCTATCGCAATTGATACGATAATTAATCAAAAAGGCCAAGACGTAGTCTGTGTCTATGTAGCGATTGGTCAGAAATCTGCATCAGTAGCAAACGTTGTTGAAGTTTTAAGAGAAAAAGGAGCTCTTGAATATACTGTTGTAGTTAGCGCAGGAGCCTCTGAAGCGGCAGCTTTACAGTATTTAGCTCCTTACACTGGAGCTGCAATAGCTGAGCATTTCATGTACCAAGGCAAAGCTACTCTTGTTATTTATGATGATTTAACTAAGCAGGCTCAAGCTTACAGACAAATGTCTCTTCTTTTGAGAAGGCCACCAGGAAGAGAAGCTTATCCTGGAGATGTTTTTTATTGTCATAGCAGATTACTTGAAAGGGCAGCAAAATTATCAGACGATATGGGTGGTGGATCAATGACAGCTTTGCCAATTATTGAAACTCAAGCTGGAGATGTCTCTGCATATATTCCAACAAATGTCATATCAATTACTGATGGACAAATTTTCTTAAGCGCAGATTTATTTAACTCAGGCTTAAGACCTGCAATAAATGTTGGTATTTCAGTTAGTAGAGTTGGGGGAGCTGCACAAACAAAAGCAATTAAGAAGATTGCTGGAACACTAAAATTAGAATTAGCTCAATTTGATGAATTAGCAGCATTTTCTCAGTTTGCTTCTGATCTTGATGAGGCTACTCAGCAACAACTTGAAAGAGGTAAAAGATTAAGAGAATTGCTAAAACAAGCACAATTCTCACCGTTAAATCTTGCTGAACAAGTTGCAGTTGTATATGCAGGTGTTAAGGGGCTTATTGATGAGGTACCTGTTGAGGATGTAACAAAATTTGCTGCTGAACTTAGAGAATACCTCAAGTTAAATAAAGCGGAATTTATTGAGGAAATTCTTAAAGAGAAGAAACTTAATGAAGGCTTAGAAACAACTTTAAAAGAGGTAATAAAAGAAGTTAAATCCTCAATGCTTGCCACAGTTTAAATTTATTCTAAGGAGATATCATGGCAAATCTTAAAGAAATCAGAGATCGAATTGTTTCTGTTAAAAACACTAGAAAAATAACAGAAGCTATGAGATTAGTTGCGGCTGCAAAGGTGAGGAGAGCACAAGATCAAGTACTGAAAAGTAGACCTTTCGCTGACAAACTTGCCCGTGTCCTCGAGAATATTCAATCTAGGGTTCAGTTTGAAGCTGTAGATTCTCCTCTGTTATCCAAAAGGAACGTAAAAACAATCTCCTTAGTTTGCGTAACTGCCGATAGAGGTTTATGTGGGGGATACAATACGAACATAATTAAAAAGGTAGAAATTAGGTACGCAGAGTTGATCAAACAAGGTTATGAACCTAACTTGATTTTAGTTGGCAAAAAGGCAATAGGTTATTTCCAAAATAGGAAAGATAGATACGTAATAAAAAGTACATTCAAAGAGCTAGAACAAGTACCAACAGCTATAGATTCTGAAGGAATAACTAATGATGTCTTAGCCGAATTTTTATCAGAAAACTCAGATAGAGTAGAGATTATTTATACCAAATTCATCACTCTAGTAAGTTGTGCTCCAGTTGTGCAAACATTGTTGCCATTAGATCCTCAAGGAATTGCTGAGGATAATGATGAGATTTTTAGATTAACTACAAAAAATAGTAAGTTACTCGTTGAAAAATCAAATATAGAAAAGAATGATTCAGAGAAATTACCTTCTGATATTGTTTTTGAACAAAGTCCTGATCAGTTATTAGATTCCTTATTACCTTTGTACTTACAGAATCAGATTCTTAGAGCGCTTCAAGAGTCTGCCGCTTCAGAACTTGCCTGTAGAATGACAGCTATGAATAATGCGAGTGATAATGCTAAAGAATTAGCAAGTACTTTAAACCTTACCTATAACAAAGCAAGACAAGCTGCTATAACTCAGGAAATACTTGAAGTAGTAGGAGGTTCAGCAGTCTAGCGGAATCGTTAAAAATGTCGGAATATAATATAAAAGTTGAATTAGAAAAAAAGACGTACGTTTTTTTATGTCCTGAAGATCAAGATATAATATCTGCTGCTAAAGCCAATGGGATTGATTTACCAAGTAGTTGCTGTTCGGGAGTATGTACAAGCTGCGCCTCAATGGTGATTGATGGATCAGTTGAACAAGAAGATGCAATGGGTTTAAATGATGATTTGAAGGAAAAGGGTTTTGCTCTTTTATGTGTTGCGTATCCAAAGTCTGATCTACATATTATTATCGGCGATGAAGTTGAAGATAATCTATATAATAATCAATTTGGTAAATATCAAAAATGAACTTAAAAAAGGTTGATTTTTATTTAGATTGGCCAGGATCAAAAAACATTATTCATTTGAGGAGATTTATTACTGAAAATCTGATGAATAAAGGGGAAGTTATAAGATGGTCTATCGAAGATATTAAAGATTCAGTAGAGTCCCTTAATATAAAAAAAATAAGAATTAAGGCTGTATTAGCAAATCCAGTAAATTCAAAAATATAATTCAATGTCAATATCCCCCACAATATTTATTATTCCAACTGGAATTGGATGTGAAATAGGAGGATTCGCTGGTGATGCCCTTCCTGCTGCAAAATTATTAGCCTCTGCGAGTGGATGTTTAATTACTCATCCAAATGTCATGAATGGGGGATCTCTTTCTGAACGGAACAAAGATATTTTTTACGTGGAAGGTTATAGCTTAGATCGATTTGCTAAAGGAGAAATTGGCCTCAAAAGTGTAAAACAGCAGAAAATTGGAATAATTTTTGATTCAAGTATTGAACATGAAATATTAATGAGACATTTACAAGCCGCAGATGCTTGTGTCGCAACTTTAGGGATTGATGTTGATTCATATGTTTTAACAAAAGAACCGCTAGGAATAGTTATTGAGTCTGAATCACAAGGTATAAGTGAAGGTTTAATTGAAAATCCCGATACTTTAATTGAAGCAGGAGAAAGGCTTATAGAGAAAGGGATAACTGCAATAGCGATAGTAGCCAAATTTCCTGATAATACTGATTTGATTGAGACAAATTCATATAGGGAGGGAAAGGGGGTTGATCCTATTGCTGGAGTGGAGGCTGTAATAAGTCACTTGATAAGTAAGTATCTCAAAGTCCCCTGTGCACATGCACCTGCATTAAGTCCAATTGAATTGAACGAAAATTTAGATCCTCGTGCTGCTTCAGAAGAAATAGGATATACATTTTTGCCATCAGTACTTATTGGATTAAGTAATGCACCAGATCTTATAGAATTGACTGATAACAATGAAAATATAACCTTACACCCAATTGATATCGAATCTATTGTTGTTCCAGGTGGGGCATTAGGAGGAGAAGGAGTATTAGCTTGTATTGAGAGAGGTTTAAATGTAATCTCTGTAAAAAATAAAAATATATTAAATCTTGGTAATCATAATTTAAATTATCCCAAACTCATTGAAGTGGATAGTTACTTCGAGGCGGCGGGCTTAATTCTTGCTCTTAGACAGGGAATTAATCTAAAATCAATTAAAAGACCGTTGAATAAAGTCCAAGAATTAAATTTTAATAAATAGCTATTTTAATTAGAGATTGCAATTGGTACTCTCCAGTCACTACCAAGTGATTGACTACTTAGTTTTAGTATTGGAGGAGCTTGCTTTCTTTTGAATTCTGCTTTTTTAATAAGTGTAATTATTTTTGAAATTTGTTCTTTGGTATGCCCATCTTGTTCAAGAAGTTGTAAATCTTTTTTTTCTTCAATAATTCCCTTAAGAATTTTATCCAATAAAGAGTATGGAGGTAGTGAATCAGTATCAAGTTGATCAGGACCAAGTTCAGCGCTTGGAGGCTTATTGCAGATTTGATCGCCTATTATTTTGACTTTGGTATCTAATTTATATGCTTTTCTATGTTCTATTGAATCTTTACTATCAAGCCATCTACACAATTTAAAAACGTTAGTTTTATATAAATCACCTATTACAGATAATCCTCCATTCATGTCACCATATAAAGTGCAATATCCAACAGCTAGTTCTGATTTATTACCTGTTGAAAGTAACAAATGCTTTTCTTGATTAGCTAAAGCCATTAAGAGAGTACCCCTTATCCTTGATTGAATATTTTGATTTGTTATTCCTTCTGTTTTGAAGTTTAAGCTTTCTATAAAAGATTCTTCAAAAGAGGACATAATATTCTCAATTGAAATTGTATTTAAGTTTATGTTTAGTCTTGCGACTAAATCTTTTGCATCGATTTTAGAATGCTCTGAGCTCCACTTTGAAGGCATTGAAACGCAAAAAATTTTTTCACTTCCTAATGCAGCAGTTGCAATTACTGAAACTAATGCTGAATCAATTCCTCCGCTTAGGCCAATTAAAGCTGATCTAAATCCGCATTTTTTAGCATAGTCTTTTACTCCTAAAACTAAAGCATCAAAAACTGAAGAAATTTCAGAAGATTTGTTTTCGTCTACTAAATTTAAATTTTCGTTAATATTCCAACTAGAGGTATCCTCCGAGAAAGATTTTAATTGTTTAATTTTTGAACCGTTTTTATTCATAATGAAACTATTTCCATCAAAAATTAAATCATCATTTGCCCCTATCTGGTTAACATATATTAAGGGGACTTGAAGATATTTAGCAGCAAAACTTGAAATTTTAGTTCTTAAATTGAATTTTTTGAACGTATAAGGAGAGGCAGATAAATTTAATAAAAGATCAATTTTTTTGCTTTTTAAATCTATAATCGGATTCTTTTTATGAATACCTCTTCCTTCTATATTTTCATTAACCCATAAATCTTCGCATATCGTTATTCCAAGTTTATAAGTTTTGTTTTTTATTGTTTTGGAGATTACAGATACTTTTTGCTCAGATCGAAAGTATCGTTTTTCATCAAATACTTCATAAGTTGGGAGAATAATTTTACGTGCAATTGTTTTCCATTTACCACCCTCAATAAGAACAATAGAATTATAAAGATTTGGGAAAAAAGAATCATCAATCTTTTCAGCAATCCCTACCGCAACACTTAAATTCCCATATTTTTTATGAATTGATATGGATAATTGATCTAAAATAGAATATTGTCTTTCAATTAAATTTTTTTTTAGAAGTAAATCTTTAGCAGGATAACCCCATAATGATAATTCTGGGGTGAGAACCATATCAGCAGAATTTGAATATGCTTTACCAGTTTCATTAAGTATTTTTTTTGCATTCCCCTCTAGATCTCCCACAATTGGATTCAATTGTGCAATGAAAAAATTCATTCAACTACCTAATAGATTTATATAAGTTATTCTTCTTCACTATATCGATTAATGATTCAGGTAAATCAGAATAATTATTATTTAATCTAACCATTGAACTAGAAATATTGGGAATGTTTAATGAAGAAATTTCAAAGATAACCTTATTAGTTTTTAACATTTTAAGAGTCTTAGATTCAATTGGATATCCTTCCCTTTTGATGATGAGTAATTTAACTGCATGAATAATCTTATCAGAATTTTTCCATGAGAAAATTTCCGTAATTAAATCACTACCTATTACAAAATCTACTTTACTAAAGGGATAAATTTTTTTACATTCTTCAATAGATTCGATAGCCCATTGGCTACTTATTTTTTGATTAAAAATTATTTTAGGATTATTTATATCTTTTATAAGTGATTTTAATAAAAGGTTTCGAAAGAAAATATTTTCTTTATGCTTTTTTTTTGGATTATCACTTGCATAAGCAATAACAAAAGAATAAATGTTTGATAATTCTTCAAGTATTTTTTTGTGACCAATGGTTGGTGGATCTGCACTAGTCCCAAATAAGGCAATTCGATTTTTAGTATCAAATTTCAAGGTAGAAAAATAGAAAAATTATTATCTAACTTTTTACTAGATAAATAAACCTTTGTATAATCAAAAATCTCAGGTTCTTTTATTGCGATTTTTTTGATTATGTGAGATGGATCTAAAAGATATCCTTTACTTTTTCTAAATATTTCTTTAGCGGCTAATTTACCAACTATTTTTGTTGAGCGAACCGATATAGCTGCTTGTACAATAGCAATAGGTCCGTAGGGTAATAATGATAAACCATTTGTAAAAGGAGCAGTGGCCAAGAAAATTTTACGCAATAAATTAAAAGATGTATTTATACCAACTTGAGTGGCTCCAAGGAAGATATTATTTATAGAAATCTTTTTGATGATTTTTCGTACTGATTCACCTTTAAGATTTAATCCATAAACTTTGCTCAACTCACTAACTAATGCAGTATCTAATGCAAAACCTCCTGCAATATCAAGCAAAATCAATGGATTCAATGCTACACCTGATGCTTTTATTGTTGCAAATTTACCTATAATCGATTGAGCTTCGCGTTGTCTTTTTTTTAATCTTTGTTCTTTTATTTTTAAGAATAATTTATCAGCTAATTGAAGAGAGTTTAAAGTTAATAAACTTTCTCCATAATTAATAATTAACTCACTTAACTGGTTCCTAATATTATTTTTCGAATTTATTATTATCGGGATTTTTATATATTGTGGAAGTTTTAATCTTATATTTTTTAAAATTTCTTTTAAATCATGCCCTTTCCACATATCAATTTTATTAAAAACAAGAATAATTTTTTTTCCATTCTTAATAAATGAATTGATTTGAGATACCTCATTTCTGTTTATATCTCCAGCTATTGTAAATAAAATTAGTTCTGAACTATTGATTTGCGAGAATATATTTTCTGGATCTTTGATGTCACAAAAATCAAAGCCTGGAGCATCAATTAATTCGATAGTTCTTAGACTTTGATGTTTGAAATTCCACTCTTCCCTTTCAATATTTTTTGTGGTCCCATTTATAATGCCTGTCTTAAATACGTTTTTTTCTAAAATTAAATTCAAAATAGAGGATTTACCAACTCCTGCTTTGCCATATATTCCAATTCTTAATTGCTTTTCGTTAAGTCTGAAAAGTTGTTGATTTAAAGAAATAATTTCATTGTTTAAATTACATTTTTCATAGTTTGTAAGATCAATACTTTCCCACCATTTTTTCAAAAGTAAATAACTTTTATCAATATTAATTTGCTTCATTTTTATTCTTTCCACCAACCTGCCAATACCGAGAGCACAGCTTCTGATCCGATTATTCCCACGAATCCTCCAAATTCATCTACTACTACTTTCACTCCTTTATGATCCTTGTCAAATCTTGTTAACAACTTGTCTACTTTTATCATTTCTGGGATGTAGTCGACAGGATCACATAATTCAGATATTAATTTTTTATTTTCTCCTTCGATAAGACTAGTTAGTAAGTTCTCACGTTTTGCTATCCCTTGTATTTTGTCAACTTTATCTCCCAAAACAACCCACCATGGAGAATTATTTGAAATTATAAGTTTTGAAATTTCATCAAGATTTGAGGACCCATCAAGACTAGGTGCTGACACTCTTGGGATCATTAAATCTTTCGCTTTTAAGTCATTTAATTGAAAAACCTTAAGTATCATTTCTGCTTCATCAGCCTCTATAAATCCCTTCTGCGAGCCTATTTTCGCCATTTGTCTAATCTCTGCTTCATCAGTCGATATTTCGTTCTCCGCAGTTATAACAGGAAATAATTGTTCTATTAATAATAAAAATGGCCTCATTAAAGTATTTAACATCCTCAAAATAGGAACAGAAAACATGGCTATTTGCAGGGAAAATCTTGTACCTAATGCTTTTGGAAGTACTTCGCCAAGTAATACAACTAATACATAAAAAGCGATTGAAAATAATGTTAAACCCAAACTACTTTTAATTATTAAGGCCCCATAGACTCCTAAAAGGAGACTACCAATTATGTTAAACCCATTATTAGTTATGGTAATTACAGTTAAAGTTCTCCCAAGATGTTTTCTAAGTTTAAGTAGTTGATTTGCAGAACTCTTGGGTTTTTGTTTTGATGCTAATTCTAAAATCCTTATTGAATTGACTGCTAAAAAAGCTGCTTCTACTCCTGAACAACATGCTGAACCTACTAAAATTATAATTATAAGTAAAATTAGAATGTAGACATTTGGTTCCATTAAAAAGATTAGTTTTTAAATATCTTGTAATTCATTCTTCCATTTTTTTATAAAATTCGCCAATCCAAAATTTTATGTTTAAACCTGACTGTAGAGTATTTGAAGAAAGAAGAGAAATTTTCTTCAAAAAATTAAATGGCAAAGCTGCTATTATTCCAAGTTCTAGCTTGGTTAGGCATCATGCAGATTGTGAATATCCTTTTAGACAAGACAGTAATTTTTGGTATCTGACTGGCTTTGATGAGCCTGATTCTATTGCTCTTTTCTTATCTCATAAGCCAAAAGGGGAAAGGTTTATTTTGTTTGTTGCTCCAAAGGATATTTTAAGTGAGGTATGGCATGGCTTTAGGTGGGGAATAGAAGGTGCCGAAAGAGAATTTAAGGCTGATAAAGCTCATTCAATTAATGAGTTTAGGGATCTGCTGCCAGTTTATATTGGTGAATCAGAAGAGATTGTTTATTCAATTGGTAAACATACCAAAATTGAAAAAATTGTTTTGGAAATATTTTCTCAACAACAAGAAGCTAGGTCAAGGGTAGGAATAGGAGCAAATTCTATAAAATCGCCTGAAATATATCTCAATGAAATGCGCTTAATTAAAAGTGATTTTGAAATAAATAGGATGAGAGAGGCTACTCAAATTTCAGCTGAAGCCCATGAATTAGTAAGGGAATCTATTTCATCAAAGAAGAATGAAAGACAAATTCAAGGATTAATAGAAGGATTCTTTTTAGAAAAAGGTGCAAGAGGCCCTGCTTATAACTCTATCGTTGCTTCAGGTGATAATGCATGCATTTTGCATTACACATTAAATAACTCTGAATTGAATAAAGGGGATTTATTATTAGTAGATGCAGGTTGTTCATTAATTGATTATTACAATGGTGATATTACAAGAACTTTTCCTATCGGAGGTAAATTTTCTAAAGAGCAGAAACTTATTTATGAAATTGTTTTAGAAGCACAAAAAAATGCAATCAAAAATTCTGTTAAAGGATCTAATTCTACTAATGTCCATAATGTTGCTTTGAGAATTCTGGTAGAGGGATTAAAAGAAATTGGACTATTAAGAGGAGATACTGATGGAATAATTGAAAACGGATCTTATAAACATTTGTATATGCATAGAACTGGACATTGGCTTGGTTTAGATGTTCACGATGTTGGAGCATATAGGATGGGAGAATATGATGTTCCCTTACAGAATGGGATGATACTTACTGTCGAACCAGGTATTTACATAAGTGACAGAATTCCCGTTCCAGAAGGGCAACCTAGTATTGAAGAAAAATGGAAAGGTATAGGAATAAGAATAGAAGATGATGTCCTTGTAAATGAAAAAGAGCCAGAAATTCTTAGCTTCGCCGCACTTAAAGAAATTTCTGATTTAGAGTATTAAATATTTGACTTTTACAGTTAATAGATTTAATTTTTTAAAATAAATAAAAAATTTAACATGGATAAAACTAGTTCTTATGATTCTAAATTATCTCAAGCAAGAGGCTTGGCTAGTCAACTTGGAATGTTTGCAGAAGAAAATGATATTCCTAAAGATCTTTGGGATTCTTTAGAGGCAAAAATTTATGATTTTTATGAAGTATCTAGAGAAAGATAAGATAAACTTTTAGTGATAATCAATAAATAAAAGCAAGAATTTTTGATCAAAATGATCAATTAGTGACCATTAACTGATAAATTATAAAAATAAATCTAATACTATTGAATGACTTCATCAGATAAGGGTAATGAGAATGCTAAGGAGCAGCAAGAACAAAAAAATGTTTCTCAAAAATCAAAAATAACCTCACCAAATGCAGGGATGATGGGAGCAAACGCCGTTTTAGCGGCTGCTAAAATTGATGAAGATGGAGTTCCCACAGGCTATACTCCAAAACCAGATGAGGGTAGATTTATTATTAAAATCTTATGGTTACCTGATAATGTCGCATTGGCAGTAGATCAAATTGTTGGAGGAGGTCCAAGTCCATTAACTGCTTACTATTTTTGGCCAAGAGATGACGCATGGGAAAAATTAAAGAGCGAACTAGAGAATAAAAGTTGGATTACAGATAATGAAAGAGTTGAAATATTAAATAAAGCTACTGAAGTAATTAATTACTGGCAAGAAGAAGGTAAAACGAAAAAATTGGAAGAAGCAAAGCTTAAATTTCCTGAAGTCGCTTTCTGTGGAACTGCTTAAGATTTAGTTTTTTGAGGCTTGAATTCTTGCCTCAGCTTTTGATATTTCATTAAGGGCTTTAATCTTTTCTGAACTTTTCTCATTTTCGGGAAATTTACTAATTGCGGATTTTGCTTTTTTAAGAGCATCTTCAGCATTTTGGATGTTAATTTCGGAACCAATTTCAGCGCTGTTAACAAGAACTATAACTTCATCTGACTCTATTTCAGCAAAGCCACCCATTAAAGCTATAGATTTCCATTTGGAATTCATTCTTAGTCTTAAGACACCAATATCGATAGCCGTAACTAAAGATATATGTCCAGGGAGTACCCCAATTTGACCAGTGGTGCTTGGAAGAATTACCTCTTCAGCATCACCTTCGTAAACATTCTGATTTGGAGCTAAAACCTTGAGTGAAATTGCCATTAATTTAAATTTTTAGAGAGATTAAAATTATTTATGAAAGTTGATAATTTATTTTTCTTCTTTTATTTTTTCTGCCTTTGCTTTTACTTCATCGATATTACCTACCAAGTAAAAAGCCTGTTCGGGCAAATCATCCAGTTCACCAGCTAATATCATATTAAAACCAGCAATTGTATCTTCTAGTTTGACATATTTACCAGACATTCCTGTGAAGATTTCTGCTACGAAGAAAGGCTGAGATAAGAATTTTTCAATTTTTCTTGCTCTGCTTACTGTCAATCTATCTTCTTCAGATAATTCATCTAATCCAAGAATCGCGATAATATCTTGGAGCTCTTTGTATCTTTGTAAGGTTGATTGAACCGCACGAGCTGTCTTGTAATGTTCATCACCAACTACTGAGGGTTGAAGCATAGTGCTGGTTGAATCTAGAGGATCAACTGCTGGATAAATACCCTTTGCAGCAAGACCTCTAGCAAGAACGGTTGTAGCATCTAAGTGTGCGAATGTTGTAGCGGGAGCAGGATCAGTTAAATCATCCGCTGGAACATATACTGCTTGAATTGATGTAATGGAACCCTCTAAAGTTGATGTAATTCTTTCTTGTAATGCTCCAACATCAGTTCCTAGAGTTGGTTGATACCCAACTGCAGAAGGCATTCGTCCTAACAAAGCAGAGACTTCAGAACCAGCTTGTACAAATCTAAATATATTATCTACAAAAAGAAGCACATCTTGCTTGTTTACATCTCTAAAATGTTCAGCCATAGTTAATGCCGATAAGCCAACTCTCATTCTTGCACCAGGGGGCTCATTCATTTGGCCGAAGCACAACGCAACTTTAGATTGAGATAAATCATCTGCATTGATGACACCTGACTCCTTAAATTCTTCGTACAAATCATTCCCTTCTCTTGTTCTTTCACCAACTCCTCCAAAAACTGATACGCCACCATGCTCCTTAGCAATATTATTAATTAACTCTTGTATTAGTACTGTTTTACCTACCCCAGCTCCTCCAAATAAACCAACTTTTCCACCTTGCCTATAAGGGGCTAATAAGTCGATGACTTTAATTCCAGTTTCGAAAACTTTAGGCTTAGTCTCTAAATCAGTTAATTTAGGGGCTGATCTATGAATTGGCGCGGTATCTGAAGTATTTACTGGACCTTGTTCATCTACTGGCTCTCCTAATACGTTAAATATTCTCCCTAAAGTCGCCTCTCCTACAGGAACTGATATTGGAGCACCTGTGTCAGTCGCCTCCATGCCTCTTACAAGGCCATCTGTGCCGCTCATGGCAACAGCCCTTACTCTATGATCCCCAAGTAGCTGTTGAACCTCTGCGGTGAGCGCTATGTCTTGCCCTGCTGGATTCTTGGCTTCAATTCTTAAAGCATTCAAAATTTTTGGTAATTTACCAGCTGGGAATTCTACATCTAGAACTGGACCAATTACTTGACGTACTACACCTTTTGCTGGTGCTGAAGTTGATGGAGTTGCTACCATTTTTTATTGACTTGGTGAGGATTAGCTGATTTTAGAACAGCTCATAATGCGAAATATTACCATCCCGAGGGTATATTCGTTAACTGGGTTCGGCCAACCGCACAGTTAAAGAGTGGTTTAATTGCTGCTTAACAGATTATGTTATTTACCATACGGTTTGAGTATTACTCTTACCAGACTTTTTGACGCATAGCGTCGCATTTATGATCCACCATTAATCTATGGCAGCTGTTTCACTTACAGTCTCTACAGTCAAACCACTGGGAGATAGAATATTTATCAAAGTTTCCGAATCTGAGGAAAAAACTGCTGGTGGCATCCTTTTGCCCGACTCAGCTAAAGAAAAACCACAAGTAGGAGAAGTTGCTCAGGTTGGTCCTGGGAAGCTTAACGAAGATGGTTCTCGACAAACTCCTGAAGTGAGTATTGGCGATAAAGTCTTATACAGCAAATATGCTGGAACTGACATCAAATTGGGAGGAGATGAGTACGTCTTACTTTCAGAAAAAGATATTTTGGCTGTAGTCGGCTAATTTATTTGTTTCAAAAATTATTAAAACTTATTATTAAATTACTTGCCTAACATGGCTAAAAGAATTATTTACAACGAGCAAGCTCGTAGAGCGCTTGAAAGAGGCATTGATATCCTTGCTGAGTCTGTAGCTGTAACGCTTGGACCAAAAGGAAGAAATGTTGTCTTAGAGAAAAAATTTGGGGCCCCTCAAATCATTAATGACGGGGTAACAATCGCAAAAGAAATTGAATTAGAGGACCATATTGAAAATACTGGTGTTGCTCTAATCAGACAAGCTGCTTCAAAGACAAACGATGCTGCAGGTGATGGTACCACCACCGCGACTGTTTTAGCTCATGCAATGGTAAAAGCTGGTTTAAGAAATGTAGCAGCTGGTGCTAACGCAATTACGCTTAAAAAAGGTATTGATAAAGCCACAGAATTCCTGGTTGGCAAAATTGAAGAGAATTCAAAGCCTATTAGTGATAGCACTGCAATAGCTCAATGTGGAACTATAGCGGCAGGTAATGATGAGGAAGTTGGCGAAATGATTGCAAACGCAATGGATAAAGTTGGTAAAGAGGGTGTTATTTCTCTCGAAGAGGGAAAATCAATGACCACTGAGTTGGAAGTTACTGAAGGAATGAGATTTGATAAAGGTTACATTTCTCCATATTTCGCGACAGATACTGAGCGCATGGAGGCAGTTTTAGATGAGCCTTACATTTTACTCACTGATAAAAAAATTGCTCTAGTACAAGATTTAGTACCAGTTCTAGAGCAAATAGCTAAAACAGGAAAGCCATTAGTAATTATCGCAGAAGATATTGAAAAAGAAGCATTAGCAACTTTAGTAGTGAATAGATTAAGAGGTGTACTTAATGTTGCTGCAGTTAAGGCTCCAGGATTTGGGGATAGAAGAAAAGCTATGCTTGAAGATATGGCTGTTTTAACTAATGGTCAGCTAATCACTGAAGATGCAGGCTTGAAATTAGAAAATGCAACTTTAGAGATGTTAGGCACTGGTAGAAGAATCACTATTAACAAAGAGACAACAACCATTGTCGCTGAGGGTAATGAAAAGGCTGTTACTGCAAGATGTGATCAGATTAAAAAGCAAATGGATGAAACAGACTCTTCCTACGATAAAGAAAAACTTCAGGAACGTTTAGCTAAGCTGGCTGGAGGTGTTGCAGTTATCAAAGTTGGAGCAGCTACTGAAACTGAAATGAAGGATAAAAAACTTCGTTTAGAAGATGCTATTAATGCAACAAAAGCTGCTGTTGAAGAGGGAATAGTTCCAGGAGGTGGTACAACTCTCGCTCACTTGGCTCCGATTCTTAAGGAATGGGCTGACAAAGCTTTATCTGGAGAGGAATTAATAGGCGCTAACATTGTTGAGGCTTCATTAACATCTCCGCTCATGAGAATTGCCGAAAATGCCGGTTCAAATGGAGCAGTAATTGCTGAAAATGTTAAATCAAAACCATTCAATGATGGATTTAATGCGGCTACTGGAGAGTATGTAGATATGTCTGCAGCTGGAATAGTTGATCCTGCAAAAGTTACTCGTTCAGGATTACAGAATGCAGCATCTATAGCAGGAATGGTACTTACCACCGAATGCATAGTCGCTGATTTGCCAGAGAAAAAAGATGCAGCACCTGCTGCAGCTCCAGGAATGGGAGGAGACTTCGACTACTAAACAACTAAACTTTTTAGTTTTAAAGGGATTGTTAAAACAATCCCTTTTTTTATATTTATTTTTAAAGATAGTTAAATTGGATAATTCTATATCCAACCTGCACTAAGAATGATTGCTAGAGATAAAAATATAATTAAAATAGTCCAAGTTATTTTGTTTAGTGATGCTTCAGCACTGCTGGCACTAGTAAACATTGAGCTTCCACTAGCTGCTATTCCTCCCATACCATCTCCTTTGGGACTATGTAGTAGAACTAAAAGTATTAATAGTATTCCAGAACTAACCCATATCCAAGTAAATATTTGACTCATATTTTGTATTTGTTATATATCTAATTTAAACATGTTGAACGACTTTATTAAATCCTTTTAATTCGATTTCTTTAATAAGTGATTTTCCTGTCATCTCTTTTGGAATAGGAAGATTTAATAATTGCAATAATGTTGGAGCAATATCTGCTAATCCAGCATTTTCTCTCAAATAAATCTCATTCCCCATATTTGGAATTTTTCTTTTCTCACCTTCAATAAAAATTAAGGGGACTTTATTAATAGTGTGAGCTGTCCAGGGTTCTCCATCAGGACCTTTCATTACTTCAGCGTTGCCATGATCTGCAGTAATAAGAATACTGCCTCCCATTTCTCCTGTAGCATTTACTATCTTACCTATACATCTATCTACGGTTTCGATGGCCTTTATAGCTGCGGCCATATTACCTGTATGTCCAACCATATCAGGATTAGCAAAATTTATAACTACAAAAGAATACTGTCCAGTTTTTATAGCATTTGAGCAACTAATAGTTAATTCTTCGGCAGACATTTCCGGTGCCATATCATAAGTTGCAACTCTTGGCGAAGGAATTAAATGTCTTTGTTCTCCTGGCGAGGGGACTTCTACTCCTCCATTAAAAAAATAAGTAACATGTGGATATTTTTCGGTCTCTGCTGTTCTGTATTGCTTAAGTCCATTTTCTGAAACTATTTGGCCAATAAAGTTGTTGAGAGACTCAGGAGGGAATGCTATTTTAACTGGTAAATTTGCTTCATATTGAGTGAAAGTTAATATATCTACATTAGGGATACTTTTTCTTTTAAAGTTATCAAATTCTTTTTCTGAAAGAGCCTTGATTATTTGTCTGGACCTATCTGGACGGAAGTTAAAACAAATTAAACTATCTTCATCTTTTAAAAAGTTTTTAGATATTCTTATAGGCTCTAAGAATTCATCTGTAATATTAGCTTTATAACTTTTATTTAAATAATCTTCCGGGGAAATGTCAGTTTTTTTGCCATTTGGATCAGTTAAATTTACAAAAGCTTTTTCTGTTCTTTCCCATATTAAATTTCTATCCATTATCCAATATCTTCCGCATATAGATGCTATTTCTCCTACATTATATTTCTTTATGCAATCTTCTATTTGTCTTATGTATTTATGAGCACTTTTTGCTGGAGTATCTCTACCATCGGTAATAATGTGAATAGCTACTTTTTCTATATGTTCTTCAGAAGCCCATTTTATTAATCCTAATAAGTGATCAATGTGGCTATGAACCCCTCCATCTGAACATAGACCAGTTATGTGTAAGGTACCCTTTTTTTTCTTAATTGAATTAGCCATTTCCTTTAACTCATGTACTTGAGTTAATTGGTTGTTTTTCACAACATTTGTAATTCTTACAAGTTCTTGTTGAATGATTCTCCCTGATCCAATCGTGAGATGCCCTACTTCAGAATTACCCATTTGACCATTGGGTAAACCTACATCAGCTCCGCTCGCATTAATAAGAGTATGAGGATAGGCATGCCATAAAGAATCCATTACAGGAGTATTGGCATTTTTTATGGCATTATCTAAATTTTCTTCACGATGTCCCCATCCGTCCAGAATTGCGAGAACAACTGGACTCTCAGGAACTTTTATTTTATTTATATTCTTGCTGCTAAACTTTGACATCTCTTAATTAAAATGCATGGTTTTAAAGAAGTAATCTTTAATTTAGCTGTAAAAGCTGTTCCATACAATTTATATGTAATTTAGTTAGCTTTTGCTAATTTATTAAGGATATTGAATAAAGTTAATTTTTAGATGAATCATGTCCAAATCAGATAAAAAAATCATAATACTTACTGAAGATGAGCTAAGAAAAACTTTCTCTAGACTAACTTTCGAAATTATAGAAAAGATCTCAAATTTAGAAAATCTCTTATTGGTTGGTATCCCTACGAGAGGAGTTCATCTCGCTGAAGTTTTGAGAAAAGAAATGTTGGATAAAACAGGAGTTGATGTAAAAAAAGGAATAATTGACCCAACTTTTTATAGAGATGATCAAAATAGAGTTGGAACTCGTTTAATAGAGGCAACTGATTTTCCTACATCTATAGAAAAAAAGGATATTGTTTTAATTGATGATGTTATTTATACAGGAAGAACAATTCGAGCTGCAATTGAGGCTCTTCTTTTATGGGGAAGACCAAAAAGTATTATGTTATTGGTAATGATTGATAGAGGTCATAGAGAACTACCAATTCAGCCTGATTTTTGCGGAAGAAAAGTTCCGACTAGCAAAAAGGAAATTGTTCATTTATGTCTAAAAGAAGTTGATGGGGAAGATGGTATCTTCTTGGATAAAATTTAAAAGATATTTCCTAAATTAAATAAACCTAATTCTTTTTCATAAATATCTAGACATCTCAGATAAAGAGATGAATCTTTTTTTATACTGAAATAAAGTTTTAAGACATCTTCTCCAATTTTACACTCATTTTTCACGTTTATTTGAAGAGGTTTTTTATTCCATTTAAATACCTCTTCTTCATTTTGAGATTCTGATAACTTTGGTAATCCATTCTCAAAAATTACATCAAAACTTCTCTTCGTTTTAGTTTCTCCAATAATTATCTCGAAAATGTTCTGACCATCTTTACTGGCTTGAAGAATTAACTCAAATGGTTTTTCTGTAGGCCATGTTTGGCCTTTATAAAAAATTGGATGCCAGAAATGTTTTTGTTCTCTTTTATTAAATAATCTAATTGATAAGCCTTTAATTAAGATATCTTTAATCTTTACTCCAGGAGTCATAGCAAGAGCTCCTATTGCTATTGATTCAATCGGTGGCGGAGAATTGATTTGTATTCCTGAAATCTTATTAGTGATCCAATCTTTTATTAATGGAATTTGTGTTCCTCCTCCAACCAAAATCACAGAGTTTAAATCATCTAAATTAAAAAATTTTCCTCTAGCCTCATTTAATAAATCCTTAAGTAGGGAATTTAAGTGACTTAAAAGATTATTCTGCATCAAAATCTTTTCAAAAATTTCTTTACTCATAAAAAAATCTTTTTCTTCATTCTCTTCTGTAAATAAAGATATAAGGTATTTTCTCTCAGATTCAATTTCTGGGCCACTAAGCTTACATTTTAATTTTTCTGCTATGGAAAAATTTCTCTCATCTTGATTTGATGGTAAAAAGTAATTAACAATCCACTGATCTATATCTTTACCTCCGACTTTTGAACCAGATTTGCTTATTATTTCAGCACATCTTAATTTTTGCTTTGATATTGCACTTACATCCTTTCCTTGGAACTTCAATAGTTCTGCAATAGGTGCAGATTTACCTTCCCCACCTTGTGTTTTGATTACGCTCATATCAATAGTACTACCGCCAATATCGATAATCATAATAATTGAACCTAATGGAACATTCATTCCAATCCCAGCTGCAGTAGGTTCATCAACGAGTGCTACCTCATTAATAGGCAAACTTTCACATAGACTAATTAACCACTTTCTATAACCCTTATAAGTGTCAATTGGGGCTGTCAAAACCAGCCTTTTAATGTTAAATTCTATTGGAATATTTTCCCAAAGAATTTTGAAAAATTTTTCACCTGATTCGATTGGACTTAAAACTTTCTCTTTTTGCCTTTCAATAGGATTACCAATTAATCTTTTAAAATTTGAATGAAAATATTTTTCTGAATAAGATAAATTTTTCTTTTTCAATGCAGATAATCCTATCCTTCCAACATTATCTCCACCTTCGAACCAAACTACTGATGGGATGACTCCAGGAGAACACGTAATACCAGGTATTTCTATTAAAGTAAAATCGCTATCTTTCTCATCTTGAAAAGCTAATACGGTATTAGTATTTCCCAAATCAAGAGCAAGGGTTCCAGAAAAATTATTTTCCATAGCAGATTTCTTATTATTTTTTTAAGTTCGTTTGAAAATTTATAATTTTAATGATGTTAATATTAATGTAAACTATATTGTATATTTAAAAATATTTTTTTATGAACGTATCCAATAATTCCAATATTGATCACAATGATCTTGCAAAAAGAGGTGAAAGTTTAATAAGGAAATCTACTAATAGATACTTAACAACTGTAAGAATTGCTTTTAGAGCTAAACAAAGAAGGTTTGACGATTTTGATGGATTATTAGAAGAATCAGCTATTAAACCAGTTCAAAGATCAATTATTGAATTAAGTGATGAACAAGATCAACCAGATTTACTTCCAGGTTAGCTTTGTCATTTGAAGAAAATAATTGGAGATTAAGTAAAGATACTAATAAAGGTAAATTTTGTTTTTTGATTGGTGTAAACAATTGGGCTATTGAGTTACAGAAACATGAATTCGAATTGCTATATAAATTACTTATAAAACTGAATAATCAATTAATGGAAATAAATGATGAATTAATGGATGAAGAGTTTATTAATTTAGAAATAGAACAATTACCTTGGTACGCAGAATTGGAGGGTAAAAAAAATGGATGGAACTTAAGATTAATATTTGAAAGCTCAGAACAAACTCGATCATTTGAAATGTATTGGCCTATACCAATAGCTGAAAATTTATTTTATGAAATAAAAAAAATGTGGGAATCAATGGATTGAAAAATTAATTAAATTGGAAATTTTTTGAAAAAATTCCCCGATTTAAAAATCTTTTTTAACATCTTTTCCACAGCTAATTTCTAAAAAATATTTGTAGATCTACCTTGTGTGGAAAACTCATAAAGATAAGTAATTTTTATATTACTTATAAGATTTATATGGTTCAGATAAATTTCTGTAGAAACTTAGTCTTCTCAAAGGGTCTCATCTCTAATACTACTGAGACATGGATAAATAATAAAAAGTTGACTATTTAGTTTTTTTAGAGAAAACTGATCCCATGCCCTAATGATCTTTTCCCCTTATTTGAATTATGCAAGAATTAAATTGTGACGTTAATCAAAAAAATATCAATAATAAAGAAGAAATAATTAGTTTTAAATGTGACCTTCAAGAAAATCTTCAACAAGCTATGAATAAATTTGTTGAGGATCATCCTAATTGGGATCAATATAGAATTTTACAAGCAGCAATCGCTGGATTTTTGATGCAAAAAGGATTTCAAAATAGGGATCTAACAAGGCTATATATAGGCAAAATGTTTTCCATGGACTTTGATAATTAATCAAGAATTAACTTTATTTAATTCTCTCTAAGATCAATTTAGCTATTTCTATTTTTATTGGAATTATAGATAACCTATTACCTTTCTTAACCAATAACAGTTCCTCCTCATTAAATAAATTTTTTAATTCAGTTAAACTTAAAAATTTATTTGCTTTAAATAGATATTTGACTTTCACACAATCCCATCTTGGTTTCTCTTGACTTGATTTAGGGTCAAAATATTTTGATTCTTTTTGGAATTGAGTTGGGTCAACAATATTTAGATCGATAACCTCCATAAATCCAACGATTCCAGGAGGTTTGCAATTTGAATGGTAAAAAAATACTTTATCTCCAAGAGACATTCTTCTCATAAAATTGCGCGCCTGATAATTTCGGATGCCATCCCATAAAGTAACTCCATCCTTTTTTAAAGTATCAATACTGTAAGCGTCTGGTTCACTTTTCATTAGCCAAAACTTTTCTTCAGTCATATCAAGGAATTTGGGCGATTTTTAAGGCTTGGAGGACGTGTTATCCAAACTTTTTTGGGTATAAATTAATTATCCATCAAAGAACCTATTTAGGAAAGTTATGGGTGGTATGGGGTCAATTATCCTTGCATATGCGTATATATTCGACCTCATAAATTTCTGTATAAACCCCGCCATTGATACTGAAAAATAGGTTTACCGTATGAAATTTGTTTGATTTAGAACAGTTTTAAGAACAGTTTTTAGAACAAATTATAGGGTTTTGAAATAGTTCGTAATGATACAAATGTTTTAATAGGTTGACATAAGAGTTTTGTATATTAATAATACACTTCGTATAAGGTTATTTAGGTCAGTTACTAAATCCTCGTGGAAAAGACTTTAGTGAATTTCTTTTACTGGCTGCTGATGAGATCAGCCGAATCCCATTACGGTGAATCGTTGATGCCAGTAAAATTTCCTATTTAGGAAAGTAAGAGATGTTTGATTAGTCTTTTTTTATCAGGTTAGTGATTTCATTTCTCGTTCTATCGGATTAAACCCAACTCTCTTAATTTGATCATTTTCCCAAACCCAATAAACAGGTGGAGTTTTTCTTGCCTTTATTAAACTTATTTGGTCTAATTTTTGTGGGATAAATTCTTTAGCTGGATCAAAAAATTTATCTCTTGTGGGTTGATTTAAGACAATACTACCTTCTTTTCCTGAGATTGATCTGTGATAAGTTCCAATAGGAATTTCTAATGCCCCCATAGATCTATTTAAATAAATCACATGATGGGGTTCATCCCATGCAGGATTTATTAGAACAAATGTTCTTTCCCCAGTAATAACTAAGTTGTGATCAATTTGATGATTGTGAACGTAATATTGTTCATCTTTAAAATCATCTGGAGGAGATATAGCCTCTTCAGAGTGAATTACCACATCGCAACCATTAGATGCCTCCAAGCCTGCATCAAAGAATGTCACTTTTGGAGTCTCTCTAAAAATTGTTGTTGGGAAGAATCTTAATTTCATTGTTCAACCTCTCATTAATAAATTTATAAATATTTTTAGGATTTATAAGCTATAAAATAACGATTAATGTATAGTCAGTTGCAACAAACTAAACAATCTTCTTTAGTTTGATAATCCATACATTCTTTCTTTAAAGTTTCTTCTAAAACTTTTACTTTGTTGACATAGTCAAGATCTCTAAACTCTTTTTTTGGAATGGTGAATTGAGTTTGTAGTTTCATTTAGACCTCCTAGATCTATACCTATATTGTCCTACTATTGCCTTGTAATTTATAGGGCGGTTTGAGGAACTATTAGGTACGGGAAGAGGCATGTATTTTGAACCGGCAAATTCAATGACAGACCTATATTCAATATACGATGGTCATGAGCTGACCCTTTGATAAAATTGAAGCCAATCATTAATTATTAGAGTATTAAAATTGTTTGTGATCCGTCTTTATTAT
>ERZ802819.395-NODE-395-length-29181-cov-16.1744_pt1 | contig 29181 bp, 29 predicted proteins | sample MGYA00345647_ERZ802819 | MGnify/ENA primary metagenome ERZ802819 (study PRJEB30503, sample SAMEA104212355) | marine metagenome | biome: Westerlies Biome; feature: [SRF] surface water layer (ENVO:00010504) within the epipelagic zone...; material: water...
GCAAATGATCCATCCATGATTCTGCTAGGGTGACCTGTAGCATTTCCCAAGTTAACCAATCGACCTTCTGCCAACAGAATAATGTAGTTCTTGCTTTGTAAGTCAGGCGTATCTGATGGGGCTGTGTCTCTAAATACCCTATGAACTTGCGGTTTAATTTCTTCCCAATACCACTCATCACGCATATATTGCGTATCAATCTCATTGTCAAAGTGGCCAATATTACATATTACAGCAGTATTTTTAACAGTTTTTAACATTGCTTCATCACAAACATTTACATTTCCCGTTGTGGTTACAATAAGATCAGTATCTTCTAGCAGTCCAAGGTTGATATCTTTTGCATCTCTGGTAACGATGCCGTTATTGTAAGTTGACACCACTTCAAATCCATCCATACAAGCCTGCATAGCACATATAGGATCAGACTCGACAACCCTTACAATCATTCCTTCTTGAGCAAGACTAAGAGCAGAACCCTTACCTACATCTCCGTATCCGATGACCAATGCTTTTTTTGAAGAAAGGAACATATCAGTGCCTCTTTTGATCGCATCATTAAGACTGTGTCTGCAACCATACTTGTTATCATTTTTAGATTTCGTCACTGAATCATTTACGTTGATGGCAGGTACTTTTAGGCTATTACTTTCAAGCATCGCTTTCAGTCTATGAACGCCAGTAGTAGTTTCTTCTGAAATGCCATGAATTGTTTCTAGCATATCTGGAAATTTAGTGTGGACCATATGAGTAAGGTCGCCGCCATCATCTAAAATCATATTTGCATCCCAGGGCTTACCGTCACTAACTATTGTTTGCTCAATACACCAATCAAATTCTTCATCAGTTTGTCCTTTCCAAGCAAAAACAGGAATGCCTGCAGCAGCAATTGCAGCAGCGGCGTGATCTTGCGTTGAAAAAATATTGCAACCAGACCATCTAACTTCAGCACCAAGATCAATTAATGTTTCGATTAAAACCGCTGTTTGAATGGTCATATGAATGCAACCCATTACCTTTGCGCCCTTAAGAGGTTGAGCCTCTTTGTATTTAGTTCTAAGTGCCATTAAAGCAGGCATTTCGTTCTCAGCTAAAGAGATTTCTCTTCTGCCAAAATCCGCTAGGCTCATGTCAGCAACTTTATAATCGTTTTCCATTTTTTAACTCCAACAAATTTAAGAGTGCATTCTACATAAAATATTAAGGCAAATGCACCTTTTAAGTTATTAAATCAAATATTATTTAGAAATCTCAGAAGCTTTATCTGTTTTTTCCCACGTTAGATCAATGTCAGATCTTCCAAAGTGACCATATGCTGCGGTTTGAAGATAAATAGGACGCTTAAGATCAAGCATATTAATTAAGCTTTTTGGCCTTAAATCAAACTCCTCTTCAACAATTTTTACTATCGCATCTTTTGAAATTTTCTCACTATTAAAGGTTTCAACGTGAATTGAGGTAGGCTTTGCTACTCCAATAGCATAAGAAACTTGAATTTCACAATAATCAGCAAGTCCGGCTGCAACAATATTCTTAGCAACATATCTAGATGCATATGCAGCAGATCTATCTACCTTTGATGGATCTTTTCCAGAAAAAGCTCCACCGCCATGACGCGCCATTCCTCCATAAGTATCTACAATTATTTTTCTTCCTGTAAGACCGCAGTCACCAACTGGACCACCGATCACAAACTTTCCTGTTGGATTTATAAAAATATTCGTAGAATCAAGAATCCACTCTTCTGGAACAATGGGCTTAATAATTTTATCCATTACTTCAGATTTAATTTCTTCTTGCGTTACATCTTCGTCATGTTGAGTTGAAAGTACAACAGCAGACAAACCTTCAATCGTTTTGCCATCATCAGAATAAATAACACTGACCTGACTTTTTGCATCGGGCCTCAGCCATTTAATCTCTCCGCTTTTCATTACATCGGCCTGTTTTTTAACTAACCTATGTGAAAGGTCTATAGGCAGGGGCATTAAAGATTCTGTTTCAGTGCAAGCATATCCGAACATTAATCCTTGATCACCAGCACCTTGCTCTAGATTTTCACCTTCGCCTTCTGTAACTCCTTGGGAAATATCTGGAGATTGTTCAAATACTAGATTAGTAAATTCACATGTATCTCCGTTAAATCCGTACGCATCTGAGTTGTAACCAATATCATTAATTGTTTTTCTAACAACGGGCTCTAGGTCAGGGCTGCCTAGTGAGGTTATTTCTCCAGCTATGTATACCATATTATTTTTAATCATAGTTTCGCAGGCAACTCTGCTATTGGGATCTTCAGCCAAATATGCATCCAACACCGCGTCTGATATTTGGTCGCAAACTTTATCGGGATGTCCTCCAGAGACGGATTCTGATGTAAAAATATAGCTCATAGTTTTCTCCTTTAACAAACTAGAAATGAATTTTAAAAAGGGAACAAAACTCCTTTATTTGAATTACTCCCCATTTTTTAGATGCCTTGCTTAGCAGTTTAAGCATGCAAGCAGGTTAAATCACTTTTTTATTTTTGTTTAAGATCTTATTAGTTTTGCGAAATAAACACAAATTTATATATAAAAAATCTGACCCACATATTATGATGATTAAGTCAAAATAAATTGCAAAAAAAATGCACACAGATCTCGCAAACGCTATTAGGTTTTTATCCATTGATGCCGTTCAAGCAGCAAAATCTGGTCATCCTGGAATGCCAATGGGAATGGCTGACATTGCTGTAGCTTTATGGAAATATAATCTAAAGCATAATCCAGAAAATCCACATTGGTTCAATCGAGATAGGTTTGTTTTATCAAATGGTCATGGTTCAATGCTGCTCTATAGCTTGCTTCATCTGACTGGATACAATCTGAGCTTAGAAGAATTAAAAAACTTTAGACAAATAGGATCCAAAACCCCTGGACATCCAGAATTAGATTTAGACATAGGAATTGAAACAACCACCGGTCCTTTGGGACAAGGCATAGGCAATGCAGTAGGAATGGCATTGGCTGAGAAGATTCTTTCAGCCAAGTTCAATCAAGCAGATGGATTGAATCCAATTGATCACTACACGTATACATTTTTGGGTGATGGCTGCCTAATGGAGGGGATCTCTCACGAGGTTTGTTCATTTGCAGGAACTCATAAGTTGGGTAAATTAATCTGTTTTTATGATCAAAATGGAATCTCTATTGACGGAGAGATAACAAACTGGTTTACAGATAATACAGCCCAAAGATTTGCAAGTTATAACTGGCAGGTACTTGAAGTAGATGGTCACAACGTCGAGCAAATTTTAGAGGCTATAAAAAATGCCCAAGAAGAGTCGAATCAACCAACTTTAATTTGCTGCAAAACGGAAATTGGATTTGGGTCGCCAAATAAAGCAGGAACATCTGGCGTGCATGGATCTCCTTTAGGTGATGAGGAGATAGCAAAAACAAGAAATCAGCTCGGGTGGGAATATGAGCCTTTTGATATTCCTGCAAACATAAAATCTCAATGGGATGCTAGAGACTTTGGCTCTAAGCTTAATTCTGATTGGGATATATTGATGAAAGAATATTCCAAAATTCATCCAAAGCTTTTTAATGAGTTAGAGCGATTAATTAATAACGAATTACCCAATGACTTTAAAAAACGTTATGAAGAATTTATTGAAGAATTAGTTACGGGCGATCAAAAAGACTTGGCGACCCGAAAAGCCTCAGAAATTTGTTTGAATTTTTTTTGTGAACTCTTGCCTGAGCTTGTTGGCGGATCAGCTGATCTTACTGGATCAAATAATACCTATTCCTCAGCCAGCTCTGAATTACTTCCTGAAAATCCTCAGGGGAATCATATATTTTACGGAGTTAGAGAGTTTGGAATGACAGCCATGATGAATGGAATGCTTCTTCATGGAGGAATCAAACCATATGGTGGAACATTCTTAGTGTTTATGGATTACGCCAGGAATGCTGTTAGGCTGGCTGCGCTTATGGAGATCCCAAATATTTTTGTCTATACCCATGACTCCATAGGTTTAGGAGAAGATGGTCCGACGCATCAGCCAATTGAGCATCTAGTTACCCTTAGGGCAACTCCAAATTTAAATAATTGGAGGCCGGCTGATGTAATTGAGACTGCTGTGGGTTGGAAAGAGGCATTAACCTCTCCAAGCACTCCTCACACTTTAATTTTATCGAGACAAAATCTGCCCTATGTTCAAAGAACTAAGGAGCAATTAGATTTGATCCAAAAAGGCGGCTATTTGCTTTCTTGTGAGGAGGATCCAGATATCACTTTGATTGCATCAGGAAGTGAAGTCCAATTAATTATTGCCGCTGCCAAATCAATTCAAAATGATGGATTTAAAGTAAATATAGTATCTATTCCATGTCTTGATAAGTTCTACCTTCAGGATCAGGCTTACAGAGATAGTGTTGTAGCTCCACAGATACCAAAATTAGTTGTTGAAGCTCTTCATCCAGATTCTTGGCATGGTTTAGTGAATCTCAATGATAGTATTATTGGAATGAAAACTTTTGGTGAGAGCGCTCCGGCAAGTGATTTGATGACGAAATTTGGTTTTACAGAAGAAAACATAACTACCGAAGCAAAAAAACTACTTAAAAGATGAGGAAATTGGGCGATACAGATGTCTTGAATAAGACCATCGCTCTTAGGGTTGATTTAAATGTTCCTGTAAAAGATGGCAAAGTTCTAGATGACACTAGAATTCTCGCCGTCATCCCAACCCTAAAATATCTTCAAAAACAAAACTCAAAAACAGTTTTAATTTCTCATTTTGGAAGACCTCAAGCAGGCGTTATTGAATCAAAGTTTTCTCTTTTACCTGTTGCCCAGAGACTAGGAGAAATTTTAAATAAAGAGATCCCACTATTTGCATCACTAGATGATGTAAATTTTCATAAAGACATTTCTATGATTGAGAATATTAGATTCTTGCCAGGCGAATTAAATAATAATTTAGAGCTTTCTAGGACTTTATCCAATCTAGCCGATGTATATGTTTTTGATGCCTTTGGAACATCGCATCGTTCTCATGCGTCAACCTATGGCGCGATTCATGCCGCTCATTCATCCTGTTCAGGATTTTTGTTGGAAGATGAAATTAGCGCCTTAAAGAAAGCTACTGAATCTATGAATTCACCAACTTTGTCTATTGTAGGCGGCTCTAAGGTATCCTCTAAGTTAGAGGTGATAAAAAACCTCTTACAAATCTCAGATGAGGTATTAACTGGTGGAGGTATCACCAATACTTTTTTAAAAGCTCAGGGAAACAATATAGGAATTTCACTTTGCGAAGATTCAATGTTGAGTGAGGCTAAAGAGCTATTTGAATCAGATAAAATATTATTACCAGATGAAGTTGTGGTGGGTAAGGGCATAGACTCAAGTGAATCGAGGATTTGCAAAATAGATTCTGTTCAAGACGATGAAATGATACTTGATCAAGTACTGAGCTCATCAATTGCTAAAAAAATCTCCTTGGCAAAAAAAATTATTTGGAATGGACCTGTAGGAGTATTTGAGAAAGATCTATTTTCAAGGGGCACTCATGATTTAGCCAATGCAATTGCATCGTCAAAAGCATACAGTTTAGCTGGTGGTGGTGAGACCCTATTGGCTATTAAGATGTTTATAGATAAAAGCAACGTTTCTTATTGCTCTACTGGTGGAGGTGCTTTCCTTGAATTTATGGAGGGAAAAGAGCTACCATCATTGTCAGCCCTGGGCTTTAAATTTTAAAATGGAGAAAATTATGTCGTTGAACACATTAGAAGAGATAGCTCAATATATAGTCTCAGATGGTAAGGGAATTTTAGCAGCTGACGAAAGCAATCCAACTTGTGGAAAGCGTTTTGATTCTATTGGCGTTGAATCCTCAGAAATAAATAGGCGCGATTACAGAGAAATGTTATTTAGATCCTCCGGCATGCAAGATAATATAGGTGGTGTTATCTTATTTGATGAAACGATTCGACAAAGTGCTGCAGATGGAACGCAACTGGTAGATTTAATTAGAAATAAGGGAGCCTTGCCTGGCATAAAAGTAGATAAAGGGCTTGCACCTATGGATTCCTCTCCTGAAGAAACTGTAACACAGGGGTTGGATGGGTTAGACGAAAGATGCAAAGAATATTTTTCACTTGGAGCAAAGTTTACCAAGTGGAGAGCAGTGATAAAGATATCTGATGGAATTCCTTCTGATGATTGTATTCAGGCTAACATGCGAGCATTAGCAAAATACGCAAAAATTGTTCAAAACAATAATATGGTACCTATGGTTGAGCCTGAGGTTTTGATGGATGGAGTCCATTCAATTGAGCGATGCTACGAAGTAACTAGCCAGTCTATAAAATCTCTCTTTGAATGCTTGAATGATCAGGGAGTTAATATTGCAGGGACAATTTTAAAACCAAACATGGTAACTTCTGGGTCCATGGCTGAGAATCAGGCCTCAGTTCAAGAGGTGGCAGAAATGACTGTTCAGTGCCTTAATGAAAATGTTCCATCAAACCTCCCAGGAATAACTTTCCTTTCTGGCGGCCAATCTGATGTTAATGCTACTGCCCATCTTGATGCGATGAATAAAATAGGTGGTTTTCCATGGAAATTAAGTTTCTCTTATGGCAGAGCTTTGCAGCAACCCTCTTTAAAAGCTTGGCTTGGTAAGAAAGAAAACATTCCTCATGCTCAAGATGCCCTTTCTCATAGAGCACTGATGAATAAGCTTGCTGCAAATGGCGCGTGGAATCCAAGTTTAGAAAACTAAGGTAGGCTCTGTTGCAAGCATTGGCTCAAAGGGTTTCATCTGCAAAAATACTTATCAATGCAGAGACTCACTCTTCAATTAATCAAGGTATTTTAGCCTACGTGTGCTTCGAGAAAGACGATAATGAAGGGGTAATTGATAGATTTATATCTAAAATTACAAATTTTTGTATTTTTCAAGGAGATAACAACACAATGTCTACTAATTTGAAGGAGATAAACGGAGATTTAATGATTGTTAGTCAATTTACTTTGGCAGGTGTAACAGATAAAGGAAATAAGCCCAGCTTCCACAGGGCTGCTGGAACCAAAAAAGCTAATTTTCTTTATAGTCTATTGATCGAAAGACTGCGCGACTCTGGTATTCGTTTTCAATCAGGTGTGTTTGGATCAGATATAGATGTTTATTCGGTGAATTCTGGACCTGTAAACTTTTTATTTAGGATATAAATTTATGACAGATCAATTAGATAGTTTTGCAATAGAAGTTGACGCTTGGATCGAAAATAATTGTCCTCCATCAATGAGAACTCCTATGCCAGTTTCCGAACAAGTATGGGCCTCTTCTGATATTAAATTTCCTAATGCTGATTCTAAATTGTGGTTTGATGCAATGGTTTCAAAAGGTTGGTGTACTCCTGAATGGCCTGTTGAATTTGGAGGTGGTGGCTTATCTTTTGAAGAGACTAAGATTCTAAGAAGTCGACTAAAATTCTTTGGATGCAGGCCTGCACAAATTAACTTCGGTATCTCAATGTTAGGACCAGTCATTCTAAAATATGGAACTGATAATCAGAAAAAAGAATTTCTACCAAAAATTTCTCGTGGTGAGATTTGGTGGTGTCAGGGCTTTTCTGAACCTGGAGCTGGATCTGATTTAGCTAATGTTTCAACCTCGGCAAAACTTCAGGGCAATGAATATATTATCAATGGATCAAAAATTTGGACATCTGAAGCTAATAAGGCCGATTGGATGTATTGTCTAGTTCGAACTGCAAAAACAGAAAAGAAACAAGCTGGCATATCTTTCATACTTTTGAATTTGAAACAGCCAAACATTGAAATTAAACCAATTAAACTTCTCAGTGGACAATCTCCTTTTTGTCAGGTTTTTTTTGATAATGTTCTAGCTAGCGAATCTCACAGGATTGCTGATGAAAATGATGGCTGGAAAGTGGCAAAAAAACTTCTTGAATTTGAAAGAACCATGATGGCAGATCTTGGTAGTGAAGGAGCTGTTGACATCGAACCCATTAAAACTTATTTGAACAGTGATGCTCCAAATGCACCTGGGAAACTTAAATTGCATAAGAAGATAATTAAACATGAAATGCGTAATCATTTGGTTGATTTAACTATGACAAGAACTGGAATTGAATCAAAGAGCGGCTTTTCTCCAGCAGCACTTTCATTAAAATACATTAGTACAGAAGAAACTCAGACAAGGTGGGAGTTAAATGTAGCAAGTCTTGGAGCAGGAGGCCTAGAGGTTGTTGAAAAAAGCCATGGGTCAAAGCAAGAAATTGCTAAGTCTTTTTTTTATTCTAAGGCATATACCATTGCTGGAGGAAGCTCAGAGGTGCAACTCAACATTATTTCAAAACATATTCTAGGACTTCCATCATGACAATAAAAAAAATTTCAGTATTTTGCGGAGCTCACCTTGGTAAATCACCTGAGTATAAAATTGCAGCTGAACAGATTGGTAAATTGATGGCAGAAAAGAATCTGGAAGTAATTTTTGGCGGAGGAAATGTTGGCTTAATGAAAGTTGTTGCAGATACAGCAATTGAAAATGGTGGAAAAGTGACCGGCATTACATTAAGGTCCCTGCATGAGTTTGAACTCACCAATCCAATTATTAATGAGACAATAATAACTAACTCTCTTTTTGAAAGAAAAGAAAAGTTTTTAGATATGAGTGATGCATTTATTATCTTGCCTGGTGGAGTTGGGTCAATGGATGAACTACTTGAGGTCATGGTTAGCAATCAATTAGGGGGCATTAATAAACCCGTAGGCTTGCTTAATATTGATGGTTACTATGATGGATTTTTAGAATGGTTGCAGCGTTCAGTTGACGATGAATTTGTGTCTATTGAAAACCAAAAGCAAGTTCTTGTAAGCAATAATGCTGAAGAACTACTAGAAATTATATTATCAGCCCAAATGCCATCATCAGATACCTGGATAGAAAGGCTTAATGTTGATTTTCCAAAAGACTAATTTTTTGGATCTCTAGAAATCAAAAGTCCTATTTCAAACAACACCCACATTGGTATCGCTAAGAACAATTGAGAGAAAATATCTGGTGGGGTAAGAAACATTCCAATTATAAAAAAGCTAATAATTAAATAAGGTCTCATTTTTTTTATGCGTTCTTTGGAAATTAGCCCAGTTGTTATTAACAGAAAGGTTGCCACAGGGATTTCAAAGGCAAAGCCAAAAGCAAAAAATAATTTTAGAATAAAATCTAGATATTTATTTATATCTGTCATAACTTGAATGGAATCTGGAGCTGCAGAAATAAAGAAGCTTAGGATTATCGGGCTTACAACGAAATAGGCAAAAGTTATTCCAAAATAAAAAAGAACGGTTGATGAAATTATTAAAGGTGCAACAAAAGCCTTTTCTTTTTTATACAATCCAGGAGCAATAAAACCCCAAAGCTCAATAAAAAAATAAGGAACAGATATCAATAAGGCCGTATATATAGTTACTCTCAATGGTGCAATAAAGGGTGAGGCTACTTCAGTTGCAATCATCTTGCTTCCAACAGGCATTAACTCTATTAGAGGATCAGACACAAAGGCATAAATATTATTTGTAAATGGCAAACAGCAAATAAGAATAAATCCTGCAAATAAAAAAATTCTTATGATTCTTGAGCGTAACTCCTTCAGATGCCCAATATATGTCATGTCATTTGGGTCTTTCGTCATCTTCCTTTTCAAATTCCTCCATTTTTAGCTCATTAAAAATATCCTGTCTAATATCTTCGGCGCCTATATCTCTCTCCACAGATGTTCTAAATTCAAAGAATTTATTTTGTAATTTAGTAAATGTTTTAATTAAGAATTTAACGAATTCAGGTAGCTTATCTGGTCCAATAACAATTATCCCAACAATTAGGATAATTAGAATTTCAAGAAATCCGATTTGTAACAATTTTTATTGATCGTCTTGTTTAGACTCAGAATCTTTTTCTGAATCCTCATCTTTGATGGCTTTTTTAAACCCCTTCAATCCTTCACCAAGATCTGATCCCATGGTTCTGATTTTGTTGCCGCCAAATAAAATCAGTATGACAACTAATATTATTAATATTTGCCAAAAACTTATTCCGCCTATTCCCATAATTTACTCCTGATTCTCATGACAACAATCTGCCCAGTAAAATCATAATAATACTTATAAGTGTAAGTATAGTAAGATTTTGCCATCTTCGCTGTTTTTGAAGACTGGTTTCAAGATTTTTTACAATATCAATATTTTTCTTTCCGTCATTTGCAAGAAATTTAATATTATCCAACAAGTCAAAAATTTCTCCTGGCAATGATGATGCTTTATCTAAAATTTCATAATGATTATTTTCTAAAAACTCTTTTAGTTTCAGTGGGCTGAATTGCTTATTGATCCATTGATCAATATAAGGCTCAGCAAGCCCCCAGAAATCAAGATCCGCATATATTTCTCTGCCCATGCCCTCAATGTGAATCAATGTTTTTTGCAATAATATTAGAGAAGGTTGAACTGATAAACCAAACTGTCTTGTTGAATCAAATAAATAAAGTAACAAACTGCCAAATTCAATTTCTGATAGAGGCTTTTCAAAAATAGGCTCACAAGTAGCTCTTAAGGCTTGTTGCAGATCTGACTTATTGGTTTGACTCGATACCCAACCTGCACCTATAAATAATTCAGATAATTTGTAATAGTCTTGCTTTAAAGTAGCCTGCAACATTCTTGCTAAATTATATTGATCTTCCCTGGTCAGAGATCCAACAATTGCACAGTCAATAGCGATATAGCTAGGCTGCTCAACATTAACCTTGCTAACAAAAATATTTCCTGGATGCATATCAGCGTGGAAAAAATTATCCCTGAAGACTTGATCTAAAAAAATTTTAACTCCATTTTCAGCAAGAATTTTTCTATCTATTCCTAGCTCATCCATTGAATCTACATCCGTGCAGCCTATTCCATCAATTTCTTCCAAGGTTAAAACATTTACAGTGGTTTGATCCCAAAACACTTTTGGAATAAACAAAAGATCTGAGTTATCAAAGTTTTTTTTCGTTACCGTTGTATTTGCTGCCTCAACCTTTAAATCCAATTCTTTAAAAATTGTTCTTTCATAATCATCAATAACATCTTTGAGTCTAAGTCTTTCACTTTCTTTATAAAATATTTTAAGTAAAAAGCCTCCAGCTCTCATCACTCTTACGTTGCGCCTAACTTTTTTATGAATTCCAGGTCTTAAAACCTTTACAACAACTTTTTCAGATGTATTTTTTATCCTTGCCCTATGCACCTGTGCTAGAGAGGCTGCTGCTAAAGGCTGCTCCTCAAAACCTTCAAACACATCTTCAATTTTAATCTTTAGACTATCCTCAATAATTTGTTTTGCTTTATGGGTTGGAAAGGATTGGCATTGATCAGTCAATCCTCTCAGATAGGAGGTTATTTCAAGAGGCACCACATCTGTTCGTGTTGAGAGTAATTGTCCAAATTTTATAAACATGGGACCTAAGCTTTCCAAAAAATTTTTAATTCTAAGTCCTTGAGGGACCTTGTGATTCACAATGAAAAAAGGATTTAAAAATCCTAAAGCCCTTATTAGATTAGAATTACTATTTTCAAAGAGTATATTCAATACCCCAAATCTCAGTGCTTGAAAAAAAATCTTCAGACAATCAATAATTGAAAGAAAAATATTCATTATTTTCTTAAAGCATGCTCGAGTCTATCGAGTCTGATTGAAATATCCCTAAAAGACTGTAAAAGTATTCTTGCATTATCACTATCCTCTGAAGAGGCTTGGCTTTCATCATGCGTAGAAATTATTTTTCTTAAGATCAGAGCTGGAATATCTCCAAAATATTTATAGATCATCAGTTCCATATCAATCTTTATATTTGCTACAGCGCTAAGGAAAATTACAGCAGCCTCTGCATCACCCGAAATACATTTAGTTGGAATCTGTTTATTTTGTAAAGCGTTTAGAGCAGTAAATATATCTAGATTTAAAGAGAAATTTGGATTTGCATGCTGCCAAAAATTAAACGTTTGAATCTCTTTATTTAGTGAGATCGACGTCTGTGGCAACGAAGAGATCCCAATATTAAATTGCAGAGGATACAAACTTTCAATTTTATTAAGAAATCCTGGAGAGGCGGATTCTAATTCTTTTATGAATTTATTAAGTTCTAAATGCATCACAGTTTAGCTTTATGGATCGCCACTACCCCATTAAGAAGATTATAAAATTTGCATTGCTCAAAGCCAGCCTCTTTAACTACTTCTTTTAATGCTTCTTGATCAGGATGCATCCTAATTGATTCAGCTAGGTATTGATAACTGTCAGAGTCATTTGCTAACAGGCTGCCTAACTTTGGAATTATATTAAAAGAATACCAGTCATAGACTTTTGAAAAAATAGAATTTGTTGGCTTTGAGAATTCTAAAATTAATAAAATGCCATCTTTTTTTAAGACTCTTTTCATTTCCTTAAGCCCCTTTAACTTATCAGTGAAATTGCGCAATCCAAACCCAACCGTTACCAAATCAAAGGCTTCATTTTGATATGGGAGGTCCTCTCCAGAAGCTAAAGCAAAGCTACAATTTTTAAAAAAATTCTCATTAATTGATCGATCTTTTCCCAGCGCAAGCATTGATTCATTTATGTCCGTAACATGAATTGATGCAGATTTAAATTTCTTGCTAATTAATTTTGGAATATCAGCAGTCCCGCTTGCGACATCAAGGACCACAGATCTTTCATTTAACTCAGCTAGCTCAATTAATATTTGTTTCCAAAGTCTATGCATCCCAAATGACATTGCATCATTCATTAAGTCATATTCTTCAGCAACAGAATGGAAAACTTCTCCCACATGATTAGCTTTCTTATTAGCATCGACTTCCTTAAAACCAAAATGCGTCTTTTTAGCCATTTTCTTTTCCATTGCTTAAATTCATAAAATTATTGTATCTACTTTCACTGATATCACCATTTTTTACTGCATTAATAACCGCACAGCCTTTATCCTTTTGATGAGAGCAGTTTGGGAAATTGCACTTTCTAGAGAAAGCACTAATTTCTGAAAAACCTAAAATAATTTCTTCTGATCCAAGATGATCTAAGCCAATGTCCCTTACTCCTGGAGAGTCAATGATTTGCATCCCATTAAAATTGTATAGAGTAGAAACCGATGTAGTATGAACACCCTGATTATTAGAAAGAGCTCTCGATAAAATGGCTTTTTCGGTTAGAGCAGAAGTTAAAGTGGATTTACCAGAGCCAGAATTACCAACAAATATGGTAGTTTTATTCAAAAGATATTCTGATAAATTATTAATGTTTATTAATTTTTTAGCAGAAACCTCAAAAGTTTTAATTCCAATATTTGTGTAAATTTTTTTATCTTGCACATAACTATCTTCTTCCAATGCATCAATTTTGTTAAATACAAGAAAAGGCTCTAAAGAAGCGTTAATTGCAATGGTTATCCATTTATCAATAAATTCATGACTTGTTTTAGGATTCTTAGTAACCAAGATTCCAATATTAGATATATTTGCAGCTATTGGCTTTCTAATTTTTTCTTTTGATTTATATAAAGCTGTTAATCTCTTGAAACGTTTTGTAACTCTGCCTTGATAAATTCCACCATTATTCAAAGGCTCTATCTCAACCAAATCTCCCACCACAAGACTAATTCTTCCAAGAATTTCACATTTAATCTCTTTATCCTGAGACAGCACTAAACATGAGTTCGAATAGAACTCCACGATTTGACCGGTTTGAACTTTTAACATCTTGGGCTCAAAATACACTATAGTTAAAATTTAACAACATATATGTCTAATCAAAAATCAAACCAAAACCTAATCTGGATCGATCTTGAGATGACAGGACTTGACCCAGAAAAAGAGAGAATTATAGAAATTGCTACCATTATTACTGATAGCAATCTTACCATTGTTGCTGAAGGCCCTAATCTAGTAATAAATCAACCTAAAGAGCTCATAGACAGTATGGACGAATGGAATACAAACCAGCATGGTAATTCTGGCTTAATAAAGTCTGTTCAGCAAAGTAGCATCTCTGAACAAGCTGCGGAGATAGAAACCTTGGAGTTTATTTCAAAATATGTAGGAAATAAGAAATCGCCAATGTGCGGTAATACTGTGTCTCATGATAGAAGGTTTCTAGCGAAGTATATGCCAGGTTTAGAATCATATTTTCACTATAGACATGTTGATGTGTCTTCGGTGAAAGAACTTATTTCTAGGTGGATGAATGATGCCCAGACATATGATAAGAAGGGTTCTCATAGAGCCATGGATGATATTAAGGAATCAATTAACGAGTTGAAGCTTTATAAGCAGATGTTATTTGATTAATTTAAATTTGATTTCTTTAATTTAAGCCCTTCTCTTTTAATTTTAAAAGACTGTGATGATTTCAATTGCGTGCTGATGATATCTAATTTTTCTATAAAGTTAAAAGTAGCTGTTATAGAATCATCCATAAGTTCAAGATCTAGAAAGCCTCTATTCGAAGGGTCCATCCACTTTAGTTCTTTATTGATATCAACAATGCCATCAATAAACTGTTTCTTATTAAGATTTAATATGTCTGTGATTCCAGGAGAGGTGACTGATGGAGCACCTAATTCTATGCCAAGTTTTTTTCCTGAGCTGTCTTCTAACTCTGAAACCCAACTATTATGAGTATCTCCAGCTAAGCTAATAAATTGCTTTTTAGCATTACTCATTAATTCAAAAAGCCTATCTCTTTCTTTTGGATAGCCATCCCAGGCATCAAGATTAGAGGGAATGCCTAAGCCAAGAAACTTTAAATAAGGCTTTACAAAACTTGGAACCTCTCCTTCTTTGATCATCTTGGTAATATCAGGAAATTTTAATTTTGTCATTAAGACTTGCTGACCAAAAATAGTCCAAATTGCATTTGATTTTGAGATGCTATTTTCAATCCATTTTAGCTGCTCAGAACCAAGAAGATTTCTTTCATTAGAGTTAAGGTCATTATAAAATTTTGCTTGATTGAAACCACTTTTACTAAGATAGTCTTTTGGTTGTATTTGTTTATCTCTCTCGTATTGTCGGGTATCTAGCATTATTAAATGCAAGAGATTGCCTATTTTAAACTCTCTAAAAATTCTTCTTTTATTTTCCTGTTCTCTGATTGGCATCCATTCATAATATGCTTTAATAGCAGCAGATCTTCGGGCATAAAAATCTCCTTCAGATCCATTTTCTGAATGATTTTCAGCACCACGTTTCCAGGTATCGTTAGAAAATTCATGATCATCCCAAACTGCTATAAGAGGAGCATTTTTATGCAGAGCCTTGGAGCCCTGATCAAGTTTATATTGAGCATGTCTTTGCCTATAGTCAGAAAGGGTGATCATTTCATGTTTAGGATTGGGAGTTCTTCCAAGTTTTTCTGCACTTTCTGTGGCGTATCCACCCATAGGGTACTCGTACAAATAATCTCCTAGATGGAGCCATAAATCTAAATCATTTTTCTCAGCAGCAGCCTCATAAGCATTAAAATATCCCGCCGGATAATTACTGCAGCTAAAAATTCCAATTTTTATTTTCTGTGTTTCACTGGAAAATATTTTTGATTGCCCAACTTCAGAAATCGCATCCCCTGCCCTAAATCTATAAAAAAAACCCTTGTGACCATCACAATATTTTTTAGCTAAAAAATCGTATTTGATCGTATAGTCTGACAATGATGAAGTTTGTAATTTTTTAACAAAAGCTATGTCAGAAAATTTTTCATTTTGTGATATTTCTAAAATTACATTCAAGGGACCGGGTTTGCTAGGCGTCACTCTTGTCCACAAAATTACCCTGTCCTCTAAGGGATCTCCACTAGCAACACCATGGTTAAAGGAGAATTCATTGTTTGAACAACCGGAGCTTATTGTTGCTGTAGCACCAATGGCTGCAATCGAAGATATTTTTATTGCTTGCCTTCTTTTCATTACAAAATATTAACAGTCATCTGTCAGAATGATGTAATTTTAGGTTAGAATTTTTGAAATTAATCTAGTTTATTTGCTGGTTGAAAATTAATTGGCGTTGGTGAAATTTGGCTTTTGTTTTGCTTAATTTTTGCTTCCCCGGATTCAATCACCTCATCTATCCTAATTACTGAATTGACAGGTATGTATGATCTTTCAACTGATTTAAATTCTTTTTCAAGCTTTTCAGAAGATGGGTCAACCACTAGCTGTTTATTTTGTTTGAATATATACTCTTCCACCTCTATGAAGCCATACATGTCACTTTGATAAATTTGCTTAGCAAAAATCTCGTATATTTCTCCAAGTTGCATGAAGATTATTTTGTAGGTCTTCTTTTTAGTCATGATCCATTATATGGGAATAAAATTTGATAATTAAAGATTTTAATTAATAATTTAAATATGAAGAAAAAACTATTTATAAAGACTCATGGCTGTCAGATGAATGAATATGATTCGGCTAAGATGATGGATCTTTTGCAAGAAAAAGAAGACTTTGATCTTGCTGAATCAGAAGAAGAGGCTGACCTATTAATTTTAAATACATGCTCTATTAGAGAAAAAGCTCAAGAAAAAGTATTTCATCAGATTGGAAGATGGAGGAAGATCAAGGACGATAAACCTGATTTGAAGATTGCCATAGGTGGCTGTGTTGCATCTCAAGAGGGTAAAGAAATTATAAAAAGAGCACCTGCAGTTGACATAGTGTTTGGACCTCAAACTCTTCATAGACTGCCAGAGCTTTATAAAAAGAAAGAAGAAACTAATGTTAATCAGATTGATATTTCGTTTCCAAAATTAGAGAAATTTAATCATCTCCCGCTAGCTGGAAAAGGAGAGCCATCTGCATTTGTTTCAATTGCTGAAGGCTGTAATAAGTATTGTTCATTCTGTGTCGTTCCTAAAACCAGAGGCCATGAAGTCTCAAGAACAGTAGAAGATATTCTTAATGAAGTTTCTATTTTGGCAGACAAGGGCACCAGAGAAATTAATTTTTTAGGGCAAAATGTCAATAACTTTAAGGGATCTTATAAGGGCATGAAATCTTCTTTAGCTGAATTGATTGAGCTAGCTTCAAAGATAGAGAACATTGAAAGAATTCGTTACACAACAAGTCATCCTCATGAATTCAAAGACGATCTTGTTGAAGTTTATGATAGGGTCCCTGAGTTAGTTAGCCATGTTCATCTTCCTGTTCAAAGCGGTTCAGATAAAATTTTAAAGCTTATGCGAAGAAGGTATGATTCAGAAAAGTATTTATCACTCATTGATAGAATTAGGAGTATTAGACCTGATATGAGCTTTTCCTCTGACTTTATTGTTGGATTTCCTGGAGAAACCAAAGATGACTTTCAAGAAACTATTAACATCATTAATGCAGTTAAGTTTGATGAGTCATATAGTTTTATATATAGCCCTAGACCAAATACAACAGCTGCTGAAATGCCAGACGATGTTCCGCTTGAAGAAAAAAAAGACCGCCTAGATATCTTGCAATCACGACTTAATCAATTATCCTTTGGTTTTAGTCGCAAAAAGGTAGGCACAATCCAAAGTTGTTTAATTTATGGCCAATCTAGAAGAGATCCTGGCCAACTTCAAGGAAGAACTATTTGTAATAGGATAGTAAATTTTAAATCAAATAATATGGATTTAGTTGGTAACTTCGTTAACATTCAAATTCAAGAGGCATTAACAAATAGCCTTAGAGGTAATCTAGAAAATTAATGTCTAAAGATTCGTCTCTTGCTAATTTAGAACTTAATCCCAATGATGCTGATGTCTTAATTAGGTTCGTTGGCGAACTAAATAAAAATATTAAGCTGGTAGAGAAAAACTTTAATGTAAAAATTTTTCAGAATGGAAACAAAATTAGTATCTCAGGAGATGAAGAAAATATTAAAAAAGCCTCAAATGCTTTAATAGACTTATACGCATCAACCTCAAATGGAATGGAGCTTTCAAGGGAAAAAATTCAAATGGTTATGAATAACAACGAAGACCTACAGGCTGTTTCAGCATCTTCCGAAAATATTAAGGAATATGTTATTAAAACTCCGAAAAAAACTGTTAAACCGCGCGGTAAAAATCAAAATAATTATTTGAGTAATATGAATAATTATGAAGTTAATTTTGTAGTAGGACCAGCCGGTACTGGAAAAACTTATCTAGCTGTTGCAAAAGCTGTTGAGATGCTTGTAAATGAAAGTGTAAAGAAAATTATACTTATACGCCCTGCTGTTGAGGCTGGGGAAAAGTTAGGGTTTTTGCCTGGAGATTTATCGCAAAAGGTCGATCCTTATTTAAGACCTTTATATGATGCTTTATATGAAATGCTAGGATTTGAACAAGTAGTGCGGTTGCTTGAAAAAGAAATTCTTGAGGTTGCCCCGCTTGCATATTTGAGAGGTAGAACCTTAAATAATGCTTTTATAATAATGGATGAAAGTCAGAATACGTCTGTTGATCAAATGAAAATGTTTCTAACAAGGATGGGCTTTGGCTCATTCGCAATAATTAACGGTGATATGACCCAAATTGATCTCCCAAAAAATATTGAATCTGGACTTGGTCACGCTTTAAAGGTGTTGGATGGACTTGAGGATATTGGGTTTACAGTTTTTAATTCAAAAGATGTTGTTAGGCACCCATTGGTTAGGAAGATTGTAGACGCATATGATCAATTCGATCAGCAAAAAAATTGAGACTGAATATTCTAAGTAACAATATCTATGATCTCCCTAAAAAGCTAGAGAGGAATTTAGATTTGATGGCCGATCATATTTTGGTTGACCAAAAAAAGGATGGGCTAACAGTAAACCTTAAGTTTGTTTCTAGCAAAGAAATGAAGAAGCTAAATAAAGATTTTAGAGACAAAAACGTAGACACAAATGTTTTATCATTTCCTGCTAGCGATGATGTTCAAAAAATTTCAGGTGAACTGGGTGATATTGCTATGAGTATTCCGTATATAAAAACTGAGTCACAGAACTTGAATAGAGACGAAGAGGATCATATGATGCACCTATTAGCTCATGGGATCCTTCATTTATTAAATTTTGATCACAAAGAAAACTTTGATGCCAACATAATGGAGGCACAAGAGATTAAATATTTAGAGAATTTTAAAATAGACAACCCATACCTTATATGATGAATCAAGATACTGACCAGGACCAACCTCCGTCGAGCCTTTTTAATAAAATAAAACGCTTTTTTACCATTAAACCATCTAGCCTAGATGATGTGTCTGTTTTACTTGAAGATGCACTTAGCGCAAGGCTAATAGATAAAGAAGCTCAATTTATAGCAGAAAGAGCAATTAGATTAGGGGATACTGCCGTAAAGGAGATAATGGTGCCTAGGGTAGAAATGGTCATTTTGGCTCCTGATGAGGATACAGAGGGCATGATTGCAAGAATTATTGATTCGGGTCACTCTAGATATCCTGTACTTGGTCCAGCTAAAAACGAAGTTCAGGGCATTTTGCTGGCTAAAGACCTACTACCCATTATAAATAAAGATCTAGAGGACTTTAACCTTAAAAACCTTATTCGAGATATTAAAGTTGTCCCAGAATCCAAAAAAGCTGATTCGCTTTTAGAAGAATTTAAGAAAGATAAATCTCATATGGCACTTGTTATGGACGAGTATGGAACTATCTCTGGCCTAGTAACAATTGAGGATATTTTAGAGGAGCTTGTTGGAGAAATTGAAGATGAGCATGATTCCGATGATGAAGACTTAATTCAGGTAAGTGAAAATGAGTATATTGCTGATGCAACACTAGAGCTTTCTGAATTTGAGCAAAAATTTAATAAGAATTTTAATGGAATGGATGCTGAAACCTTGGCAGGACTATTCATTAATAAATTAGGATTTCTTCCGAAAGTCGGTGATAAAATTGAATTAGATAATATGATTCTTGCTGTTACAGCTGCTGACAAAAGAAAAATTAAAAAAATTGGCATTACCATTAAAACAAATACTTAAATCCCCTCTTTTAAATTATTTATTTCTAGGATTAATTGGTGCAATATCAACACTTGCATTTAGCCCATTTGATATTAAACCAGTAATCTTTGTTACCCTTTCAGTACTTATATATAGCGTCATAAGCGCTAAGGATTTTACCCAAGCATTAAAGAGATCACTTTCTTGGGGAACTGGATATTGGATAGCTGGAACTGGTTGGCTAATAGTTAGTATTTACTATTATGGAAACACAAGCATATCAATTTCTATTTTAATAATTGCACTAATGGGTGTTCTTCTTTCGACCGTATTTATTGGCCCTATTTCGTTTATAAAACTGCTAAATCTCAATCATAATATTTTATTTAAAAGTTTAGCTATTACTAGCTTATTAACCTTGCTTGAGTTATCAAGATTTATATTTTTAGGTGGATTCCCTTGGCTCTTACCAGGATTGGTTTTTATTGATACTTTTGTAAAATTTGTAATACCAATTGTAGGTGTTTACGGTGCCTCATTCCTGGCTTATTTCTTGTGTTCATTTATTGCTCTATCTGCATTTTATAAAAAAAGATTGTTTTTTATGACAAGCCTTTTTTGCTTATTACTTTTTTTACCCTATCAAAATACTCAACAAGAGGTTACAAATGAAAGCTTGAATTTATCAATTATTCAGCCTTCACTTAATCCCTTTACAAAGTTTGAACAGGGAGCTGAAATAATTATTGAAGATAGGTTGATCAATCTAACAAAAAATAATCTTGAAGCAGATCTAATCATATGGCCTGAAGCACCCCTGCCATATTTAAATACTAGTTTGCAAATGACTGCTTTGCTAAAAAAATTGGATAATTCTCCTTATATTTTGTCTGGAGCGTGGGAATATAAAGAAAATGGATTGAATAACATAATGACCATTCTTGGGACTAATCAAACCTATTCGAAGAGACATCTTGTTCCTTTTGGTGAATATGTACCTTTTGAGGGAATTTTAAGAGGTTTAATAGAGTTTTTTGATTTACCTATGTCATCCGTTCAAGAGGGTAGTCCAAACCAAGGCTTTTTTATGATAAACGACTTAAAAGTACTTGGTATGATCTGCTTTGATATAGCTTTTCCATTAAGTTATATAAATGAGGTTAGAGATGCTGATTTTATAATCAACATTAGCAATGATACTTGGTTTGGCAACTCGTATGGCCCCTATCAACACTTACAAATTGTTCGACTCAGAGCTTTAGAAGCAAATAAGTGGATTGGAAGAGGTACTTCTGATGGAATATCAACAATTGTTGATAATAAAGGAACTATTGTTTCTATATTATCTAAAGGTAACTTAGGCTCATTGGAGGGAAAGATATATAAAACCAACGAATCAACTTTCTTTTACTCTTTTGGATACATAATAATCCCTTTAATATCAATGTTTGTTATGATGTTAGTTATCATATTAAGATTAAAGCAATGAAAAATTTTATCCTAATAATCTTCTCAATAGTTTCAGTTTCTTCATATGCTGATTACTCAATTGAGATTAGTATTTCAGAGCAAAGATTATACTTAACTCATAATGAGGTACTTATAAGAAGTTACCCAATATCTAGTTCAGCTTTTGGAGAAGGGCAAATTGAAAATTCCTTGATGACACCCCTTGGGAAACACGAAATCCAGACGAAAATAGGAACAAATGTTGATAAATATCATTTTTTTGTAAGTCGTCAACATATTCCTCAAGCTGCTGAGGTAATTCATGAAGCTATTGATTCCGAAGATGATTTCATTACCACCCGAATAATGTGGCTTACAGGATTAACCGAAGGATTTAATAAGGGTAGTAATGTAGACTCTTATGATAGATATATCTACATACATGGTACTCATGAAGAGGGTTTAATTGGAAAAAAGGCCTCACATGGGTGTATAAGAATGCTAAATCAAGATGTTTTAGAGCTTTTTAACATGATACCAGCCAAAACCGCTGTAAACATCTATTTATAAGCTTTTAAGACCTATACTCCGCCCATATTTGCATTTTTGAAGCTCAATAACTCTGCTCTTTCATCCAATCCTGGAGCTTCTCCAAATGTACCTGATATTTCTGATAGTTTCTTTAATAAAGGCGCTGGTTTCCAAAATTCTTCATCTAATTCAGAAAAAGCACTCATTTTATTGATCACTTCCTCTAAACCGAGCTGATTTGCATAGAACATAGGTCCGCCTCTCCATATTGGGAAGCCATATCCATTGATATATACTATATCCATATCCCCTGATCTTTGAGCAACGCCCTCTTCTAAAATTCTTGCGCCTTCATTTACTAAGGCTAAAATACATCTATCTATGATTTCCTGATCAGATATCTCTCTTCTTTCTATATTATTTTTATTTGAGATCTCTTTATAAATTTCTTCGTTTTCCGGCGCAGGATTTGGAGCTCTTGAGCCTTCAGAATAGTTATAAAATCCTTTAGAATTTTTTTGCCCAAATCTATCTCGTTCACATAATTCATCTGAAATTTTGTTAGCAAGAGGGGTTTCAATATCTGCTAATTTTCTTGCTCTCCATCCCAAGTCTAAACCCACTAGATCTAACATCCTGAATGGACCCATACTCATACCAAAAGATTCTAATGCGCTATCTACTTGATTTGGTAATGCTCCTTCAAGCAATAACATATTTGCCTGGTGTGTATATCCGGCAAGCATTCTATTTCCAATGAATCCTGGAGCATTGAGTGAAACAACTGCTGCTTTCTTCATTTTCTTACCTAAAGACATAACTGTTGCCATTGTCTCATCAGATGAATCTTTTCCTCTGACAACTTCAAGCAATCGCATAACATTAGCAGGACTAAAAAAGTGAGTACCCACTACCTTTCCAGGTCTATTAGTAACTGATGCTATAGCATCTATATCTAAGCCTGATGTATTAGATGCAAGTATGGCATCGCCTTTAGTAACCTCATCTAAAGTTTTAAAAATTTCCTGTTTTAGATCTAGGTTTTCATAGACTGCTTCCACTGCAATGTCCACATCAGAAAGATCATCATACGAAAGGGTAGGAGTGATTAAACCCATAACCATTTCTTTTTGCTCTTGAGACATTCTGCCTCGATCAACCATCATTTGGTAATTTTTTTCTATTACACTCATTCCCTTTTCTAAATTCTTTTCATCTTGATCAAGAATTAATACAGGAATTCCTGCATTTGCTAGATTCATTGCTATACCACCGCCCATTGTTCCTGAACCAATAATTCCAGCTTTCTTGATTGGCATTAGAGGAGTTTCTTTTGGTATATCAGCAATTTTTGAAGCTGCTCGTTCTCCAAAGAAAATATGAATCATAGCCTCACGTTGAGGATTCATTAAACATTCAAGAAAATAATCAGATTCTTTTTTCATCCCAACATCAAAATCATCCTCATTAATTGCTGCTTCTACACAAGCTATAATTTGGCCAGGTGCAAATTGACCTCTTCTAGTTTTAGCGGCCAGCGCTTTAGCTTCAGCTAAGACATTTTCTGCGCCTCTTGCTTCAAGCACCTTTTCATTTTTATCCCTTACTTTTGGATGTTCGCTTAAGCCAATTTTTTCCTGAAGAAATGCAATTGCATCTTCAATCAAAGAATTTTCAGAAATTGCGTCTATGATGCCTTGTTCAAGTGCTTTCTTAGCAGTTAGGGGAGTACCAGCGAGCATCATTTTTAGCGCCTGAGATGGTCCAATAAGCCTTGGAAGCCTTTGCGTACCGCCTGCACCAGGCAAAAGGCCTAAATTTACCTCTGGAAGCCCAACAATCGCCTGATTTGTTCCCATTCTGTAATTACAGACTAGTGCAGTTTCTAAACCACCACCAAGAGCAGCTCCATTAATTGCTGCTAAGACTGGTTTATTGCTAAATTCTATCTCACGAAGTGCTGCATGAAGGTCTGGACCATCATAGCTTTTACCAAATTCAGAAATATCAGCACCCGCAATAAATGATCTACCAGCGCCAGTTAAAATAATACCTTCAATTGACTCGTCAGCATTTGCTTTAGCTATAGACTCTGACAGTCCAGCTCTAACCCCACTACTTAAGGGGTTTACGGGGGGGTTATCAACTTCAAGAATAGCTATATTTCCATTAATACTATAATTTACTTTACCTTTTAATTCGTTTGTCATATTTTTTTCAGAGTTAAATTTTTCAATTGGAAATTATATATTCTTTTAGCCGAACAGACCTTATTTTGTTATTTTTAATCATAAATCCTTACAAATATTAATTTAAATTATATATAAAAATAATTAAAATATATTTATCATTTATATTGATATTTAAATATAAGTCATTATAATAGTTGGACCAACATCTCTCCCCCCTATGAATTGTTGGTAATCTCTGGAATGGTGGAGGGCGCAAGTCCTCCACGTTTTTTTAAGGAAAAGGTTTTAATTATGAAAAGAAAAATAGTGGATAAATTCGAGTTAGCAGTATTAGTTTCAATATTCATATCTTCTGTTTACGCCATTTCACCAGTAGTGTAATATCACAGGAATGAAAACATTCCTTCTACTTGCTTTATCAGTTTTTACAACATCAATCTTTGCTTGCTCTGATATTCTAGATAGCAATCTGCGTCTCTTGGATTCGGATGATGAGCAAAATCTATGTGAATATTCAGGAAATGTTATTTTGGTTGTAAATGTTGCAAGTAGGTGCGGGTACACTCCTCAATATGCTGGCTTACAAAGACTTTATACTAAATTTAAAGATGATGGGTTGATGGTCATAGGTATTCCATCAAGAGATTTCTTCCAAGAATATTCTGCTGAATCTAAAGTAGCAGAATTTTGCAGCACTGAATATGGTGTAGAGTTTCCAATGTTTGCAACTGCAAAAGTTAAAGGAAAAAAGGCCCATCCTTTTTATAAGAAGCTAATAGCTGCATCTGGCAAAGAGCCTAAATGGAATTTTGCTAAATATTTGATTGGCAGAGATGGTGAGGTGATCGAGCATTACAAGTCTAGTGTTACGCCAGAATCAGAAAGATTGGTCTCAGCAATTCAAGCTGTACTTTAATTCCTTCCAATAATTAATTTACTTGGTCTGCAATTTGCAAATATTCCGTTGTCTAATACACCCGGTATTAAATTAAGTCTTTGTTCTAAAATCTCAGGCTTATCAATTTTTATATCAGCAATATCTAGAATTTGATTGCCTTGGTCAGTTATAAAATCAGCCCTCAAAATTGGTGTCCCACCAAGTTTAACAACTTCTCTAGCAACGTAACTTCTACTCTTTATCATTACCTCTATTGGTAAGGGGAAATTACCCAAGGCCTTTACCAACTTCGATTCATCCACTATGCATACAAATTCGTTAGACGCAGAAGCTACGATTTTTTCTCTGGTGTGAGCGCCACCTCCTCCTTTAATTAGATTATTTGATGGATCGACTTCATCAGCTCCATCAATGTAAACCAAAATCTCATTTACATCATTTAACTCAAATACTTCAATATCGTGCGCTTCTAATAGCTGCGAAGATGCTTCTGAGCTAGAGACTGCTCCTTTAAAAAGTTGTTTAATTTTTGCAAGCTCTTCAATAAAGAAGTTAACAGTAGATCCTGTACCAACTCCAATGATCGAATCCATATTGATTTTAGGTTTTATGTATTCGATAGCTTCTAGTGAAGCATTTAATTTTGCGTTGCTCATTATGGGTATAATACTTAAATTATTATGCGACTTAAAATAAAAAAATCAGGCTCATTCAAATTCTCCAAAAAGTACTTGGATTTAATTGCTAAGACGAAAGTATATGATGTTGCTGAAAAAACCCCAATAAGCTTTGCTGGAAATCTCTCTAGTAAGTTAAAAAATGACGTTTATCTAAAACGCGAGGATATGCAGCCAATATTTTCATTCAAAATTAGGGGAGCTTATAATAAAATTGCAAATTTAACTCCTCAACAACAAAAAAGAGGAGTTTTAACTGCTTCTGCAGGAAATCATGCTCAGGGTGTTGCTAATGCCTGCAAAAAATTAAAGATTCCTTGTTTGATAGTTATGCCCGTTACTACTCCTGAAATTAAAGTGAAATCTGTAAGAAGGTTTGGCTCCAAAGTATTGCTTCATGGAGATAACTTTGATCAGGCGTCTAAAAAAGCTATACAGATGGCAAAAGAAAAAAAACTTGAATTCATAGAAGCTTTTGACGACCCCATGACTATTGCAGGGCAGGGCACAGTAGGAAAAGAGATCTTTGAAGAAGATAATAAATTAGACGTGATTTTTGTCCCAGTTGGAGGCGGGGGTCTTTTAGCGGGAGTTAGTGCCTGGGCTGCACAGACCCAATCTAAGACAAAAGTTTATGGAGTGGAAGTTGAAGATTCAGCCTGCCTAGCTGAAGCAGTTAAAGCAGATAAAAGAGTGCGCTTAAGGGAAGTTGGTCTTTTTGCAGATGGTGTTGCAGTTGAGCGGATTGGCAAAAATAACTTTGATGTTATTAGGGAATGTGTTGATGGTGTAATCACTGTAAGCATCGATGAGTTATGTGCTGCAGTAAAAGATATTTTTGAGGATACAAGAGTATTATCTGAGCCAGCCGGCGCTCTCGCTTTGGCTGGACTGAAAAAATACGCATCAAAAATTTCTAATAAACGATTACTTGCAATTAGCAGTGGAGCAAATGTAAATTTTGAAAGGCTGAGCTACATTGTAGAAAGATCTGAAGTTGGAGAAAATAGAGAAAAACTTTTGAGCATAAAAATTCCTGAAAAACCTGGAAGTTTCCTAAAACTTTGTAAAGTCTTTGGCCGATCACAGATTACTGAGTTTAATTATAGATTTGCAAATAAATTAGATGCACATGTTCTTGTAGGTATTAAAACGGAGAACGAAGCTGCATTTAGAAAAATTAAAAGTAAACTTTCTAAGAGTAAATTTAAATTCTCTGATTTAACAAAAAATCAAATTTCTAACGACCATCTACGTCACATGGTTGGCGGACATAAGAGTGTTATTTCAGAAAAGGATTCTGAGCGATTATACAGATGTCAATTTCCAGTCAGGCCAGGAGCCTTGGTTAACTTCTTAGAGGATTTTGGTTCTAAGTGGAATATTTCTTTATTTCACTATCGAAATTTGGGAGCAGCATTTGCAAATGTTCTGATTGGCATTGAGGATAAAAATCAATCAAATCAGTCTTTGGAACAACATCTCAAATCTCTTGATTATAGTTTTGTAGAAGAAACAGATAATAATGCATACAAAGAGTTCCTCAGATAATGATCAAAGAATTTGAAATTTTTATCCCTGAAGAAAAAATTGAGCTACTAAATCAAAAGATTGACTTAACCAGGTGGCCCGACGAGATTAATGATGACCGATGGACTTTGGGTGCAAGCAAACCTTATATTCAAGAAGCGGTTAACACGTGGAGGAATAGTTTTGATTGGAGAAAGCATGAGCTCAAATTAAATGAAGCTGGTAGTTTTAAATATAAAACTAATTCTGGTTTAGAACTTCATTATTTGCATAGAAAATCAAATTCAAAAAATGCAATTCCACTATTACTTACTCACGGGTGGCCGGGCAGTGTACAAGAGTTTCTTAAAATTATCCCGGCATTAACACAAGGCAAGGATGGTATTGAATTTGACGTCGTTTGCCCATCTATTCCGGGGTATGGTTTTTCTGATAAGCCCACTGCGCTAGGAATGAATGCTGAAGAGGTAGCAAAGCTGGAAAATGAGTTAATGCTTGCCTTAGGATATGGTCGATATATTGCCCAGGGCGGTGATTGGGGTTCAATGATAACAAAGTGGATTGCGGAACTTTTTCCTGAAAACTGTATAGGCATCCACTTGAATCTAGTTATAGCATTTCCACCGGATGGTGAGGATCCAATGAATGGAGTTGCTCCAGAAGAGATTGAAGGGATGAAAAATATCGAAAAATATCAAGCTACCGGATATGGTTATTTTGCAATTCAAAGCACAAAACCCCAAACGGTTGGCTATGGTTTAAATGACTCACCCGTTGGCTTAGCTGCCTGGATCATTGAAAAATTTCATGGCTGGACTTCAGAAGACACAGATAAACTTGTTGTCTCGTTAGATGAAATTCTAGCAATCGTATCTCTATATTGGCATACAGAATCCATCACATCTTCTGCAAGATTTTATTATGAGAATGGTCCTCTAGGATTCACATTTAACCCAGTATCTCAGCCAATGGCTGGAGCAATTTTTGAAAATGAAATTGCTAGACCGCCAAGAGTCTGGGCAGAAAAAATTTATAATGTTGTTCAATGGAATCAATATCCAGGCGGACATTTTGCAGCATTAGAAAGCCCTAAGATTCTTGCTGATGATATTTTTAGCTTTGCAGCTAAATTAAAATTTTAAAAAAGAAATTTTTAATTAAGAAAATTCCTCAATTTTTTTCTCAGAAAATACAATATCCAACTTTATATCATGTGCTTCGTTTATGGCTTCATTGATAAATTGAAAATCGTAAATCAAACCGATAATCAGAGGCCTGTTTTTATTTTGCAAAATAGGCATTAACAGCCTGTCATAATAGCCCCCACCATGCCCCAATCTATAACCATTAGAATCTATTCCAACTGTTGGAACAATTATTACTTTGTGCATCATTGGAGCAATTTCATTTCCATCTGACGGTTCAAATATATTGAATTTATTTTTGTTGAGCCTTTCTGAATTCTTAGGCTCAATAAATTTCATTGATTGATTAGGCCCAATTACTGGGTAGGTGGTAATACGATTTAATTCCCTCCTATTATTATTTAAGTTCTTCATATCTACTTCATTGTTTGAAGCAAAATAACTACCTAATGTTTTGACATCTGTTAGAGCCAATTTTTCATCGGCAATTTTTATTATTTGTGAGGATAGGTTGACTACCTCTGATGAACTTAAAGCGTTTCTTGCTTCAAGAATAGATTGTCTGTATTTTGTTTTCACATCAGCGTTAACTAAAAACCAATTCACCGCTACCCATCGTTACCTGAACCGAAAGGTCAGGTGGCGAAGCTCTTACTGCATCAGGCTTCCCTCAATGGTAATGCACAACAGCAGCAGTGGAAAATCACCTTTAAATATATTATCGGTTCAAAGAATCTCG
>ERZ802819.397-NODE-397-length-29137-cov-16.2088_pt1 | contig 29137 bp, 30 predicted proteins | sample MGYA00345647_ERZ802819 | MGnify/ENA primary metagenome ERZ802819 (study PRJEB30503, sample SAMEA104212355) | marine metagenome | biome: Westerlies Biome; feature: [SRF] surface water layer (ENVO:00010504) within the epipelagic zone...; material: water...
GAGCACAACCTTGCCAAGGTTGGGGTCGAGGGTTCGAATCCCTTCACCCGCTCCAGAATTCTCCACAAAAAAGGGCAGAAATATAGGAATTTAACCTACATCCTGCCCCTTTCTTGTAACACAGATTAGAGGGTATGGCTTGTTAACCAATTATCTGTTGTCCTTTACGCCATCCAGTTGCCTTGCCAAGATTGAATAGAAAACCTCTAATGGGCAGTGACGCCCATCTGATTATCTATCCTGGCTAGTCAAACACGATGGCATATCTGACCAAAAATTGTTTATAACGTCTCTATAACCTCGCCGTTAATAACCAATACTTCACCATACTTTGCCATAATTTCGAAGAAACCCGGGGCATCTGGCCAGGACCCAGTAGCATCTAAATGTTGACCAATTCCTTCTGGGTGTACGTAAACTTCATTTACGGAAAAGAGTACGTTGCCAGTAGTTCCTTCATCAGGGTTCGCAAAATTTACCAACTCATCGGATTTTGATACATAGTAGTGAACTAATTGAATCTTGCTATCATCATAACTGTGATTATCCCGCATCCACTTGGCATGCGTTTTGATCTCAGCATCCGCCTTGGCTACGGCATCTGCTGGAACCTTTACGTTTAAGTTAAAGGTCCTTTGTCCGTTTTTAACCATTTTTATTCTCCAATTTTGTAGTTATTTGCGTAAGTTAGGACGGGCTAGCGCAAATTAGTGCGGTTTTCCCCGTCCCATTTAGTTCTTTGTAATATAGTGCAAGATTCTTCACTCATTGGTATGACGATTTCGTGAAAAATTGCCTTCTATGAAACAAAAGAAGTATTATGTTTGATAACAGCCGTTATTTCAGAAATTTTTGTCACTGGTGTACCACTTAGTTTTGAGTGTTCATTTATAAGATCCTCGCTATCAGCCAAGTAAACGCAGAAGATTGAATTGCCTAAGACATAACTCTGCTCTTGTTGGATATTTTTACCTTCAGATCGCATAGCCTCCAAAACTTCTTCAGAACCTTTGCCAGCATTGTTTAAATCGTTCATTGGGGCACTACCGATGCCGTCCATTTCACGTTGAATAAGAAATCTTTTCATTTATTTTTTCCCTATTTTTGATCTTTTGAGGATGTAATATAGTCCACAAATTTTCGGTTGATTGCGTTATATCCTGCCACTTCCAATCGTAAATGGCGTGACAGTTTTACCATCAGGATGGCAGGATAGATGTTCGAATGGTTAAAGCCGTAAAGGAGCCATGACCTTGTTAGGACATGGCAATTCTTTATGATTTTAGTCAGCAGCAACGACGTGATACATTTGCTGACCTGTGCTCAGCATACCTGTTACAGTCCCCACAAATTTCTGTCCGACATATGGCTCATACTTACCACTGCCAGCAGTTAGTGAACCTACATATTCCAGTTTTGGTGTTATCTCGCCAAAATAAATAGCCAAATCACCATCTGGGTCCATCATACTACAAACGCCAACGCCTCCGAACGGTGCACCCTGAGCAGTCAATGCTACAGTTTGGTTGCATTCGGCTGTGACAAGTGTCGGGAAGCCCTCTGGCGCTTCTGACCAATCCCATAAGTCAGTTGAACTGTTGATCATAATCGACCCGGTTGTACCTTCCATCATCTTAGAAGATGAAGGTGCGTTACCAAGGCCCGCCATGTCCCAAACTTGTAGGTGACCATCCGCAAAAGCTGAAACGGGAAGTAGTGAAATGACTGCTGCCATAATGATGTTTCTCATATTATTTATCCTTTATTTAGATTATTCAGTAAGATCTTGATCAGACGAGATAATTTCTACACTCATTGAGAAGAAAATACTCTCACATATCTAAAACCGCTCTTTTATTATGTATGGTTTAGGGGTATATTCATCATGATTGACACTAGGGGAATATAAAGGGCAAAAAATGGACAACACTATTAGATCCAATGTTTCTCTACATAAATCCAATATTACTTCAAAAACACAAAATTATTGTCCAGTTTCAACGTGCGCCGAGGTTATTTCTGATCATTGGTCGGTAATCGTTCTGCGAGATATTGCCATCTGCAATCAAAGAACATTTCGATCCATTCTAGCAAATAATAATGAAAAAATTTCTAATGGCGTATTAGCTAGCCGTTTGAAACGATTGACTGACATTGGATTATTATCCTTCAAGGATGATCCTGCGCATTCACAACGAAAAATCTATTGTTTAAGCCCAGCTGCAATAGATCTTGTACCTATTTTATTAGATATGTCGGTTTGGGCGCTGACACATAATTCGCCTACTAAGGAGCCAATAGCACCTCCATCAGGTATGGAACGCCCCCAATCTCAGTATTCAATGGAGTTAGTCGAGCGCTTGCGATCTTTGCACTTAGATCCAGGCGATATGTGTTAATAACTAAGCTGCATCACTCATCGCCCTAACACGAGGATCCCTGATTGAATTAGCTCTCAGGAAATAAGAAATCCTGCCTATTCTATAATGACGCTTTAAATTTGCGGAAATCCTGCGGGAGAAACCCCAGATGCCATTCTTTTGGAATGTGAAGCTGTTCGATTTGGGTGCCAGAATGGTGTAGGCGGTGATCATGTTAGAATGACTGGGTTAGAATGGCTGGGTTAGAATGGCTGGGGCGCGACTTATAACGGCGCAGGAAACTGAAAATGATTTAAGAGAATCCAAAATCAAATCTGTAACTGGCGGAGATGAGATAACTAGACATCCCTTAAATGGAGTTCATATCCGCTTTAAGCCTGCTGGGAAAATTGTCATGGCGACCCATAATAGACATAAAATAAGAGGAGGTGTTGAGCCTAGATGATCCAAAAAAAATCTTAATCTTGTAATCTAGACCCTGATATAAGCGATATTGCGCCCATTGATTGTCTTTTTATTCTTCAACAGGGGTTGGCCTGAACCTAATTGCCAAGCAAGCCAGTGCTAATATTAATATTGCGCCTGCCTCATACAAAAGCGTAATTGCCTCCATTTCTTTACCTTGCAAGATTATTAATCTTGCTAATGCAGTCATGGCTATAAAAAGTGGAAGTGTTATCGGGATTTTTTTGCTTTTGTAAAAGGCGCCTACCATGCCAAGAACCTCAGTATAAAGAAATAGTAAAAGTAGATCGGCAAGCTGGACTTTTCTGGCATCGAAAATAGCTAAAAGTTCTTGAAAAGTCGCTATAATTGTCAGTAAAGCTACGATAGTTAACAGACTTTTCTCAAAAAGTTCTATGATGAAGGTTCCAATATTTTGCATTTTTCATTCTGCTTTTATTTTTATATTTCAGACATTTTTGAGAATTTATGAATAGTTTTTATTCGTGCTCTCCATTTTGGGCCCGGCCCAAACCTCCAAAAAATTCTGGTTGCTTTCCAGCAATTTCAAATGTGGCAACAGTAATTGCTACGCCTGCTATCAAAAGAGAATGGACTATGGCACTTAATCCAAAAATGAAAAAGGAGCCTACACTGCTCGCAAATATTACGCACCACATCCATGCTAATATTTGCATAAATAGATGTCGCGTTTGCAAATCCTGTATGTTTTTTAATGGGCTTAAATTATGATCCATAATCAACGACCATGTGTGCGCAATAAGTTTAGTCATAGTTTTCTCCCGATGTGACAATTTGTCCTACTGTTACGCTATACTGCATCAAATGGATCTAAATAAAATTTTCTATAAGATTCTAATTCTCCTCTATCCTCATCTTTTAGGTATTCTTATCTATTTGGGTCACACCAACTCGACCGATGATCCATAATAGGAACGATTCAAGAAAACCATGCCTAAAAAATAGCGTGTAGCTAAATCGATATCTTTATTAGCGTTTTAAATTTTGGGCATTCATTCGGGACTGCATATAGTAAAGAGACTGGTGATATTTAGGAAATTTATTTTTTTATAGCCTCAGCCTCTAATAACATGACACCTTATTACTCTAAAGTGGGGCGCAAGGTGTCTTTAGAATTACACTTGCGAGCAATAGAGCCGATGTAAAACCGTGATTACTTCAGCCGCCTCAGCACCTTTAAGAGTGTAATAGATCTTTTGGCCATCACGTCTGGTTTCCACCAATTTAGCATCTCGTAGCTTTTTAAGATGATGCGACATAGCTGGTTGTGATAGTTTAGAACTTTCGGCAAGACTCAGAACGCTTTGTTCACCTTGCAGCAAAATGCACATCAGACGCAGGCGCACCGGTTGTGACAACATTTCCATTAGTTTTGCCGCTCGTGCAATTTCAGGTTCCAGCGCAGTGATATCTAACATAAGAAAATTACCTATTGCATATTTGTATTCATTTATATAAACAATCTTAAATATAATTACAATATTTGAGTTATAGTTAACAAAATTAACACACCCCTATACAGAGTTACTAGATGGAAACTGATTTTACCCCTTTGACTTCATTACTTGGAGGCGCGCTTATTGGCATATCAGCGGTTATATTGTTGGCCTCACACGGGCGGATTGCTGGTATCAGCGGTATCGTATCGCGTCTTCTACCGCCTTCAATCGACAGACCATGGTTGATGCAAGGCATCATATTCTTGGCTGGCCTCTTGTTTGCAGCGCCGCTTTGGACTGTCGCAAGCGGAGCAGTGCCTTTGCAACTGGTTTCAGAAAATGCGCCTCTAATGATTATTGCAGGCCTTCTGGTTGGATTCGGTTCTGTCTTGGGGAATGGCTGCACAAGTGGGCACGGGGTATGCGGCATCTCACGTGGTTCAGCACGGTCAATCGCAGCCACCGCTACCTTTATGGCTACCGCCTTTGGGACTGTATTTATTCTTCGCCATATATTGGGAGGTTAAGTTTATGAAAATCTTAAGCACGTTCTTAGCAGGATTATTGTTTGGGACAGGACTTATCCTGTCTGGCATGGCAAACCCAGCAAAGGTGCAAAACTTTCTTGACCTTTTTGGTACATGGGATCCTAGTCTTGCCTTCGTTATGAGTGGCGCAATTATGGTGGCGATGCCGGGGTTTTGGTTTACTCGCAAACTACCAAAACCTCTATTCAACGATGCATTTCAGCTGCCCACTCGCACAGATTTTGACCCCAAGCTGATTGCAGGAGCAGCTACCTTTGGAATTGGTTGGGGCTTGGGTGGCTTTTGCCCAGGTCCAGCATTGACAGCTTTGCCATTTGCCAACACCAGCACCCTCTTATTCGTACCAGCAATGTTGGTTGGCATGATGATAGCAAAATTTACCTCAGCACCAGTCCTGAGAAACCGTGCTGCTTGAGAGGAATTAAAATGCAAGACTATCCTGTAAACATGGCTGTGAAGCCAATCATTACAGCATTCTTTGACGTTTCAACAAATACCATTAGCTATGCTGTCTGCGATCCCATTACCAAATCCTGCGCTGTGATAGATTCTGTCATGGACATAGATTATGCATCTGGCAGAATAACCCATGATAATGCTGATAGAATTGTAGATTATATCACAAAAAATGAGCTTACTTTAGACTGGATCATTGAAACCCATGTCCATGCAGACCATCTCTCGGCGGCTCCCTATTTACAAGAAAAGTTAGGTGGCAAAATTGGCATAAGCGCACGGATTACCGAAGTCCAAGAGGTGTTTGGAAAAATTTTTAACGAAGGGACTGACTTCCAACGAGATGGAACACAATTTGATACACTTTTCCAAGATGGCGACCACTATAAAATCGGTGACATCGACGCTTTTGTGATGGCAACGCCAGGTCACACACCAGCTTGCATGGTGCATGTCATCGGAAATGCGGCTTTTGTGGGTGATACTATGTTTATGCCAGACGCTGGGTCTGCGCGCGCCGACTTTCCAGGGGGTGACGCGGGTGAACTTTACGATTCGATTCAAAAGATCCTCACCCTGCCAGACGAGATGCGCTTATATATGTGCCATGATTACGGACCAAATGATCGTGGTATCGCATGGGAAACAACAATTGCCGAACAGAGAGCTCAGAACATTCATATCGCTGGCGGCGTAACGAGGCAGGATTTTATCAAATTACGCAATGAGCGTGATGCAAGTTTAGTGATGCCAAAGCTGATTATCCCGTCCTTGCAGGTTAATATGCGCGCTGGCGAAGTGCCAGAAGATGCAGATGGCCGACCTGTGTTGAAGGTTCCACTTAACCAAATGTAGTGATGGTTCTTTAGGAAAATAATGAAGCAGATCATACAACTCGATGCTCTGATATATGTCGGGCTGCACATTTCTATTGGCACTTTAGAAGCGTTAAGCGGGCCTAACTTTAAGACCGTTATCATTTTCACATTGCCAGCGCTGCAGATTTTCATCTTACAGCGGTGACTTCACAGTTAACCACAATCGCTCCATAACTTAAACATAATAGGATTACGGCATATGCATATGACAAAACTAGCCAAATACCTGCCGATCCTTGTATGGGGGCGCACATATAATCGTAGCACGCTGAGCAATGATCTATTGGCTGCAGTAATAGTGACAATCATGCTGACCCCGCAATCATTGGCATATGCCTTGCTCGCTGGATTACCTCCTCAGATGGGTTTGTATGCGTCAATGTTACCAATAATTTTATATGCAATATTCGGAACCAGTCGCGCCTTAGCCGTTGGGCCTGTTGCGGTTATATCCCTTCTAACAGCGGCCGCAATTGGCAGAATCGCTGTGCCTGGGAGCGCTGAATATATCTTAGCCGCAATCACGCTAGCGTTCCTTTCCGGCCTGATTTTACTCGCTCTTGGTTTATTTCGATTGGGATTTTTAGCGAATTTTTTATCTCACCCCGTAATTGCTGGTTTTATAACCGCAACAGGCATCATCATCGCTGCCAGTCAGCTAAAACATATATTTGGAATAGCTGCTCATGGGCATACACTTCCAGATCTTGTTGGCTCACTTGTACATAACCTGTCACAAGCAAATGTAATCACCACCCTCATTGGGGTGCTGACAATCGGTTTCTTGTTATGGACACGCAATGGATTACTGTCATTACTTATTGGCCTTGGCGTTGCTGGGCGGATTGCCGGGGTCATTGCAAAAACAGGCCCGGTCGCCGCAATCATAACCACAACTCTAATTGTCTGGTGGCTTGATCTTAACGCGCTTGGGGTTCAGGTTGTGGGTGATATACCAAGGGGCTTGCCTCCTTTAACCTTACCCTCTTTTTCTATAGATATGTGGGGCACCATAATAGGTGCTGCCATATTAATCTCGGTCATTGGGTTTGTTGAATCGGTTTCTGTTGCGCACACATTAGCGGCAAAAAAACGACAACGGATCGACCCAGATCAAGAGTTAATAGGATTGGGCGCTGCTAATTTAGCCGCTTCATTTACAGGCGGTTTTCCCGTTACAGGTGGTTTTTCTCGGTCGATTGTAAACTATGATGCGGGTTCGAATACACCAGCATCTGGCGCTTATACAGCAATAGGTCTTGCTGGAGTATCGCTGTTTCTAACGCCGCTCATATATAATCTGCCAAAAGCGACACTTGCTGCAACCATCATTGTTGCCGTCCTTTCACTCGTTAATTTTTCTGTTTTAAAAAAAAGTTGGTATTATTCGAAGGCTGATTTTGCGGCAGTCGCAGCCACGATGTGCATTACACTTTTGATGGGTGTTGAATTAGGCATCACCGCAGGAGTGTCGATTTCAATTCTTATTCACCTTTATAGAACATCTCGCCCCCATATGGCAGTCGTCGGTCAGGTGCCAAAGACAGAGCATTACCGAAATGTCCTGCGTCATGACGTTTTGACAAGCCCTGCTATTTTAACAATACGGGTCGATGAGAGCTTGTACTTTGCAAATGCCCGCTTTTTAGAAGACCGTATTTATCAAGAAGTCGCTAAACAACCAGAGCTCCAACATGTGGTGTTGATGTGCTCTGCCGTGAATATAATTGATATGTCTGCACTGGAATCGCTCGAAGCTATAAATGAACGGCTAAAAGCTACTGGCGTTACATTCCACTTCTCCGAGGTGAAAGGCCCCGTCATGGACCGGCTTAATAAAACAGGATTTCTGGATATATTAAGTGGTGAGGTATTCCTAAGCCAGCACCAAGCGCAATTGTCTTTAAGGGCACAATCTTCCGGGGCATAGTCGTCTTTATAAGCTAGCTCGAACCTGTGAGCGACAATGCTCAGTTACTACGGTGAGAAAAAATAAGAAATCACAGCAAGCTCTGGTAAAAAGTTTTTAGATAGGCACTAGTGGAATGGGGCGTGAGGAAAACCAAAAGTTTTATAAATTTTAATCCGTGCTTTGTAAGCGTTTATTTTCAGTTTCTTAAATACCTTTTTCTGGCGGAACGAAGGTGTTTTTTGCCTTGCTGAAATGACCTTTTACCCATCGGTGAGTAATCCTTGACCAATAGCTTAATCCGCCTTCTTCGGCTGGTTTTAATTCCATCCTATCTTTACTTTTTTGACCTGGCTTGGTTCTCTGTTTGGTTTGGTTATATATTATATTAACCATCTCGTCTTGTAAGTCTGGAAATTGGGTATCAATATCCTCAAGAAACTTTCGAGCAGTTGCTAATGCGATAATTGCTCTGTTTGTGGGTACGTTTTCAACGGAATGTACGGCACCTCCCGGCCACCATAAAAATATATCAAAATAGACATTAGACTTTAAATTAGTCGGCACAGCACATTTTGATTTTCTTTTTTTAAAACGATATTCCCTTCTATAATGAGGAACATCCAATTGGCTTAAAAAATCGATGGAAAAATTTATCTCTTCAAGGGCTTTTTGCAGATCATTTCTAAATTGGTTGCTCTTATTCATTCTCTCGTCACCTTTAACACCTGCAAAAGGGTCAAGGTGAAGTTCAGGATCAAATGCGAGATCAGTTGAATATGGGTGAGGTTCTGTCTTATAAGCTTCAGCTGTTATATTAAAGCATTTCAATATATCAGGATGCGAGAGATCAGGTTTTAAATTATTAATTTGTTTAAAAAAGGAACGCAAACCAACTAAGGCAACGCGCACATTTTTTTTGGGCACATTTTTTATGCTTCTTATGGTTTTTGCTGACCAATATAAATGAACATCCGCATATTCTCTATCAAATTCGTCCACATATTCAAAGAAAGGGGGCTTCCATTTCCTAATTTTTTCTCTTTCTCTTACTCTATCAAGAAGAGATGTTTTGCTTCTAACATCGACTTTGCCATCCCAAGCATCTATCGACTTTTGAAGGGCCTCTTTTGCATCATTCAAATCAATTGTGAATGGGTCTACTTCAATGTTGTTTTCTTCAGCCTTTCTTTCATCCCCTTTGATATTTCCGAAAGGATCTGTTTTTTGATTTTCCAATGATACCTCTGATTTTTATAAGTTTGTATTTCTAAGTTATAGATTATATTGACCTCTGATTTTTATCATATCTGAACCGCTTTTTCTAAACTAAATTAGATAAGATTTATATAAATAAGCGTTCTCAACAGACATAAGTAATACTTAAACTTAAAGACAAAAAAGAAAAAGGTGACAGTGCTGGTGGCACCGAGCATGGTTATAGAACAGCCGCATTATTAGCTGGAGGGCTTGCTACAAATTCGCCCGTTAATACAGATTTTCTGGGACTTAAACAACTTCAAGATAAATATGGTTTTCGTGTTTTTGGGTCACAATCAGCACTCATAGTGACAGATCAAATAATATGGGAACATTAATATTCTGGTTTAATACTTATCAATAACACTGAGTTATTCCTATACCTTGCAAGTTTGATGTGGTTTCATAGGTGATAGATGATTGAATACGCAATTAAAAAAAATATCGAATGGAGCAAATAATATGCGTTCTATTGAGGACGAGAATAATGTTGTAAGCACGTCTGAGCCAGAAATGACGCTGGGTGGGCGAATTGCACACCTTAGAATGAATGGTGGTTTTGATAGTATTGATTTATCAAAGCAACTTGGTGTTAAGCTTGAAACCTACGAATCCTGGGAATTGGATAGAAGTGAGCCGCGCATTAATAAGCTTGTGGCACTTGCCGCTATTTTAGGTGTATCACCTACTTACCTGCTAGCAGAAGAAGGCCATACAGGCATTAACACGAAAAATCAGAAATCCAGCCACAGCCTCAAGCTCATTACACTTCAACAGCAGGTATTATTCCTAGAGTCTCAGTTAAAAGAAAATTTAAAGCAGATTAAAAAAATATCCCGCGCTATAAATAATTTATAAACGATTATTATAACCCATTTTTTTAAAGATTGTTGAACCTTATTTTAGGCTGAGAGAAATCATTTATGCTTTCCATTGACCATCTGGTGCTAACTGTCTCAGATACGCAAAAAACAGTTGCATTTTATACAAACATTTTAGGTATGAGTTTGGAGGCGTTTACTCCGCCAGGCGCAACCAAGGCTAGACTTGCTTTGAGTTTTGGTACTCAAAAAATCAATCTTCATCCAGTATCACAGCCCTATAAACCACATGCAGAAAAACCTGTATGCGGAAGTGCAGATATCTGTTTCATAAGCGATAAATCTATTCATTCCTGGATAGAGACGTTTGAAAAACATTCTGTCATTATAGAAGAGGGCCCTGTGCAGCGCACTGGCGCGTGCGGGCCGATAACATCATTATATTTGCGAGATCCAGATGGTAATCTGATAGAGATCGCCAATCAAAATTAACGCCGGCCTATTGAAGTATAATTTAGTCCAACATCTCTCATTTCACTTGGCAAATACACATTTCTTAAATCAACGAGCACATTCCCTTTCATTAATTCTAGAAATCTAACTGCGGTAATGGCTCTGAATTCGTTCCATTCTGTAATGATAACACACGCATCTGCATCTTTAATACATGCCTCTGAATCTGCTGCAAAAACCACCTTATCTGACAAGAGTGACTTAGCTTCCTGCATTGCTGCTGGATCATAAGCGATAATATTCGCGCCCTTAGATATTAATTCTGGAATAATATCAAGTGCAGGGCTATCACGCATATCGTCAGTTTCAGGCTTAAATGCTAGTCCCAATATGCTAATGGTTTTTCCGCTAACATCTGATTGCATCTGAGATAATATTCTATCTGACATTGAGCGTTTACGCTCTTGGTTGTAGCGAACAACTTCGTCCACAATGGAAATCTGGCCTCCCATTAATTCTGCTGTCTTAACAAGGGCAAGTGTATCCTTGGGAAAACATGAGCCGCCATACCCCGGACCCGGATGCAGAAATTTTCCTCCTATCCGTTTGTCCAGCCCCATACCTTTGGCAACATCATGAACGTCTGCGCCTACCTGTTCACACAAATCAGCTATCTGGTTGATATAAGAAATTTTAACAGCAAGGAATGCATTCGCCGCATATTTAATTAATTCTGCTGTCTCAAGATCGGTGAATTGAATTGGCGTTTCAATTAAATATAAGGGTCTGTATATTTGCTGGAGCATTTTTTTTGCTTTTTTACCCATTGTGCCAACAACCACTCTGTCAGGTCTCATGAAATCATTTATTGCAGAGCCTTCACGCAGGAATTCAGGGTTTGATGCAACATCAAACTCTAAATCTGAGTTTTCATTTTTTATGATCTCAAAGACCTGTTTACCTGTTCCAACAGGGACAGTGGATTTTGTTACAACAACAGTGTAGCCACTCATCGAAGCAGCTATTTCCTTAGCGGCACTGTATACATAGCTTAAATCAGCATGACCGTCCCCTCTTCTGGTTGGTGTTCCAACTGCTATAAACACAATATCTGCGCTGCTTACCGCATCTTTGAGATCTGTTGTGAATGAAAGTCTTCCCGCTGTTTGGTTTCTTTCAACCAATGCCTCTAAACCAGGCTCGTAAATCGGTATTATGTTTGACTTTAATTTTTCTATTTTAGCATCATCTTTATCAACGCAAATCACATTAAAACCAAACTCTGAAAAACAAGTTCCAGATACAAGTCCTACATATCCGGTTCCAATCATGGCAATCTGCATATCTGGCCTCTTTTGTTTTATTCAGCTTTTTTTGTGTGTTATATTTGTTGAGGTTGCTATTATAAATAAATAGAATAGTTTTATTTTACAGTGAATATCTCTAATTCAATTAAAAAACATCGGTATAATTGAAAATTAATATAGGCGTTAGATGAAGATCAGAAAAGCTATTTTTCCAGTTGGGGGGTTGGGCACAAGATTCCTGCCAGCCACAAAAGCATTGCCAAAGGAAATGTTACCTGTTGTCGATAAACCTCTTATTCAATATGCCGTTGAGGAGGCAGCAGCTGCAGGGGTTGAGGAATTTATTTTCGTAACCGGAAGAAATAAATCAGCAATTGAAGATCATTTTGACCATTCAACAGAATTGGAATCTGCCCTTCTTGTTAAAGGGAAAGACAGCGCTCTGCAGACTGTTCAAGCGATGATGAAGCCGCCAGGTTCTGTATCCTATGTAAGACAACAAGAACCTGCTGGTCTTGGGCATGCTGTTTGGTGTGCTAGAAACCTTATCGGAAGTGAGCCTGTTGCTGTATTATTGGCGGACGATCTAATCCTTGGGGAGCCTGCCCTTAAAGAAATGTGTGAGGCGTGGAATGGCGGTAATATGGTCGCGACTATGAACGTTGAAGCAGAGCGCACCTCTTCTTATGGTATTGTCACGCCAGGCGAAATCAACGGAAATTTAATCGAAGTTACAGGTCTTGTTGAAAAACCAAATCCTGAAGATGCTCCCTCTACCATTGCAATTGTTGGAAGATACATTATTCAGCCATCTGTTTTCACAACCCTATCAACTCAATCAAAAGGGGCTGGCGGGGAGATTCAGCTTACAGACGCGTTAAGCAGCGAAATCGGAAAGACACCCTTTTTTGGCTATCAATTCTCTGGAACGCGATTTGACTGTGGCTCAAAATTAGGCTTCCTTCAGGCTAATCTTGCCTATGCATTTCAAAGGGATGATTTGAAAGAGCCTTTGCAGAAATGGCTTAGAGAGTTAATTTAGCATCTCTTAAATTACTGGTTTTTGCGTTCTTGCCTGTTAGAAATGTGGAAAGCTATTTCATATCGTAGAACGAAACTTTTGTGCCAGCGCTTCGAACAAGATAGAATAATCTGTCGATGTTTTTTTTCTAACTTGGTTTATTCAAACCTGTAGAAGAATTAACACTCATTATTAATAAAATTTAAGGATATAAACATGACTTATATTTCCTTCGGCAGCTTATCCATTGCAGAAAATCTGTTCAACTTTGTAAATGACGCGTTATTAGCGGAACTAGATATCCAATCAGATAGGTTTTGGACGGATTTTGAAGCTGCTGTAAATGATTTAGCGCCCAAAAACAGGCATCTTTTACAAAAACGCGAAGAGTTGCAATCAAAGTTAGACAAATGGTTAGAAGAACATAAATCAACCGGGATAGAATCAGAGCAATATACAGAATATTTGCGAGAAATCGGTTATCTAATGCCCGAAGGTGAGAATTTTCAGATTGAAACATCGAATGTAGATAGTGAAATCGCAACCATCGCAGGACCACAGCTGGTTGTTCCAGTTATGAATGCACGATACGCATTAAACGCGGCAAACGCCAGATGGGGTTCTTTATATGATGCTTTGTACGGAACAGACGTAATCCCAGAAGATGCGGGCGCTGAAAAATCAGGTGCCTATAACCCCGTAAGGGGACAAAAAGTAATAAGCTACGCAAGAGATGTTCTTGATACGCATAGCCCGCTTGCCAATTCTAGCTGGGAAGATGCATTTGGGTTTGCTATTATTGATGGCACTTTATCTATATCTATTGGGGAGGGTTCAACATCTCTTTCAGATAGCACACAATTTGCTGGCTATCGTGGGAGCCCCGATAACCCAAGCGCAATTTTTCTCGTTAAAAATAATCTTCACATCGAAATTGTAATTGATCCAAATGGTATGATCGGAAAATCAGACAGGGCAGGCATCAATGATGTGATTGTTGAATCTGCCATTTCTACTATTATGGATTGTGAAGATTCAGTTGCTGCGGTTGATGCAGAAGATAAAGTTCTTGCGTATCGTAATTGGCTTGGACTTATGCGAGGTGACTTATCTGTTGAAATGAAAAAAGGGGATAGGACATTCACACGCCAGCTTAATTCCGATAAGGAATTTATATCTCCAGACGGCAACCCTGTAAGCCTTCATGGCCGGTCATTAATGCTAGTGAGAAACGTAGGACACTTAATGACAAATCCAGCTATTCTGCTTGGTGATGGAAGCGAAATCCCAGAAGGCATTATGGACAGCTTTATGACTGTGCTTGGCGCCATGTATGATTTTAAAACAAATGGCAACTCCAGAACTAACTCGATTTATATTGTAAAACCAAAGATGCATGGTCCAGAAGAGGTTGCTTTTGCGTGTGAGATTTTTGACAAGGTAGAGGCTATTTTAAACTTGCCTGCCAATACTGCCAAAATCGGGATTATGGATGAAGAGCGACGAACAACTGTTAATCTAAAGGAATGTATAAGAGCCGCAAAAAGCAGAGTAGCTTTTATTAATACAGGTTTTCTAGATAGAACAGGAGATGAGATACATACCTCCATGAATGCAGGTGCCATGATCCGCAAAGCAGATATGAAACAAGCTGCCTGGATTGGCGCTTATGAGAATTGGAATGTAGATGTTGGACTTGCTTGTGGGTTCTCTGGAAAAGCTCAAATAGGCAAAGGTATGTGGGCAATGCCTGATTTAATGAATGAAATGATGAAGCAAAAAATTGGGCATCCAAATGCGGGTGCAAACTGTGCGTGGGTTCCATCACCAACAGCAGCAACCTTGCATGCTCTGCATTATCATCACGTAAATGTTTTTGAAAAACATGCCGAAATCGCAAAACGCCCCCATGCTGACCTTGCAGATATATTAACCATTCCAACAGCAGAGAGACCAAACTGGTCAGACAGCGACATTCAACAAGAACTCGAAAATAATGCCCAAGGAATTTTGGGATATGTTGTGAGGTGGATTGACCAAGGTGTTGGATGTTCGAAAGTTCCTGATATTCACAATGTGGGGTTGATGGAGGATAGAGCAACATTACGGATTTCATCGCAACATATGGCAAATTGGATACATCATAAAATCTGCTCAAAAGAGCAGGTTATGCAGGTTATGAAAAAAATGGCTGCGGTTGTTGATGGTCAAAATAAAGAGGACCCACTATATGAGCCAATGGATCACAACTTTGACACCTCTATCGCGTTCAAGGCGGCGTGCGATCTTGTCTTTGAGGGATTAAGCCAACCATCTGGTTACACAGAACCTATCCTACATCGCAGAAGGCTTGAAAAAAAGGCTTCTTTATAGATTTGAAATATCAAGGAGACTGTTTACATCATGACAAACGCTGAATTTAATCTTGATTTAAATATTGCAAAAATTCCTGATTTTCCCAAACCAGGCATAGTCTTTTATGATATTAGTCCAATTTTAGAAGCTCCTGACCTGCTAAAACAAACAATCGACACCTTATGTGCTAAGGCAAAGGCCTTTGAGCCTGACCTAATCGGCGGGATTGATGCGCGCGGGTTTTTATTTGCAACACCTATTGCCTATAATTTAAATTGCGGCAGTGTCATGATAAGAAAATCAAATAAGCTTCCAGGAGAAGTGGTAACAGAGCATTATGATCTGGAATATGGTTCTGCCGAATTATCTATTCAGAAAGATAGAAATTTATCTGGAAAGCGTGTATTATTAATAGATGATCTGATTGCTACAGGCGGGTCTTTGAGTGCTGCTGAATCTCTTGTGAATAAGGCAGGAGGTAGTGTTTGTGGCGCATTATGTCTTATTGAATTAACCGGTTTAAAAGGCAGAGAGAAATTAGATTGCCCGGTTGATGCCTTGCAATCCTATCTATATTAATTAGATAAAACGCATCATTAGCTAATTCATCTCTTTGCGTAAATCAGCTCTTAGACTATCAATGGATATTGGCCCTGTCTTACCTTCTAGATACCAGAAAGACCAACCATTACAGCTCGCAGATCCTTGCAATTGCGCCCCTAGAGAATGAATAGAACCTGATTTTTCATCCCTTGTGATAATAGAGCCATCGGCGCGCACTTTTGCTGAATAACGATTTTTATCGTCACACAAAACATCACCTGCTTTTATCCATCCACGCTCAATTAAAGCTCCAAACGGTATTCTTGGTAAATCACGCTTTTCTGTTAAATCCACAATGCTTTGTTCAAATGGCTCAATTGCAGATACTCTCATTTTAGCATTTTCAGCATATGTGGTATCCTGTTCTATCCCGATATAATGCCGCCCAAGTCGCTTTGCAACCGCGCCTGTTGTGCCAGTTCCAAAAAACGGATCTAGTATTACATCACCTGGCTTGGTCGTTGCCAAAATTACTCTTGATAGCAAATTCTCAGGCTTCTGAGTTGGGTGAATTTTCTTGCCTGCTTTATCTTTTAGCCTCTCCTGACCATTGCAAATAGGCAATGTCCAGTCAGAGCGCATTTGTAAATCCTCATTTAACATTTTCATGGAATCATAGTTAAACTGATATTTAGACTTGGGTGATTTTGCGGCCCATATCAGTGTTTCATGCGCGTTTGTAAAACGTCGTCCGCGAAAATTAGGCATTGGGTTGGTTTTTCGCCAAATAACATCATTCAAAATCCAAAACCCTAGATCTTGTAATGTTTTTCCTAACCGAAAAATATTGTGATAACTACCAATGACCCAAATCGCCCCATTTGGTTTTAAGACACGATGACATTCCTTAAGCCACGCCTCACTAAAATGATCATATGCTTTGAATGAATCGAATTGATCCCAAGAATTATTCACCCCATCAACAACACTCTGATCTGGTCTGGTAAGCTCCCCCGTGAGTTGTAAATTATAGGGCGGATCGGCAAATACCAAATCAACGCTGCCAGAAGGTAGCTCAGCCAAACCAGTTAGGCAGTCTTTATTTAATATGGTATCCACCAACATAATGAACGTAACCCTATCTTTATAAGAGATTATTATTCTCATAAAAACGCAAAGAATCATGCAAAGTCAATGAGTTATAAATAGTAATTTATAGTTTACTATATCTTGTATGCTTTTGCAGATAATTATAGGATATGTAGTGTTACTCACTCTTAATCAAATTTCGTGAAGCTCGTTTTTTTTAAAAAACGCGCAATTTATCAGGTGTTTCGCTCGGATAATTTGCTTTGGTATTTCACTCTGGTATTTCTCTGATGTTTCACTCTGGGATTTTGTGGGCCATTAAGCGTTGCTCATTATGATTTAAGGGCTCTAATAGGCGCGAAACTAGATCTGTGGTGAGGTGTCGGCCCAAATTCTGCTAGTGCAAGGCGATGAAACTTAGTGCCATAACCTTTATGTCTATTAAACCCATATTCTGGATGGCGACTATGTAAATCACACATATAAGAATCTCTTATTTGCTTTGCTATGATAGATGCAGCAGCAATAGAAAGGCTGATATTATCACCATTGATAATCGGTATTCGGTTTATCTGCTCCGACATCACTTTGAATATGGGTTTTCTATTGCCATCAACTAGGATGGTTTGAATATTACTACCCAACTTTTCTTGCAGATTAATACAAGCGCGTTCCATTGCAAGAAAGGTTGCATTCAAAATGTTTAATCTATCAATTTCCTCAACGTCAGCCTGACCGACTGCCATTGCTATATCAAGAGAGGTTAACGCTTTGTGGATATATTCTCGCTTAGACGGAGTTAGCTTCTTTGAATCTGTAATTTCTGAGGGGAGAGACGATAATAGCGCAGGGTTAATCCAAACAGCGCCTGCCATAACAGGCCCTGCCCAAGGGCCTCTTCCCACCTCGTCTACGCCAATAACCAAACCCTGATTTGCATACTGCTCCTCAAGATGAAAATCTGGCTTTGCGTGTGTCATATTAATGCCTTAACGGCCTGAAACGCCGGCCTCAAGTAATCGAGGCATAATTTCAACAAAGTTGCAGGGTCGATGACGATAATCAAGTTGATGTACCAACAAATCATCCCATGCATCCCTGCAAGCAGAAGGAGATCCTGGAAGCGCAAACAAATAGGTTCCACCTGCAACACCAGCAACGGCTCTGCTTTGTAATGTAGAGGTGCCTATTTTCTGGAATGATAAAAACCGAAACATCTCTCCAAATCCTTCTATTTCTTTATCAAAGATGCTTCGAAAGGCTTCTGGTGTAACATCCCTGCCAGTAAGCCCAGTGCCCCCTGTCGATATAACAACATCGGTATCTGGGTCTTGAATATTGCCTTTTAATTTCTGAGTGATTTTAGGCACATCATCCTGAGTGATTTCCCGCCTAACCAAAATATGGCCTGCCTCACTTATTTTGGTTGCAAGCAAATCACCTGATTTATCATCTGACAAAGTTCGTGTATCAGATATGGTCAAGACAGCTATTCTAACTGGAACGAAGTCTCTTGTTAAATCCAATTTAGACATCTCAATTCCTCTTTTATTATCGCTACACCTTATTATCTACATACTAATCTGAACTAACATCTGCCTTAAGAAAAGCTATTTCACCGCTGGATCCCTCGCCTGCCACAAATGTTCTAAAATCAGAAGCGCTGCCGCCCTCCTTCATCCGATACATCCATATATTCATCGTAACACTTTTCACATACCCTCGTGTTTCTCGTGCTGGAATAGACTCAAGAAGCAAGAAGCTATCCTCTCTATAATCTATTTTTTTCAGCCATTTAGTTAAATTACCAGGGCCAGCATTATAGGCTATTAATAATTTGAATAGATGCTGATCAACTACTGCTGTTTCCAGCAAATGAAGAATGTAATCTTGACCCAATTTTAAGTTGATATCTGGGTTATTTAGTAGATGCCTGTTTACATTAAGAAAGCGTCTATCTTTGGAGATAAAAGCAGCTGTCGCAGGCATTATCTGCATTAAACCTGATGCCCGTACCTGGCTTCTTGCAAGGGGATAGAAGCTGGATTCTTTTCGAATGATCCCATAGATAATTGCTGGATCTATATCAAAATTAACATGCGTTTCTGGTTGTGGGTATAAGGCTAAATTAAACGCTTCACCGGTATCTCGAAAATGTAAATCAGCCAGCCTGAATGCCAACCCTGGCATATTATGTGTGACCGCAAACATCATCATATCATGTCTTTGGACGGATGATGCCTGCCCATATAGATATCGTAACTCCCTGCTTGCCTTAGCCCAATCGCCAATTTGCAATAATGCTAAAACACGTCTTCCGCCTCTGGTTTCTGAAAGCCAAGAAACAAAATCATCTGTGTCTTCGGGTTGCCGAAAATCTACAAAGATTTTCTGTCCAGATATTTGTAACGCCATCATTCCGTAAAAGCAGTCTGGAAAATTCTTTGCTATATTAAGAAATTTAATTGCATTTTCTGGATCGTTCTCACGCAAGCTTAATCGATAAGCCCAGAATGCGGCAGAAGAGCGAAGCAGATCTGGTGCATCCTCCATATCGGCAAGTGTTCTAAAAAATATCCCTGCAAGGTCATACTGATACGAACGGTAAGAGGCAAGGCCAGCTGCCCAATATCCCATATATGCTGTTTTGGGGGATTTAGAAATAGCCTGACGGGCAGTTATAATAGCCTTGTCATCAAGCCCATAAATAAAATAGGCATGTGCAATCTCCCCTCTCAGATGTGCTTCCTCAGAAGGGGTTAAAAAACGAAGGCTGCTTGGGTTGCTTAGAAACTTATTGGCGTTAGTAGGCTCTCGTTGCAAGTTTGAGCGTCTTACCTGATACGCGATAGACGCCGTCTGCCGAGGCGATGCCCTGCCCGTATAACTCTCTGGAATTGAGGCGCGCCATCTTTGTGGCTTATTTTGCCCAACCCCGTTTAGATATCCTTTTTTAGGGCTGTCAGGATTACTAGCTGATTTTGGTTTTCGTTTTTTGGCAAGCCAACTAATTCTACTTGCATGAGGATGATCAGAATAATTAGAAAGCCAAGTCCGCAACTCATCATAGCTTGAGCGCCAAGCGTTTGGATGCAAATATTTCTGAGATTGAATATGGCCTACAAGAATTCTATTCGATAATTGGCCCACCAACATATCTGCTTTTTCAATTTCCCCAATTTCTTGAAGAGCGAAAATTTGTTGATATAGTTTCACATCGCTATCTTTAAGCGGCTGAGGCAATGATGTGTCTATAAATCCCTCATAATATTCTTCAGCTATTATATTTCCTGAAGAAAAAATGATGCCTAATATCAAGCCAAACAATAAGAATGACGTTTTTGATGAATAAACAGATGTTACTAGTCTTTGCAAAAGCGTCATCAAATCATCAACTCTTAATTACCTTACATACATAATTGGATAAACTATATGCGGATTGTTTGCCCTTAAGTCAACAAACCGAGCTCAATCTATAATGCTGTTGGCAAATATGTTGGCAGCTTTTATGTAACCATACCATTGGTAATCGCACGTTTTAACAGAACCAGATCCTGAAACGCCAATTTTTTTTGAGCTGGGGCACGCAGTAAATAGGCTGGATGAAGCGTCGGTAGAATACGAATTGGTTGCTCCAAGCCGAATTGCTTTTCTTGAAAACGACCTCTTAATTTTAGAATACCAAGATCTGTGTCTAGCAGAGCCTTTGCAGAAACCCCTCCTAACGCTACAATGATATCTGGTTTCTTTAATTGAATATGTTTTAACATAAATGGCCTGAGCTGACTGATTTCCTCAGATGAAGGTGTTCTATTACCAGGTGGGCGCCACGGAATAAAATTCGTGATGTAGATTTGTTGCCTATCCAAGCCAATGGATTTAAGCATTTTATCTAAAAGCTGGCCTGCCTGCCCTACAAACGGAATGCCCATTCTATCTTCATCTTTTCCAGGAGCCTCTCCAATCATCATGATTTTTGCATCTGGATTCCCATCACCAAAAACCAGCTGACTTGCCGTATTTTTTAGGCTGCACCCTTCAAATTTCTCCAACGCTATCTTCAATTCATTAAGCGTGGTTAACGACTCTAGCGAAGCGCGCTTCATAGTGTCAGAAACCCCGCTATTTTCTTCCAAAATGCTGGCGCCTGACCCCGTATTTTGCTGAATAACACTAACTGGCTCTGATGAGATTTTGGGTTGTGATAAATCTGGTTGAGCGGGTGTTTTCAATAGTGCCATATATTGTTTTAAACTGGTCATCTCATCCTGCACAGAGGGGTAAGCTGAAATAGCTTCATCTGCGCCAATTTCCGTCTGCCAGAAAAGTTGCGAAATAAGATGGTTTTTTGTCGTTTTATGCGCTGACATATTCAGTTTGTTCTATATTTAATAATTATTAGAAAAATATTTATTCATAGAGTAATGTTCGCTATTCAGATAGCATTATTTGATTAAATATAAAACTGAACCGTCACACAAGATAAGAAAAAATGAGAGGTGGATATGGAACGCGAATCAATGGAATTTGATGTCGTAATCATTGGCGGGGGACCGTCTGGCCTTTCGGCAGCTATCAAACTCAAACAACTAGCCTCAGAACAGAGCCGTGATATTTCTGTTTGCCTTGTTGAAAAGGGAAGCGAAGTCGGCGCTCATATTTTGTCTGGTGCTGTGTTGGAGCCACGCGCGTTGAATGAATTATTCCCTGACTGGCAAACATTGGGAGCACCTCTTGATACGCCTGTTAAGAGTGATCATTTCATGCTCTTATCTCAGAAATCACACTATAAACTACCCACGCCGCCACAAATGAATAATCATGGCAATTACATTATTTCACTTGGAAATTTTTGCCGCTGGCTAGCGGAGCAAGCAGAATCATTAGGCGTTGAGATATATCCAGGTTTCGCCGCCGCTGAGGTTTTGTTTCATGAAGATGGGTCTGTGCGCGGAATAGCCACCAATGATTTAGGGGTTGGAAAAGATGGACAACCTACTGATGGCTATATGCAAGGTATGGCGCTAATTGGCAAGCAGACAATCTTTGCAGAGGGTTGCAGAGGTCACTTAACAAAAGATTTGTTTGAGACATTTAGTCTAAGAGAGGGCAAGGATCCGCAAACCTTTGCTATCGGAATAAAAGAGTTGTGGGATATAGATCCAGCACAATCAAAACCAGGCACTGTTTGGCACTCTGTAGGTTGGCCGCTGCCATCTGATACTTATGGCGGCTCTTTTTTGTATCACCTATCTGGAAACCAAGTAGCGGTGGGCTATGTGGTTGGACTTGATTATAAAAACCCGTACCTATCCCCCTTTGAAGAATTTCAAAGGTTCAAAACGCATCCTTCAGTTCGGTCTGTTTTTGAAGGTGGAAGAAGAGTATCCTACGGTGCCCGCGCCTTAAATGAAGGTGGCTTTCAATCGATACCGAAACTGACCTTTCCAGGTGGATGCCTTGTAGGATGTACAGCTGGTTTCTTAAATGTCCCTAAAATAAAAGGAACGCATACCGCTATGAAATCTGGCATGTTAGCAGCAGAAGCTGTGTTCGATGCGATTTCGCAAGATATAGCTGAAGCGTCATCATATCAGCAGAAATTGCAAGATAGCTGGTTATGGAATGAATTATATAAAGTTCGCAATATTCGGCCCTCTTTTTCAAAGGGGTTTGTTGCAGGCATGATTTACTCTGCATTTGATACCTATATTTTCAGAGGAAAGGCGCCATGGACATTCAAGCATCATGCAGATCACCTGCAACTAAATGAGGCAAAATCATCCAAGAAAATAGAATACCCAAAGCCAGATAATAGTGTCAGCTTTGATAGAAACTCATCTGTTTATTTATCATCAACCAATCATGAAGAAAATCAGCCTGTACATTTGCAATTAATAGATAATAAGGTTCCAATTGAAGTAAACCTTAAGAAATATGATTCACCGGAACAACGTTATTGTCCTGCTGGTGTTTATGAGATTGTTCAAGCAGAGGATAATTCAGATCCGTATCTGCAAATAAATGCCCAAAATTGTGTTCATTGTAAAACCTGCGACATCAAAGACCCAACTCAAAACATAAAATGGGTAACTCCTGAAGGTGGCGGAGGGCCAAATTATCCAAATATGTAATCAATATATGTTAATGTTAAAACCAAGCATTTTATGAAAGTGATACGAATTCTGGACCTATTGACCAAACCAGGAAGAATATTTCTCCTCTGTGCCTTTTTTATGACGTCTTGCCAGCAAGTTAGTGCTGACAAGCCAATTGATGTTTTGGAAAAACCAGCCCGCGGGGAAGGCCAAAACGCAGTTTATAGCGATAATGCCCAAAATCTATTTGGATATTATTTAAGAGCCTTATACGCAGAGACAAATGAAGATGTTAAGTCTGCTGCTAAATTCTACACTGAATCCCTTGCAATCGATAAAACCAATCCAGAATTGCTGCAAGCTAGTTTCTCAAATTTATACGCAGCAGGGCGAATTATCGCTGCCGCAGAGATTGCGCAGCAGGCCGAATCTCTTAACCAAAATTTGCGAATGGGTATCGAGCCAGCATTGGCGATTGCTGCAAGGGATGCGGATTGGGAAGCGGTTCTGGCGTTAAGTGAAAGCGCTATAATTGAGGGAAGTAGCCAACATCTGGGGTTTTTATTTCGGGCATGGGCAATGTATAATCTAGGGCAGAATAGTGCTGCAATTAATGTGCTGGAATCGCTCTCCAAACTTTTGGATGAGCAAGGATATAGCAGCAGCAATTTTATTAATGTATTCATCGCACAACTATATATTCTTAAAAACGACTATCCTCTGGCTTTGACACAGCTTGCAGAAATATCCTTGGATAAAACCAGTAATCAAGAATTAATAATTGCAACAGCTGAGGCTTATGCTTTGGCTGGAAAATTAAACATCGCCAGAAAATTAGCTCAAAATCTATCTGTAAACTACAATCAAGAGGAAGTGCGTTCTTGGCTTGAACAGCGCTTTAACGCAAAGAACCCTCAAAATTACGAGAATTATTTCCTTGCACAATCCATTGTTCATCTAAGCTTATTTACCCTGACAGAAGAGACTATTTCGTATCTAGGGCATCGCTCTCAGCTCGGTCTTTTTATAGCTAATTCTAATGGGTTTGCTCTACCTGCCGCTAGCTTTATCTTGTTGCAACTTGCCGACCAACAAAATGATTTTCAGGGTACCAATTTTTATTTTAGCTCCATTCCAGAAGCAAACCCACATTTTCAGATAAGCTTGGTGCTATATTTATATCAATTAAGACAGCACCGTGAAACCGCTGACGCTATTAAACTGCTTCAAACATATCTCGCAGAGAAGACGAATAGTCCAATATTAGAAGAAATGTTAGCTGATTTTTATAGAATTGAAAAAGAATGTCATAATGCAATTGTCAGATATGAAAATGTCGCCAGAGAAAAACCTAGACTAGCAGATATCCATCGAAAGCTTGGTATGTGTTATGAGCAAACAGACCAGCCCCATAAGGCAGAGGCTGCATTTGCAAAGGCGCTTGAATTAAATCCAAATGATAGCGGCGCTCTTAACTATCTTGGATATTGGTGGGCTGATGAGGGCCGTAATCTGGAAGAGGCTATTGAACTCATTACAAGGGCTGTTGAGTTACATCCAGATAATGGATATTATGCAGATTCACTTGGCTGGATTTATTTTAAAATCGGCGAGGCAGATAAAGCTGTGATATGGTTAGAGCATGCAATACAGCTTGCGCCTGACGATGCGGTTATTCATGATCATCTTGGTGATGTGTACTGGCATCTAGGAAGACCTCTTGAGGCTCGGTATAAATGGCAATTTGCGCATGAGATGTATTCCAACGAAGCAACCAGAAAAGTGGTTTCTGAAAAAATAAAATTTGGCTTACCTCCAGCATTAGACTGATTAATGTACCATGTCTGACCCCTCACACATCTTTAACTATCTGGCACCAGCCAAGGTTAATCTTTGCCTACAAATTGGAAGAAAGCGCGCTGATGGATATCATGAATTAGCATCTATTGTTGGTTTTACAGAGTTTGGAGATTCTCTCACTATTAAACTCTCTGAGACTAATCAATTGGTTCTGCGTGGACAATTTTCAGCTCATATAGATAGTAAGACATCTGAGAATCTTGTTATGAAAGCTATCCAGATTCTAAGAGACCATAATCATAATATTCCCCCATTGGAAATAACAATTGATAAACAAATACCCGTTGGAGGCGGATTAGGAGGCGGAAGCTCAGATGCAGCAACTACTTTTCTAGCACTGAATGAGATTTTTAATCTCAATATATCAAAAACCAATTTATCAGACATGGCTCTTAAAATTGGCGCTGACATACCAGTTTGCCTTAACCGACATTTTGTTATTATGAGAGGTGTTGGTGATAAGATAACAACTCTGTCTGATGCCAAATTATCTGATTCTGGATTATCTGATTTTGGATTATCTAATTATATTGTGTTGGCAAATCCAAATTCTATCGTAAGTACTCGAAACGTATTTGCAGAATTTGATAAAAACACTTTGCAAGAAAATTCAGAATGGCTGATGGAGAGCCAAGACCTCACCCAATTATTAACCAGAGGTAATAATCTTCAGGAATCTGCACTTAAAATTTATCCAGAAATTAGCCTCTTGTTAAATACCATGAAGACATTATGTCCAAGGGACGGAAAAACAGGACTATCTGCACCTCAGATGAGTGGAAGCGGCGCAAGCTGCTTTGCATTATTTGAAGATGAAAAAACCGCAGATATGTTTTGTCGCAAAATACAACAGGCTGGATATTGGTCAGTTTCAACTAAATTTATGTCGAATTTTTAAATTACCAACCATTTTTAGATTGATCCTTTGATTTCAGACCGCTAGATTGCGACAGTCAGATTTTCTAGTGTGATGGGGCGTAGCCAAGCGGTAAGGCATCGGTTTTTGATATCGTGTATCGTAGGTTCGAATCCTACCGCCCCAGCCAAACTTGTTAAGTGTTTTGTGCTATCAATCACACTTATTCGCGCTAATAGAATAATTATTAGCGTTAACTAGATTATTTGGTTCCTATTTTTCTGAATTATTACATGCGAGAAGCCAGCGCTTCTGCTTGTATTTTTGCATTTTAAACCTTCTTTTAACGAGAAAAAGGATTTGCTAATGGCGTTTTTAACAGATCATTCAGAATTAATCGCTGGATATGTGATGGGGCTAGTTTCATACCTTCTAAAAGATTTATACCGGCTTTTTAGACGTTCCAATTTGCCAAACAAGCATGATATTTTTGCATATTCAGAATACAAAAATTTTGTTTAACAGCGATTTATTAATGCTTCTCCAAAATCAAAATTTTCGAAATGCGTTTCGGCCTAGCACGCTTGACGGTTTTTTTGAATTCTTTAATAAAGGGCTTGATAAACATCCCGACTATAAATTTCACAACCGAAGACTCGAAAAACACCGAGCTGACTTAACAGCTGCTATGGTGGAGTTTCTGCACTTATCGCTAGCCCATCTTTATGACAATAAAGATGATAGCCAATCAGAAACCAAAACTGATATTCAAGATAGACCTAAATCGCTGAACCTAAAATCAACCTCCCTGAAGAAGCTAAAACTATCTGCTAGAAAAACCCATGATGCTTATCATAAATTAAATGACGCCTGCGGTAGGCATTTTGATGTAAAGATTGAATATATAAACCGCTAAAATCACATTAGAATTAGCTGGCTGGATCTAAAAACCTCCGCCAACCAGTCCATAGCCATTTTCAGTCGTGAAAATAAAGGTGATTTCAGTAAGCGTCTTTATCTTTTGGCGCAATCTGTAAATATGTGTTTCCAGCGTGTGTGTGGCCAAATCTGACTGAAAACCCCACACTTCTTGAAGCAATACTTCTTTTGCAACAGGCGTTGGAAAAGAGCGAACCAACATTTTAAGAATAAGTGTTTCTTTTTCTGTAAGCGGAATTCTCTTTGGTTTTCCTGCAATAGATAACATTTTATTAGCAGGCGTGAATTCCAATGGGCCAATGGTAAAACGAGCGGCATCAGATGACTTGAACTGTCTTAATTGCGCTCTAACCCGGGCCAATAACTCACCCAGCCTAACTGGTTTTGTGATGTAATCATTTGCGCCAGCATTGAGACCATTAATAACATCATTTTCGCTTCCCTTACCGGTAAGCATGATAATTGGTTTCTCAAAACCCGTCTGCCGTAAGAAATCACAAAGATCTATTCCCGAGCCATCAGGCAAGTTAACATCTAGCAACAAAATATCTGGCTTGAATGAGGGTACCAGTTCTTTAGCATCATTTATGTTGGCAGATGATAAGATTTCGCCAATGCCTTCTTGTTGAAGCTGACTTGTAAGAACTTCGGTTAAAAACGTATCATCATCGACTAGAAGCAATTTTATGGATGGTAAGTCGTATTCAACGCTCATTCTTTTGCCTTTTTAAACAAGTGATGAATTCAATTATCACAAACTTCATGAAATAATTGCCTTTTAATGCCGATACGGTTTAACATGTTATGTTAATACAAGAATTTTAAACATAACATCATAGCAAACTAATTAGGTTATGCAATTGACAATTATTCCAAAAAATATTGCGGGTAAAATCGATACAGCGCTATCTGCCCTAAGACGAGGCTCCATGGTCATGATACGTGACCAGAATCAACGTGCAGGCTTTATTCGAGCTGCCGAATTTGCGGATTATGAGTTACCTGAAATCCCGCATATCACTCAGATTGCCCCAACGCTGTGTTTTACACGCCAGCACGTTCAATTTTTAAGACCACATACCACCTCTAACAAACCGGTTTTTAGCTTACCTGCAAACACCCTTACCGGAGAACAAATTGTGGGCTTGTCGATTGGAGAGTCTAAACTTCTTCCGCAAAATGTCGGGCTGCTTCCAGAGCATGAAAACTCGCTAGTGGATTTGGCGGTAAAAGTTGTGAAATTCGCTAAATTATTACCTTCGGCGCTTTTATATCGTGTATCACACACAGATATCTACCAGCAGGACAGGCTTTCCAGCCCCTATCAAATACCTGTTTTGGAATTTTCAGATATCGCAAGCTTCTCGTCCATTCAACCGTCTCTCTCTATTAGTATCGAAGCTGATCTTCCACTAAAACAGGCGCCAGAATCAAAAATTATTATGTTCCGGAATAGTAACGGTAAGGAAGAGCATTTTGCGATTGTGGTTGGAGAGGGGCTGAGTGTTAAGGAACCTCTTGTTAGATTACATTCTCAATGTCTTACAGGTGATGTGTTTGGGTCTCTGAAATGTGATTGCGGTGACCAGCTTCAAACAGCATTATCTTTGATGAGTAGTGAGGGCGCAGGCGTCGTGTTATATTTGGCACAAGAGGGCAGAGATATTGGTTTGTTAAATAAAATACGCGCCTATGCGCTCCAAGATGCTGGATTAGATACAGTTGAAGCTAATCATAGTTTGGGTTTTGATACCGATGAGCGCGGTTTTAGCACGGCTGTTGAAATGCTAAATTTGCTCGAGCTTTCACACATTAAACTACTAACGAACAATCCAGATAAGGTGAAACAGCTATCAGAGCTTGGCATTACAATTACACAAAGACTCCCTTTAGTGCTTCCAACCAATCCTCATAATGAGAATTACATTAAAGTAAAAAAAGAAAAAACAGGGCATCTTATAAGCTAGCTGAAAGCTAACTAAGGCTTATCTCTAATATGCTCTATTCCCAAAAAAAGCAGATCCAATACGGATATGAGTTGCTCCAAGCCTGATTGCATCTTCAAAGTCCGCACTCATGCCCATAGAAAGTGATGCTAAACCTGCTTGTGATGCCAGTTTATTTAGAAACGCAAAATGCGGGCTTGCATCCTCCTCTATTGGCGGTATGCACATAAACCCCTCGACTATTAGGCCATAATCATGAGCGCAGATTTGTGCAAACTCAACTGCTTCTTCTGGTGCAATTCCTGATTTCTGAGATTCAAGCCCCGTATTTACCTGAATGAAACAAGATAGCTGTTTGTTCTGCTTTTTCATTTCCACAGATACGGCTTTGGCAATTTTGTCTCTGTCGATTGTATGAATGACATCAAATAATCGTACCGCATCTGCTGCCTTGTTACTTTGTAATGCGCCAATAAGATGAAGTTCTAAATC
>ERZ802819.405-NODE-405-length-28941-cov-9.55151_pt1 | contig 28941 bp, 30 predicted proteins | sample MGYA00345647_ERZ802819 | MGnify/ENA primary metagenome ERZ802819 (study PRJEB30503, sample SAMEA104212355) | marine metagenome | biome: Westerlies Biome; feature: [SRF] surface water layer (ENVO:00010504) within the epipelagic zone...; material: water...
TTCCCTCAATTTTTTGGTGGATAATGTTTAAGTAGAAATATTTAAACATTAATTAAATACACTAGAATAAAATGACTAAGTAAATTCTTTAAAATGAAAGATTTTCTTCAAAAAGTAAATAGTTATATTAAAGAAGCCTTCAGCGCTGGTAAATATTTATATGATGGATTTACTGTAACTTTTGATCATCTCCGAAGAAGACCTGTTACTGTTCAATACCCTTACGAAAAGTTAATTCCTTCTGAAAGATATAGAGGAAGAATTCATTATGAATTTGATAAATGCATCGCCTGTGAAGTATGCGTACGTGTTTGTCCAATAAATTTACCAGTTGTTGACTGGGTTATGAATAAGGAAACTAAGAAAAAGGAACTTAGAAATTACTCTATAGACTTTGGAGTCTGTATTTTTTGCGGGAATTGTGTTGAATATTGTCCAACAAATTGCTTATCTATGACTGAAGAATACGAATTAGCTACATTCGATAGACATAATTTAAATTTTGACAATATAGCATTAGGTAGACTTCCTACGAACGTTACAACTGATCCATCTGTAAAACCTCTTAGGGAACTTGCATATTTGCCTAAAGGAGTTATGGATCCTCATGATGTTCCTTCTTCAGATGTTCGAGTTGGTAAACTACCAGAAGAAGTTTATGATTGGATGAAACCAGAAGGGAATGATATTAAAAATCCCACTGTCGAAACGAATAAATAACTTTAAATAATATATGTCTATAGCAGTCACAACTCAAATAATTTGTTTTTCAGTATTATCTTTAGTGGTAATAATTGGAGCACTTGGTGTAATTCTTCTAGAGAATATTGTTTACTCTGCATTTTTGCTTGGTGGAGTCTTTATGAGTGTTGCAGGCTTATATCTACTACTAAACGCAAGTTTTGTTGCTGCAGCTCAAGTTTTAGTTTATGTAGGGGCAGTTAATGTTCTAATAATTTTTGCAATAATGTTAGTTAATAAAAAAGAAGATTTAAAGGCTATTGAAAATATCAAATCAAGAAGAATTATATCAACATCAATTTGTTTAACTCTTCTAAGTCTATTAATAAGAGTTGACTTATCCAATACTTGGGGTTTAGCTGAATCTAATGCATCTATAGGGGAAGAATCTACAATAAGAATAGGAGAACACTTATTTAGTGATTATTTGCTCCCTTTTGAAGTGGCATCTGTATTACTCTTAATGGCCATGATTGGGGCTATTGTTTTGGCTAGAAGAGATGTCATGAATGAAGATATTTCAACAGGATTACCGGTAGATCAAGAGCTAATAGAGAAACCAAATGAACCTTTACTTATAAAAAAAAATTAAGATGAATTTAGAATCCATCCCACTTCAAGCTTTTTTAATAGTTTCCTCAGTTTTATTTTGTATTGGCATTTGGGGATTATTAAATAGTAGAAATGCAGTAAGAGTACTGATGAGTATAGAGTTAATGTTGAATGCAGTGAACATAAATTTGATGGCCTTCTCTTCTTATGTGGACAATAACCTAATTCAAGGACAAGTTTTTACAATTTTTGTTATTACAGTTGCAGCAGCAGAAGCTGCTGTAGGTTTAGCTATATTGTTATCTCTTTATAGAAATAGGGTGACTGTTGATATGGAAAGTTTTAATTTATTAAAGTGGTAAAAAGCATCAAGTGAATCTTTCATTGGTGCTTATTATTTATCGTTCTAACAGCTTAACTGCTAAAGAAGCATCTATATTTTGTAATAAGACTCTCAAAGATAGAAATATTAAATCAAAAAGGATCGAAAGTGATTTTGATAACAATCAATTAGAAAGCTACTTCTACAATCTTGCTGCATTACCTGATCTAGTAATTGTTCTTGGTGGTGATGGCACTGTTCTTAAATCTGCAAATGCATTAGTAAATTATGATATTCCTATACTTAGTTTTAATATTGGCGGTAATTTAGGATTTTTGACTCAAGAAAAGGATTTTTTATTTGACCAATCATTTATCAAAATTTTAGAAAAAGAAGAATTCATAATTGATTTTAGAAACAGATTACATTGTGATGTTTATAGCAACGAAAAGAATAGAGAAAGAAAACTACTAAAAAGCTATGATGCGTTAAATGATTTTTATTTTAAATCTGTTGAAGAAGATATTTCTCCAACCAATCAAATTCAAATCGAAATAGATAATGAAAAAGTAAATGAATACAAAGGTGATGGTTTAATTATTTCTTCCTCAACTGGTTCAACTGCATACTCTATGGCAGCAGGAGGTCCAATAGTACACCCCTCAATAAATGCATTCGTTATAAATCCAATATGTCCTATGAGCTTAGCTAGCCGGCCAATTATTATTCCTGATACAAGTAAAGTAATTATTAGAGTCGTTCAAAAGAATAAAAGAGAAATAAAACTATGGAAAGATGGATCAAAGTGCATGACTATAAAAGAAAATGATTATTGTGAAATTAATAAAGTAACAAAGCCCTGTAAAATGATTAAATTTAATAAAAGCATTTCCTATTACATTACATTAATCAAAAAGCTCGATTGGAAAGGAGATTTATCATTAAAAAATAATCAAAATAATTAGATGGCATTAGAAATTGAAAGACGATTTCTTATCAAAAATGATCAATGGAAGGATTTAATTACTCATAAGACTTTTATAGAGCAGGGCTATCTTTCCCACGATTTGGAGGAATGGATAGTCAGAATCAGATTTAACGGCAAAAACTTTAAAATTGCACTTAAAAAACATATTAAAAATTTTACTAATTACGAATATGAATACTCAATACCAAATAGTGAAGGTGAAAAAATCATGTCAACTCTTAACAATACAATTAAAAAAGAAAGATTTTTTTTAAAAATTGATCGAAAAGATTGGATTGTAGATTGCTTTAAAGACAAAAATTTTCCTTTAAAAATTGCCGAAATTGAGCTTACTAAAGAGGAAGAAGAAGTTATTCTCCCATCTTTCATAGCAAAAGAAATTACTGGTCTAAAAAAATATACTAATCTTAATCTGACAAAACATCCATTTTCAAAATGGGAAATGAAGCTTTAAAAAAACTAGCCAAAAAGCTCTCGTTTCCTTTATATTCTCTTTATATTTGAAATATAAATTCTATTATTTTTAGACATGTATGGTCTTTATGACAAGGATGGGGTATTAAGATTTACCAACTCTGATAAAGAAGCCTGTCTTGATTATGCACAACTTTTTGAAATGAATTCAGCACATTTTTGTTTAATGAATTTAGTATCTAGTATCGATAAAGAAAATAATATTAATCTTGATCTGAATCAGGCAGAGAACAACAATTAAATCCATCTCTACAAATTTTTCCGTGATCCATTGCCCAATTTAATAGTGCTACTCTATTTTTGGAGCCTGTTTTCGTGAACATATTACTTACATGATTATCAACAGTTCTTTTACTAATAGTAAGCTTTACCGCAATTTCTTGATTTGTAAGCCCATCAGCTACTAAATCTATGATTTCCATCTCTCTAGATGAGAGACCCATCATATCAATGTCGTTAACACCTTCTTCAACCATTTGCATTTAAACAGTTCCTTTTTTATATTAATTGAGTTTAGCAGTAACAGTAAACTTCTTAACCAAGTAAGGAAAAAAAGCAATTGAAATCAAAACTTCAGCAAACTTTAGAAAAAAATTCAAAAGTAATTACAGCAGAATTAATGCCGCCAAGAGGAGGAGACCCCATAAGATCTCTTAAAATAGCACAACTTCTCAAAAATAAGGTGCATGCTGTTAATGTTACAGACGGAAGTAGAGCAATAATGAGGATGTGCAGTTTAGCAATGTCTAAACTGCTACTGGAAAGTGGGATAGAGCCTATAATGCAGATCTCATGCAGAGATCGTAATAAAATCGCTATACAATCAGATATTCTTGGAGCAAATGCCTTAGGTATTAAAAATATTTTATGCATTACAGGAGATTCTGTTAAAGCTGGTGATCAGCAAGAAACAAAAGCAGTTCATGAATTTGAGGCAGTGCGATTATTAAAACAAATTCAATCATTCAATCAAGGAATTGATCCTACTTTTGAACAACTTCCAGACAAAAGGACTGAAATTTTCTCAGGTGCTGCAGTAGATCCAAGTTGTCGAAATCAAAGAAGTTTAAAAAGTAGAACAATTAAAAAAAAAGAGGCTGGTGCAAATTTCTTACAAACTCAAATAGTTATGGATAGAAAATGTTTAGCAGACTTTTGTAACGAAATCAGCAATCCACTTGAGATACCAGTTATTGCAGGAGTATTTCTTTTAAAATCATATAAAAATGCTCTTTTCATAAATAAATTTGTACCTGGAGCGAATATTCCTGAAAATGTTTTAAATCGTCTCAAAGATGCAAAAAATCCACTTCAAGAAGGAATATTAATTGCTTCAGAGCAAGCTAAAGATTTTATTAATATTGCAGATGGAATTCATCTCATGGCAGTCAAATCAGAACATCTTATCCCAGAGATACTTGAAAAAGCTGGGCTCAATCTGGAATGTTAATTAAATCAGTTCCTAGTAATTCTGCCATAGCTTTTTGTTGAGGAGATGGTTCTGTTAAATCTAATCTTCTTGAGTCTGTTATTAACCAATCCAAAGAAGCATCTTTTAAATCAAAATGGTCTCCATTTTTTCCAACACAATATCTACCAAATACTAATTTATCGACAAGTTGCACTCCTTTCCCAATTTTTGAATAATCAAAGATTATAGAGTTATCTATAGTTGCACCCTCACAAATGCAACAACTTGGTCCAATCATAGAGGGGCCAATAATAGTTGCACCATCTTCTATTCTTGTCATCCCGCCAATGTAAACGGGTCCTTTTATATTAACTTTATCCCAATTTGCAGCAACATTAAGACCAGTAAAGACTCCAGGCTTTATTTCTTTGCCAGGAATTTCCACTTGCCTTACTTTACCTAATAAAACATTTCTAATCGCACTCCAGTAATCAGGAACTTTTCCAATATCTACCCACTCAAAATCCATCGGCAAAGCAAAAAATGGCAAATCCATTTCAACAAGTTTAGGGAATAGATCAGCTCCTATATCAAATTTATCTCCTGATGGAATATAGTTAAAAATCTCAGGCTCAAAAAGATAAATACCAGTATTAATTGAATCACTCAAAGCATCATCAACATCCGGTTTTTCTTGAAAAGCTTTAATTCGTCCATTTTCATCAGATACTACAACTCCATAACTAGATACCTGATCTCTAGTTACCTTTTTTGTTATTAGGCTAGCTATCGCCCCTTTTTTCTTATGATTTTTAACAGCTTCAGTCAAATCTAAATCAACTAAGGCGTCCCCACACAATACAACAAAAGTTTCATCAAAAAAGTTTTGAAAATCTTGAATTTTTTTTAATCCTCCTGCCGAACCTAAAGCATCACCAATCATTTCTCCATCTTCAATTCTTCCTTCAAAGCTGTAGGCTATTTCAACACCAAATCTTTGCCCGTCTCTAAAATAGTTTTCAATTTCCTCTGCAAGATGAGAAACGTTTACCATTATTTCTTTAAAACCATGTTCTTTTAAAAGTTCCAAAAGGAATTCCATCACGGGTTTTTGCAAAATAGGAATCATTGGTTTAGGAATAATATGCGTTATTGGCTGAACGCGAGTTCCTTTGCCTGCTGCAAGTATCATTGCCTTCATCAGCTCTATATACCTCTTTTTAAAGATTATACTTTATTACTCTTTTACTACTAAGCAGCAGTCGAAGAAGTTTCTGAAACCTCAAGATTTTCAATAGGTAATTGAGCTAACTCTCCATCTGGAATAATCCTTTTAATTTGTATTGGCCCATAGAGAGAATATTGTTGTTTTAATTCAATTTTATTTTCTGATGATAAAAATAACAAAGCCCAAAATACACCCAGTCTGTCTTTATCTAAATCACTTTTTACTACTGTCTGCCATTTATTAACTAAATATTCAAAATCAGTCCATTGTAATGCCTTTTCCCATCCATCAAGAAACTTGCCAAGTGCTTTAGTTGTTTCAGGAAGCTTTTCACGATGTGCTAAAGATTGAACTTTAGAGATCAAAACCTTATCTGAATATTTTTTATTTCTTTTCCTTTTCATAAGCAAAAGATCCTGCGTTTCAATTATTTCTGCAATAGATTCCAATTGACTAACAAGTTCTCCTAATGTAGATGTACGTTTAATAACGGGTTGAGCTACAGATCTTCTTCTAAGATATTTTTCAGGATATTTCGGTATGTCAAATTCTTGATTGATCCATTCTTGATTATCCATCCCAATTTCTTCTTGATAACCTAATGTTTCTTCTTGAAATACATCAGATTCTAAAACTTGAGCTTTTAAATTAACTAATACAGAGGCGGCAAAAAATGCTTCACTTGTCTCAGATAAGTCTTTTTGATATGAAGTTTGATTATTGGATGAATATTGCAAATTATGATTAAACTGCTCTAAAAAACTATCGATAACACTTATAACATCAATATCCCATGGATCAAGATCACCCCTTCCAGCTGCATCTTGAAGGAATTTTATGAGTAATCTAGGCCCTAGCTGTGACCCATCAATAGATTGAGAATTAGTTACTTTAATTAAATATAATCTTTTTCAAGATATCTTTATATCAATTGTTATGCCAAAAAATAATAAACATATTAAGAAAATTATATAGTTGGTGCTTTTAATATTTGATTTGATTTATTTCCCGCAAAAACATTTGTCTTTGGTGTGTTTTTAACAGCATTTAAATCTCTGTCAACCAAGTTATTTATCGTAGCCAAATAACTTTCTGTAACTAATCTTGGATATAAACCTATCCCGATTATTGGTAAGAGTAAACAGGCTATAATGTATATCTCTCTAGGCTCTGCATCAATTAAATTTTTATCTTCAGTTAACTTTGGATTTTCTTTACCAAAGAAAATCTCACGTAACATTGACAGTAAATAAATTGGAGTAAGTATCACCCCTATTGCAGCTAAAGATGCCATTATCACCCTAAAAGGCAAAGTATAAACTTCATCCGTAACAAATCCAGTAAATACCATTAACTCAGAAACAAATCCACTCATACCTGGTAAGGCAAGAGAAGCAAGAGAGCAGGCAGTCCATAATGCAAACATAATACGCATTTTTTGTCCTACTCCACCCATTTCATCAAGTTTTAGAGTCTTTGTTCTGTCATAAGTTGCTCCAACAAGAAAAAATAAACTTGCTCCAATTAGTCCATGACTAACCATTTGCAACATCGCTCCACTTGTCCCAAGACTACTAAAACTTCCTATCCCAATTAAGACAAACCCCATATGACTTATTGAACTATAAGCAATTTTCCTTTTAAGATTTCTTTGTGCAAATGATGTTAATGCAGCGTATATTATATTGACTACTCCAAGAACTATTAATAGTGGAGAGAATTGAGCATGAGCAATAGGTAATAATTGTGCATTAAATCTTAAAAGAGCATATCCGCCCATCTTCAATAAAATTCCAGCCAACAACATATGAACAGGTGCTGTAGCCTCTCCATGAGCATCAGGGAGCCAGGTATGCAAAGGGACAATGGGGAGTTTCACACCAAAAGCAATGAACAAACCTATGTAACAAAGGATTTGAAAGTTTTGGCCAAAATCTTGATTAGCCAAATGAGAAAACTCAAAATTTGGAACTTCAGTTCCATAAAAACCCATTGCCAAAGCAGCTAAAAGGATAAAGATAGAACTCCCTGCTGTATAGATAATGAATTTTGTAGCTGCATATTGTCTATTTTTTCCTCCCCAGATAGCTAAAAGTAAATATACTGGCAAAAGTTCCAGTTCCCAACTTAAAAAGAATAGGAGCATATCTTGAACAGCAAAAACAGCTATTTGTCCTCCATCCATGATAAGTATTAAAAAGAAAAATAATTTTGGCTTAAACTTTACAGGCCATGCAGCTAAGACAGCTAGCGCCGTTATAAAACTAGTTAATAATATAAGAGGCATTGACATTCCATCAGCGCCGACTGACCAAGTAAGTCCTAGATTAGGAAGCCAATTTATACTTTCTTTAAGTTGAACATCTTCATTATTGATATCAAAACCGTTTATATAAGATCCTACTGTTACTAGAAAAGTGATTAAAGCAACACTTAAAGCAAACCATCTTACTTCTTTACCCTCTCCTTTATCGGGGAAAAAAGGTATCAGAAATGCACATCCAATAGGGAAAAGAATAGATACTGAGAGCCAAGGGAAATCAGATATACCTCCACCCAATGTTCCTATTGTATGTAGTGCAAAATGTGTAAAAAAATAGCTGCTCAAATGAATAAGAAAATGATCTTAAACAAATTCTAGAAATTATCTAGATTTTTTCATCCCATGGACAGTGAAGACACACATTTGTTATTAAGCTACTTGGGGAGATTGGAAACCAAATATTGCTACCAACAAAATTACTCCTCCAAAAACTATCAGAGCATAAAATTGAGCTCTGCCGGTTTCAAAATACTTTAAGCCCTCCCCACTTCCCAATGTTACAAGTCCAGTAAGATTTACCACTCCATCTACAACTTTGGAATCAACTTCTAAAACTTCTTTTGCAAGTTTTCTACTACCTTTCACAAAAAGTTTTTCATTAATATCGTCCAAATACCATTTATTTGATAAGAACTTATTAACAGATGGAAATCTTTGTGCAAATAATATTGATAAGTTTATTTTCTTAGCAAAATAAGCTTGATAAGCAATAGTTATACCAATTGAGGCAATGAAAACAGATGCAATAGCTAGAGGCAAAAATTCTTTTAATTCAAACGACTCTATAGCAATCAATGCTTCTTCGGGATCTAATAAGTTTGCAAATTTACTATCCCAAGGAAATCCCATAAACCCAATTATTACTGAAGGTACTGCTAGAAAAACCAATGGGAATGTCATTGACCAAGGAGACTCATGGAGTGAACCATGTTCTTCTTCATGTTCTTCTTCTATATTAATTTTAGAAGCTAATAAAAGTTCTTTTTGTAATTCCTTATCTTCACCTCTAAAATCTCCTTCAAAAGTTAAAAAATAAAGTCTAAACATATAAAAGGCTGTCATTCCAGCTGTTAAAAATCCCACAAACCAAAAAGCTGGAAATGAGATAAAGGCGTTTCCCAATATTTCATCTTTACTCCAAAATCCAGCTAATGGAGGAATACCACTTATTGCTACGCAACCTATTAAGAAAGTCGTAGAAGTAAAGGGCATTTTTTTTCTTAAACCTCCCATCAACCTCATATCTTGAGCAAGTACAGGTTGATGACCAACAACTTCTTCCATGGCATGAATTACGGAGCCAGACCCTAAAAACAACATTGCTTTGAAACAAGCATGTGTTATCAAGTGAAAAATACCTGCTACGGGAGCACCACAACCCATCGCAAGCATCATATACCCGAGCTGAGAAACCGTACTATATGCCAAACCTTTTTTGAGATCCATCTGGGTTAAGGCTATAGACGCTCCTAAGAAACATGTAATAGTACCAACTAAAGCAATAATAAATTGAATTGATGGGAATAAAGAGTATAGAGGTTGGAGCCTTGCTACTAAGAATATTCCAGCAGCAACCATCGTCGCTGCATGAATAAGCGCTGAAATAGGGGTTGGTCCTTCCATAGCGTCTGGTAACCATACATGAAGAGGAAATTGAGCAGATTTTGCCATAGGTCCTAAGAAGACTAAAAAACAAAGTAATAATGCAGCCCAGACTGGCAATGAATTCTCTGAAACTGACTGTGATACTCCTATTGCAATTTCATTAAAATCAAAGCTTTTTGTAGCCCAAAATAAACCCAAAATTCCGAGTAATAAGCCAAAATCTCCAACTCTATTTACGACAAAAGCTTTTTGAGCAGCATTTGCTGCACCATCTCTGTCGTACCAGAAACCAACTAATAAGTATGAACACATTCCTACTAATTCCCAAAAAACGTATATTTCTAATAAGTTTGGGCTAATAATTAATCCCATCATCGAACTGCTGAAAAGTGCTAGATATGTAAAAAATCTTACGTAACCTTTGTCATGAGCCATATAACCATGAGAGTAAATCATGACTAATAAAGTAATAGTGGTTACCAATGTGAGCATTACGCTCCCTAATGGGTCGAGAACGAATCCCATTGGGATTGTGAAATCTCCAGCACTTGCCCAAACAAATAATTTTTCTACTGATTGGTAACCATTGATTTGCTCAATTAATGTTTTATAACTGATTACAGCAGAAACACCAACGAATGACAAAAGACTGATAGATACAATTTCTCTAGAATTATTGATTTTTTTATTTGCACATATTAAACCCAAACCAGAAAACACTGCTCCGATAAGTGGAAAGACAGGAATCAACCAGGCAATTTCTGAAGCTTGAGGCATATTTAATAATATTTATACATTAATACTAAACTGCTAATTGAAAATTTTAGACATAAAAGATGAATTAAATGTTGTAACAGCAATATTTATATATTTATGAGACCACCAGATTATTGCAATGGCTATTAATATCCCAATTTGTGATAATTTAAAAAATTCTTTTAGTTTAATTTGCTGTCTTCCATCAAATATTGCGACAAATGGGATTATTGAGGTGCTTTCTTTGTACTTATAAAATTCTTTACCAAATTTAATTTCTAATCTTTTATCACCATGCCATATTGCAAAAAGATGATGCAAAATCAGCCCTATCGAAGTTATGAATGTAAAAGATGTCCCAATCCATAATGTATGAGCTAAACACCATATAATTTGGCCAAATGCTTGCGGATGTCTTGTTATTCTCATTATTCCAGTGCCATACATCCTAACTTGAGGTTTTAAAACTGAAGGAATTTCTAATAAATTATATGTTGCAGGATATAAAAATAAGAAACTGATAGCAGTTAAAATCCAAACAAACAAAAATACATAGTGATTACCCTGAAAATTCCATAATCTAATGCCATCGTATCTATGAGCTAAGAAATAACTAATTAAAATCAATGCAGATGGCAAACTCAAAGAAACAAAAAGCAATCTCCATAATCTTGCTCCCATAAAAGCCTCTGCTCTACTTCTTAAAGCAGCACCTCCACTATGTATAACAGCAAAAATTAATATTAATCCCAAAATCAACAACGAAGTTTTGTGAGTCTCCATATAATTTCAAAATACAAGTTATTCATCATTAACAATAATACCCTTAGGTATTAGAATTGAAGTTAAATTGTAGGCATAAAAATAATGCCAGAATTACCGTTTACTCTTGACCAATTAAGAATATTAAAAGCTATTGCAGCTCAAGGAAGTTTTAAAAAGGCTGCTGATTTACTTTATGTGACTCAACCAGCTGTCAGTTTGCAAATTCAAAATTTAGAAAAACAACTTGAAATAACAATTTTTGATAGAGGTGGTAGAAAAGCACTTTTAACTGAAGGAGGTAAGCTTTTACTTGAATATTGCGAAAGAATACTCAATCAATGTGATGAGGCTTGCAAAGCTATTGAAGACTTAAATAGTTTAAAAGGCGGAACACTCATAATTGGAGCTAGTCAAACTACCGGTACCTACTTAATGCCAAGAATGATAGGGCTTTTTCGTCAAAAATATCCTGATGTATCTGTCCAACTACAAGTTCACAGTACTAGAAGAACAGGTTGGAGCGTTGCAAATGGTCAAATTGATTTAGCAATAATTGGAGGTCAATTACCAAGCGATCTAGAAAACTTGTTACAAGTAATTCCATATGCAACTGATGAATTAGCTCTTGTATTACCACCAAAACACCCACTTGCAAACAAGAAAGAACTGATGAAAGAAGATTTATACAAACTAAATTTCGTCACATTAGATTCTCAATCAACAACCAGAAAAGTTGTTGATAAACTTTTAAAGGATTCTGGTCTTGATATTCAAAGATTAAAAATAGAAATGGAGTTAAATTCTCTTGAAGCAATTAAAAATGCAGTTCAATCTGGTCTTGGTGTTTCTTTTTTACCTGTTGTTTCTATTGAGAGAGAATTAGCAGGTGGGTCAATTCACAAACCCCATCTAGCTGATTTAGAGGTAAAAAGGGAGTTGAAATTAATTACAAATCCATCAAGATACACATCTAGAGCATCAGAAGTTTTTAAAAAATATATATTGCCTCAATTTGCAAGCTCTGAAAGCCCATTAAGGCAAGCTAACTCAATCTAAAATTGAATAGCTTCCTTATTGATTCCCACCCCTCCATCTTCAGCTTGTCCATCTCCTTTGATAATAAATTTGTTCTCATTTACATCAGTCTGATAAACACACTTAACAATAGGCTTATCTCTTATTGACCCTATGTAAGCAAAAGTATTCATTCTTTGCTTACATTCTCTAACATCCTCATTACTTATAGCTCCTTGTTTTTGTAACACTGTCCAATTCTCCCTTCGAATAACGCAACCAGGTTGCAGTGCCGGTTGTGTTACAAAACTAGTTGAAGGATTAAGTGTTGTATACATTTCTACATCAATCACAAAAGCACTTGCTCCCCATTGCCTACAAAATTCAGGGTCTGGAACGGCCATATCTAATTGCTGTTGACTAGCAATATTACCTTGCCCTCCATCTGTTGTACTGGTAATGGCGCTCCCTATACCTACCCCTAGTATCAAAACGCCAGCAAGTACAGCAATCGTTCCGGTGCTGAAATTATTTTTTTGTCCAGAGTTAGAAGGTGATATTCGTCTATCCCGCTGTGTATAGTTATCGCGATCCCTTGAGGAGTAAGAATTTTTGCCAGGGTCTCTTCTTGGACCTCTATTAGGATATTTATTCACAGTACTTCTTTAGTCTTAGGTAAACCCATTGAATAATTCATGACTCTACATTCGGGGTTATAGCTTAGTAATCCATTTTGAAGCAAATATTTGATTAAACCTTCAACTTCTGATCCTATTTTACGAAGTTCATAGTCATCTAAATTTTTTCCGGCTCTTTCTTGAACAAGTTCAGTAAATTTTTGATTTACTTGTTTTAAAGAGTCTTCATTCCAAATGAATTCATTATCAGGATCTAAGTCGAGAGTTAATTTATTAGGATGGAATACTAAATCGTTATTAACCACATCAGCAGTAAAAATTCTTACATGCCTAGTGGTTGACTTTAAAAGCATTTTTTCCATAATTCTGAAAAATAATCAACAAAAAAAACATTTATGTCTTAACTTTAGGATAGCTTCTTAGTAAGTGTTAACTATTTTTTTGATTTTATAATGCGTGTTGTAATTGCAGGTGCAGGTTTAGCAGGTTTATCTTGCGCTAAATATCTTGTTGACAATGGCCACATACCCATAGTTTTAGAAGCCAGAGATGTACTTGGCGGTAAGGTCGCTGCTTGGAAAGACGAAGATGGAGATTGGTATGAGACAGGTTTACACATATTTTTTGGTGCTTATCCAAATATGCTCCAACTTTTCAAAGAATTAAACATAGAAGACAGACTTCAATGGAAAAGTCATTCAATGATTTTCAATCAACCTTCTGAGCCTGGTACTTACAGTAGATTTGATTTCCCTGACATACCTGCCCCTGCAAATGGAGTAACAGCAATTCTCAGTAACAATGACATGCTTTCATGGAATGAAAAGATTTTATTTGGCTTAGGTTTAGTTCCTGCAATGTTGAGAGGCCAGAAATATCTTGATAAATGTGATTCAAAATCATGGACAGAATGGTTAAAAGAACACAATATTCCTGAGAGAGTTAATGATGAAGTATTTATCGCTATGAGTAAAGCGCTTAATTTTATTGGACCTGATGAAATCTCATCAACAGTTTTATTAACAGCACTTAATAGATTTTTACAAGAAAAAAACGGTTCAAAAATGGCTTTCCTTGATGGGGCTCCACCAGAAAGACTTTGCCAACCAATGGTTGATTATATAACAGAGAGAGGAGGCGAGGTTCATATGAATAGTCCTCTAAGAAAAATAGACCTAAATGAGGATAGCACTGTAAAAAGTTTTACAATTGCCCCTTTAGACTCAGATGAAAAGAAAAAAGTGATTACAGCAGATGCCTACGTTAGTGCAATGCCTGTAGATCTTTTTAAACTAATAATTCCGGACCAATGGAAAGGTATAAATGCATTCTCAAAACTAGATGGTTTAATTGGAGTACCTGTAATTAATATTCATCTATGGTTTGATAAAAAATTAACGGATATTGATCACTTATTATTTAGTAGATCTCCGCTTCTGAGTGTTTATGCAGATATGAGTATTACTTGTAAGGAATATGAGGATCCAAATAGATCAATGCTTGAATTAGTTTTTGCTCCTGCAAAAGAATGGATTAATAGAAGTGATCAAGATATAGTCGATGCAACAATGGAAGAACTCAAAAAGTTATTTCCAACTCATTTTATTGGGGATGACAAAACTAAACTAAGAAAGTTTAAAGTTGTAAAAACACCCAGATCTGTATATAAAGCAGTCCCTGGATGTCAAGAATTCAGACCTAGTCAAAGATCTCCAATAAAAAACTTTTTTTTAGCAGGTGACTATACAATGCAAAAATATCTTGCTTCTATGGAGGGAGCTGTTTTAAGTGGTAAATTATGCGCAGAAACAATCAATAAAGAATATTCCAAAACATCAAATAATGTTTCACGAGAAACATCTAAAATAAATTAAACCTCAAAAATAAAACCTTTTTTGAAAAATTCATTACCCCAACTTAATAAAGCATATGAAATATGCCAAAAAGAAACTCAAAAATGGGCTAAAACTTTTTATTTAGGAACACTTTTATTACCGTACGAAAAAAGAAAAGCGATTTGGGCGATTTACGTTTGGTGCAGGAGAACTGATGAAATAATGGATAGCATTGAAGCTTCAACCAAGACAACTGAAGAACTTTCCGATAATTTAAATGAATGGGAAGAAAACACAAGAAATGTTTTCAAAGGAAAAATACAAACAGAATTAGATGCTGTTCTTTTCGATACTATAGAAAAATTTCCACAGAATATAGAACCATATTTAGATATGATTGAGGGTCAGAGAATGGATCTTGAAAAATTTAGATACAAAAGTTTTTCTGAATTACAGCTTTACTGTTATCGCGTCGCAGGGACAGTGGGATTAATGACTCAGAATGTAATGGGCATAGACAGTGCTTATACATCAGCCCCCTGGAGCAACATGCCTGACTCCTCAGAAGCAGCTATAGCTCTAGGAATAGCAAATCAACTTACTAACATTTTAAGAGATGTTGGAGAAGATAGACAAAGAGGTCGAATATATTTGCCCCAAGATGACATGAATAAATTTAATTATTCTGAAGAAGAGTTATTAAAAGGAGTAATAAATAATCAGTGGAAGATGCTTATGAATTTCCAATTAATAAGAGCTAGGGATTGGTTTAAAAAATCTGAAGATGGTATTAAGTGGTTATCCGCAGATGCAAGATGGCCTGTCTGGACATCTTTACGCCTTTACAGAGGAATATTAGATTCTATTGAAAGATTAGATTATGATGTATTTAATAATAGAGCTTTTGTAAAGAATTCAGTAAAAGCGTTTGAAATACCAATATCCTATTTAATCTCAAGGATCAAATAGCTAAGCAGGGGCTTTCTGATTAGCCAACAAATCTTTTAATTTTGAAAGTTCGCCAGCCCATCTTGGATCTGGGGCTTCAAGATTAGGGGCATCACTATGAACAATCTTCTTAAAATCTTTCCTCTTTTTATTTTTAATAGAGCCCAAACTATTTCTCTTGTGTGAGGAAGAATCTTTCTTTTCTGAAAGTTCAACTCTCAATTTGGAGCCATTAAATTCAAAACCATTAAGCTTTTCGATTATTAAATTTGCATTGTTTTCATTATTTGTTGTAGCAAAACCAAATCCTCTACATTCTTTTGTTTCTTTATCTAAAACAGCTTTAAATCTAATAGAATCAGTTACTGATTTTAAAAAACTATCAAATTCTTTTGGATTAAATACTTGTGGTAAATTGCCAATGTAAATACGAATGCTCATAAATTTTTAAAAAATAATTTGAAGTCTGAACTTTAAACAAAAACTAAGCTATGTGTATTTAATCACATTTTGGCGCATTTTGTTGAATCCATTGCTTTCCTTTATATATAGCTTCATCAAAATTGTTCAATCTATTATATGCAAGCTCCATAGAAAGATAATTAATAACCTTTCCTAAGGTAGGTCCATCTTGGATTTTTAAATATTTTTTTAAAACGTTTCCTTTAATTAAATTCGACGGATGAAATAATTTATCATCTTTATCTCGCCATCTAGCGAGCCAATTTATATAAAATGATTTTGGCAAAAAAAGAATAAAAGATGGAAGAATAGTTTCTAATTCTTGATGTAAATCAAATCTTTCTCTCTCATTAAATTCATAAATATTTTGCACCTTCAATAAAAGATTCCATTTTCTTAATAGCCTAATTTTTGAAATTTCAGATTTGCTAAATTTTAAATTTTTCAAAGAAAATTCGTCTAAAATTTGAACAAGATAAAATAAGGGTAAAAATTTTTCCTTTTCAAATTTATTAAATTCTTCAAAATTAATTTTTTCTAAATCAAGAAATATCAAATTTTTTTCTGACTGTATATAATCAAAAATTTTAAATTTATTAATTAAAATTATCGCCTGCGATGCTTCCCCCCCCCTTATTATTCGCTGTATTTCATAATTAATTCTTTCATTAGCAACAAGTCTTAATTGATTTTTATAAGTTTTAATAAAATCTATTAAAGTTACATCAACATTAAAATCTAATTCAGAAATAAAACGAAAGCATCTTAAGATTCTTAATGGATCATCCAATAGGTTCTGCTTTGAATTAGTTCTCAAAAAAGCAAGTTGTAGATCTTTAATTCCATTTGATGGATCAATGAGAAGTTTTTCTTCAAAAGAAAAAGCAATGGCATTTATAGAAAAATCTCGACTTAATAAATCAATATCAATTGAAGGAGAAATTTGAGAAGCGATATCAATTGAGATATGTTTAAAAATAATTCTTACTACATCTCTTGCCTCATCAAGAATAATAAATTTACCTTCAAATTTATCTGCAATTTTTTTACCAACATTAATTGCATTTTTTGGAACTAAAATATCAACATCAATTACAGAATTTAATCTTCCTAAAATTAAATCTCTTATATATCCACCTACTAAAAAAGATCCAGAAGGTAAAGAAGACAAAATAAAATCCCAATTATAAAATTTTATACTTCTTTCTATTTCATTAATTATTAGTGTATGATCAATGAAAATATGATTTTTAAGATCTTCTTTCTTGATTATGTGCATTTGCATTAACTGTAAATTAGTTGATAGATGTATTACATATCATGATGTTGAAAAAAATCATGGTGTTGAGCATATTTGTGATATTCCTAATTTTAAACCAATAAAACCTTACATTCACGTAAGTATAATCAAAGATTTAAATGGCGATTCTAAAATTGACTGGGATGTACAATCTTGTGCAAGTTTTTCAGAAGAATCTGGTAAGTGGTCTAAATGTAGGCCAGGTTTAGAGTTACCTATTTAAAGGTAAATGCCTTACGAATTAACAAACCATAATAAATTAACCTTAGCAATTCATAGTACTGATGATTCTTTTGGCTTCGCTTACAGAGAAAATAAAAACTCTTTATCTGAAAACTTTTTTACAAAAAAATTTGAGAAAGATTTATGTAATAATTTAATAGTTGATTTTTCAAATTTTATTACAAAAGAAAATTTAAAAAGAATTAATAAAATATCTGTCAGTATTGGACCATCAAACTTTAACGCTTCCAGACAAATAATAGTATTGGCGAGAACTCTCGCTCAGCAAATAAATTGCTCATTAGATAGTTTTAGTTCTTTTGAATTGATGGCAAAAAGAATTGCCACGCAAAATAATATCTATTACGATAAAAATTCATTTTGGATTTTCAAAAAATTAAAAAGAAGAGGATATATTGCAGGAAAATATGAAATATGCATTTCTGAAAAACCAAACAAAAACATAACTATCAAAGAAAAAATTATTCCTAAAATTTTTGAAGAATTAGCAGATACAGAGTCTTCTTATCAAGCTGAATATTCTGACATAGAAGATTTAAAAGAACTATTGAATTTATCTAATAAAAATTCACAACATTCAAGTTCTAATAGTTGGGAAAAAGTTTTGCCATTATATCCAATATCCCCAATTAACTGATCATTCATTCAAGCATATTATTTATAGACTCCTGCAAATGATATGTTACTTTACCTAAATCATCTTTTGATGCGCCTTTAGGGGGATTAATCGGTTTCCCAACTTTAATAACTATTTTTGTGAAAAATGGAATAAAAAACTTTAATCTAACTAATCTATTTGAATTAATAATTGCAACTGGTAATAAAATTTTTTGATTTTTAAAAGATAAAAGAGCTGCTCCTTGTTTTGGCTTATTTACACGACCATCTTTTTGTCGAGTACCATCAATAAATATACCAATACTATTATTATTTAATAATTTTTCACATGCAGTTTTAATAGTCGTTTTATCTACTATGCCTCTCTTTACAGGATAAGCTCCACATGATTTGATTATAAACCCAAGTAAGGGGATTCTAAAAAGTTCTGACTTGGCCATAAAAGATATATTCCGACCAATAGCATGACCTAGTAAAGGAGGATCAAGTAGGGAACCGTGATTAGAAACCATTATGAAAGAACCTTTCTGAGGAATGTTTTCTCTCCCAATTAACTTGCCTCGAAATATCAATTTATAAATCGGTAAAATAATTATTTGACTTACCAATTTATAAATTAATTTTTGATAAAAATAACTTTTCATTAAATCAATATTTAATTTGATCTGCAGCAGATACTTGAGAAATTTTTACATCCTTTAAATGCCTTTTACCTAGACCACCAAGGACATTAGATGGGCCAATTTCCACCATTTGAATAATACTATTTTCTTTCATTAAATCCATAGTTTGACGCCATTTAACACCATTACACATTTGATTTTTAAACCTAACCTTAAGATCATTTGGATCATTACATAGTGATGGATGAGAATTACTTATAACGGGCATAGAAGGCTGATTAAATTCTAGAGTGTCTAAATATTTTGAAAATTGAAATGATGATTCTTTCATAAATGGTGAATGAAAAGCACCCGAAACATTTAATTTAAGGAATCTTTTTGCTTTAATTCGTTTTGAAATATTATCTAAAGCTTTTTCACTTCCTGATAGAACAACTTGAGAAGAGCTATTGTCATTCGCTATTACAAGATCGTCAATCTCTTCTACCAGTAAATCTAATTGATCTCTATCAAAACTTATTAATGCTGCCATAGATCCCTTTGCGGCATCTGCCATTAATTCAGATCTAACTTTTATAAGTTGTACACAATCTTCAAAAGACAAAACATCAGCACAATATAAAGCCGTAATTTCACCTAAACTATGTCCAGCAATATAGGTTGGTTTATAGCCATTTTCTTTTAAAGAGTCTAATAATACTGATTCCACTAGAAAAAGACAAATTTGAGTGTTCTTTGTATTATTTAAATCATCAGAAAGATTTTTCTTATCAGAATTTAGTTCACAAATTTCAAATAAATTTCTCTCGAATACTTCGGAGGCATAATTAAACCTAAATTTTGCATTTGGCAAATCTATAACTTTATTTGCCATACCAATTTTTTGTGAACCCTGACCAGGGAATACCCATGCGACTGTCATAATAAAACTTTTATTTAACCCCATCGAATAAGGGCTGCACCCCAACTTAACCCAGCACCAAAACCACTTGTGGCAATAATATCATTTTCTTTAATTTTCTTATTTCTTATAGCCTCATCTAGCATTAAAGGAATTGTTGCCGCTGAAGTGTTTCCGTAGTTACTTAAATTACTGAGAATCTTTTCTGATGAAACATTTAGCCTTTCTCCAACAGAATCTAATATTCTTTGATTTGCTTGATGTAATAAAAGCCAATTAATTTTCTCAGAATTGAAATTTGTTTTTTTAAATAAATTATCAATAATTAATGGTACCTCTCTAACCGCAAATTTATATACTTCTTGTCCATTCATCTTAATTGAGGAAAACCCCCCACTTGAAAAATTAATATCATCAATAATTAGATCTTGATTATTTTGAGATGGAAGATTTAAGAAAGAACCTCTTTGACCATCTGTCCTCATACTAAAGCCAATTAAATTATCTACTTCATTTGTTCCTTCGATTGCTAATGCACCCGCTCCATCCCCGAATAAGATGCAACTTCTTCTATCATTCCAATCTACATAACTTGAAAGTTGATCTGAGCCTATTACTACAGCTCTTTTATAACTACCTGCTTTTAAAAATTGAGTAGCTGTTATTGCAGCAAATAAGAAACCACTGCAAGCAGCTGTCAAATCAAAAGCAACAGCATTAATTGCGCCTAGTTTTGACTGAATTTCAGGAGCAGAACCAAATAGATCATTTGGAGTTGATGTAGCTAATATTATTAGATCAATTGTTTCAATATCCCATCTAGCCATCTCAATTGCTCCCAATGCTGCCTTATAACCCATTTCGCTAACATTTTCTGATAATCCAGAAATTCTTCTCTGAGAAATACCTGTTCTAGATTTTATCCATTCATCACTAGTCTCTACCTTCTTACTAATTTCCTGATTCGTAAGGATTTGATTTGGTACGTAACTTCCACTTCCTTTAAATGAGACTCCAATTTGATTTAAATTTATTCCTTCCAAAAGAGTTATCTATTTACTTATATAAGTCAAACATAAATCTGACAAAATATGTTTTAAGAATTTAAAACTTGAAGCTTTTGAAGTTGATTTAAATTTTCCATAACATTATGATTTACAGCAGAGTGAGCCAAACGCAGAGCACTTACTACTGATAAAGACTTACTACTACCATGGCCAATTACACAAATACCATTTACCCCAAGCAATAATGCTCCTCCATGTTCAGCATGATCTAACCTTTTCTTAATTCTTAGTAAATTACTTTTTAAAAATGCAGAACCAACCTTCCCCCTTCTTCCTCTAGGCAGTTCGGATCTTAAAATATCTAATAGAACCCCTCCAACTGACTCAAGAAATTTAAGTAATATATTTCCTGTAAAACCATCGCAAACGACCACATCAAAATCACCAGATAAAACATCTCTTCCTTCACAATTACCCCCAAAATTAAAACTTTTTTCATTTGATAGTAATTCAAATGTTTTTATAGATAAATCATTCCCTTTACATTCTTCTTCGCCAATATTTAATAAGCCAATTCGTGGTTTTTCTATTTGTAAAACATCTTTGGCATAAACATCACCAAGAAGTGCAAATTGATGAAGATAAGAGGGCTTACAATCAGTATTTGCTCCGACATCAAGAACTAATACAGGTCGAGTTTGATCTCTAGTTGGGAATAACGCTCCTATTGCAGGTCGTTCGATTCCTTTCAATCTCCCTATCCTAAATATTGCAGAGGCCATAAGAGCTCCTGAGTTACCTGCCGAATAAACAGCTTTTGCCTTATTAGTTTTAACCAAATCCATAGCAACATTTATACTCGCATCTTTTCTTTTTCGTACTGCCGTTGCTTCTTCATTCATCCCTATAGGATCTCCACTATCTATTAATTCAAGACGATTATTATCAATTTCTTTTTCTAACAAATCTATTAGACCAACTCTTTCTGCTTCATATCTAACTTTTTCAATTTTGCCTACAAACTTTATATTTATAGGAAATCTACTGATAGCATCGAGACAGCCTTCCAAAATGGGCACAGGTGCATAATCTCCCCCCATACCATCAACTGCGATCCAAATCCTCTCAGAATTTGGTACCTCTTCTTTACTTATTAAATTATCACTATTTTGTAACCTTTTTAAAGGGTCAAAAACTAATGGCTGCAGTGTATTTTTTGCAATTGAACTAGCACTAGAAACTACATTACTAGCAGTGTTAACAACTGATTCAGCACTAGAAACTACATTACCTGCTACATTACCCGCAACATTACTTGCAGTACTTACAACAGAACCAGCACCAGAAACCACGTTGCCCGCAACATTACTTGCAGTTACAGCAGAATTAGCCGCAGTATCAACTATTGAAGTCACAGCAGAATTTCTTTTATACCAAATAACTAATCTTCTTATAGCTCTAGACTTTTTAATAGAAGAATCTTTTTCCATCTATTTACCGTCAAATGGAGATATATCAACTATCCTCTGAAACAGATATCCTGTACCTCTTGCTGTAAGAATTAATTCAGGATTTGCAGGATCAGCCTCCAATTTCGATCTTAATCTAGATATATGAACGTCAACTACTCTCGTATCTACATGTCTTTCAGGTGTGTAGCCCCAAACTTCTTTCAAAATCTCTCCTCGACTAAATGGTTCTCCTGATCGACTGACTAAAAGTTCTAAAAGACTAAATTCCATGCCTGTTAACCTGATTCTTTCATCACTTTTAAAAACTTGTCTTCGATTTGTATCAATTTTAATATCTGTAACCAAAATTAAACCTGAATTTGGCATTCCAGGAAGTTGCTCTTTATCTATTCGTCTTAATACACACCTAATCCTAGCTTCTAATTCTTTTGGACTAAAGGGTTTAACCACATAATCATCAGCGCCTAATTCTAATCCTGTAATTCTATCTGCTACATCCCCTAATGCGGTAAGCATCACAATAGGTACGTCTGAGTCTTTTCTTAATTCTTGACACACTCCATATCCATCTAATTTTGGCATCATTACATCAAGTACAACCAAGTCAGGATCATAATCTTTGAACAATTTTAGTGCTTCTTTACCATCACAAGCAGTTACCACTTTGTAACCAATCATTGAGAGACGAGTCTCGAGAATTCTTCTAATGCTTGCCTCGTCATCTGCGACAAGTATTGTTTCTTTTGTTTGACTAGATACAGCCATTTGTTTCTATTAGCTAATCAGTAAGAGAATTTATCTTTTACCCAATCTAACTTGTAGAGGGGCAAAATCCCAAACATCTTAGTTACTCAATCTAATCAAAAATTAAATGTCTAATAAATTTTCGACTTTTATTTGTCAAAATTGCGGATCTGAGACTTCTCAATACTTCGGAAGATGCTTAAATTGTAATGAATGGAATACCATCGTTGAAGAAAGAAAAAACACTAGATCTAAAATAACTAGTGTTAATAAAAATAAAAAATCTAAGCTGTTTAATGAAATAGAAATAGGTAATATATCAAGATTTACTAGTGGTTTTAAAGAGTTTGACAGAGTACTAGGTGGTGGAATAGTTCCGGGATCTATAGTTTTACTTGGAGGAGAACCAGGAATTGGTAAAAGTACAATAGTGCTTCAATCAGCAGGGAAAATATCCCTTAATGAAAAAGTTTTATACATCACTGCAGAAGAATCTTTAGAACAAGTAAAAATAAGATGGGAAAGATTAAATCAAAGCAGCCTCGATTTAAAAATTTATGCAGAAACTAATTTATCTTCTATTATCGAAGAGATTAAAAAAATAAAACCTGGTTTTGCGATTATTGATAGTATCCAAGCTATTAATAATGATGAGATGGAAAGTTCTCCAGGATCTGTTTCCCAAGTAAGGACTTGTTCATCTGAACTTCAGAATCTTGCTAAAGAAAATAATATAGCGCTTTTGATAATAGGTCACGTTACGAAAGATGGAGCTCTTGCCGGTCCAAAAACTTTAGAACATTTAGTAGATGTGGTACTCAATTTTGAAGGAGATAATATTGCCTCCCATAGATTACTAAGAAGTGTAAAAAATAGATTTGGATCAACTTTTGAAATTGGAATTTTTGAAATGTTAGAAAATGGTTTAAGAGAAGTTATTAACCCTAGTTCAATATTCACAAATAAAGAAAATATAGCCGGCGTCACAACCACTATCACTAATGAAGGATCGAGACCATTTGCAGTTGATATTCAAGCTTTAGTAAATAAGACTTTCTACAATAACCCAAGACGAACAACAACTGGAATGAGTATCAATAGATTACATCAAATATTAGCAGTGATTGAAAAACATGTTGGGATTAAATTATCAGAATATGACTGCTATATAGCGACAGGAGGTGGTTTTGAAATAAATGACCCATCTTCAGATTTAGGAGTTGCCATATCAATCTTATCAAGCTTAAAAAATATTCCACCATTGATAAATTGTGCATTTATTGGCGAATTAGGTTTAAGCGGTCAGGTAAGGCAGGCAAGTAATATTAGAGCCAAAATTGATGAGGCTGTTAGGCTTGGTATTAAAAATATTTTAGTACCTAAAATTACTAGTGAAATTAAAGATAGTTTTCAAAAATTCATACAAATTAAGGAAATTTCAAATATAAATGAAGCTATTAATTATGCATTGAAGGAGTGAATCTATACAAATCTATAGATAAATATCAATTGAACTCCTTCCAGAAGTTTTTAACCAATTTTCAATATCTAAGTATCCACCAGGATAAAGTCTTACAGCCTTAGACCAAACTTGGGCAGCCTTGTCGTACCACATATCTCTTTGATCTAAATCACCATTCTGTTCAGCAAACCTCCCTCTTTTTTCATAAATTAAACCTATATTCTTAAGACAAGATGGCTGTTTTGGATTTTCTTCTAAGGCCTTTTGATAAGTTTCTATAGATCTATCTTCCTCACCATTACTCATATAAATTATTGCCATGTTCTTTAAAGTTTCTCCTCTATCAATTTTATTTTCTTCTAGTAATAGACTTTCATTATAGTAATCCAGAGCTTCTGAATAATCGCCATTATTTTGAGCAGCTAATCCATCTCTGTAATATATGTAAGCTTTTTTTTCTTTATCAGCAATAGGCATAATCTTTACAATAGATTCAGCAATTACAGTAAAAGCTTTATCTATAAAATTGTCTCTGTTTTGATTATTAGGCACTTTTTTTTAAAAAATAAATTTAAATTAGTCAATAAAGTATCAACTATTTAAAAAGTCTATAACATTTATTACTATAGTAATTAATACAAACAAGCATTACTATGCTTTCATCGCAAAAATATGAATAGTATTCAATTAAATATTACCGGGATGAAATGTGGGGGTTGTGTTAACACGGTAGAAAATATATTAAAAAATTCGGATGGGGTCCAAAATGTTTCTGTTAACTTACTTACTAAAAGTGCATATTTTGAAATTAATAAAACAGTTCCAAACATTGATCAGGTTTTAGAAAACCTCAAGCAAAGCGGTTTTCCAGCAAAGATTTACATAAATGATTTTTCAAAAAAAGTAAATAAAGTTCAATTAGAAAAAAAAAAGAAATGGATTAATCAATGGAAAAAACTTAATTTTGCACTCTTACTTTTATTGTTTTCAGGTTTAGGGCATTTAGCAGAAGGAGGTTTTTTAAATTTACCAATATTAGGAAATTTATTCTTTCATGCTGCACTGGCCACATTAGCTTTATTCTTTCCTGGAAGAGAAATTGTAATCAAAGGATTCAAATCACTTATTAAAAATCGACCAGATATGGATTCTTTAGTAGCTCTGGGAGTAAGTAGTGCTTATACAACAAGTCTATTATCATTAATATTTCCTTCGACTGGTTTTCCCTGTTTTTTTAATGAACCAGTAATGTTATTGGGGTTTATTCTTATTGGACGTTTTTTAGAAGAAAGAGCAAAGTATCAAACAGGTTCTTCAATTGGAGAATTACTAGATCTCCAACCAGAAATGGCAAATATTTATACAGAAGCAAATAAAGTCAAATCAGTCAGAGTACATTCTTTAAAAATAGGAGATGAAATTCAATTATTAGCTGGAGATCGTGTACCCGCTGACTGTATTGTTATTAATGGAAATTCATCTGTAGATGTTTCTCATATTACAGGTGAATCTAAACCTATAGATGTGTACTCAGGTGAACATTTACTTAATGGCTCATTAAATTTAAATTCCACCTTAAGGCTAAAGGTTATCAAAGTGGGAGAAGAAACTTCTCTAGCAAAACTCGTTAATCTTATTGAATCAGTTCAATCTAAAAAGCCTCCAATTCAGAGAATCGCTGATCAGATTGCAGGGAAATTCACATACTTCGTACTTTTTATTGCAACTTCAAGCTTCTTTTTTTGGTGGAAAGGTGCAAAACAAATTTGGCCAGATTTGTTAATAAACAATCATCATGACTTGATAACCACCTCCAATCATACGTTACATAATTCATTAGGTAGTAATGCTGAAAATTTTTTAACTTTAGCCATTCAACTCTCAATTGCTGTTTTAGTCATAGCTTGTCCTTGCGCTTTAGGTCTTGCCACTCCCACTGTAATAACAGTTGCATCAGGTAAAGCTGCAAAAAAAGGCGTTTTATTTAAAGGAGGAGATAAAATTGAAATGGCATCAAAAATTAATCATATTATTTTTGATAAAACAGGAACATTGACCAGAGGTAAACCTTTCATAATCGATTATTTAAATACTGCTGATAAATTATTTCTATTAAAAATATCTGCAAGTTTAGAAAGTCAAAGCCGACATCCCATAGCTAGTGCATTAGTTAATGAAGCCAAAAAACAAAACCTTGGCTTGTTGAAAATTAAAAACATCCATACAGAATCTGGTAGAGGTATATCAGGGGAACTTGATTCAATTGATGGGGAAATCAATATTGGAAGTGTTGAATGGTTGAATAGTAAAGGAGTAATAATTGACCGCAAATCAAAAGAAATATTAGAAAATGAAGAAAACAAATCCCATTCTGTGATTGGAGTATGTATAAATAAAAAGTTACTCGGATTTATTTTATTAGGTGATTTATTAAGAGAGGATTCTATTAGTTCTGTTCAAAAATTAAGAGAAGATAATTATAATATAAAAATTTTAAGCGGAGATAGAAAAGAAACTGTAGTGGAGTTGGCAAAAAAATTAGATATTCCAGAAGCAGAAATAAAATGGGATCTTCTTCCAGAAATGAAATTAAAAATAATTGAAAATTTAAAGAAGAGTAATAAAGTTGTAATGATTGGAGATGGAATAAATGATGCACCTGCTTTGGCAGCTTCAAATTTAGGAATAGCAGTTGGTTCAGGTACCCAGATTGCGAAAGCGAATGCAGATGTTGTTTTAATGGGAGATCAGTTATCTGGATTACCTTATTCACTTAGTCTTGCAAAAAGAACAATAGGAAAAATTAAACAAAATCTATTCTGGGCTTTTGGATACAACTTGATTGCAATTCCCATAGCGGGTGGTATTCTATTTCCAAAATATGGCATTCTTCTTACACCATCAATCGCAGCATTATTGATGGCAACTAGTTCAATAACCGTTGTAATAAATGCTTTATCTTTAGAATAAATGAGGGGTAAATTTATTGTTATTGAAGGAATTGATGGTTGCGGTAAAACAACCCAAATTGATGAAATTTCTAGATGGATCCCTACTAGTGGTCTTTTGAGAGGAAAGCAAAAATTAGTAAAAACTAGAGAACCTGGAGGAAGCTTATTAGGTAAAAAAATTAGAAATTTAATACTTGACAATCATGAAGATAATAAACCTTCTTCTCTGGCTGAATTACTGCTTTATTCTGCTGATAGAGCAGAACATATTTCCAAAACCATATCACCTGCTTTAGAAAATCAAGACTGGGTACTTAGCGATAGATTTTGTGACTCTACACTTGCTTATCAAGGTTATGGTAGAAATATAAATCTTGAGATTATCAAAAATATCGAATCTATTGTTTGTCAAGGAGAATACCCAGATCTGACTATTTTTCTAGAAATTTCAGCAGAAGAAAGTGTATTACGAAGGGAAAAGTTTATTCCTGATAGGATAGAATCTGAAGGTATAAAATTCCTAGAAAAAGTTAATGAAGGTTTTAAGTTGATTGCAAAAGAAAAAAATTGGACAACAATATCTGCTGTACAGGATATAAATACTATCACTAATGAAATAAAAGAAACCTTACTAAAAAAGTTTTCTCGAGTAAACAATGATTGATCTTAAAACTGAGAATCTTTTAATTAATAAAGAAGTTAATGAGAATCTAGAAAGCATACTTAAGAGAAAAGCATTTTCCAACGGTTATATATTTTATGGTCCGGAAGGTATAGGAAAAAAACAAACCGCTATGAAATTTATTATGGAAATTTTTAATAAATATTCATCTAATTCAAACATTGAAAAAAAAATCCTAGATAAAAACCACCCTGATTTCTTATTAATTGAGCCTACCTATTTTTTTAAAGGTAATCTTATAAATCGTTCAGAAGCTGAACCTTCAAAAAATAATAAAGAAACAATAAGAATAGAGCAAATTAGAAATTTAAAGACTTTTCTAGGTCAAAAATCCATTGAATCAGGTAGAAAAATTGTATTAATTGATGATGCTCACCTTATGAATGAAGCAGCATCTAATTGTCTTTTAAAAACACTAGAAGAACCCTCTAACGGTATATTTATTCTTTTAACTTCTAGGTTAAACTTACTTTTGGATACTATTATCTCAAGATGTCAACTTATAAGATTTAAATCTTTTTCATATAAACAGCTTGAGATTTTCATAAGAAATAATTTAGATTCTACGGTTTTTGATATTTATAAAGAAATAGATTTAGAATATTTTATTAATTCAGCAAATGGCTCTCCAGGAAAAATACTGAAAGATATAAAAATTTGGAACCAATTACCAAATGCAATTAAAGAAAACTTGGACTTTCCATTAAGTGATAATTTAGAAATACTAAAAATAACAAAATTAATATCTGAAGAACTAGATATTGATCAACAAATGTTTTTAATAAATTTTGTACAACAAAAATGTTGGGCAAAAACTAGAAACAAAAACATCGTCAAAAAACTAGAAGACTTGAAGGTACATCTTAAAGAGATCGG
>ERZ802819.408-NODE-408-length-28757-cov-6.4084_pt1 | contig 28757 bp, 20 predicted proteins | sample MGYA00345647_ERZ802819 | MGnify/ENA primary metagenome ERZ802819 (study PRJEB30503, sample SAMEA104212355) | marine metagenome | biome: Westerlies Biome; feature: [SRF] surface water layer (ENVO:00010504) within the epipelagic zone...; material: water...
CGGGCACGCCATACCGATTCACAACCACAGGCAGGGCGAGATGAAGATGTTCCTCGTGGCACTCAGCAGCAGTGGGGTAAAGGGTATGGACCAGAAAAATTTACGGATGGGCTATCCAATACAGTAATGGCAGGGGAAATGCTGGCTGGTAATGGTGCCGCAGCGTGGCGAGGGACCATTACGAAAGCTGTATATCCAAGAAACTATGTGCGTGGTCAGACGGCAAGTGCAGCGGATAGAAACTGGATTACTGAGGCGGAATTAACTACATGGGGACAGTCAGCGGAGGCTGCCACAGACTGGTATGGCCGCAATGGCTCGTTTTGGGGTTGGCCGGGACATGGAAGTTCGCTGATTAACTGTGCAGCACCTCCAAACTGGCAATATCCGTCAGGTGGTCAGGGAACTCCGGGTATGCCCTTCGATGGTTATACAGGGTTTTTCCCCCCTCGCAGTCGACATCCAGGCGGCGTGACAATTGCCTTTGCTGATGCATCCGTTCAGTTTCTTAACGATTCGATTCAACTTCGCACGTGGCAACGTCTTGGGAACAGGCGGGACGGAGAAGTAATCACAGATTGAGTAAAACAGTATCTAGTGGCTGAACAGAAGTGTTATCAAAGTTAAGATTTTACCTATGGCATTAATTCGACTGAGGCATCTAAAACGGAGTGTACTTCTCTGCGGCCTAGGGCTTGGCTTTGTGACTGTGCAAGGCTGTGGCGCTGCGTCGGTTCAAGATAAAGTGCTCCATGAAAATTCAACGGATCCAGTTGACATAGCAGCAAATTTGCTTGAGTCCTATGCTGTCGGGCAGCCCATAGGAAGCGAGGCAGAAGGGTATGAAGAGATACTCAGTGGTGTTACTGCTGTTGACGCCGAAAAAGGGGAGGAACTGAAAAAGTTCTTGGATACAGTAGATCGAACGCGGCGGGTCGATCGCAAAGAAGCCCAAAGGCTTCTTAAGTTGTTTAGGCCGGAACCTTGAAGGCCCCGTGGTTCAGACGTGAAGTGACCGAATGGAAAACGGTGAGTCGGTTTAAGCAGTGAAGCTGTACGTATTTTCTTTCTTGATTTAAAATGGGTGGGATATCTTGATTCGTGGTGCCGTGTGATGGTGATGACACTTGCCGTCGGTCTTGTAGCGATGGTTTATGCGACAGTGGGGCATGCCGGAGCGACTGGCTACATCGCGGTCATGACTCTCTTCGGACTTTCAGCCGAGTCGATTCGACCGGTTGCACTTATTTTGAATGTCGTTGTCGGTGTTATCACGGCGGCGCAATTTGCCTGGGCGGGTTATTTTCGTTCACGCCTCATATTGCCACTTGTCTGTGGCAGCATACCTGCTGCGTTAGTCGGTGGGTGGCTCACGGCACCAGTGCCAGTATTTGAGATAATTGTAGGCTGTGTCCTCCTTCTCTCAGCAGTTCGTATTGGATATGCCGATGAGTTGAATGAGAATGCAGTGAATACTCAGTCAGAGCCAGAACGAACAAGGTTGGTAATCGTAGGTGGACTCCTTGGTCTTCTGTCGGGTCTGACTGGGGTGGGTGGCGGTGTGTTTCTTACGCCAGCTCTCCTGGCGATGAGGGTGGCACCGGTGAAACAAGTTGCTGCAACATCGGCCATGTTTATTGTGGTCAACTCAGTAGCCGGGCTTGTCGGGTGGGTGTCCGCAGGAAATACGCTACCAAGTATTGCTCCAGGGCTTCTCGTTGCAGTTGGTGTCGGTGGGCTGGCTGGTTCTCGTCTCGGAGCATTTCACTTTACGCCGCAAATACTGCGGGTGTGCATCGCGTGCGTCCTTGTTCTCGCAGGCGCGAAATTATTGTTTCACGCTATGTGGGTGTCTGGCGTGTGGCCAGTAGATGTTTAAAAATGCCAAAAATGACAATCGCACCAAGACCTAAAAGCGTTGTCAAAGCGACATAAAGAACGACGGCTAGTTCTGGGGGGGCGTCGAAGCGAGCACGTCCTAGTAGTGTGACAGCCGATGCATAGACGAGCAAAAGCCCTGAGGCACGGCTTGCGAACAGAATGATCCGGCGTTGGGTCGTGGTTGAGAAGTGAGCCCATGCCGCACCCCATGCAATAATTGGAAGCCACTGAAGAGCATGAATTACCACACCGTGCGGAAACTTTGGGACGCCCGCGTCGCCATATTGAGCAGGCGGCATTCCATGCTGCATACGGAGGTCTCCGTTAATATTAATGAGAATACCGAGCCCGCACGAGATGGTCAGGTAGAGAAGACCATATTGAATTGCAATCACCATTGGTGTCGGCTGTGAGAGAGGCGTCATAAATGAACGCACCGTTAAAGCGATGATGACACCGGTTACCCATAAAATAAGAAGACCCATCACGTTATAGATCGCAGAATCGAGTGCTGTGGAGCGGTTGAAGTGGCTCGCAACTCCTCGCCATTGCTGGAGATCAATCAGCCCAACTTCTAGAAGCAGGGCCAGAGCCGCTGTCCAACTGAGGAACCGGTCATACTTCCATGTTGAAAGGCTGCCCCAGACCCAACCCATTGAAATGCTTGTAAGTCCGGCAGAAATTCCAAAGAGAATGGGTTTGCGCCAACTGATATCACCTTCCCACGCCCCTCCGTCGATGCAATAGACACCAAGGTGAGCAACACCGCTGGCAAAAAGGACAGCACCCAGGAATACGAGCGGTTTTGCACGATTCTCTCTACACCACGCGGTATTCAATAGCTTCATAGAGTGTTCATCCGTTGCCGGTTGCGTTCACAGTCAGAAAGTCACTGCTTCAGACATGAAGCCTGCTGCGTTGTCTGGTTGAATGTGATCCATGACTTGCAACCACCGTATGAGTCATCCCATGGAATTTGGATGACTGGGGTGACGGGGCTCACGGTAACAACAATTACATGCAAGTTTTTCTCCCAGCGATTGAACCGTTCGTTCACAATTGCGTCAGACCAGACATGACGAGGTCGCAGCGCAGCCAGTTCATCCGGTTGGCTTATTGTGAATGACTCAGTAACGTGGATCTTGTGCCGAAATTCGACAGTTCCTTCAGGAGGTCGATCCTCATCAATAGTGATGAGCAAATCCTGCGCAGACGGGATTAGGTGGTCTTTTGATTGATGAACAAACGTCGGAAGAAGGTAGAAGTCGTCTGCCAGAAGCTGAAAACTGCCACCAGGCTCAACGATGCCACCTTTTCGGAGGATGATATCCTGTCGTCCAGTGGTGATCGCCCGACAGATGACCGCCCACTCCTTGAACGCAGTGGAGGGAATGGTCTCTTGTTGTGCAGACTCAGTGTTTGTCACTTGCGAATATAAATGCCATCAGCCTGAAGCTGAATGATAGGAAGAGCAAGTTTGGCATTGAAACTGGCAACACCGCGGATCACTACTTCTTCACCATCCTTGACCCCGAATAAGTCACGTGCGTCAATTGGTAGCTCCTTGTTGTCGGCCCCAACAAACTGAACGGCAACCATCGGTGCATTGGCAAGTCGCTTCTTGCAAAACGGACAGTCATCGGCATTATGGCCTGGTTGACTGCCATGGTCATCGGGAAGTTGAAGCATCGCAAAAGAAGCCTTGCCTTTTACAAAGGGATCCATTCCTTGCGATCCGGCAATACGTCCTGCGATGACTAGCTGTTTGGGTGCCTTTGCGACGGCGGCCTTTGCAGCGGTTGGTGTCATAGCACCTGCAGGCTCATTTTTGAGTATGAGGCTTGTTCGGACATTGTCTATATCAATGCTCGCGGCATTCCCGTTGGAATAGAAGCTCAGTTGCATTCCAAAGAAAACAGCAAAGGCAAGAGCTGCCTTCGGTCTAAATAGTGTGTGAAATAAATTCATTGAAATCCTCCTTGTTCTCAGAAAATCTATAACTAGTTATCGGTCGCAGTGCGAAGTAGTTACTATTTATTCCGCTGACTTCTCGCTTGGTTTTTCGGAGTCAGCTGGATTTTGTTCAGCCGCTTCCTTTTCCTTTGGTTTCTTGTCCTCTGCCGTTTCTCCTGTTACCGCTTCTTTTGCTTGAAGAAGTAGGCTTTCAAGAGTTTTGGTGGCTTTGGTAATTGCTGGCCCAAAATCACTAAATTGAAGGTTTTCAATTTCTTCTTTGGCACCGTGAAGTACGCTATCAAGCTCACCATATGCATCAAATATCTTTTCGGAAGCTGCGGTGGCTGCATCTTTAACTTTTTGTTCAACGTCGGCCGAGGCAATTTTTTCGTTCAGGTCCTCAATGAGATGTCCAATGGAGTGGACCAGACTGTCAGCCTTGCCAGTTTCACCGTCTTTCAGGGCTGCTCGAACCTGATTTGTTACTTTTTTGAGTTGCTTAATAGCTGCTTCAACCGTTGCAGGCAGTTCGTGTCCGTGCCCGTGGTCATCGTGCCCGTGGTCGTCGTGTCCGTGGTCGTCATGTCCGTGGTCGTCATGTTCGTGTTCGTCGTGTTCGTGTTCGTCGTGTCCGTGTTCGTCGTGTCCGTGTTCGTCGTGTCCGTGGTCGTCGTGTCCGTGGTCGTCGTGTCCGTGGTCGTCATGAGCGGGCGATTGAACTTGTGTGGTCGCGTCTGCCCCTGGATTTTGTACTTGGTCGCAGCCGGTAACTAGAATCAGCGAGGCAACCAAGAGGATGGGAGCGCCTGCAAACATGATGGTTGCAATGTGACAAAGACCAGATTGACAACGGGACATAATGAACTTCTCCAAAGGTGTCAGAATTCAAGTGTAGTAGTGCTGAGACAGTAGCTGTATAACAGTTGCAACAACACCCAAGAATATAGTGAGAGTTCAGAAGAAGCCAGTCATTTGCCAAAAGTGCCGGTTGTAGGGGCCGTTAGGCAGAGAAGGCTGCGTTCAGGCAGCGTGATTGGACGAGTCGAGTCGAATTTCAACGGTATAGGCGGCGGAATTTGATCGTGTGATTGGCGTGTGTCGACAGCAATACTCCAATTCATCTGCAAGATGACGGGCGATGATGGAAACAGAAACCGTCGGGTTTCCGGACCAGCATTGCAAAAAAGAAGGACGTGCTGCGGGGTCCCGGCAAGGTCATCTGCTACCCGGTCATTTTTCGCGATGGGCTGGTTCATTGTTGGCGCACCGAAGAAACATATGAGACTCGGTTCACCTGAAAACCAGTCGACATGGCTACCGTCTGGTGAAAACCACTCCACGTCAGGTATGACTCCCTGTTCACTACATCCTCCCTGTAGAAACGTTCGACGCCTTAGCGTGGGATTATTCAGCCGCTGGTGGATGAGGGCTTTCGTGAACTCAACAAGTTCGGCGTTAATACGTGGTAGGTTCCAGTCGAACCAGGAGATGGCGTTATCTTGGCAATAGGCATTATTATTTCCCTGTTGTGTTCTGCGGCATTCGTCACCCGCTAACAGCATTGGAACGCCCTGACTCAGAAACAATGTTGAAAGCATGTTGCGTATTTGCTTGACTCGGATTGAGTCGACGTGCGCGTCCTCGGTGGGTCCCTCAATACCATAGTTATATGAGTAATTGTTGTTGTCGCCGTCTTGGTTGTGCTCTGCGTTCGCATCATTGTGTTTCTGGTCGTAACACACGAGATCATTCAGTGTAAATCCATCGTGTGATGTGATGAAATTCACACTGTGATACGGCTGTCGGTCCTCACCAGCATAGAGATCACTCGACCCAGCTAGCCGAGTGGCGAGGTTGCCGGTCTGGTTTTCATCCCCTCTCCAGTAGCGTCTGACATCATCGCGATACCGGCCATTCCACTCGGCCCAGCGTGAAGTAGCAAATGTGCCTACCTGATACGCACCAGCAGCGTCCCAGGCCTCGGCAATCAATTTTGTGTCCGCGAGCGTCTGGTCTTCGGTGATGCTCTCAATAAGTGGCGGGTTCTCAATAATGATCCCATTCCGGTCTCGTGACAGAATGCTGGCAAGATCAAAACGAAACCCATCGATGTGATAGCTATGTACCCAGTGACGCAGGCAATGGCATATAAGTTCCCTGACGACGGGGTGGTTGGCATTCACGGTGTTTCCGCAGCCAGAAAAGTTATGGTAGTCACCAGATTCATTGTCCAGCATGTAGTACACGCTGTTTTCAAGCCCCTTCATTGAGAAGGTGGGTCCATCCCCGCTGCCTTCTGCGGTGTGGTTAAGAACAACATCAAGAATAACTTCAATATCGGCCGCATGAAGAGCACGCACCATTTCCTTGAGTTCAGTTACCTGGCCACCGGGTTGGTTTGAAGTTGCGTAGCCCTGATGTGGTGCAAAGAATGCTATTGGGTCATACCCCCAATAGTTTTCATGGTCGCGTCGATTGCCATCGAAAGATTCACGTGGGAATTCATGAATAGGCATGAGTTCGACTGCTGTGACGCCAAGGCTCTTTAGGTATGGAATTTTTTCAATCACTCCGAGGTAGGTTCCCGGATGTGCCACACCACTTGATGGGCTTGCCGTGAATCCTCGAATATGGAGTTCATAGATAATGGTGTCGGCCAACTCATGGCGAAGGTGTCTGTCGCCCTGCCAATCGAAACGATCATCTACTACGACGCTTTTGGGCGGACGGATGATCCTATCGTCATGGTGGAGAAAATGACCCGCCAGAGCTTTTGCGTAGGGGTCAACGAGTCGCGCGGTTGGGTCGAATCGATGTCCTGCTGACGGGTCGAACGGGCCATCTGCCTGGAAATGATACAGTTGGCCGTGCTTTAGCCCTGGAACGAAAATGCTCCAGACATCACCCCATCGGTCGTGCGTTGGGTCGAATGAGATAACTTCAACGGGCTCACCATCTTCAGGGGTGTTGTAAAGGAGGAGCCGCATGGCGGTTGCATGACGACTGAATACGACGAATTGAACGCCGTCTGCCCGATTGGATCCACCTTCTTGAAGGATGGCACCATACGGTAACGGGGCGTCAAATTGCAGCGATGAAAGGCTGCGTTGGCCATGTGAGTGGTTCTGAGTTGTGTGACAAACTTTTGCCATGGCAGAATGATACACTGGGGAACCCCAAACCAATCAAGTAGTTCTCGTATAAAGTATTCTGCGAAGGGCGGTTCGTTCTATGCAACAAGTAATTCAAAGACTGGTCGGAGCCCTTCAGCGGAGCATCGACCTCCTCCTCAATACTCCGTCTGGTCGCCTCGTAGGTGTCGCATTACTCGTGCTGGTCGTGCTTGTCTTCCTGACGCGACGGGTGGTGAAACTCTTTAGGAAACCAGAAGACGTTTCGTTGGTTGATCCGCTTCGAGTTGTTGACCTCGCTGCAGAGCCCCTTGGTAAGAACGAAAGAGCCGATCTGAAGGTCCATAATATGCCCGTGCGGCTTGGTGCTGTGGTGTTAGCACCACTTGGCCGGATTGACCTACCTGACGATGAAGAAATCCCCAATATTCTCGATGGGTTGGTTCCTGGGTTAGGAAAATTTTTAGCTGAGGACACGCCGATTGTTCGCACATGGCCAAACCAGGTGAGTGTTGGAGGTTTTGCGAATAATCTAGCGCTGCACATGCAGGTGGGTGGTCAGGATCTCACAGAGACACCGTGGTGTCTTGTCGCTGGAAAGACCAAACTGCCTGATGGACTGCTCCTGGTGACGTTAGCCTTGGCTGCGGAAGCCCCGAATCGACTTGGTGTCGTTCGGTTAGAAGATGAGTCCCAGTGGATGCAGGCGATTCAGGTGAATCGCTCAAACGGTTAAGAGAAAGAGATGCCACATATGCTGCCGGTTCGGTACATGGGAACGGTTCTATTCGCTGTGTTTTGGGTAGGGGTTGCAGCAAGAGAGTGTCACGGGAAGATATCAGTGTGAGTGGTGCAACGTATTCCAGTGCTGGCGTCGATCTAGCTCTTTATGAAAAGGCAATGGAGAAATTGCCTGCGCACATGAGGAGGACGCAATGCCCTCGCGTTATGAGCAAAGAGGGTGGATTCGCTGCGCTTTTTCAATTGCAGTTGCAGGGTCTTTTTGCACGGCAGTACGAAGATCCGCTTCTGGTGTCATGCACAGATGGCGTGGGCACCAAGTTGAAGGTGGCATGCACTACAGGCGTGCATCACACGGTTGGAATTGACCTTGTTGCGATGAGTATCAACGACCTGCTCTGTACAGGTGCCGAGCCGTTGTTTTTCCTTGACTACGTCGCACTCTCGCATGATGACCCCGAACGACTTGAAGCAATCGTGAGGGGTATTTCTGACGCCTGCGTCGCATCGGATTGCGCGCTAGTGGGTGGGGAGACAGCGATCCTTCCCGACCTGTATGCCCGAGGTGACTATGACCTCGCCGGCTTTTGTGTAGGCGTCGTAGAACGGAAACGGCTGATTGATGGAAGTCAGATTCAACCAGGTGACGTGGCCATTGGTATCGCATCGTCGGGTTTTCATTCCAATGGGTACAGCTTGGTTCGGAAGGTTGTTTTCGAGATAGCTGGACTCGAGATAGATAATAGAGTTTCTGAATGTGATGACAAAACGGTGGGAGAGCTTCTCCTTGAACCAACGCAGCTCTATGCACGGCCAATTCGTTCTGTATTACGGCATTATCGTGTCAAACAGGTAGTACATGGCATCGCCCATATCACAGGCGGTGGACTAGAAGAAAATCTTGCTCGCATCGTGCCACCAGCAATACAGATTCAAATCGAGCGTGGAAGTTGGGAGATCCCGCCAGTATTTGATTGGCTTCAAAAACTTGGAAGTATCGAACAGGTAGAGATGGACCGAGTGTTCAATATGGGTGTCGGGATGGTGTTAATTGTGTCACCACATTTCGTTGAGAGCATTATGCACCAGCTTGAAGAACATGGAATGCAATCGTGGAAAATTGGGTCTGCCTGTGCTGCCGATGCAACGACTCAACGGGTTGTTTTGAGCAAAGAGTAGGTTTTGGGATCTTTTGTTCACTTGAAAAATAGTGACAACCCATGCTCACATCTTCCTTGCGGATTGGTAAAGTAGGTGGTTGGGAAAGGGGGTAACAATGAAGTGTTCGAATTGTGGTGCTGATGTTTCAGCGGTAAACGTCCAGTACAGTTGGAAACAGTTGCTATTTATTGTGCCGTTACTTCTTGTAGGGTTCTGGCCATTAGCGCAATTAACCATATTGCGAGGCGATGTAACAAAGGATCTTGTAATACGGCAAGTAGAAAAAAAACTTAGTTTTCAGGATTCTCCAAGAGGCAAGCTCGTAGTCACTGGCCTTATAAAAAATCTTGGCAAACGTGATTGGTCGGGTGTTACGATCGAGGCAGAATTTTTCGATGAACAGGGCATGTTTCTCGACGAGGCATCAGAATATCTACGAAGTGATATCTTGGGCGAAGCTGAAGAACATTTCAAAATGGAAATTCGTAGTCCAGGAAATGCGTTAACAGCCGAGACAACGACTCTCAAGGTGAAGATATCTGGGGGGCGTTCAAAACTTTTTTAATGAGTTTGATTCAGTACAGGGATTCCTGAATGATGAAAAATCAAGTGATTCATTCACAGCCAAGTTTTGTTTTGGCAAACGAACAGGTCTCTGTTGCCATCACAAAACGTGGTGGACAGATGGCGCCAGTGACCTTCAAAAGCAGAGACGGGCAGCAGATTTCGCCATATTACATCAGCCCTTGGCAGGATGAAGAGCCTGCCAATATGCCGGCAGAAGTTCTTGTGCCACTACGAGGGGACTTTTTCTGTATGCCGTTTGGTGGGAACGCCAGTGAATACAAAGGCGAGAAGCATCCTCCGCATGGCGAGACGGCTACAGGGGTATGGTCGTTTGTAGATGATAAGACTTCTCGGCCTGATTGTTCACGATTAACGCTAGCTTTAGATACACACATTCGGAAGGGCCGGGTGACAAAAGAAATCTCTCTCTGTGAGCAGCACCCGGTTGTGTATCAGCGGCACACCGTTGAGGGTTTCGTTGGCCCGACGCCTGTTGGGCATCACGCGACGCTGGCAATGCCTGATGATGTAGGAACGTTTAGAATTTCAACAAGTCCTTTCCGACTCGGAATGACAAATCCCGGGGTGTTTAGTGACCCAGCGTGTGGGGAATACCAACTGTTGGCGATTGGGAAAACATTCGGTGACCTCAAGGAAATCCCCACGCTTTTAAAAGAGCCTGCTTGTATCGACTGTTCCCGCCTTCCGCTACGACGTGGATTTTCTGATCTATTTGCAGTTGTTGCAGATATTGAAGCTTTGAACGGCACGCCGGCTTGGTCTGCGGCAGTGAATACGAAGGAGCACTGGGTCTGGTTTTCACTCCGCGACCCACGGAACTTGCCAACCACAGCGTTCTGGCTTGAGAATCATGGGCGGCACTCGTTCCCATGGAACGGCCGAAATCAATGCCTTGGCATAGAAGATATATGTGGATTCTTCGCCGATGGATTGGCGGCATCAGTAAATGAAAATACATTGAGTGATCAGGGGATTGCAACGGCCATAACCTGTTCTGACGCGACGCCAGCTGATATCCGTAGCATTCAGGGCGCTGTATCGGTGCCAGCTACATTTGATCGTGTTGCAGAAATATGTTTCGGTGACAACGAGATCACGCTGCGGTCAGAAAGTGGGCAACTTGTGACTGTTCCATTGAATTATAAGTTTGTCCTTGGAGAGGGGTTACAGCCGTAGCCAATCCATCGCCCCCTTTGCCTCGATGATTCTATAGAACTTCACCGTCGGCCATCCCGGCCAGGCTATTCAAAGTTTTTTGTTCAATCGTGAAAGAGAGTCCGCGGACTGCTCCATCGGCGGTTGCGAACATGACAACGCGAGGGTGAAGACTGGTGAACAGTGGTTTGGTTTGGCTTGGCGTATCACCCAGTCCATTGAGTACCGGCCAGCCAGCAGCGCCAATCCAGGTAATGACTGCGCTATTCTCACCAAATAAAAGCGTGTTACTTGTGCCGTCGCGGGTATGTCTGAGAGATTGAGGAAGCCTGTTCACAAATAACCCAGCGTATTGTTTTTCAGAGGGTGTATTTCCGGCCTTACCAGACACACCGACATAATTTGAACGGCCGTATTCCTTCTCTTTGCGCCCTCTTATTTCAACTTGTATTCCGTCGGCAGTCTCATATGTAAATGACGTGTCAATCAGGTTGGTATGAGGCGGAAGGAGTGCTGAAGGGCAGAGAAAAATACTCGGCTGAGTAAATGCTGCTTCCTTTGTTGATTTGCCAGATGCCCAATGTCCTTTATAGGTTTGGCCTGGCTTTTTGCGGGAATGTTGACGGAGGAGAAGAGGGTTGAGCCTGTCCTGTGTGCCAGTTTCTTCGAGGAAACTCAGCAAGACAGGAAACATGCCAATGTTTGCAAAGTCCCATTGCCAACTAGCGGGTGCCTCGGCGGTATCGTTCATACTATTTCCGTTGGCATCCCACGGTCCAAGGAACCCAATAGGGAGACGCCTGTGGAGGGACTCATAGTTGAGCGCTGCCAATGATACTTGCTTGAGATTACTAGAGCAGGCCATCCGCCGTGCTGCTTCGCGTGCAGTTTGAACAGCGGGCAGGAGAAGTGCTACCAGAACCCCAATGATGGCGATGACAACAAGAAGCTCAATAAGTGTGAAGGCTTTTTTGTCTTTTAGTTTTAACACAAGTGATCCTTCGAATGCTGGCATAGTAGTATCGACCGTCATGATCTTAATGTCTTATGTAAGGAGCCCTTATCATGTGTCCCCAAACCCGACCTTAAGGAAGGACAACCAAACTGAAATGGCGTTGGAAACAAAGTTTTATTTAAAAGTTTACGATTGCTGGTAATACATAAAGAAAATTGCGTTGTATTGAGTGAATGTGGGTGCATTGGCCCTTCGGTAGCAGGTGTGGTATTTCAAATCGTCTGTTCCATCATCGGGATACAGCTATGGCAGGATGATTGGTTCACTTGCTGGAAATATTTGTAACGGTAAATATTTGTCAGATGTAGAGGTCCACAGATTTCATGTTTTTATGAGTAGGAGGCGCTTGGGAAGTGAAGCTGGCTAGCAAACGGGAAAAGGAATAAGGTCCATCGAAAGGGGACATGGTTTGTGCATATGTCTCAGATTACTAAGACAGCTGTATGCTTTAAGTGCCTGCACGAGAATTTGTTGAACTTGAGGAACCAGACATGGGTAACCGAATCCGTTTCTTTCTTTTTGGACTGTGGGCCTGCACTGTTGGTTTGGCAGGTTCGAATTGTACGGCTGATGACAAGCCAAATGTAATTTTGGTTATGGCTGATGACCTTGGGATAGGAGATATTTCTCCGACGAACCCGAACTGTAAGATTGCCACGCCTTACTTGCAGCAGCTTGCTGATGAAGGACTCACGTTTTTTGATGCGCATACGACAAGTTCAGTCTGCACGCCGACTCGATATGGATTACTAACGGGGAGGTACAACTGGCGTTCACGGTTGTCGCGCGGTGTTTTGAGTGGACGTAGCGAGCACCTTATTCCGGCGGAACGGGCAACTCTTGGGCATTTGCTACGAGACTCGGGCTATCACACAGCCATGATTGGAAAATGGCACCTTGGTTGGGACTGGCACAAAGAAAACAAGACCATCGACTTTACGAAGCCAGTACTCAACGGCCCGGATATCAATGGCTTTGATTACTACTATGGTCATTGTGGTTCTTTGGACATGCCGCCGTATGTCTGGGTTGATACCGGGCAGGTGACTGCAGTACCCAATCGTGAAGAAGGTGTGACGTCAAAAGAAGATTCCTATGGTTGGTATAGGAAAGGCCCGATAGGTTCAGATTTCCATATTCCGGAAGTTCTGCCCCATCTTTTTGATAAGTCCATCTCGTACATTACGACACACCGTGACGATGCAAAGAGAGGCAAGCCATTCTTTCTTTATTTGCCTCTGCCAGCGCCGCATACACCGATCGTCCCAATTGCCCCTTTCCGCGATGCAAGTGGAATAAATCCGTATGCGGATTTTGTCATGCAGGTTGATCATCTCATGGGGCGACTCTTGGATTGCCTTAGGGAGCAAGGGCTCGAACAGAATACACTTGTCATTTTCACAAGTGATAACGGCTGCTCCCCGCAGGCAAATTTTGAACTATTGGAAGAGCATGGGCATGACCCAAGTGGCATCTACCGAGGGCATAAGGCAGATATTTTTGAAGGGGGGCATAGGGTCCCGCTCATTGTAAAATGGCCTGGTCACATTCAGCCTGGAAAAGTCACCCGTGGCTTAGCGTGTCACACCGATGTGTATGCGACTCTAGAGGCGATAGCGGGTAATTCTGAGGAGTTTGCCGGTGGGGAGGATGGGTTTAGTCTCGTTCCATTTTTTCAGGGCAAAGAGCACTCAGTGAGAACAGGCTTGGTAAGTCACTCGATAGACGGATCGTTTGCAATTCGAGAAGGAGATTGGAAACTCTGTCTTTGTTATGGAAGTGGTGGCTGGAGTGCGCCGAAAGAAAAGCAGGCAAAGACTGATGGATTCCCACCACTTCAACTGTTTAATCTCAGCAAGGATCCATCAGAAAAACAAAATTTAGCTGAGCACTTCCCAGAAAAGGTGACGGAATTACTCCGGCTCCTCGATGACTGGGTAAAAAACGGTCGTTCAACTCATGGAAGGCAATTGGCAAATGACCGGGAGGTGACGTTTCTGCCGAAGGGTGTTACGCTACCTACGGCTAACTGACGACCGCATCGTAAACGTTGTTGCCGTTGACCGTATCACTGTGGGTTTTTTAAAAAACCAGCAAACGTAAAACTTTGCTTGCGATGGGGGCAGGCTCCAGAGTGTGAAAGGCGGGATGTGCCAGTAAACGAAACTCAGAGTATTGAATGGCCGGTTCAACCAATAAAGTGGCAGTGGATACTGCGGATGAATCCCAGGCCACCGTGCAAGTGATCCCAAAAATAATCCATCAGTCATGGAAGACCAACACGTTGCCCCTGCGGTGGAAGCATACCGTTGCCTCGGTGAGGCGATGGCACCCTGATTGGGAATATCGGCTTTGGGATGATGAGGCCATCAATGCCTATGTGAAGAAACGTCACCCAGAATTTTATCCGATCTTTTCAGGCTTTAGCCGCAACATTATGCGTGCTGACGTCATACGATATATCCTCATGCATGATATTGGGGGAATGTACTGTGATCTCGACTACGAGTTCATACGCCCGTATAGCTACGGCGACTCAGAACTTGTGTTGGGCTATGAGTTTGACCAATCCTATGGAGATCCATGCAACCAGATAGCAAATTTTGTGTTTGCTTCGGCCCCCGGGCATCCCTTCTGGAAAGATGTGTTGAATGATCTTCAGCAGAATCCGCCTCAAGCGTTTTCATACCTTGATGTGTGTGGGTTGACCGGTCCTGGTTTGTTAAGCCGTGTTTATCGGGAAAATCATCAACGCTACGGCCATGTGACGCTCGAGCCCCGACGAGTCTTTCATCCGTTTCGTATGCGAGGCAAGAACGAACGGCAGATACTGCTCAACAACGGAACGACAATTGGTGTGCACCATGCTTCCGGCAGTTGGAGAGAACGATGGACTCTTGCTTATTTGAAAGAAAAACTGCGGAAACTTTGGAACAATTAGGTGACAGAACACGTGTTTGATCAGCTTGGAAATGGCAAAAGGCACGAATCATTTGACTTTTAGGAGTTAAAAGCTGTTAAGGCTGTTCGTCGGATATTGTTTGATTCTGAGTGGGGGTGTCCTTACTAAGGAATGGCGGACCTCATCTAATTAATCGGGCTCACACGTTGAGAATAAGAAGGCGGAGGGAGGTGGTCTGGGCCACTTGGATCAATGAACGCTTGATGCGAACAACAGGCCAAAGATATGGATTAGCTGTCGGGGATTGTCTTGGTTCTCCCTAGAATAGGTAATAACATTTGGTTCCACGACATAACTGAACGGATAGTCGGTTCCCTTTATGATGTAGAAAATTAAAAAGTCCTTCGGCTTCTGTCGGGTGTTTGCCCGATAGGTGCTGGACTGTGGGGTCACCACAATAGTTAATCATGGCCCTGGTTCGTGCAAATCAATGGAGATTCGCTGGATGTACAAGATCTATAGAAATTTTATATCTCAAATTGCTATGTCAGCTCTCCTGAGTCATTGCGTGGGGGTCTCGTATGGTGCTGATGACCAAGACCGCGGTCAGGCGCCAATTGTCGCTGTTGTGGCCAGTGACAGTTTTGCAGAGATCCGCCAGCAATTCGCATGGGTGGGCGGTCTGATTGGAATTCCCGTCCTTGGTGGACTACCTGATACCTATGCAATGATGGCCACTGGGGGCAAAGGGCTGCAGGGACTTGATATAAATCGACCCATTGGCGTAGTCGTTTCGGCTCAGGGAGAAGTTCCTGTTATCCATGGGTTTCTACCAGCAACTGACGCAAAGATATTAATTGAGACTTTTGCCGACATTCCATTTCGGGGCATGGTTGACATGGCCGCAGTGGGAGAGTGGGTGGTGGTGACACCGCAGGGTCAGCCTGCAACCATAAATGATCCGGGAGATATGCTATCTAGTATCACCAGTCATCTTTCTGTTGGTGTGAAAATCTTTCCATCGCGTTTACCAGAAACTTTGAGAGATTCACTTTTGGACAGTGCAGAGCAAAGTTTAGGTTCAACAGAAGACCCGATTCCGCAGCAACTTCTTGGTGGGCTGCCAGTCGAGGGATTTGACAAAGACGTTGCAGGTGATTCGCTGGCTCAACTGGATGCAGTTTTATTTGGTTTTGCGGTTGATAAGGAAACGAATCAGATTTTTCTGGAGAGTCGAACAATTTTCTCAGAGGAAAGTACCGCAGGTGCGTTTTGGGCAACAGCAGGTGACGTTGAACCAAGCCTGAGCCTTCCACAAGAGGATGGAAAATATGCGATGCAACTTCAAATAGCCCAGAGTTTAAATGATGCCACTCAGTTGAAGGATATAGAGGAGGGTCTGCTGGGCAGTCTTAAACAGATAAAACAGATTCAGTTGGGTGAGTGGATATCAAAGTTTCGTGAAATTGTTGTACCCCAGATTCTAGAATCTGGGGCCTTTGAATTGGTTGCAGGCATGGCACCTCCTGAGAACGTAGAAGGGGAACAACCGCTGCCCTCCGTTGTGTTAGGGATTGGAATAGCTGACGGTAATGCAATAGTTGAACAATTAAAGGGTCTCGTATCCGAAGCAGACACAATTCCTGAAAATATCAGTGTTGAATTTGATGTAGCAGAAGATGACGGGTTTTCATTTCACGATATTGTGATGATGCCACTTGGGAAAGTCACGCTCGCGATTGGTGAAAAATGTATATACGCCATGTCACGACGAGTTGACGAGAGTGAGTACAAGGCAGTGTTGAAGGTGCCCGCAAATGGATTTCAGCCGATCGCAGCAGCTCATGTACGGCTCGAGTCACTTTTGGACGGTGCCTCCGGGCTTCCACCAGAAATGGCGACAGTTGTTGGGGATATAAAACCACAAGGCGAACTCAACGTGCTTGTCCGACCGATCACACGGGGATTAGCTATTCGTTTAACTGCTGACGGTGAAGCAGTTCAAACTGGCGCGGCACTAGGGACAAGAGCGGCTGCGCTGTTGCCCACGAATGCGGGTATCGGCGAGTGAGCGAAAGTGGGTTGAAGGAGGCGGCTTTCCCCAAAGTAGTTTGGCCATCGGAAGCCATGTGGTTGAATAGGTGATGCGCGTGTAGCAAGCTCTGCTTGGATCACCATAGCTGATGCTGAATACTGTTCAGCATCAACTATTTTTGAAAGACTACGGTGCGAACTGATTGTGGGGGGAGGACAGCACTAGTACCAATTTGCTCACAATTTCTGGATTTGTCCGTCTGATGCGCAGAGACAAATTCATATCCAGCATCAACCTGAATTGAGACATCCTTTGAGGTCTCGGAATCGTTGATAACAACCGCAATGAGCCGATTGTCGTCCTCGCCTACATAGGCAGACGCATACACCCCCGATACGGCATCGAGGTCCACTCGTTTGTACCCTGGCTGGATAAACTTTGAATATTGTGAAAAAACGTAGAACTTTTTGGTCCGTTCGATAAAGGCCTGATGCTCACCAACCTGGTCGGCTGGCGCACATACAAGAACCAATCCTTCATCGCGGTGTTTCTGCCGAACGTTTGCATCCTGTTCATTCCCTGGAGCAAGGGAATAGATGAGGCCCCACCAGAGGAATGCGCTGGCTTGCGCGTCTACAAAGGTTGCGTGCATGTAGCGAGCAGCCTGGATTGCCTTCTGGTGTTCTGTGAGGTCGGCTGTCCATCCATATGTGTGCCAATCATTGCCGTTCCATTGTGCGCCTGTTGTTTCGGTCATCCACAATTTCTTCGTGGGGATAAACTCATCTGCCAACTGTGCAAGCTTCTGTGTGTTGCCGACAAGTATTTCAAAGTTTCCATCTTCATTCTTTTGATAGCTGTCATACATATGGTAGGCCGCGATATCTACGTCTGGGCTCATCAGAGCAGGTAAAAACCGTCTGAATTCAGATGCGTCGGGCCCAATGTAGGCGAGGTCAGGTGCAGCAATCAGGAGGTCTGTCAGGTGGTTGGCTTCTAAACGTGGCTGTATAAATTGTTCGATAAAAGTCTTGAGACGCTCTGGTTCCCAGCGGCAGGTCTGGGTTCCCTCATGAGACCAGTTTGACTCATTCTGTATACCGATAGTCGTCACATTGATTCCGAGGCTCCGGTAGAACTGCACCCTGGAAATAAGCTCATCAGCCCACTGCTCCATTCGGTCGTCTCGGAGAATGTACTGCTCCGTTCCATCTATTTGTTCAGCGCGAAGCCAGTACTCGGGTTCAAGGTGTTCCGCAGAACGAGGCTGCCAGAAAGTCAGAAGCACATGAAGTGATGGATTGACTGCCATCCCGCGCTGGAGGAGGGCAACATTGTGGTCAGTCAAGCCAGCCTTGGTTACCTCTCCTTGCACGCGAATGATATTCGCATTGAGCTCGTCAAGTGTGGCCGTGAGTGCTTTATTGTCTGCCTTTGTGGCCCAAAACGCTACCGATCCTCCAAACCCATCAATTGCCTGACGTCTGCGCGACACACCAGTTTCGATTTGGATGGTTGTTGACGTTGCTTGAGTGGCAGATGTGTTTTTAAATACAGTATTCGCATCAGCTTCTTTTATCCTCTTATGAAGTTCTGTCTTAGCTGCCGCTAGCGATTCTGTATACGCGGGATCCTCCGCACAGTTGGTTACCTCTCCGGGATCTTTGCGAAGGTCAGTGAGAACACGCGCCCTCAATGTCCCGGTATCATTGTGAAACCACTCTGTATACCGAAATGTCTTGAAGCGGATGCTATGGCCAAGGGACTTCCATGCAGGATATGAACTGTATGAACTATATCGGTGCCCAGATTCGGGATCATCGAGTAGTCCACGGAAACTTCGTCCCTGGCAATGGGCAGGTGTCTCAATGCCGGTCAGGTCACATAGGGTTGGATAGAGATCAATAAGCTCAACGAGTCTGTCAGTCGTCTGGCCAGAAGTCATACGTGGGTCTCGTACGATGAGAGGGACTCGGGTGTCGCATTCGAAATTGGTGTGTTTGCACCACGATGAGTGATCACCTAGTTTCCAGCCGTGGTCACCCCACAGAACCACAATTGTATTGTCCGCAAGTCCTTTCTCCTCTAAGGCGTCAAGGACACGGCCAACATTTGCATCAACAAAACTCGCTGCCGCTGCATACCCATGCAAAAGTCGTTTGTTTAAAGACTGTGGGAAGTCTTTTGGTCCGTTTCCAACATAGTCAACGTACCGCTGCATCTCATTCGCTTTGGTGAATGCAGCATCCTCTGGCCACTGAGGTGGGCGGCCGCTGTTGGATGGCATGGAAAAGCTGTCACGATCGTAGAGATCCCAGTATTTTTTGGGGGCAACAAACGGCAGATGTGGCTTGGTGAATCCAACTGCAAGAAAGAATGGTTTCTCTCCATCATTTGCCAATTGATCAAGGACTTTAATCGCGCGTGCCGCACGCTTGCCATCAATGTATGTATCATCCGGAACGTCAGCAAGTTCCGTCATCGGGCCCTCGGGCGGAGCATGCGTGCTTCCTTTTGTTTTGTCTTTGAGTGCTTGTGTTACCAAGTCCTTGTTCTTCTGAAGAGCATATTCGCTGGTGCTGACATCAATCCACGTGTCCCAGTTTTCAAGATCAGTTGCCGGTCCGCTACTGTGCCCGTGATAGATCTTGCCCATACCAATTGTTTGGTACCCCTGCATACCGAAATGCTGGTTCATCGTAAGCAGATTTGGGTGCCGTTCACGCCATCCGTTCACATGAAACGTCTGCTCACGGGTGTTTGTTGGGTAGAGACCTCCCATCAGGGAGAGTCGAGATGCACCACAAACAGCCTGTTGGCAGTAGGCACGATTGAATTGCACGCCGGATGCTGCAAGCTTGTCAATATTCGGGGATATCACATGTTTTCCATAACAACCCAGTTCAGGCCGCAGGTCATCAATTGCGATGAATAGGACGTTCGGTTTCCTGTTTCGAGAAGAGACGGGCTCCAAAGTTGGCTTTGCAGGTGCTTCTGCAGGGGGTGCAATCGGTTTCGCTGCAGTAATCGTTTTTGAGGCGACAGGCATGTTCTTTGCTGAGGAGATTGTGCCCAGAGTGAGCGGTTTTGAGAGGTCTGCTGAACTTCTGCCAACGCGAACAAGATACTTTCCGTTGGGAAGTACCCTTTTGAGTTGCATGTCGTGGAAAAACAAGTCGTCAGCTTGAAGGGCTACAGTGATCTGCGTTGACTCACCGCCACGGAGAGTTGTGCGCGCAAACCCCTTGAGCTCCAATGCGGGCCTTGCAATCTCAAATTCTTCACCAGAGACGTAGAGTTGCGAGATTTCTGTTCCTTCGCGTTGGCCTGTGTTGGTGAGCGTGAAAGTCACATCGACCGTCTGTCCTGCTTGAATCGTTTCAGCAGAGATGGAAATGTTTGTGTATTCAAAAGACGTATAGCTCAGGCCATGACCAAATGGATACTGGGGGCTTTGAGGGGAGTCTAAGTAATCAAAGACTAAAGAGCTGCCATGTTGGCTGTAGTGGGATGGAATATGACCGACTGTGCGTGGCCAACTAATTGTGAGCTTTCCGGACGGATTTGTTTCGCCAAAAATTATTTCTGCCAGCGCCGTTCCTGTCTGCTGCCCAGCATAGTGGGCAGTAAGAATTGCTGGAATTCTTGATGCATCATCCCCTAGAACAACTGGCTTTCCATTATTCAGAACGAGCACGACAGGCTTGCCTGTATTCAGAACCCGTGCTGCAAGTTCTTGCTGAGATGTGGTCAGTTCGAATGTGGTTCTGTCTCCAATATGGTTAGCACCCCAGGCTTCACGAGAGAGAAGAACATTTTCACCAAGCGCAAGTACTACAAGGTCAGAATGTTCCGCCAGCTCAACCGCTGCTTCGATAAGCATCTGGTTGTCTTCAAGACTGGCGTACTGAACCTCATCCACATATCGCCAATTTTTGTATGAACTTCCCGTATCGTTCGATGCAATTTGACATCCTTCGGCGTGAGTAACAGTCGCTTGATTACCGACGTAGTCACGGATACCTTCGAAAAGCGAAACTGTTTTTTGTGGCATACCAGAGTAGTTGCCAAGCCTGCATACGGCAGCATTCGGTCCAATAACAGCGATGTTTTTATGGGTGCCCAATTTGAGTGGCAGAAGGTTGTCCTTATTCTTTAGGAGGACGATTGATTGACGTGCTGCCTCCGTCGCGAGGGAATTCGTTTCTGTTGAAGCGGCAAGTTTTGCGGCCTTCGCTGCATCGAGAACCATCGGCGCTTCAAAAAGCCCGAGTCGAAACTTCAGTGAAAGCATCTCACGAACAGCTGTATCAATGAGTGTTTCGTTTACCTTTCCGGTTTTCACTAAATCCACCAGGTGTTTGTATCCAAATGCATTTGGGAGTTCTAATTGAAGACCTGACTCCAGTGCCATTTTTCCGACATCAGCATCACTGGCCCCAATCTTCTGGTACCAGCGGACCAAGTTCAGGCCCTGATAATCACCGACAAGCAGTCCGTTGAACCCAAGCCTGTCTCGTAAAACGGTCTGAAGCAGCCAAGGGTTTATATGGCAAGGAAGCCCATCGACCTCATTGAACGCAGCCATGACTGATGCAGGGTGTGCTGTCTTGATGACATGTCGAAATGGGGGGATTTCAGTATCCAGAAGATGCCTCATCCCGTTTGGATAGGGCGACCTGTTGCGACCGCCCAATGTCCCTGCATAGCCAACAAAGTGCTTCAGCGTGGCAGCCACATGGTCCGTAGCTATCTGGCCATCAGACGATCCTTGCAGCCCCCGCACCATCGCTGCTCCAAGGTGTCCAACGAGAAAAGGGTCTTCTCCAAGCGTTTCATCGACACGACCCCAGCGCAGTTCACGTGCGACATCAACCACAGGTGAAAGGACATGGGACACACCACGTGACCGCGCCTCCTGTGCCGCACATGAGTAGATGTCTTCAAGCAGTGAGGTGTTCCAGGAGCAGGCAAGTCCAATCGGTGCAGGAAATGAATTCGCCTGAAACTTCATAAAGCCATGAGCAGCTTCATCGTGAAGAATCGCCGGGATGCCGAGTCGCGTCTGATTTCGAAAGTATTCTTGAATAGCCGCATAATGCTGCACGTCTTCGTCGATAGAAAGGTTATGAAGGGGCCCAAGTTCACCAATGCCATGAGGGCATTTCTTGGCATAAAATTCAGGTTTAAAAACAGAGCCTTCGCGTTGAAGCTTTCTCTCATCATGAAACCACCAGCCTGTTATCTGGGCCACTTTTTCTTCGATAGTCATTCGCGACAGAAGATCCGCGACTCGATCAGCGTCTGGTAGTGATGCGTTTTGATACGCCGGTTGACCTACGTTGCTACTTTGTGGACGTGTAGTTGGTGGAAAGAAACCAATCACTTGAAGGGGGTTGTCAGCAGCGTTGATAAACGTGCTTTCAGCCATCTTCGTTTGCCATCTCTGCTTGAGACGTGGAGATGTCTCGATGCGGGTTTGTCCCCATCCGTCCCACATATCTTGTCCGTCCCAATCAGCATTGATGTAGGAGACGGCTCGGATGACATCTTTATTATCTTCAATGTGTTGGAAGAATTCATTGAACCAGCCCGACCATAGTTCTTCCGGATCTTCCTTATCAAAGTAGTGTCCACGCGCTGTTGACTCTGCAACAAACACAGGTTTCTTGAGTTTGCGGGCATAGGCGAGAGCTGGTGCGGCATCGCCAAACTTTTTTTCGTTGCCCCACCATGAGTACCCGATCCAGTCGTAATATTCGGAGCCTGGGTCATATTCTTCGAATTGTCCAGGCTTCACGGTACTCGAAGACGCGAATACGGTTGCGTAGTTTGAAAGATTTCGCGTGCGAAGGGAGTCTACAATTCGACGGAAGGCTTTTTTAAAGCTTTCGGGCTTATATTTATTCCAGTTTCCATCAAATTCATAACCGATACGTATGAAAAAGACTCGGTCAGGGTGATCCGCAATAAATTGCACAAATTCTTCAATCAGGTGATCGAACATACCATTCGCCACTTTGACCTCTCCGCCACCCTCCATAGAAATGGAAACGTGCATGACGCAATCTTTGAGTTGTGGCGACTCTAAATACGCCTTTTGACACATTGGGCCCGCAGCCCATTCCACCTCAGAATTCAACCCAGCAACAGAACCCAGGGGAAATGTGCGGCCAAAGCCATTTGTCCATCCTTCAGAGAAATAAACGTAGTGGGTAATACCCCCAGGGACTCCAATGCTATCAACGTACCCATCGGAGTATTTCTGAGTACCTCCAACGGAGATATTATCCTGTCCGGCAAAGACAAGTACCTGCCCTGCAGGCGGCGCAAACTTTCCAGAAATTTCTTCAGCGATGATGGGGCTGGTGATGATACACAGAAGAACTATCAGTGTTGATTTCATGAATGTCATTATGGGTTATTGAGCTGAGAGTGCATCAAGTTCCTGCCGTATTTCATTACAGCGTTGCGTACTCAGCCGGTAGAAGAACACGATTGGAATGAGGAGAAAATGGCCAAGGGCGGGGAGAAGCGAAATAGCAAGTAGTATGCCCTGGAGAGCACGAGGCGTTTGTTCCATGGCCTCTCCGTCATAGCCATAGGAGGCTAGCACGGTGCCTATGCAGAATCCGGCGATCGCAACACCTAGTTTGATAGCAAAAAGAACGCCTGAGAAAACGAGCCCCGTCACGCGCCGGCCAGTCTTCAGTTCACCGTAGTCAGCAGTATCAGCAATCATGGAGAAAAGAATAGGGGCCGCCATCTGAGTCAGAAAGTTAACGAGTATGTAAAGGCCAAAGATTATCCCAAGGTTGGTAACCGGGGCAAAATAAATCCCAATTGAGCCAATAACAATGACCACTTGGAGCATTGCGTACGATGGACCCTTATCAAATTTGGCCGTCAGTGGGGCTGCAAAGGCGGCTCCAATCATTGCTGCGAACGTCCCTGCGGTGAGAAACTGGGCGGTTAGGTCCGGTCTGCCGACAACCCATTTGATGTAGTAGGCTGCGGTTCCAGCACGTAGCACAATTGCTATCAATGACACCAGGCCGAGCATTGCAACGATCATCCATTGGTCATTTTTGACTAAGGTGCCAACGTCTGACCAAAAAGCACCTTTGGCCGGCTGTGCTTCAACGACTCGCTCCTTGGTCAGGGCAAAACAGCCAAAGAACGCAAGAACAGCCAGAATACTGAAGGCAGCCATTGCCCACGGGTATCCAACTTTATCATCACCATTCCCAAAATAACTAATGAGGGTAGGCCCAAAAAAGGTGATAAGAACACCTGCCGAGGTGGCAAGAAAGAAACGGTAGGAATTTGCCGAGACTCGCTCCTGTGAATCTGAGGTGATAACGCCGCCAAGTGCACAGTATGGAATATTGACGACGGTATAGAGGAGCATGAGGACGGTGTACGTGCCGTATGCGTAAAGAAGTTTTGCATTACCGGCGAGATCTGGTGTCCAGTACGTCAGCACAAATACCACAGCAAATGGTATGGAGAACCAAAGGAGGTACGGTCGAAATTTGCCCCAACGGGTGTTTGTGTTGTCGGCAATTACTCCCATGATTGGGTCGGTAATTGTATCGAGCAGACGAACGACGAGGAACATTGTTGCCATTGCGGCTGGTGCGATCCCGAACACATCAGTGTAAAAAGAAGGAAGAAGAATAATTATTGTTTGAAAGACAACATTCGATCCGAAGTCACCGAGTCCGTATCCAATTTTTTCAACGGGTGAAAGTCGTGTACTTGCCATAATTCAAGCCCAGTCTGTCGGTTAATTTAGGAATTCGAGAAAGTGAAATTCTGCAAGAGCTTTCATGCCCGTGAGGTCAACGCATGTCATGCCAACGAAGGTGCCAGTGAAGTCCAGGTGTGATCCATAGTCATCAGACAAGGTTGACGCATCAAGTACTGGTCCAATGGTTGAAAAAGTTTCACCAGTTAGTGACCATGAAAATTGCAGACTGCTCCCTTCAAAGGTGGCACGAAGGAAAATGTCAGTACACTCCACCGGAAGTGGTTTGGTTCCGAGCGGGAAGCTGGATGCTCCATCGTCACAGCTGTGAATATGAAGGCAATAGCCAGCCACTTCGTCATGCGAAAGATAGAGGTGATAAAAGAGTCTGTTGTTGTAATATGCAGTGAGACCAGCCATTTGCTGGAATGAGGTCGGCGAAAACGACAGGTGTGTCGTTGCAGTTAGGTTGTGACTCGTCAGACGCCGGGCCAGTAGCGATTTAGGAAAACAGGATTCGAGAGATTCTGAGCCATATAGCCTTAAGATGGTATCGGTTGGCTCGATAGTACTGGCGGGACCACGGGGTGTTGCGAAATGAGGCGACGTGAATGGAACCCTCGGCTCCAGTTCAGGCCAGGGATGGAATGGTAAATCCGGAGCGTCAACGGTCTCTTTTGGATTGTTTCCCCCACCCGCCACATAAAGCCACCCGTCATCTCGCCATTCCATCTTCTGAATAGCAGTCTCTCGTCCAAGGTTACACCGTTTTGTGCCTGGCAGAGGCCGTCCACACAGGTGTGGCATGTACCACTGGTCTCCTTGAGTCTGCACAAGGCTTGCGTGCCCTGCTTTTTGGAGAGCAAGGGTGGTGTCACCTTTTGATGTTAATACAGGGTTATGGGGATGTACCTCGTAAGGGCCATCAATGCTTTCAGAGCGGGCAAGTGTGACTGCATGGTTGTACTCGGTGCCACCCTCGGCCGTGAGCAGATAATAGAGGGAATCCTTTTTGTAAATATGGGGACCTTCCGTAAGCCCAATTTCAGTCCCTTTAAATATAAGTTTTGGTGTACCAATAAGTTCAAAAGAACTTCCATCAAGCTCCTGTTTTACAATGCCATAAAATGGATGGTGGTCTGGGCGGTGGTCCCAGACCATATTAAGCCAATATTTTTTGCCATCGTCATCATGGAAAAGTGATGGGTCAAAGCCTGAGGAATTGATAGAGGCCGGTTCCGACCAAGGGCCATGAATTGAAGGTGATGTGACCAGGAAGTTCGGGGTGTCTTTGCTGGCTGCCTCATGCTGGTGCACGATCGTGTAGCAAAGAAAAAAAAGACCATCACAAAAGCTAAGAGCTGGTGCCCAAATGCCACCCGAGCTTGGCACACCGCTGAGGTCAAGTAAGCGTTTTTCATTTAACGCATGAGTGATGAGGTTCCAATGAACGAGATCACGGGAATGGTGAATCTGGACACCAGGAAACCATTCGAAGGTTGATGTTGCGATGTAAAAGTCATCATCAACGCGGCAAATCGATGGATCAGGGTTAAACCCAGGTAAGATAGGGTTCCTAATATGTGTCATTGGCCCGTGTTCGTACCTGATAAAAAATGCCACCAATGCATAGAAGGATTTCATCACCCCCGTAGCGCCGAAAGGAAAGTCTACCATTGAACAAAATATCAAACCACAGGCTTGCAACGTCCAGCATATGGTTTCGGTATCCGAGGCATGGTGAAACCGTTTTCGTTCCCTCAAGCACCAGAGGGTTTCGTACGCGGCAGGTACGAGAGACCTAGCGATTTGGTTCCTTTTTGCCGATGGCTACGGCACGAGTCGCTTGATCCGAAGCAGGGGACCTAGAAACGCTCACTTGGTCTATGGCAGTGAGGACCTGCTTTTCAGTTACCAGATCTCGCAAAATAATCGGTGGTGATTTCTGCGAGGGTTTTGTGATTTGTTTATAGAAGGCAAGCACCGGTATCGATTTGCTGTTGAGTCTTTCCAGCATTGCTTTGATCTCGGGAGATCCATCGGTCCAGTCAGCAAGCATTGGAATAATATTTCGCTTTTTCAGAGCATCCTTCACCTTCGGTGTTTCAATAGCGAAATTGAGATTGTATTTGCAGGTGAGACACCAGTCTGCTGAGAAGTCAACCATAACGGTTTCGCCCTGTTCGCGCAGTTGGGCCAGTCGGCGTTCCGAGAAGGGCTCCCACTCGATTAGAGAGTCGCCCGGGCCGAGAAATGAAAATGCTGCCGTTCCGATTGAGCCCGCGATCAAGGCTGCCTGTGCCCACTGCCAAATACCCGCCATGCCTCGTTTCTTCTGGGTGCGACCAACCCACCAACAACCAGCCCAAATAGCGACAAGGAGTGCGAAGGTAGGAACAAAATAGTCGCGATCCAGAAATGTAAAGAGGAAGACGACGGTTCCAAGCATGACAAACCCAAGAACCTCTTTGAGCGTTTCCATCCATGGTCCAGGTTTTGGAACGAACCGTACCAATGATGGGAAAATGCCCACAATGAGGTACGGCAGCGCCATGCCTGTTGCGATGGATGCAAAGACCGCATAGGTGACGGCAGTTGACTGCGTGAGTGTGAATCCGAAAACTGGTCCAAGGAATGGGCCACTACAGGGAGTGGCAAGGATAGTACTCAGTACGCCTTTGAGAAATGACCCAGTTGCGCCTTCTTGTGTTTGAACCTTGCCTGCTGTTGAACCGATGAATCCAGGAATGGGTAATTCCCAGACTCCAAGAAATGACAAAGCGAAACTAAAGACAAGTGCCGACATCGTAATATTGAAGCCGGAGGAAGTGAATTGCTCACCCCACGCAAGATTGTTCCCGGCTAGCCCGAGGTTTGCGGCCACACTCGCTGTTGCCAGCACAAAGAAGACCGCGTATAGGCCCGCGCAATACCAGAGGTTGAGCTGAAAAATTTCTTGCCGCGCTCGCCCAGACTGTTGCGCAAATGACATGAGTTTCAGCCCGAGGACAGGAAGCACGCACGGCATGAGGTTAAGAATGAGACCCCCCAGGACGCCTGCAAGCAAGGCAAGCGGGAGAGAGAGGGTCTGCTTTGACTCAGAAGTTCGGTTAACTGGATCCGTAGCCGCCGATGGCGGTTTTGCCGTGGAGGGAAGTGTGACAAGAGCGGGCTTCTGTGATGCTTCACCATAACGGCTGTCCGAGAAGGCAAGGGTGGGTGTGCCTGTCTCGTCTTCCGGAAGACTGATTCGTAGGCGGCTCGCCCACGGAGGGTCGCATGTGATGTCACTACAGGTTTGATAGCCAATAATAACATCGAGTTGACGATCCTCAGGCGAAACGTTGTTCGAGTTTTCTTCTGGAGGCTCAACTTGTACCGTGAAAACTACTGGTCCTTCTACAGCTCCAGCCTCGCGAAGTTCTGGTTCCTCGACGAGGTGTGCTTCATCAGCGAGAATGCTGCAGACCGTAATTTGACCATGTGGCACAAGGGAGACTATGGATGGTTTCCCCTGGCCAACCTCGGTCGTTGCAGCACTCTTGGGCGCATAGAGATGCCAGCCGGTCTCCGGCATGAGTTCAACACTGATCGGCCAGAAGTGACAGCCTGCAGTGTCTTTTGTAAGCGTGCCTACAGAACCCTTAATTGCAAGATGACCACGCTCGGGAAGATGCTGGATTGCCGTTGTCGTGATTGCTGGTGTCGTTCCGTGTAGATTCGCTGTAAATGCAATTGTCTGTGGTGGGGTGCAGGCGTTGTCCTCACATAACTGGAGGCTCACATTTCCACTGACTGCTGTGCCTTCTACCTGATCGTTCTTTTCAAGCGGTGCGGTCCAGGTGACTCTTCCGGTATGTTCCTCAACAACCAAACCTTCCCACCCGGGTACCCCTTCGATGGTTTTCTTTGTTGGCGGTGGCTTCGCAGTAAAGGAAGAAGAAGGGACAAACGCCGATGTCGGATCAAGAGATATTTTTGTTGGTCTTGGGCCTCCCGGTTTTTGATCGAGAGAATAAAGATGCCATCCCGGTCCGAGTTCAGCAATGACAATAAGAACCTTTGTCCCTGCCTGTGTTTGGACTCGTGCAGAAATGGTAACCGGATCTGAGGCTGTGTCGCCTGGCCCGAGCAGCGAGTTTGCCGAGAATGGATTTGTCGCGAAGTCGCCAGGATCAGCCCGAACGGTAGATAGATGAAAAGCTATCGCCAAGCACAACGCGACTGGAACAAGATGCCGTAGGTTGAATAGCGCGGAGGATAAAGACACGACACTTCTCGTGAGTGATAGAAACCAGCGGTACTGACTGGTCGATAACAGATACGTCATACGGGGCGACGGCTCCTCGTGACGAAGAGAAAACGATTGATATTTCAAACGTATTTATACTTGGTGTGGTTACGCATTGGATAGGCTATTTCTTAGAATCGCGAGTCTATCG
>ERZ802819.409-NODE-409-length-28753-cov-9.37501_pt1 | contig 28753 bp, 34 predicted proteins | sample MGYA00345647_ERZ802819 | MGnify/ENA primary metagenome ERZ802819 (study PRJEB30503, sample SAMEA104212355) | marine metagenome | biome: Westerlies Biome; feature: [SRF] surface water layer (ENVO:00010504) within the epipelagic zone...; material: water...
AAACGAATAGCACTTACTTTTAAGTAAAAATTAAAATTATTTTTTTCTTCTATAGTTAATTCATATTCTTTTTCATATGATCTTAAGAATTTTTTGAAATCCTCTTCTTGAAATTGGTTATTAAAAAAAAACCATGCATTTACAAATGTTGCCAAATCATAAATTACAGTGTCTGTACAAGAAAAAAAGAAGTCGATAAATCCTGAAACTTCATTATCAATAAAAAATATATTATCTTTGAACAAATCTGCATGAATATTAATTCTTCTTAAATTTTTTGGAAAACCATCACTCAATTTATTAATATTGCTCAAAATATATTTATATTCACTAAGATTTATTTTTGACTCCTTTTGCAAAAATTGATTAGTTATGAGTTTCCATGAGGGTAATAACATCATGTTTTCTCTAAACAGTTCCTTGTTATCTCCAGATTGATGTAATTTAGCAATCGATTTTCCTAATGAAATCAGTTGCGCCTGATTGGGTCTTATTACTGGTTTGCCTTCAATAAAACTATAAATACAGCAAGATCTCCCTTTAACTTTAAATAAGTTTTCATTATTCAAAGACAAACTTAGAGGGCAAGACACTCCATTGTCATGAAATAATTTCATCAAATTATTAAAGTATGGTAGGTCCTCTTCTTTGGTTCTTTTTTCAAACAGAGTTAATATAAATTTTTTCTCATTATTTAAATGAACTAAATAATTTGTGTTTTCTACACCTTCTTTTATACCCTCAAAATTTGTTATCTTCCCTATAGGGAGGAACAGTTCTTGTGCCTCAGAAAGAGATATTTGAGTATAAACTGCCATTTGTATTTAACTTTAATGATAAAAATCTGATTGAAAAGATTCTTATGATAAGTGTGCGAGATTTTATGTTATTAGTTGATTGATTTAAGATCAGCAACGCTTTTGTTAAGCATTCTCGCTTTATTATCATCTGATATTTCAGAGAAATAATTAAAAATTAATTTATTTAGCTCAATTGAAGCTTGATTTTTTATTGATTGTACAGCAGATAGCTCTATTTGTTTTATTCTGTCAATTGAATTTTTTTCTTTTGATTGAATAGTTAGAGTAGTTTTATCAATTATATTTTTTGAGATAGACTCAGACTGTTTTTTTGCATTTACAATAATTTCATCAATCTTATTTGATAAATCCTCTGTTTGTTTTTCTGCATCTTTTAATTTAGCTTCAGCTTCCGTAAAGGACTCTAAAGATTTATTGATATTTTCTTTTATTTCAGCAATTTTTGAGTCCAAGCCACCAATCATCATACTTTTAAATGGCTTAATCATTAAAATTATAAATGTGATAAAAGAGATTAATAACCAAAACTTAGGATCTTGAAATAAATAACTCATTATAAATTTATATTTCCTTTTTCTATATTGGTTACTTTCGAGATAAAGTCTGTAGCTGAGTCTTTTAATTGAGTGTTTAATTCAGATAATGCATCTTCCTTTTCTTTCTGTACTCTAGATTCGGTGAGCTTAATCTCTTGCTGAATCTTTTCCTCAGTCGCTTTAAGTAACCTCTCGCTTTCATGCAAAGCTTCATCTTTAGCATCATTTATTATCTGTGATGCTTGGTTCTTAGCTTCAGTAAGTTTTGCCTCATAGTTTTCAATTATTGACTCAGCTTTTTTGATTAATTCATCTTGTTTCGAGATATGTGATCTAACAAAATCATCTCTTTTGTTCAAAAAAGCTCTAATTTTAGGGAGTGTTATGTATGTTAGTACTGAAAACAGTATTACAAAAAATACACCCAGCCAAAAAAGCTGAGAAATAAAAAATTCTACTTGCTCTAATTGAGGCATAAGTTACTCAATCTCCTTAGGAAAATAATATTACTAAGGCTATAACTAATGCGAATAAAGCAATAGCTTCAACAAGGGCAAAACCCAACATTGTCATGGTAAAGACTTCATTTCTTGCAGCTGGGTTTCTTCCAACAGCTGTAATAAATGCAGCAAAAACATTACCAATACCAATACCAGCACCGATCACACCAATCACGGCTAAACCTGCACCTAAATATTTAAGTCCTTCAACTAGTTCCATATTTACCTCCTTATGTACATCTAGTGTAAGTGTAAAGCGTCGTTAATATACAAACATGTTAATATCGCAAAGACATATGCTTGCAAAAATGCTATTAGTATCTCTAAACCTGTTAAGGCAATTATAAATACTAATGGCAGAATTCCAAAAATTCCTAAAGCAGATACAAAACCCGCAAAAACTTTTAATAAAGTATGACCAGCAAGCATATTAGCAAAGAGTCGAACAGATAAACTTATAGGTCTAGATAAGTAAGAAATTATTTCTATTGGTATAAGGAGAGGGAGCATATAAATAGGTAAACCAGGAATTACAAAGAAGCTAAAAAACTTCACTCCATGTTTTACAAAACCTAAAACAGTAACAAAAATAAAAACACCCATGGCAAGTGCAAGTGTAACAATAATATGGCTAGTAAAGGTAAAACTATAGGGGATCATTCCAAAAAGATTACCAAAGAGAATGAACATAAATAAAGTAAATACTAAGGAAAAGTACTTCTTCCCCTCTTTGCCAACTGTGTCATTTAGCAAACTATTAATAAAACTAAATCCTAGTTCTGCTGCAACTTGCATCCTAGACGGGTAAAGATCACTTACAGAATTTGTTTTTTTTGATCTTAAAAAAGGTACAGTAAAAAATATCAGTATAAACGCAGTCGTTACAGTCATCCATAAAGCCGAATTGGTAAATGAAATATCTAATCCAAACAGATTTATGTCTATTATTGGTTGAATTTCAAACTGTTTAAGGGGACTTTCGCCTTTGGCCATGAAGGTAATAAAACAGATTTATTTGGGATTTTCTATGCGACGTATAAGCCTGTAAATATTCAGCAAACCAGCAAAAAAACCCAGTATTATCAATGTTATTAACCCAATGGGTTTACTGTCAAACATCTTATCTATCAGTAAACCTATAATAACAGAAACTATTAAGGCACCTAATAATTCTGTTGAGATTCTATATGCAAAGCTAAGACCTTGCATCTTTGGTTGTTTGTCAGGCTCTTCATTATTGTCCATTATTCAGCGTACTTTACTGCTTCTTCTAATTCAACAGAGACTATTTGAGAAATTCCCTCTTCAGGCATCGTAACACCATAGAGTCTATCTACTCTAGACATGGTCATTCGATTATGGGTAATAATTATAAATTTAGTTTGCACTTTTTCAGAAATTTCCTCAACCATACTACAAAATCTATCAACATTATTGTCATCTAACGGAGCGTCAACCTCATCTAATATACAAAAAGGCGAGGGGTTCGCCATAAATACAGCAAATAATAAAGAAATCGCAGTCAATGCCTGCTCACCCCCTGATAAAAGAGTTATATTTTGCATTTTCTTTCCAGGAGGACTTGCGAATATCTCTAGACCTGAATTTAGTGGGTCTTCATCATTCTGTATAAGTTTTAAATAAGCTTTCCCCCCACCAAATAATTTGGTGAAGAGTCTTTCAAAATTTTCATTAACAATTTTAAAAGCATCTTTTAATCTTGTGACACCCTCTTTATTAATTTTATTTATTGCCTCGTGAAGCTTTTCAATAGACTCTTGAATCTCATTTTTATCTTTGATCGTTTCATCAACTTTTTCTCTTAATTTAACATATTCATCTTCAGCAAGTAAATTTACAGCACCAATTCTCTCTCTTTCAGCATTCAATCTTGAAACTCTTTTTTCTGCAGTTTCTAAATCTTCATCTTTCTTAAATTTTTCTACTTCATTTTCTAAATTTAATAAATCGACATTTATTTTTTCTCTACAAGATTGTGTGAGCTGAGCTAAGTTATTTGAATAATTTGAAATCTCCGATTCTTTTCGAATTAACTCCTCTTTAACAACTGAGTAATTTTGTTCTTTACTTCTCAACTCTTTGGAGAGTTTTTCTAAAAGGTTTTCTTGTTCTTGTAATTCATTATCAAAAAGTTTTTTTTCACCATCTAGTTGATTAATTTTATTTAGTAAAAACTGTCTTTTACTATCAATATCTCCTGGATTATTCTCTGATACTTCTAATTCTTCCTTTGTAGTTTTTATTCTTTGATTTAAATCTCCAGTTTTCTGATTTGTAACTTCTAAAATTCTTTCCCATTCAATAATTTGCTTTTTGAGATCATTCAGTCTTTTTTCCTTTAATTCTGAGAGGATTGTAGAAATATTTGCTTCATAGCTACTTGAAATAAAAAGGCCATCCCACCTCCATAAATTACCCTCTAAATCGACAATAGCTTGACCGATATCTATTTTACTATGATTTTCTGTTCCTTCTTTTTTTGTTGATACGATTGCTACATTTTCAAGTTTATTAATTACTTGGTTTGGGGCTTTTATTACATTTGAAGCTAACTCACAATTAAAATTAAATTTTTTTGTAACGTTCTCTCCTAAATACTCACTCCAATAATATATATCATCTGGCTCAAGTGATGCCAAAAGCTCTTTACCAAAAATAGCAGCTACTGCATTTTCATATTTTTTATCAAAGGAAATATTATTTAGTAAACTTTTATCAGATTGATTTATGGGGTTGTCACGATTTTCTGCTTCAAATTCTTTAGAAGACAAATCTTCAATATCTTTTTTTATTGTCTTAATTTTATTATTGGTATCTTCAAATTGTTTTTGTTCGATTTGCAAGTCTTGATTTAGTTGTTTTACTCGATGCTCTAGATTTATTTTATGTTCTTCAAAACGCAATTCTTCTTGTTTTAGGTTTTCTACAGTCATATTCAATCTATCAAGTTCGCTATTCAATGAGTAAGATTTTTCTCTCATTGGGGGAATTTTAACTTTTAAATCCTCATAAGCTTGATCTTGGATTGATACATCACCTTGAAAGTCAGCAAGCTTTATTTTAATTTTATCTTTTTCCTCATTCAGTTTTTCAATAATAAGTTGAAGATCGTTTCTCTTAACAAAAAATACTGAAGCTTCAGCATTTTTGATTAATGTTGATATATTTCTAAATCTTTCTGCTTCCTTAGCTTGTTTTTTAAGAATAGCTAATTGTTCTTCGTATGTCTCAATCACATCTTCTACTCTGAGTAAATTATTGTTTGCACCTTTTAACCTTAACTCTGCATCGTGCCTTCTAGACTGTAAACCTAATATTCCTGCAGCTTCCTCTAAAACCATTTTCCTATCTTCTGGTTTAGCCTGAGTGATAGCTCCTATTCTTCCTTGGCTAACTATAGAAGTAGATCTTGCTGATGTAGACGCATCTGCAAAAAGTAATTGTATATCTTTTAATCTAACCTCTTTACCGTTTATAAAGGAATTTGTTCCCTCTCCCCTCCAAATCTTTCTGGCAATTTCTAATTGTTTGGACTCAAATTTATTTTCTAAATCGCTTCCTTCAATATTTACAAATAATCCTACCTCTGCAATATTCCATGAAGGACGGCTATCAGTTCCATTAAAAATCAAATCATCAATTTCTTTACCGCGAAGCTGCTTAGCAGAGACCTCTCCCAAACCAAACCTAACTGCCTCAACAATATTTGACTTTCCACAACCATTAGGACCTACAATCCCAGTAAGCCCATTTTTTATCTCAAAATCTGTAGGCTCAACAAAAGATTTAAAACCTTTAATTGAGAGTTTATCTAAAGATAACAAATTAATTATTCAATTTTTTTTTAATTATTTTTATAAATTCTGAAGCTGGCCTATTGCCTTGAACTTTTTCTCCATTAATTAAAAATGTTGGTGTGCTCTCAACTCCAAAAATGTTTTGAGCATCAACTTGTAGAGATAAAAGTCTATTGTGGGAGTCCTCATCTTTTAAACAAGATTGCAACTCTTCATCTTCAAGTCCATGTTGTAATCCATAACTATTGAGTAATTCAATTATCTCTTCTCCCGAACTTGCTTTTGTCCAAACATCATAGTTCTCATAAACTGAGTCTACATAACTTGAACGAACATTTTTACTACAATTAGCTACTATGCTTCCATAAAAGGCGGCTTGATTTAATGGAAAATCAATGAGATAGAAATTAATATTCTTGTATACACTACTTTCTTTTAATTCTTGAAGTGTTTGGTTATGAAATTCAGCACAGTACGAGCAGCTAAATGAGGAAAACTCAATTATATCAACCTGAATTTCTTCTGATGATCTGATCAGGGGCTCTATATTATTGTCTTCAATATATTGTTTGTATTCGTAATTTTTCGATGTTGCCGAGTTTAGGAAAAGCACTCCCCAAACAAGTATTAAACTAATTATTCTCATATAACTTTTTATTAATATTTTCAAAAATAGATCTTACTTCTTGATCTTTTATATCATTAAATTTTTGATTATTAAGAGTTTTTCCAGAAGCTTTGTTGGATAAATTAGCATTATTATCAAACTTTGAATTACTATGAGAAAGGTCTTGAAAAAATACGATTTTATTTACTCTTGTTCCAGTCACTTCCTCTATTTTTATAATAATTTCATTTGTATTTGAGTGCATCTCAAATGATTTACTAGGATTCACTCTAAATTCAAAGATAACAGATTCTACTCTATCATTAATTATAGTTTTTTTTAATTTAACAAATTTATTATTTTTACCAAAAATATACTCCCAATTTTTAAGAAGAAGAGTATTTATTTTTAGTTTTTTTTTATTTACTTTATTAACTAGATGAAAAGCAATGTCATTGAGCTTGGAGAATTTTTTCATAAAAATAAATTTATTCCATTAATCCTACATTGGTTTAAAAAAAATCAAAGAAACTTATATTGGAGAAGAAATAGGGATTTATATTTAACTTATCTATCAGAAATTATGCTTCAACAAACTACTGTGAAAACAGTAGAAAACAAAATATTAGAAATAATAAACATTTTTCCAAGTTTTAATTCCTTTAAAAATAAAAAATTAGAACAATTGCTCAGAGTTTGGTCAGGTTTAGGTTATTACAATAGGGCAGTAAATTTATTCAAAGCAGTAACAATTATTAACAATAAATTTAATGGAGTTTTACCAGATAATAGGGATTCGCTAATTTCTTTACCTGGTGTTGGTACATATACATCAAGTGCAATATTAGCTATAGGCCATAACCAAAAAGCATTCCCTATTGATGTTAATGTAAAAAGATTAGTAGAAAGAATATCTGGTGCTGAATTTAAAGATAATGAAGTTGAAAGTATATTAAGTTTGGCTTGTAAAAAAAAGATTTCCTATAGAAGTTTAGCTGAGTCTATGATGGATTTTAGTTCTATAATTTGTAAAAAAAATAATCCTGATTGTGATAAATGTAAATTTTCTAATTTTTGTAAATCAGCTTTTCAAAAATTTGAAAATAATCAAAATACAAAAAAAATTAATAAAAAAATAGACTTCTATATATTAAACTCCCCGTTACACATTTGTTTTATAAAAAAACCAAAATTTCAATTTTACAAAAATTTTATCCATTTACCCTCAAATTTGGATGAAGAATTTATCTCAAACATAAAATTAAAAAAAAAAGAAAAAATCAAAAGTTTTAAATTTGTAATTACAAATAACCTTTTTCAAGTTAATGTTTATAAATTAAATCAAAAAAAATTAAAAATTGCTAATACAGTATGGATCGAAAAGATAAAAACAAAAGAACTTGCTTTACCAACATTATTTAAAAAAATACTTAACTAACCCCTCATCTTTTTTCTTATCATATCTATGGATACTAAATTCTTTTTTTTATCCTCGTAATGCCAGAAATCCCATCCATTAAAACTTGATGTCTTATTTACTTTTGCAGCTATTTTATGAATTGATCCTCTATCATTTTTGTATGTTATGCTTCCATCTGGAAGTACAGTAGCTTTATAGTTTTTGTTATTATTATAAAGTGAAGATCCTGGTTTTAAGTGACCATTATCAATTAAACTTGCGAAAGGTATTTTTTGAACTGGTTTATCTTTTTCATTAACTTCTAATAAGTTATTTTTTAGAGATTTAATTTTTTTTAATCTTTTTTCAGCTAAATTAAAATAATCTTTATCCTTTTCAAAACCTATATAATTTCTACCTAAATATTTTCCCTCAGCACAAAAACTTGCCGTACCCGCAAATGGTTCTAAAATTAGATCTCCTTGAATTGAAGATTGAAGGATTATTTTTTTCATTAAGGCTAAAGGTTTTTGGGTAGGGTGGGCTGTTTGGTTTGTTTTATTTTTGATTCTTTCTTTACCTGAACAAATCGGAAAATTCCAAATACTTCTCTCTTGTTTATCTTCGTTTGCAACTTTTAAGGTGTGATAGTTAAATTGGTATCTTGATTTAGGTTTTTTTGAGCACCATATAAGAGTTTCATGAGCATTTGTAAGTCTTGTTGCTCTGAAATTTGGTAAAGGATTTGATTTAGCCCAAATTACATCATTCAAAATCCAAAAGTTTAGATCTTGAAGAATTTTCCCGATTCTAAATATATTGTGATAAGACCCTATAATCCATAATCCACCATCTGGTTTTAAAACTCTTTTACACTCGCGTAAATATGAAAGGGTAAATTCATCATAGCTAGCGTAATTATCAAATTTGTCCCAATCTTGAGTTACTCCATTGACAACGGAATGGTTTGGTCTAGTTAAAACTTTATTTAGTTGCAAATTGTAAGGGGGGTCCAAAAAGATTAAATCTATAGTATGGTCTTCAACTTTTTCAAATAGATCAATGCAATCACCCAGGTAAAGACTATTTTGTTTTAACACTAAAGAATCTTATTACTAATAAAGAATCATGTGTAAAAAAAGCATTGTAGTCTGTTGATAACTAAGTAGATAACTTTTTGATAAGTCTACTTATTGGTTGATAAGTTGTCCGATGAAATTTACTGACACCATGTGAATAAATAGCATCTAAATGATTTTTAGTTCCATAACCTGCATTTTTATTCCACTGATAAACATTATCTTTTAAGTGAAGTTTGGTGATTAATTTGTCCCTATATACTTTTGCAATAATAGATGCTGCAGAGACTTGATTTATTTTATCGTCTGCTTTGACTAGGGCTTTTACTTTATAATCCTCCATACCATTTGGGATAAACTTCCCGTCAATAATGACTGTATCCGTTTTTTTAGATAACAAAATAATTGATTGTTTCATGCATTGCAAAACTACATTGTGAATATTAAATTTCTCAATAAATTTTTTTTTTCCAACAATAATTTGATAATTATAATTAAAGCCCTTATTTAATTTGAAATAATTATAAATTTCCTCTCTCTTTTTTTTATTTATTTTTTTTGAGTCAGAAACATCAAAAGGAAGTGCTTGAAAGAAAGAATTTTGAGATCTAAATGCACAAACTATTGCACTTCCAACAAGAGAACCTCTACCAACTTCGTCAACACCAACGACATATTCACTCATCAAGTCTTGGTATCAATTCGATAAAATTACATGGTTTGTGTCTTATATCTAATTGATGAAAAAGAATATCATTCCAAGCATCTCGAACAGCAGAAGTAGATCCAGGCAAGCAAAAAATATAAGTTTGATTTAATAAAAAGGCACTTGCTCGAGATTGTATGGTTGAAGTTCCAATTTTTTGATAACTGAGTTGTCTAAATAATTCACCAAATCCTGGTATTTCAATTTGAGATATTTTTTTCAAAGCATCAATAGTATTATCTCTTCCCGTTAAACCTGTTCCTCCTGTTGTAATTATTACATCGTTTTCAACTGAGTTAGTTAAGCCTTGAATTATAGGTATAAAGACTTCTGGTTCGTCTTCGATAATTTGATAATGAGAAACATCATGTCCTTTTTGAAGTATTAGATCCTTTAATATATTGCCAGATTTATCATCGCTCTCTTTTCTTGTGTCCGATAAAGTAATCACGGCGATATTTATTTTTTTAAATGTTATTGTTTCGTCAATCATTAATCAAAATCGTATTAGTTGCTATCAATTCATCAGCATAATCAAAAGAATTATGATTTATTAATTCATAAATAACAAGATTAGTTAGAACTCGCTCTACAAATAACCGAGTTTCTCTTGATGGAATAGATTCAATTAAAAGGAAGCTATCATTATTAAAAGTAGTTTTTTTCATCCATTTTGAAAGATTTCCGGGTCCGGCATTATAAGAGATTAGTGCTTTCAATAAATCACCCTCTATATAATTTATGGATAATAAATTTTGTAAATAAAGACTTCCTGTTTCGACATTAATTTCAGGATTATACAATATTCTAGGATTTGACTTAAATTGATGTTTTTTATTTACCATACGGGCTGTGGATGGAAGAATTTGCATTAATCCATATGCACTTTTCCCACTTTTTGCAAAAGCGCTAAATTGAGACTCCTGTCTTATCATGCTTATGATAATAGTTGGATCTATGTCGTTGAAATTATAATTTTGAATCCATTGTGGTGTTGGATAAAGATAATCTATGGGAGCATCATCTTTAAATAAATATTTTGCTGTTTTAATTTGAAGAGAACTTAAGTCATTTTTAATAGAAAAATTTAAAATGAGTCTTTTAAATCTATCATTAGTAATGCTTTGAAGTCTATTTAACTCAATCTCTGCAATTGGCAGTTCATCAATTTCTATTAATGCCTGAATTCTCTTACCTAATTTTGTATCTAAAAATGAGTCAAGATCCGAGTTCATTATAGAGGTGTTAAATTCAAAGTCCTGAATGGTCTTATCGATTATTCTACAAGATAAAATGGAATAAATATTAAAACTTGGCCTACAAGATTTATTTAAAGCCTCTAACGAAGCTTTAAAGGTAATAACATCTTCAGCATCTTTTGTTGATGATAAAAATGACCAATATGCTCCAGCATCGCTGAGCCATTTGTTATCTGAAATTTTTGAGAGTATTAAAAACTGCCTTGAAGCTTTCTGATATTTACCTTTTCTATAATACGAGAGACCCTTAATCCACAAGCCTTCAGAGTGAGGTTGACTTAAAAATGCCTCATCGTTAAGCACATTAATAGCCTTATCATCTAAATCTGCGAGATAATACCCATTGGCAATTTTTGATAATAAATATGACTTCTCTTTTTGATTAAAATATTTTATGTGGTGACTCAAATATTCTAAAGCTCCAGTTGGCCATCCTCTACCAACTCTTGATCTTACAGTGTTATAAATACTAATTTTTTTTGAGTAATTTTTATTTGAAAATATTTTATTTGATTTACTTGAATTGGTAGCTTCTGTTTTATCTTTTTGAAAGATTTCATTATAGAGGGGGTATGAATTTTTTTTTGGTCTTTTTGCTCCATCTGGCATTCTACGCACACCTAATTTATAAATCCTTCTCGCTTCATATTGATCACTATACTCACTTAACCAATCTCGTAGTTCTAAAAAACTGGATCGATGTGCTGTAGGATGGAGGAGTTTTAAAGCTTGAACATGACCCATGAGTATTAAATCATCAAGTTTTGCAATATTTTTATCACCTTTAGCAAAATTACCATCTCTGTAATCGTTAAAAATACTTTTGTAGAGACCTATATCTTTTGAACTAAGGGCAAATATAGTTTGTGAGTAAAAAAGTGAGATTAATATGAGAACAATTTTCATTTCTAACCACCCAGTTGTTTTTTTATTTCTTTTAAATCTTCCCAAGCATCTTTTTTGAGATCTGGGTTGTTAATAAGCAAAGATGGCTCATAGAGCACACGGCATTTTTTTGGGACTACGTCATTTGGGGTATTAAAGTCAAACCACTTACCTCGAAGAGACATTGAGGATAAATCTGCAGCTAATAACATCTTAATACAATAATTTGACATAATTATTAAATATTTTGGATTAATCAATTCAATCAAACGATAATTTATCAATTGTAAAGTTGTAATCATTTTATGATCATTCTCAAACTCACCTATGCCTCTAGGTATATAAGAAGCTAAGCTTATTTGTTTCCTGTCTAGTTTTATTGAGGAGAGCATTTTATCAAATAACTCACCATTTTTGTTATCTATTATTTTTGTGTCTGAAATATCACATTTACCATAAAAGAATAAAATCCTAGAATTTTTATTCCCCTCTACTAGTTTAATCGATTTATCTATATTTAATTTTATTAATTCTCCCTTCAAAAAATCCTCAAGCTGATTAATACTAGTGGCCTTGCTTGGACTTGTTATATTACTTGAAGTTATTTGTTCAGTTTTATTCTCAACGAAATCTTTTTGTTTAAATTCTTCAAGATTCATCAATTCCAAAAGAATATTTTTTTGGTAGTCTATTTGTTTCATGTTTAAAAAATTATCTATATTTTATTACAGTATATGTTTTTTGGGATTTATTGTACATGCATATGGGTCTCAATTAAAAAATACATTTGATAATCAACTTCTAAGTTCTATATATGCCGAATACAATAATGATTATTTAACATGGGAGAAATTACCCAAGTACGAATTATCAAGTGACCAGTCCTCAGATCTACTAAGTAAAATTATTATAGGCGATTACAAATTAAATAGTATGAATGAAAATAAAAAGGGATTTGTTCATGAAATTCTGCACTTTTTGAATAATCTGAGTGAAAATAATTGTTCAAATCTTCCAAATAAAAAACAAATTTACATTTTTGAGGAGTCTATTTTAAAAAGCATAAATTTTTGGATGTCATTTTGCGATAATAAAAATATTGAGAGTAATTTACAAAATTTAAATACTATTGATAGTAGATTTATAAATTTAATATACATAAACAAAATTTATTACTACCACTTAAGAAAAGACATAAGCCGTTTAAGTAAGATAAATAAAGAATTAACTACCAACCTAGAATCCCTTTCTATTTTTAATTCAAAAGAAATAAATCTATTGAATAATACTTTTAGTTCTAATGACCTAAATTTTCCAATTGCAAAATTTATTAAATCGTCGACTATGTTAAATAATTTATCTTTAGAATTAGATAAGGACTTTATAGTTAAAGATTATAAAGACGTTATATATCTTCAACTATTTCAAACTAGTACTTATTATTTTTATGCAGGTGAGTATAAAAGTGCTCTTGCATTATTATCTTATTTAATTCAAATAGACTCAAAAAATAAAGATTATTACAATTATAAAAAACTCTCATTCTTAGCTGAATTAAATCCTAATAAAGACATACTTGATTTAATAAAAAATTTTAATTCAAGTAATTCTAATTTCAATTTTTTTAGAAACTACCTATTTATTTCATCTTCCATCAAATTAGATAGTAATTTGAGCGAATTAGTCTACTTCTTCAATAATATAAATCATGATAGTGATTGGAGTCATTTGGATTTAGCATTCATTTTAGCAATGGAAATGTACCGTTCAAATGACGATCAGGCAGCTTTAGATTTTATCAATAACTGTTGTTTAAATATTTTAAAAAAATCAGATGACCCTATCCATTTATTTAAATATGGCATTTTGCTTGAGAGAAATAATGAAATTAAAACTGCTGAAGATTTCATCCAAAGGAGCATTGATATCTCTGACAGTTCATATCCATATGTGTTAAACTATCTTGCATATTTATGGGTTGAAAATGAAAGAAAATTGGATCTTGCAGAAGATATGCTACAAAAAGCAGTCAAAGACTCTGACTATAATAATGGAGCTATACTCGACAGCTTAGGGTGGCTTTATTATAAGAAAAATAATCTAAATTTAGCTGAAAAATGGATTTATAACGCATATACGCTAGAGCCCTCAGAGCCAGAAATAATTGACCATTTGTCACAAATTTATTATCAACAAGGCAGATTTAAAGAAGCTAAATTTCTTGATAACAAAATCATATTATTTCACAAAGACTATTTTAAATTTGATGAAGTTTTAAACAGAAATGAATAAAACTAAACTAATTAGCCCTGCCAAGATAAATTTTGATTTAAAAATAAAATATTATGATGAAAATTATGAAAAACATAAAATTTCTTCAAAGGTTGTATTATTAAAAATAAAAGATTTAATTTTTGTTTCAAATCACTCAAAATTACATATTACTTATCGTGATCATAATAATAAAATAATAAATTTAAAAAATGATATAATTAAAAAAACAATTACATTTTTCGATCAAAGATATAAAACTAGAACTAAATTAAAATTTTTGGTTCATAAAAATATACCTATCGGATATGGTCTAGGTGGAGGGTCTTCTAATGCTGCCTCAATTTTAAAGTTTTTGTATAAATATCATCAAATTAAATCAAATAATTTTAAAAAAGATGCTCCATTAATTGGATCAGATGTACTTTTATTTATTGATAAATATCCAAAAATTATTGATGGATTAAATAAATTTAATTATTCCAAAGCTAAAATGAATTCATGGAAGAAAATTTTTATAATTTTACCTTTAAAAAAAAATTTAACTAAAAATATTTATAACCACTTTAAAAATTATAATACACAAATAAATAGTAAGCATAATTCTCAAAATAATTTAACTAGGTCCTCAATGATTTTAAATCAAGAATTTAAGGAGATATTTATGTATCTTTCATTTTTTAGGAGAGATTTTCTAAAATTTGGCATGAGTGGTAGTGGGTCTTCTATTTTTCTATCTTTTAAGGAAATTTCGAAAGAAAGGCAAATTTTGAGGAATATCAATAAATTTTACCCTCTAGTTAGAATTGAAAAATCTCTTTATTTCGGATAAGTTCATTAATTCCTGATGGGGCGTAGCCAAGCGGTAAGGCACCGGTTTTTGGTATCGGCATGCGTAGGTTCGAATCCTACCGCCCCAGCCATTTCTGAGTTATATATTAAAATAATATGAATCAACTTTTATTTTCATTGAAAGAAGGATCTATCAGTTACCATAAAAATGAAATTTTTAAGGAACTAGATTTAAACATTCATAGAAAAGATTTTATTGCTCTTGTTGGTAAAAATGGGGCAGGGAAATCTACTTTAATGAATGTCATATCTGGTCAACATGAGATTGACTTAGGTGAAATATGGAGCATTGACAATATTGCAGTTAATTACTTCAACCAAAATTATAAATTACAAAATGAAAATAATACTGTTGAAAAAGAGATTTTATCAGCGATTACTAATCAAGATGATATTTACGAAATAGACATCTTCTGTAATAATTTAAGTTTAGATAAAAATAGTTTAATTAAAAATTTATCTGGAGGTCAAAAAAGAAGAGTAGGTCTAATCAAAACATTAATAAAACCATCTGACCTTTTGCTCTTGGACGAACCAACCAATCACCTAGACCTAGATACAATAGTATGGCTAGAAAATTATTTGAAAAAACTAGATAGTGCTATTTTATGTGTAAGTCATGATCGGCAATTTCTTAAAAATTTTACTAATAAAATTTTATGGATAGACCGATCCAGAGTAAAAGTAAATAACAGCGGATACAGTGATTTTGAAAACTGGTCTAATACTTTGTTATCACAAGAAGAAAGAGAATTACAGAATAGAAAGCAATTTGTTAACCTAGAGGTTAATTGGGCCAACAAAGGAGTAAAAGCAAGAGTAAAACGAAACACTAGAAGGTTAGAGCAAGCAAAAGAGCTCAAGGACAATTTAGATAAAGATATAAGTGAATTTAAAAAAGCAACAAGAAAAATAGAAATTAATCAAATATATGAAAATTCAAAGAATTTTAAACATGTTGCTGAATTTCATAATGCCGAATTTTATTTTGGCACTGAAGATAAAAACTTAATTTTAAAAAATTTTAGTTTGAAAATCAGCAAAAAGGACAGAATAGGACTTTTAGGAAGTAATGGCTCAGGTAAATCAACATTTTTAAAAATCTTACTTAATGAGCTCCATTTAAAATCAGGGACTTTAAAACTTAGAAAAGAGTTGGAATTTTCATATTTTGACCAGTTAAGAAATGATTTAAAAGACAATCTTCCAATAAAAAAAATATTAGTACCCTCTGGTGGGGATTATCTTAAAACACAAGGTAAGGAAAGACATGTATGTAGTTACTTGAAGGATTTTCATTTCGATCCATCTAAAGCAAATGATCCTGTTGGTAGTTTATCTGGTGGAATGAAAAATCGATTACTCTTATCGAAGGTTTTATCAAATCCTAAAAGTGGTCTTATATTAGATGAACCAACAAATGATCTTGATATAGATACTTTAGATTTAGTAGAGTCAATATTATCAGGCTACAATGGAACTTTAGTGGTCGTATCTCATAATAGGGATTTTTTAGATAAATTAGTGAATAAAATATTATTTTTTAAGGGAAATGGAGAGGTTGTTTTATTTAATGGAGGCTATCATGATTTTCTTAACAATAAAGACCTTCTAATAAATGATAGCGATGACTCTTTAAAAATTGATCATAAAGCTGAAAAATATAAAAAAAATTCATCAAAAGTTATTAAGAAGAAATTAACTTTTAAACTACAATATGAGCTTAACAATTTACCCAAACAAATAGATCTCTTAAAGGAACAAATAGATCATTTTGAAAAAATTTTAGAGGCACCGGATCTTTATAAAAAAGATTATGATTTATTTATAACTTCTAGTGAAAAATTAGGATCTCTTCAATTAGAATTAGATACTAAAGAACAAAGATGGTTAGAGCTGATGGAACTTACTTAAATACATGAATTTAAAAAACAAAGTTAAAGAACTAATGAACAATTCTTGTTTAAACGAAATTTGTAATGTTCTCCCATATGAAGACAAAGATATTTATCTTATTGGAGGTGCGACTAGATCCATACTTTCAGATAAATATGAAAATAAAGATATTGATTTGGTCATACCAGATTTAGACAGTTTTACAGTTGATAAAATTTTAGATAAATACAATGATGCAAAATATTACCCAGGATATAAAAGTATATCCTTGGTATTTAATGATTTTGAATATCAAATTAATTCTTTTAGAAAAGATATAGCCCCATCTGGAAGACACTCTAAAGTAGCTAAAGCTACTAGCATCAAAGAAGACTCCCTTAGAAGAGATTTTACCTTCAACAGTGTATATATAAATTTAAAAGGAGATGTTTATGATTTTTATTTGGGCATAGAACATTATCAAAATAGCTATTTAAAATTTATTTTTGATCCGATAGTTCAAATTCAAAAAGATTATTTAAGGGCAATACGATATATGAGATTTTTATCATTATTTGAAAATACAAAAACATTTCCTGCTGATATGGAGGCAATAACTATTCTCTCTAAAAATATTACAGATTTTGTGAAAGAGAAAAAGATAACTCAAGAGTTAAACAAAATCCAAAAGATGCCATTTCCTGAAAACACTATTTCCTTTTTAAAAAAAAATAGTGAGCTAAATCATCTTATAGATTTCTTAAACTAAAAATTACCTTTAATCTTTGAAACGATGATTGCAACGGAGGTTGCTAAATTTAATGATCTTGTTTTACTACTCATAGGTATCGTAATTTTATCATCAACTATATTATGAATTGTATCCGGAACTCCTGCTGTTTCTTTACCAAATAAAACGATATCATTTTCCTTGAATTTAAAATCATAGAGATTGTTGTTAGTTTTAGTAGTAGCTAGAATAATTCTCTTATTATTTTTTTCGCAATAAGAGTAAAAATTGTCCCAATTTTCATGATTTAAAATTTTGCAATGATCTATGTAATCCATTACAGCACCTTTAAATCTTTTGTCTGACATTGAAAAAGGTAGAGGCTTCACAATGTGTATAGGAAATTCTAAACAAGCTGCTGTTCTGATAATAACGCCAAGATTTTGAGGCATATCAGGCTGATAGAGACATATTGCAAATTTATGCGTCATGATGACTACTACTTATGCTACATCTTACTAATAAAATCTATAAAGATTTAAAATCAAATGTCAGACAGTAGAAAACCAAGAAGAGATTTTATAAAATTATCTGCAATGACTCTGGGAGGAGTAGGAGCAGCTAGTTTACTAATACCTTTTATATCTAGCATGAATCCAGGAAAAGATACTCTAGCCTTAGCATCGACAGAGATAGATTTATCTCCTCTTGAAGAAGGTCAAAGTTTGACAGTAATATGGAGAGGCAAACCAGTTTTTATAAAGCACAGAACTAAAAGTGAAATTGATATTGCAAAAAACACATCTTTAGATGAACTTCCGGACGCTGAAGAGGACTCTGCAAGAGTTCAAAAAGATAATTGGTTAGTTGTCCTTGGTGTTTGCACTCATTTAGGTTGCGTTCCTCTCGGTCAAAAAGCTTCAGATACAAAAGGAGATTACGGTGGGTGGTTCTGCCCATGTCATGGTTCTCATTATGATACTTCGGGAAGAATCCGTAAGGGACCTGCACCAACTAATTTACCTGTTCCCCCGTATGTATTTTTAACAGATAACAGAATAAAGATAGGATAAAATTAATGAGCTCAGATCAATTACAAGGATATAAAAAAACATTAAACTCTCCCTATACTGGTATAAAGGGTTGGATTGACTCTAGGCTCCCATTGATAAGAATGATGGAAGCTGAATATCTAAAATTTCCAGTTCCAAAATCATTAAATTATTTTTGGTCTTTTGGCGGTATTGCTATGTTTTGTTTAATAGGCTTAATTTTAACTGGTATATTTTTAGGATTTCATTATAAGCCCTCAGCTGAAGACGCTTTTGACTCTGTAGAAAGGATTATGAGAGATGTCAGTTTTGGTTGGTTAATAAGATACCTTCATGCCAACTTAGTTTCATTTTTCTTTATAGCTACTTTTATTCATATCTTTAGAGCCTTATATTTTGGGTCATACAAAGCCCCTCGTGAGTTAGTATATATTTTCGGTTTGACGATGTTCATGTTAATGATGGCTACTGCTTTTTTAGGATACACACTTCCATGGGGTCAGATGTCATACTGGGGAGCTACTGTTATAACAAATCTTTTCTCAGCTATCCCTGTTGTGGGTGATGCAATATTACAGCTACTTCTTGGTGATTTTACCGTTGGGGACTCAGCTGTTAACCGTTTTTATGTATTGCACTGGTTGTTAGCTTTTGCGATTGTAGGTTTAGTTGTATTTCATGTTATTACACTCCACATGACAGGTTCAAATAATCCAACTGGTTCAGAACCTCAAAGCTGGGATGAAACAGTTAGCTTTCATCCTTACGTAACAATAAAAGATTTAAATGCTGCTCTATTTTTCTTCATTATTATGGCTTTCATTTTATTTTATTATCCAAATATATTAGGACATTCTGATAATTATATTAAAGCAAATCCCATGATAACTCCTGCACATATTGTGCCCGAATGGTATTTCTTACCTTTTTACGCTATTCTTAGAGCTATTCCTGATAAGCTTGGCGGGGTAATAGCTATGTTTAGTTCTATTCTTGCACTAGGATTACTTCCTTGGCTTGACACATCAAAAGTTAGATCATGTTTGTTTAGACCTATTTGGAGATATTGTGTTCTTTTATTTGCTGTAAACTTTTTGGTCTTAATGTATGTAGGAGGTAAACCTGCTGAAGATATTTATGTGCTTATCTCCAGGATTGGAACCGCATATTGGTTTTTATTTATTTTTGTATTGGCTCCACTTGTTGGATTTCTTGAAACCCCTAGACAACCACTTACTATTACAAATTACTTGCAAAGCAAAAAAGCTTAAATATGAGAAAAGCTCTTCTGGCCTTTTTTTTATTTTTCAGTTTTAACTCCTATGGCGCAGGTGCAAAAATTGACATTCCAAAATATGACTGGTCTTGGAAAGGGTTTTTTGGAACATATGATCGTGCCTCAGCTCAACGTGGCTTAAAAGTATACAGAGAGGTTTGTGCAGGGTGCCATTCTATGAATTATCTTGCTTACAGAAATCTAGGAGATCTTGGTTTTAGTGAAGATCACATTAAGGCAATAGCTGCAGAGCATTTAATTTTGGACGGACCCGATGATGAAGGTGAAATGTTTGAAAGAGACGGAATTCCATCAGATCAATTTGCAAATCCATATCCAAATGTTCAGGCTGCTAGGGCTGCAAACAACGGTGCTTATCCCCCAGATTTATCTTTGATAGTCAAAGCTAGACCAAAAGGTGCAGATTATGTTAAAGCATTATTGCTTGGTTACGTCGATCCACCAGAAGATATGAAAGTACCCAAAGGCCAGCATTACAACAAGTACATGGCAGGTAATTTAATTGCAATGACATCACCATTGTCTGATGGTTTAGTTGATTATGATGATGGCACCGAAAGTTCTATGGACCAAATGACAACTGATGTTACAACTTTTTTAGCTTGGGCTGCAGAGCCAAGTTTAGAGGATAGAAAGAAAATGGGTTTAAAGGTTATTCTGTTTTTAATAGTTTTATTTGTACTTGCTTATATTTCAAAACAACAGATTTGGAGAGATATCAAACATTAAACAAAAAGTGCATGACATCCCCGTCATTTACTTCATATTCTTTACCTTCTAATCTTAATTTTCCTTTTTCTTTCGCACCACTCTCCCCATTGTATTCAATATAATCCTCATAAGATATTGTTTCAGCCCTAATGAAACCTTTCTCCATATCAGTATGTATTTCACCAGCAGCACTTGGAGCTAATGTGCCTTTTGAAATTGTCCAAGCTCTTAATTCTTTCTCACCAGCAGTAAAAAAATTAATATAATTCAAAAGGGCATAGCCTTTTTTTATAACTCTTTTCAACCCAGTTTCTTTAAGGCCCATACTATCAAGAAACATTTTTTTTTCTTCAATGTCACTTATTTGTGAAATTTCTGACTCAATTTTTGCACTTACAAGAAGCGTTTCTGAATTATTCAATTTAGAATATTCTTCAATAGATTTTGTATGCGAATTTCCATTTACTGAGGAATTTTCATCAACATTACATACATATACAACAGGTTTTATAGAAATTAATTGAAATATTCTCAAATATTCAATCTCATCTTTATCTAAGTTATTTAATATTCTTTGTTCTTTAGAGATGAGCTCAATAGCTTTTTCAATTACCAATATTTTTTTTTTATCATCTTCTGTTTTTTGAGTTTTTTTTAATTTTTGATAATTTTTCTCTAAAATTTCTAAATCAGATAATGCTAATTCTGCATTAATTATTTTAATATCCTCAAGAGGATCAATTCTATTTTCGACATGTTGTATATCATCATCTTCAAAACATCTTACTATATGAAATAAAGCATTTACTGATCGGATATGAGATAAAAATGCATTTCCCAAGCCTTCTCCTTTAGAGGCACCTTTGACTAAGCCTGCAATATCTACAATTTCAAAAGCTGCAGGGATAATTTTCTGTGGGTTGCATATTTTAGATAATTTTTGGATTCTATCATCTGGCACCCTTACTAAAGAACTATTAGGATCAATAGTAGCAAAAGGGTAATTTGCTGCCAGAGCTTGTTCATTTTCACATAATGCGTTAAACAAAGTAGATTTTCCTACGTTTGGAAGACCTATGATCCCACACTTCATTTAAATACCTAGATTGGATAAATGTTTAGAAACAAATATCTGTGATAAATTTAAGTATATGACTTCAAATAATAAAAAAAGTTTTTTCTTTTCTTCAACTTTGAAGTTGCCCAATACATGACGTGTTACTTTATCTTTTTCCCCAGGATGACTAATACCAATTCTGAGCTTCCAATAGTTATCTCCAATTTTACTACTAATGCTTCTAAGTCCGTTGTGACCAGCATTACCTCCAGCATATTTTATTTTGATTTCACCTAAATCTAAATCTAGCTCATCGTATAAAACAAATATTTCATCAGATTTACTTAATTTATTAGTTTTTAAACTCAATATGCCATTTCCAGACTCATTCATATAATTCTCAGATAAGGCAATCTGACATTGATGACCATCTAACTGAAAAGTGTTAGTCAATTTAAAATTTTTAAATTTTTTTAATTTAAGTTCTAACTTATCAACAAGAAATTCGCCAAGTAACAAACCAGCGTTATGACGATTATTTTTATGTTTGATAGTGGGATTGCCTAAGCAAAATAGAGTAAGCATATAGGAAGACTATATTATTCGGCTGCTTTTTCTTCTTCTTTCTTATCTTCAGCTTTTTCTGCTGTTTCTTCAGTGCTTTCTTCTGTCTCTTCAGGTTCAGGTTCTTTTTCAACTTTTGGTGCTTGAACAGTGGCTAACATGAAGTCTCTACCTTGAATTGTAGGCTTCATTCCTTCTGTTAAAGTTACGGCGCTCAATCTTATATCATCACCAATTTCCTTGCCTTCTAACGATATAACAAATTTTTCAGGTATGTTATTAGCGAGACAAGTAAGTTCAATTTCTCTTCGGACCACGTTTAAGATGCCGCCTTGTTTCAATCCTGGAGATAATTCTTGATCGGTGAATTCAACGGGCACAGCAATGACTATTCTTGTTTTTTCATCAACTCTTTGAAAGTCTACATGAATAGGATTGTGTTTAACTTTATGCCTTTGAATACTTTTTACAATTACAGCTTCTTTTTTATCACCAAACTCTACCTCAAATATTTTTGAATAGAAGCCACCTTCTTCAAATCTTTTTTTAAGCTGAATAGTGTCCACCGCAACCATAACAGGATCGGTGTTCCCTCCATATATGATAGAGGGTATTAAACCCTCATCAAAATAGGGATTAGTATTACCTTTTTTACGTTCTTTCGCGGGTATATTTCCACTGATTTTCATAGGCTGAGTTTATACAATAAAAACTAAGATTAATCAAACAGAGAAGATATAGATGTTTCGTTATTTATGCGCATTATAGCCTCTCCAAATAGTGGCGCCACTGACAAATATCTCATACCAGACGGAACTTCAAATGTGGGCTTAATAGTATTGGTACAAACCATTTCTTCTAAAACAGAATTATTAATGTTTTCTAAAGCTTTTCCAGAGTATACACCATGGGAACAATAACCATAAACATGAGTAGCTCCCTTTTCTTTTAGAGCCTTAGCTGCGTTACAAATAGTTCCTCCTGAGTCAACTAAATCATCAACAATGATACATTTCTTGCCATCGACTGATCCTATAACATTCATAGCATTCGAGACACCAGGAGCATCCCTACGTTTATCTATTATAGCTAAGTCAGCGTTGAGTTTTTTTGCAAATGCTCTGGCCCTAAGAACACCACCAACATCCGGAGAGACAAATACTAAGTTCTCATCTCTTTTATTTGATTTGATATCATTTACAAACATATTTAATGCATAAAGATTATCCAATGGGATATCAAAAAACCCTTGAATTTGTCCTGCGTGTAAATCCATAGTTAAAACTCTATTGGCGCCTGCTGTTGTAATTAAATTAGCGACTAGTTTAGCCGAAATAGGAGTTCTTGGCCCAGTTTTTCGGTCCTGTCTGGCATAACCAAAATATGGTAATACAGCAGTAATTCTTTTAGCAGATCCTCTTTTTAAAGCATCAATTGCAACTAACAACTCCATTAAATTGTCATTAGCAGGGAATGAAGTTGATTGTATTAAAAAAACATCCTCTCCTCTTACATTTTCAGCAATTTCAACAAATATCTCCTTATCAGAAAATCTTGTCATAGTTGTTTCAGATAGGGGTATTTTAAGATATTCTGAAATCTCTTTAGATAACTCAATGTTACTATTTCCAGAAATAATTTTCATAAGTTAACTGAGTTATATAGTAAAATATATATCCATACAAAGTTAATTTATTGATACTAGGCTAATATTTCTTCCATAATCTTTTAATCTTTGATGAATACTCCTTCGATAACTGAAGTAATTTTTGTTTTTATAAGTATCTATTTTGGAATCAACAATTTTGAAAACCCCTAAGCTGTTTAATTTAACTTTAGCAAGCTTAGGAAGGTCAAAAAAATACCTATCATTTTTTCTAGTATAAAAATCTGTGTCATTTAAATTCATGCCATTAATAAATTCTATTGATACCTCATAAGAGTATTTTCTGATACAAGGGCCAATAAAGGCTCTTAAATTAGATCTTTTTGAGCCAATTTTAAGCATTTTATCTACAGTATTTTCAATAATTCCTCTCTTTAAACCTTTCCATCCTGCATGGCAAATCCCTATAACTTCATTTTGGTAATCAATAAATATTATTGGTAAACAATCTGCTGTTGTAATTCCAAGTACAAAATTATCACCCTGTGCTACGATACCGTCACAATTATATTCAAATTTATTTTTCCTCACTATAAGACATTTATTTGAGTGTAATTGGTTGGGAATAATTAAAGTCTTTTCTTTTTTAGATATGCTCAATTTTGCAATTTCAATATTTTTTTTAACATTTTGTAAATTATCTTGAGATTTTAATCCACAATTAAGAGAACTATAAATACCTTTTGATTTACCATTTTTATTATTAAAAAATTTAAATTTTACAAATTTACTCATTTTTTTTAAAAGAAAGGTTTAAAAATGATGTACCCATACCTCCAAACTTTTTCCCACTAATTAAGTCAATCATCTCTTTAATGTTCTTATCAGACGATTTTAAATATTCACTTGGAAGATTATTAAGAATTAGATCTTTTTGATAGATTATTGATGGATTATTTTTCATAAAAAAGCTATTCATTAATTCAAAATTAACACCAAAGGAATAGTCTACATTTTCAAATTTATCAAATAAGTTTAATTTTTTATGATTAGATAATAGTCTAAGAGTGCTTTTAAAAGGTAATTTTGTATAACCATAATCAGTTGTAGTAAAAAAATATTTTTTAAACTCTAATTTTTGAATATCACTTAGTATGTTTAATATTAAATTTGAGTGCTCTAAAATGTCATTATCTTTAAAGTTGTAACTTGAATAGATATTTAATAATTCCCTAGAGATTATTGTACTATCCTTAATTAGTAAATACTCGTCATTATTTTTTGATATTTTTATCTCGTTGAAATTACCATTGTCGTAAATAAATTGTTTTGACCCAATAGCATCAAAAAATTCATTTGAATAAATAAATACTACATCTCCATTATCAATTTTATAATCGTATATATTTTTTATGAAATTTACTTTGACTTCTGATTTCTCTGAAATTTTTTCCCTAAAGTATTCACTTTTCTCCAATAAAGTAAGATCATTTACAATGACATTCTTTGACTTAAGGTAATGATATATATCCATAGATAGTAGCCCATTCCCAGGCCCTAACTCAAGTAAATTTACATTTTTTACTTTTGGAAACACTTTTAAAAACTGATTAGTAATGGCAATACTAAAAAGAGAGGATATCTCTGGAGATGTAATAAATTGTCCACTTGTACCAATTTTTTCAATATTGGGTTTATTATAAAAACCTGATGTTTTATCAAAATTAGAGAGCTCAACAAAATCTTGTATATTAATTGAGCCAACCGACTTAATAATAGTATCTATCTTTGTTTGTATTGACATAAATATAGAAATATAAAACCAAGAATAACAATTGGAACTGATAATATTTGCCCTTGAGATATAAAATCAAATTTTAAGCCTAATTGAAAGTCTGGCTCCCTAAAATTTTCAATAATTATTCTAGATAATCCATAATTAATTAAAAATATAGAAGTTATTAAACCATTTTTAATCTTAAATTTATAAAAAATTATTAAAAGTAGAATAGCAGGTATTAATCCTTCAAAAATTGCTTCATAAATTTGGGAAATGTGCCTATAGATATCTTCATTTGGATAACTAATACTTAAAAAAAATTCTGTTGGTCTACCTATTAGTTCTTGGTTTAGAAAATTAGATATTCTTCCTAAAAACAATCCCACTGGTGCTGTAATACTTAGAAGATCAGATAATAGAAAAATAGAAATATTATTTCTTTTTGAATATACAATAGTTGTTAAGATAATACCAATTAAAGCTCCATGAAAAGACATACCTCCTTGCCAAACTTTAAGTATTTCAAATGGGTTTTGTAAATAGAAATTTATATCGTAAAAAATTATATATCCTAATCTCCCACCAACAATTACTGATAAAAATAAATAAAAAAATAAATCTTCGAGTTTTTTCTTATCCAAATTAAATCGATTTAAATTACTTAATGCAAAAAAATAGAAGTAAATAAATCCAATTATATAAGATATGCTGTACCATCTAATGGTTAAACCAAATAGTTCAAAAGCAACAGGTGATAAAAAATTTGGATACTCAAACACTTTTAAAACTAATAATACAACTTATGTCTCACACAAAGATAAACTTTACCTAAAGTTATCAAAATTTCTTTATAATTCAGTTGAAGTGGCTCAGATCTTCAATGATATAAAATCAGATTTTTTAAAATTAAAGAAATATTTAATCAACAGAAAAGATTAAATTTCAACAATAACGTGCCTTATAATACTATATATAGTGTTTACTAAGAGAGTTAATGTGATACATATTGTGTATGAGTGATAAAAACATTGATTCTAGCCCTATTTCTCTTCTCGAAGATATATTTAATGTGAAACAGTCATCTAAAAGTTACAAAAATAATGATATTTCACTTTTAACTGAAATACATGAACAAAAAGTTATCATGGATTTTCAATGGATTGATGACTTAAAAGTCCTTATATCATCATTCAGTATTGACAATTATGAGTATAGCTTTCTTACTAATCGTATGAACAAAATTAACAATAATCTCGTAATTGGAACATTGAAACAAAACAATAATAATAAAATTATTTATAAACATAGTCTCCCAATTTCAGGGAAAGTAACTGCAGAAGATATAAGAAGTTATTTAGAAAATATTTTATCTGAATTTAACCATTTAGTCTCTGTCCTACTAAAAGGAGATAAAGTTGTTGAGACTACACAAACTTTAATTAATCAAAAAATTGTTGGCCACGCTTAAGCCAAAAGCTCTTTTTATTGGTTATGGACACTTAGCTAAATCATTAATTTCCAAAAAACTATTAAGTCTATTAAATATCTATGCTTTAAACTCAAAGAGTGAGTTAAAAAATATTAATTTAAAAAAAAAAATATTTAAAAATAATTACACTTATGATTATGTTTTTCTTCTTACTAGACCTAAGACTTTTTTAAGTACTGGAACTCAATTTCAAAAATACCTCTCAAAAGATACAATAGTTATCTCTTGTATGGCTGGTATAAAATTCAGTACTATAGAGCAAATTTTAAAAACTAAAAAAATTATAAGAATTATGCCAAATGTTATGGCATCGAATAACAAATCTCAAACTCATCTTTATGTAAAAAATAAAAAATTAATGAGTAATAATCTAATAAAATTATTGTCCTCTTTTGGAAAAATAATAAATGTTAGAAATGAAGACCAAATTAACCTTGCTACATCAGTTTATGGAAGTGGGCCAGCATTTATTGCTTATATAGTAAGTAGTTTTGTTAAAGCATCAAAAAAACTTGCTAAGCCATTCAACATAAATGAAATAGAAGTGTTAGAATTATTCAAAAATGTATTAGAAATTAACACCACATCAAAAATGTTAGATAGTTTTATTAGTTCTATTTCTAGTAAGAAAGGCACTACTCAGGCAGGTGTTAATTATATAAAGTCACAAAAAATTGAAAAAATAATATACACAACACTACATAAGGCTTATAAACGAGCTAAGGAAATTGATAGTGAAAAAAAAAGCGCAAAAACTAAATAAGACAAACCTAAAAAAGCTTAACAATATTGCACATTTGAAGAGTTTTCATACAAAAATCAAATCAGTAAATTCTGAGTATGACGACTTCAATATTTTCATAAAAGATTTTGAATATTTTATTTCAACAGAATTAAAAACCCCAGCTAATGATCTTTCATTAGAAGATAAGATATTTGAAGGTATTATTAACAGATTAGATTTTCTTAATAATTACAAAAATATAACTCTACGAATTTATTTAGAATCTCAAAAAAAGCCAAAATATTTCTTAAATTTATCTAAAAATATAAATTCTTATTTTAATTTATTTTTAAATAATCACTTGGAAAAAACAATTAGTAACATAATTTATGTTTATGCTTTTAATGTCTGGATAGAAGATAATAATAGTCTGGATAAAACTATGGCCTCCATTGGACATGCATTCGAGAATATAAATAGAGTAAAGTCATTTATAAGTAAAAGATGATAAGCTACTCTGACTTTGAAAAAGTTGATATTAGAGTTGGTACAGTAGTAGAAGCAAAAATAAATGAAAAATCTAATAAACCTAGTATTTATTTGGTTATAGATTTTGGAAATGATATTGGACTAAAAAAAACTTCTGCTCAACTCACAAAGAACTATCTACCAGAAGAGCTCATTGGGAAGCAAGTAGCTGCAGTAACAAATTTTCCACCTAAACAAATTGGTAAAATGATTTCTGAAGTATTAGTATTAGGATTTCCTGATGATAATAATGATCCTATATTAGTTATGCCAACAACTAATATATCCAATGGGGGAAAGCTCTTTTAGACTCAAATTTGTAATATCACACTTACTTTTAATCCACCATGTGATGATTTTTGGAAATTTAATTCTCCATTATTTAATTTTATTAATTTTTGAACGATTGATAGTCCTAATCCTGTACCTTGATTCAATTGATCAGATCCTTTAACAAAAGGTCTTATTAATTCTTCTTGTGATAAAGTTGTGCCTGGGCCATTGTCTTCAATGTCTATTTCCCACTTATTATTGATTAAATTAGAACTTATAAATATTTTTTCGGCAAATTTATCAGCGTTGTCTAAGATATTCATAACAGCTCTTG
>ERZ802819.410-NODE-410-length-28699-cov-10.7507_pt1 | contig 28699 bp, 31 predicted proteins | sample MGYA00345647_ERZ802819 | MGnify/ENA primary metagenome ERZ802819 (study PRJEB30503, sample SAMEA104212355) | marine metagenome | biome: Westerlies Biome; feature: [SRF] surface water layer (ENVO:00010504) within the epipelagic zone...; material: water...
TTTCAGTACATTTTGTAAGAGCTTCGTAAACATCAAAACCTTTTACTGATCTTACCGAGCCTGTAAGAAGGTCTTTGCCAAAATCTGTCATTACAATTGTAGGCTTATAAGAATTTTCGATAAGTCGGGAAGCAACAATTCCTAGAACACCTTTATTCCAATCTTTAGAATATACTGTGTTAGTATAACTTGTTTTATCTGTCTGCATTTCAGCCTGTGTTAACACATCTTTTTCAATTTTTCTTCTATTTTGATTTAGAAATTCTATTTCATTAGAAAGATTGTTTGCTGTATCTGGATCATTTTCGATCAAGAGATTAACAATTATTTTTCCATTTTTCATTCTTCCAGCAGCATTTATTCTAGGACCAATGTTAAAAGAGACATGCGATTCATCAATTACCCCATTAATTGATCTTATGAAGTTTCTAAGTCCAATTCTTGGGGTTGTATTTAACAACTTTAATCCATAAAAAACCATCAACCTATTCTCGCCGACTAAGGGCATCATGTCAGATATTGTTGCTAAAGCAACAAAATCTAGAAATTGAAAAACATCCGTTAGATTATTAAAGGTTGTATTGTAAGCTGTAATCAGTTTGTACCCTATTCCACACCCACACAAATCTTTAAAAGGATATTTACATTCTGATTGCTTAGGATTAATTACTGCATAAGCATTCGGCATTTTTTGATCGGGTAAATGATGATCTAAAATAATAACTTCAATATTTTTAGAATTAGCTAAATCGACTTGTTCTAATGCTTTAATTCCGCAATCAACAGTTATAATTAACGATACATTATTAGTTTCAGCATATTCAATTGATTTATTAGAGACACCATATCCTTCTTTATATCTATCTGGTATATAGATTAAAATGTCAAATCCAATATCGTTAAAATATTTATATAACATTGCTGTTGAGGTAGTCCCATCAACATCATAGTCGCCCAAGATCATAATTCTATTAGATTTTGACTTCTGAATTTTGTCAACAGCCTTATCCATATCTTTCATCAAAAATGGATCGTGGAGTAAATTTAAATTTGGTCGAAAAAATTCCTTAGCTTTTTGTAATGAATTTATATTCCTTTGTATTAGTAAGGAACATAAGAATTCTGAAATCTTAAGAGTCTTTGAAAGACTTTGAGTATCCTTATTAGAAGGTTGCTCTTTCTCAATCCAATTTTTCATTAATAATTTATTGCATTCTATCGATACATATTACAAACTCCCCTTTTATTTTATTACCTATAAAATGATCAATTGCTTCTAAAATTTTTCCCCTAAATGTCTCCTCATAAATTTTCGAGATTTCTCTACTTAGGGAAATTTGTCTATCCTGACCTAAATATTCCTGCAAATCAGATAATGTTTTAATTATTCTAAACGGTGATTCATAAATAATGGTTGTACTCTTATTCTGAGATATTTCTATAAGTTTAGCTTTTCTTCCTTTTTTTCTTGGTAAAAATCCTTCAAAAATAAAACCTTCACTTGGTAAACCACTTAAAACAAGAGCAGGTATTAAAGCTGTTGGACCTGGAAGGCAAGTAATGCCAATATTTCTTTTTATAGCCTCTCTAACTAATAAAAACCCAGGATCAGATATACAGGGAGTACCAGCATCGGTGATTAGTGATATTGTTTTGCCTGCAGCCATTAAATCTATATATTGATCAACTTTTTTATGTTCATTATTTAAATGATAGCTATTAATTTTTGTATTAATCTTATAATGAGTTAGGAGTTTTTTTGCGTGTCTAGTATCCTCAGATAAAATTAAATTTGATCTTTTAAGAGTTTCAATGGCTCTTATAGTAATATCATCAAGATTACCAATTGGAGTAGGCACAACAAATAGCTTAGTATCATTAATCATCATCTGAATCCCGCATTTCAGTTACTAAATCTTTAATTGAGTCAATTAAAGGTATTATCTCACTTTCATTATGTGGTAGTTCTATTGACTGTTTTGAATTTAAATTCAGGTTTTGAAGAGTTTTCTGTAACCTTGCCTCATGAAGTGTCCACTCTGAATCTTTTTTGCTATTTGATAGAAAATTATAGATTACTGCAAGTTCATATAACCTTTTTGAATCTTCATATATATTATTGTCTTTAGAATTTTGCTTGTGAATTCTAAGCGCAATTTCTTTTATTTTATTTTCTATTTTTTTAAACACTCTAGTTTATTATTAAAATGATTTACTTTTTGATAAATTTGCTTTTATTATAATTTAAATTACAAAATGTTTTTAGAAAACCCAGTATATAACAACGAACAATTCGGTTGGATTGAGGTAATATGTGGATCTATGTTTTCTGGTAAAACTGAGGAACTGATAAGAAGAGTAAAAAGAGCAAGAATAGCAAACCAAAATATTAAGGTTTTTAAACCAATAATTGACTCAAGAAGTAAAAACTTTATTGAATCACATGATGAAAGCAAGCTAGAATCTATTGAGGTTAAACTTTCATCTGAAATTTTAAATAATTCTTTAAATTGTGATGTAGTGGCAATTGATGAGGCTCAGTTTTTTGATAATGAAATTGTAAGTGTTTGTAATAGACTTGCAAATAATGGAATTAGAGTAATAGTAGCTGGATTAGACATGGATTATCTTGGAAATCCCTTTGGTCCTATGCCTAATTTAATGGCTATATCTGAATATGTAACTAAAGTACATGCTGTTTGTAAAAAATCTGGGAATATCGCTAATTATAGTTTTAGAAAAAACAAAAAGAAAGATATTGTAATAATTGGAGAAAAAGATAAATATGAACCATTAAGTCGATCTGTATTTTATAAAAAAATGAAAAAAAATAAAGCAAAATGAAAATAGCTATTATAGGTATAACTGGAGTTGTTGGGAATGTGATGCTCAAGCTTTTAGAAAAAAGAAAATTTCCTTTGACTAATTTAATACCTGTTGCATCTGAAAAATCAGTTGGTAGCAAAATTATATTTAATGGGAAAGAACATGAAATCATTTCTCTTTCAGATGCTGTTAATCTGAAGCCAGATATTGCTCTTTTCTCCGCTGGGGGATCTACATCGCAAGAGTGGGCACCAAAATTTGCAAAAATTGGTACAAGAGTTATAGATAACTCTTCTGCATGGAGAATGGATTCAACGAAAAAGCTAATTGTTAGTGAGGTTAACTCTGATATTCTAACTAAAGATGACTTTATAATAGCAAATCCTAATTGTTCAACAATGCAAATGCTTGTTGTTCTTTCCCCACTTCACAATAAATTTAAAATAAAAAGACTTGTTATCTCGACTTATCAGTCTGTTTCTGGAACAGGAAAAAATGCAATAGATCAACTTTTTTGCGAAAGGATAGGTAAAGATGCTGATAAGGTATATCCTTACCCAATAGATCAAAACTTATTACCACATTGTGATGTTTTTGAGGAAGATGGATATACTAAGGAAGAGAACAAATTGATTAATGAAACTCGAAAAATTCTCAATGATAACTCTATTCAAATAACCTCAACTGCAGTCAGAGTTCCAATCGAAGTATGTCATGGTGAATCAATTAATGTTGAGTTTGAAAATGAGTTTGAGTTAGATCAAATTTTTGATATTCTAAAAAATTCTCCTGGTTTAATTGTAGAAGATAATCCTAAAAAAAATAAATATCCTATGCCTATTAATTGTGCGGATAAAGATGAGGTTTATGTCGGAAGAATAAGAAGAGATTTTAGTATTAAAAATGGGATAAATATGTGGATTGTGGCTGATAATCTTAGAAAAGGGGCAGCAACTAATACTATTCAAATCGCTGAAAAAATGATTGAACTGGGTCTGATTGAATGTTAAATATCTTTTGATTCCATAAACCTTATTGTATAGTTTCCTGAAATAAAGTCTGGGTGCTCCATCATCTTTTTATGAAAAGGAATAGTTGTTTTAACTCCCTCAATAACAAACTCATCTAGGGCTCTTTTCATTTTATTTATTGCCTCTTCCCTAGTTTGTGCAGTAGTAATGAGTTTAGCAATCATGGAATCATAAAAAGGAGGTATGAGATACCCACTATATACGTGAGTATCAATTCTTACACCATGCCCTCCTGGAAAATGTAAGTTTAATATTTTTCCTGGATTTGGCATAAAATCATTTTCTGGATCTTCAGCATTTATTCTACATTCTATTGAACATAATTTTGGAAAATAATTTTTTCCTTTGATAGGCTCACCTGCAGCAACTTTTATTTGCTCTCTTATTAGATCATAATCTATAACCTGTTCAGTTATAGGATGCTCAACTTGAATCCTAGTATTCATCTCCATAAAATAAAAATTCTTATGCTTGTCAACAAGAAATTCAACAGTTCCAGCTCCCTCGTATTTAATAAATTCTGCAGCTTTAACAGCTGCTTCCCCCATAGCTTTTCTTAATGGCTTTGTCATGAACGGAGATGGCGTCTCTTCAATTAGTTTTTGATGACGTCTTTGAATAGAACAATCCCTTTCCGAAAGATGACAAGCATTACCATTGCAATCAGACATAATTTGAATTTCAATGTGTCTTGGATCCTCTATAAATTTTTCTAAATACATATCATCATTATCAAAGGCAGATTTTGACTCTTGCCTAGCAACTTCCCACGCTTTTATCAATTCATTTGGATCACTTGCCATTCGCATCCCTTTTCCTCCTCCTCCTGCTGTAGCCTTTAACATTACCGGGTATCCTATTTCAAGAGCAATATTTTGAGCATCTTCAAGAGTGGGTACAATACCATCAGAACCAGGTATAATTGGCACGCCCGCATCATGCATCGTTTTTTTTGCAGTAGCCTTATCTCCCATATTATCAATCATTTCTGGTGAAGCTCCAATAAACTTAATTTTATGTTCACCACAAATTTTTGAAAAATTACTATTCTCAGATAGAAATCCATATCCAGGATGAATAGCATCAGCATTAGTAATTTCAGCAGCAGCAATTATATTAGCAGGTTTCAAATACGAATCTACACTTGCTGAAGGCCCTATACAAACAGCCTCATCTGCAAATCTTACATGAAGGCTTTCTTCATCAGCTTTTGAATAAACCGCTACGGTTTGAATTCCCATTTCTTTACACGTCCTTATTACGCGCATAGCAATTTCTCCTCTATTAGCAATTAGTATCTTGTTAAACATTTTAAGATGGGTCAATAATAAATAATGGTTGATCGAATTCTACAGGACTTTGATCATCTGCAAGAATTTTAATAATTGTTCCTGAAATCTCAGATTCTATTTCGTTAAATAATTTCATAGCTTCAATTACACATAGAACATTACCAGCTTCAACAGTTTGTCCAACCTCAACAAAGGAATCTTTATCAGGTGACGGTTTTCTATAAAAAGTCCCTATTATTGGTGACTTAATGATTACATGTTTTTCATTATCAAGCTGTATATTTTGATTCTCGATAACATTATCAGAAATAGGTTCTAAAGACTCGGAGGGATTTTTAGATATTGGAACAGTAACATTGGAAGGCATTTCATCAACTATAATTTGTTGTGAAATGTTTTTCTTAGTTTTAATAGTGATTTTAAAGTCTTCTTTTTCAATCTTGACCTCTTCAACTCCAGATTTATAGACAAACTTTATTAAATTTTGTATTTCTTTTATATTCATATGGTTTAGTTTAATTATATGCCCATGTTAAATATGCTGCCCCCCATGTAAGTCCAGCTCCAAATGCAGCAATAATTAATTTGTCGCCAGATTTAAATTCCTTTTCATAATCATACATTAGAAGAGGTATAGTTGCAGCGGTTGTGTTTCCATATTCTTTAATGTTCATCAAAACTTTATTTTTATCTAAATTAATCTTTTCTGCGGTAGCATCAAGAATTCTTTTATTTGCCTGATGAGGCAAAAGATATTTAATTTCATTTGAATCAAGATTATTTCTTTTAATAATTTGTTCAGTTGCATTTGCCATCTCAGATACAGCAGACTTGAAAACGGTCTTACCGTCTTGACTAATATAATGCCATTTATTGTCAAATGTCTTTTGTGATACTGGATTTATAGACCCACCTGACTTTACATTTAACCATGCCGCACCAACTCCGTCTGATCTTAAATATTCATCTTCCCATCCAAAATTATTAATACTTGGCTCAACTAATACTGCGCCTGCACCATCGCCAAAAAGAATACTAGTTGACCTGTCTGTGTAATCAACAATTGATGACATCATATCTGCGCCTATCAAAAGAACCTTCTTGTATCTACCAGACTCAATATAACTTGTGGCAATAGACATTCCATATAAAAAACCTGAGCAAGCTGCGCTAATATCATATGCATAAGCATTAATTGCTTTTATCTCAGATGCTACTGTCGGAGCTGAGGAGGCAACATGATAATCTGGTGTAATTGTAGAAAGAATAACTAAATCAATGGATTTAGGATCTATTTTCTTTTTCTTTAATAAATCATTTGCAGCATTAATGGCTAAATATGAAGTTCCTTTGCCTTGCTTTTTTAAAATTCTTCTTTTCTTGATGCCAGTCCTAGCGGTTATCCATTCATCATTAGTATCAACAAGTTTTTCTAAATCTCTATTTGAAAGAAAGTCATCTGGAACGAAGCCTCCAACTGCAGTAATAGCGGCTTTTTGTTTGTTTGTTTTGTTAGATATCATGCTAACATCAATTATGTCATTAGACAATTAAATTGATACCTCAAGATAATAGTTTTATTCTGATTCTAAGGAATCAACTAAAACTTTTCCCCTGTAGTAAAGCTTTCCTTCATGCCAGTGAGCTCTGTGGTATAGATGTGACTCACCGGTAGCTTTACATATTGAAATTTGCTGTTTCTCAGCCTTAATATGAGTTCTACGCTTATCTCTTCTAGTTTTAGATATTTTACGTTTAGGATGTGCCATTTATAATAAATCTTTTAATTTGTCCCACCTTGGGTCTGTTTTTTCTTTAAAATTTTTTTTTGGTTTAAGTTCTTTTAACTTTTCTGCTATTTCTGATTTTAATGATCCATTCTCTATTCCTGGATGAACCTTTTTTTGTGGAACCGCAAGTATGACACTTTCATATATCAAATGTGATATATCTATACTGTGAGAACCAGAAGGTAAGAAGATAACTTTATCGTCATTAGATAACACATTATCTTTGAATTTAATAACTACGTTATATTCTGTTTCTAATTCTAAACTAAAGCTTTCCATAGAAACGTCGCATAAAACTTCAATTTCTCCATTGAACGAAAATTTTAAATTTAGAAGTGTTGATTTTTTTTCTAATTCAAAATCTAAATTTACTTTAGCATCAAGAAAATCATAATAGTCAAAATTTTTAAAGAACTTATTTCCAATTTCATAATTAAAATGGTGTAATCCTTCTTTCAGACCTGAAAACTTTATCAAATATGGTGAAAGCGATTTCATCACTTAACTATTGAGCGGCAAATTTATAAAAATTTATCTATTTAATATCAAACTATCAAATTTCTTGACCTGAATATATCTAACCCGAGTTTTATTGCATTTAAAAAGGAAGATGAGTTAGCAATACCTTTACCAGCTATATCAAATCCTGTACCATGATCGGGTGATGTTCTAATTATTGGTAACCCAGCGGTATAATTAACACCTCGACCAAAAGTTAATGTTTTAAATGGGATTAACCCTTGATCATGGTATGCAGCAAGTATAACATCATATTTCTTATAATTGTCATTTGAGAAAAATGTGTCTGCAGAAAATGGGCCAAATATTAAATGCTTAGCATTATTAAGTTTGGAAATTGTAGGAATTAATAGATTTTGGTCGTCATCTCCAATTACTCCATTATCACCAACATGAGGATTAATAGACAAAACTGCAACTTTGGGATCATTAATCAGAAAATCATTATTTAAGGTTGTTTTTAAGGTTTTAATTTTTTGAGTTATTTTCTCAGCTGAAATCTCATTAACAATTTTTTTTAATGGAATATGTTCAGTTAATAATCCTATTCTAAATTTTTCTGAGACCATTAACATTAAAGGATCTGTATTAAAAAAATTCTTTAAATAATCTGTATGTCCAGAAAATTTAAATGAGCTTGAATAAGATAACTCTTTATTAATAGGTGAAGTAACCAGTAAATCAATCTTGTTTTGACTTGCGTCTTTAACTGCATGCTTAAATGAAAGTATTCCATTGGCAGACACTTCTTTATCATGTTCACCATATTTAAAATTTGAGTCAGTAAAAATTTCCTTGATATTAATTTTACTATTCGATAAATTATTAAAGTCCTTAATCCTATTTAATGGTAAGGTTGTAATTTTTAAATACTTTTGTTGCATATCAATAAGATCATAAGAGGAGTAGATAATGAAATTACATTCTTTATGAAGATTACAGTTAGATAGGGCCTTAAGTATAACCTCTATTCCGATTCCATTAGGATCTCCTATAGAAATTCCAACATTTATTTTTTTTGAGTTTAGCACTAGTTAATTTAATTACTAATTTTACTGAGCAAAAATAAAGATAATAATGTTCACTGGAATTATAGAATGTATGGGGACTGTTCAAAAAGTTGAAATAGATAAAGGAAATCTTAATGTTTCTTTAAAATCTGCGTTAACTAATGAGCTAAAGATAGATCAAAGCCTTTGTCATAACGGTGTATGTCTTACGGTGGTTGAAATTATTGACAATATCTACACTGTAACTGTTATTGAAGAAAGTATAAATAGGACAAATCTAGGAGGGTTAACTCCTGGGGATGATATAAATCTTGAAAGATCAATGTCTGTCAACTCAAGATTTGATGGTCATATAGTTCAAGGCCATGTTGATGAAGTAGGCATCTGTTCTGATGTAAAAGAGACAAACGGAAGCTGGATTTATACATTTAATCATTCTCTTAATAACATGACCGTTGAAAAAGGTTCAATAACAATTAATGGTGTTAGTTTAACTGTTGTTAGTTCTTTGGCAGAGTCTTTTTCAGTTGCAATTATTCCTTACACTTATGAAAACACAAATTTTAAAAACATCATTCGTGGCAGTAAGGTAAATCTTGAATTTGACATTTTAGGTAAGTATATTACAAAAATTATTCAACAAAAAAATAAAAAATGAGTAGGATACCTCAAGTAGATTTAAATGATTACTTAAACGGAAATAATAATAAAAAAGAAAAATTTATTTCTGAGCTTGGAAGAGGTTTTAGTGAAATTGGTTTTGTAGCAGTAAAGGGCCATCTCTTAAATGATGATATCAAAAATTCACTATATGATGAGGTAAGAAGCTTTTTTAATCTTTCTGATGATGTGAAATCTAAATATATTATAAAAGGTCTTGCAAGTCAAAGAGGGTTTACTCCCTTTGGAAAAGAACATGCAAAAGGTAAAAATGTAGGCGATTTAAAAGAGTTTTGGCATTTTGGTCAATATGTTAAAAATGAACCTGATCTTGAAGATAAATACCCTGCTAATATTAAAGTAGAAGAACTCACCGGTTTTAATAAAGTTGGACAAAAAACATATGAGCTTCTTGAAGAAACAGGAAAACAGATTTTAAGAGCTATTGCTTGTTTTTTAGATTTAGATGAAACATATTTTGATAAACATATATTTAATGGAAACTCTATTTTAAGAGCAATACATTATCCTCCCATTACAGAGGAGCCAGATAAGGCAGAGCGTGCTGCTGCTCATGGAGATATAAATCTGATTACTCTTCTTATGGGAGCTCAAGGAAGAGGGCTTCAAGTCTTAAATAATAGTGGAGAATGGGTTGATGCTATAGCAGAAGAAGATGAAATTATTGTAAATATTGGAGATATGCTTTCAAGACATACAAATAATAAATTAAAGTCAACAATTCATCGAGTTGTAAACCCTCCAAAGGATCTCTGGAACAGCTCGAGGTACTCTATTCCTTTTTTCTTACATCCACGCCTTGAGATGCCTCTTAACTGTATTGAGTCATGCATTGATAAAAATAACCCTAAGGGATTTGATGACATTAATGCGGGCGATTTCCTATATCAAAGACTTATAGATTTAGGATTAGTTAAAGATTAATCTAAAAATCTATTATAGATTGATTGGGATAATTTAGCCAAGAATGGAATTGCGATTTCATCATATTCATAAATATTATCATTTATAACATTATTGTCATTTACATAAATTGTTGCTGATAGAAAAAACTCTATGTCATCAGTGTAATTTTTTATATATGCAGTATCTGTAGACGTTCCATAGGCTTCACCTAATTTATTATATACTCTAATATTTTTATTAATTGCTATCGAATCCATTCCATGAATAAAAAACTTATTATATGTTTCATAGTATATTCCATCATCTTCATATTTTTTACCATTATCTTCATAGGTAAACCTACTCATCCAATATCTTAAAAAATCATAGTCTTCAACATTAAGGTTGAAATAATTTTGATTATTAGATTTCTCCGTAAAAATTATTTTTTTTATAAAAGTATGCATGTCTAATAAAGAAAATCTGTTTTTATAAGAAAAATCTAATGGTCCAATACTTACCTTTCCGTCTTTTAGCGTTCTGTCTCCTTTAAGTAGCCCTGATATATTATTTGACTTTATAAAAATTTGCTCATCTTTTGAAGAAATAATATCGTCTTTAAGAGTTTGGATTTCCCAATTATTATTAACATTTTGATCAGGACTGAACTTATGATTAAGATAAGTATTAGCATAACCTTCCTTTTTCATTTTGGAGTTAAAATAATTATACCCTAAAAAATCAATTAAAATATTTGCAGCAGAATTATCACTAGTAAGAAAAACCTTTGAAATTAAATTCTGAAATGATGTTATACTGTCATTTATAACTATCTTTTGTTTTTTATTATATGATTTTAATTTAATTTTTGATTTAAGATTAATATCAATTCCTTCTAATCTTAGCTCATTAATTTTATTTAATGTTAATACTATGATTGGAAGTTTTATTGTACTAGCAGGATAGAAATATTTTTCCTCATCAACTTGAAATTGAAAATCTGTAAATTCAGGCTCTCCATCTTTATTTCTATTAATCTCAGTAAAAAGGACTTGAATTTCGTATTGTTCTTTATTTTTTAGAATTTCTGATAAAAATTCATCACTATTCAATGATGATTTTATTGGATTACTTGAAAAGTCACATGATATAATAAAAAATAATCCAAATAAAAAATAAAGGTTGTTCATTATCTTAAATATAAAAAAACCCCTCTAATAGGGGTTTTTTATAGATTAAAAAAGAAGTTTACTCTTCTGGTCTAACTGAAATTGCAAGCCAAACAGGAACACTTTGCTTATGATCTCTCATACTGTAAATGTCTCTTAATTGTCTGGTAAGAGGAGCTGAGCTAGATGGCTCTCTATCAGACATAAATGTATTCCAATTTTCATAGAAATCTACTGTCATATAATCATAATAGATATCAGATCCTAAAGCATCAAGCCGTTTAAGCAAACCCCAACCAGCTCTATTGCCAAGGCTTTCAACTGATGTTAAACTATTTTCAGCCGTTTCATATTTATACCCATCTGAATAGCCTACTTTCATAAAATTAAGCACTGCTACCTGAGGCACAACAGGAGTCTCTCCTTCATTACCAGCAAATACAAGCCCTTTGTTTACTAAAAAGTGATCATAAACAATTGTTCTTGCTCCAGAATTTTTTTCAGCTAATATTTCTATATCCATTTCACTATAGTCAGGTCTCATTTTTGCAATTCCAACATTAGCATTTAAACTATCAGGGCTTTTTGCTACCGTAACAATTAGTAGATCCCAATCAGATTCAGAGCCAGTATTCGGTCTATACCAAACATCCCACCCAGTAATTGTTCCTTCATTAGCTCGCATTTGATGAAGTTCTTTCCACTTTTCATTAAGAATTGTCCAATAGTCCTCACCTGGAGTAGTTTTTACAAAAGACATACTTACATAGTCTCCGTTACCTTGAGCTGAGACAGAGCCTAATACAACAAGGGCAATAATTATAAATAATTTTTTCATTTTGATTGTTTTTGGTTATTGATTAAAAATTAATTAGTACTAAGGTAATTAATTGTTAGTTAAAACAATTTATTTTCTTACTCTTCTAAATTGATTCCAACTAATTAGTTTATTCTCATGTATTTGATACCACTCTATAATATTAGAATCATCAGTCCAAAATTCAGCGAGAACCCACTCCCCTATTTCATTTCCTCTGTTATCCTCAGTTGGAGTTACTTTAACTGAAAAAGCATATGAATCCCAACCCCAGTTTTCTTCATTTTCTATCGATTGCTGATACTCATTTTCAATTAACTGGATGAGATCTTCAGGACCTTGTCCAACATCACCATTAGCAAAAACTAGTCTTGCATCCTCTGCCACTAAAGTTCGAATTGCATCATAGTCTCTTTCAAGCCATGCATTATCAATTTTTTTAAAAGTTTCAACAGTTTCGTCCGAGCCGATCATAACTTTTTGATCACCAAAAATGTATCCACTTGAATTTTCCTTAATTTCTACAGAGTCTCCACAAGAGACCAATAAAGTAGAAAAAATAATAATTATTAATTTTTTCATAATTTGTTTGTTTAGATTAAAATAATTTTGATTTTAAATTATTTAAATGTAATTAAAAAACTAATTCAATAAGTTAATTTGTCGTTATGAAAAGAAGAAACATGATTAAATCATTAGCCACTGCATCTTTAAGTACTCCTTTATTTGGGTCATCAAGCATAGACTCAAGCAAGAAAAATATCCTCAAAAAAATCAAGCACAATCCAATTGGAGTTTCAACTTATTCTTTTTGGCAATTTAATGGCCGTGAAACTCCAATTGAATATTGTATTGATAAAGCGTCTGAATTTGGATTTGACGGAATAGAGCTTCTGTTAATCCAAATGGAATCAGAAGAAAACAGCTACTTACAAAAACTTAAAAAAAGAGCCTTTGATTGTGGGTTAGACATAATGGGACTTTCTACTCATCAGAGTTTTGTTAGTCCTGATCCTTCTAAGCGAAAAGAAAATATTGAATTAACCAAACATCAAATTGAAGTTGCATATTCTCTTGGAATTCCAACTATTAGAATAAATACTGGTAGATGGGGAACAACTAAGCCACAAGGCGATAAATCAGAATTTGATGTGTTAATGGATAATAAAGGGATAGAAACTGTAATTGACGGATACACTGAAGAAGAGGGTTTTAAATGGGTAATTGACTCTATAGAGCAATGCATTCCAACAGCTGAAAAATGTGGGGTTGTTCTTGGGTTAGAGAATCATTGGGGTCTTGGTTTGACATCAAAAGGAGTAATTAGGATTGTTAATACTATTGATTCTCCTTGGCTAAGTGTGACTTTGGATACAGGAAACTTTTTTGATGATCGCAAAAAACAGCTAGCAGAACTTGCCCCGCACACATGCCTTATTCAGGCCAAAACATATTTTGGAGGTGCAAAATGGCCTGCCTTTGATCAGATTACCATCAATTATAAAGAAATTGGAGAACTAATGAGAGAAAATAATTATAGGGGGTATGTCTCTTTAGAATTTGAGGGTAACGAAGATGCTAATTCAGCTATTCCAAAAAGTCTTGAACTTCTTAGAAAATCTTTTTACTATAATCTTAGTTAAATAGTTTTTTTAACTTTAAAGACAACCAATCTTCATGAAAGATAATCCAGTACCCATATATATAATTGAATTCATGTCTGATGAATGGAAAACATGGGCCTTATTCTCAATGGTATTTATATCTATACCCTTAATTCTTGGAAAATTTTTAAATAGAGAAAGAAAGATTCAAGTTACATATGCAATTGGAATTATTATGATTCTTGACTTTATTGCAGAGCATTTATTTCCATTAATGAGTGGGACTTGGGATATTCAGTATAACATTCCTCTTCATCTTTGTGGTATTTCTTCTATTATATGTTGTATTCTTCCATTTATTAAAAAAAAGGAAAGGTTATTTCAGTTTGTTTATTATACTGGTATAATTGGTGGTATAATGGCAATTTTAACTCCGCAACTAAATTATTTTGATGGAACTTTGAGATATTATCTTAATTTTTTTGTTTCTCATAGTTTAATAATTGCCCTCCCAATATTTATGTTTCTACACTTAGGTATGAAACTACCTAAATTTTCCTGGTTTAAGATTTGGATAAATTTAAATATTTTAATGGCTATAATAATGCCTATAAACTTTCTTCTTGGGTCTAATTATATGTACGTAAATGCGCCACCAGAAGTTAGTAATCCTTTAGTTATTGGTGATTGGCCATACTATTTGCTGATTTGGGAGCCACTTGTAATCATTATTGCTTACTTAATTTATGCTGTAAGTAAAAGAAAAATTGTCCTTTGAGTTTGTTAAAAATATTATTGTTAGTTACTTTTTTATTCCCTGACATTTCTCATAATAACTGTACAAATTTCTATCTAATAAGGCATGCTGAAAAGGTAAGGAGTGACAAGACTGATAGCAATCCAGACTTGAATGAAAAAGGTCTCTTAAGAGCTCATAATTGGAAAAACTATTTTTCAAACAAAAATATTTCCAAAATATATTCAACCAACTATAAAAGAACATTAAACACTATTAAGCCATTGGCGCTAGAAAATGGTTTAGAAGCTCTTATTTATTCGGCCTCTGATATTGAATACAACGATTTTATAAAATCCAATATTGGAGAAACTATTCTGATTGTTGGTCATAGTAATACAATTCCTGGTTTTGTAAATAAATTAATTAATGATAATTATTATGATCAGATAGAAGACACAAATAATTCTAATTTATATATCGTTTCAATTTGTAAATCAAAAATCACACATAGATTAATTAAAGTAGATTGAATGGAATCTCCAATTAAAGTTTTTAGTAAGTGGGTCATAAATGGTAAAGATGAAGGTATGCAAAAACATCATTCCTCCTCTGTCAAAAACATGCTTGAATATGCAACAAAGGGTCTTAAAAACTATAGTTTTATTGATGCTGGTTGTGGAAATGGATGGGTCGTTCGTGATATCTCTTTAGATCACAAATGTATAAATGCCGTTGGTGTTGATGGTTCTTCAAACATGATTGAAAAAGCAAAAAAAATTGATAATCAGAATGAGTATTATTGTGAAGACTTAATTAAATGGATTCCAACTAAAAAAGTAGATATAGTTCACTCTATGGAAGTCTTTTATTACTTTGAAAAGCCTGAGCTTTTAACCAAACATATTTATGATAATTGGCTAGTAGAAGGTGGTAAATTAATTATGGGAATTGATTATTATCATGAAAATAAACCTTCTCATACATGGCAGAAAGATTGTGGTATAAGCATCATGAAGATGTTTCCAAAAGAAAACTGGATAACATTTTTTAAGAAAGCGGGGTTTAATAAAATAGAATCATGGTTTCATGGAGCAGAAGGTGATTGGAATGGAACTTTAATTATCCTGGGTGTTAAGTAAGCTCTCAACTTGTTTTTTAAAATTTGAAATTTGAATTTCAAAATCTTTTCTTAACGTTGAATTTAAAATCCCCTCATAATCAGAAAAGTTTTCATTAAAATTAGGAAGTGAAAAATTAGGAATTTCATACTTGCTTTGCATTGAAAAACGTTTTAGAGCTGTATTTAATATTGTTAAGCCTCCTCTTTTTCCATCACTTGCTGATAATAAAAAGAGAGGTTTGTCGTCCCAAACAACTTTTTCAATAACTGAGATCCAATCATAAATATTTTTGAAAGCGGATGTGTAAGAACCATTGTGCTCTGCAAGGGAAATTACAATACCGTTGCTATCTCTAATTAGCCTCTTAAAATTTAATGCTTTTTCAGGAATCCCATCTTCTTTTTCGCGGTCTTCGCTGTAAATAGGCATTTCAAAGTCATTTAAATCAATTATTGTGGCCTCAACAGGCTCAAGTCTTTCAATAACAAAAGACGCTAATTTTTTATTTATTGAATTTTTTGATGATGAGGCGCCAAAAGCTAATATTCTAGTCATTATTTGTTTAGGTGTGAACCATCACAATACCCATCATGATTCGAAGTGTTTCCACAACCACACTTTGGTCTATTAATTTTCATATTATAAAGTTTTGAGGTTAATTTCTAATTCAATATCGTCGTATATCATTTTATCTCCTAATTGTTCAAAAAATGTCCCAGATCTAAATCTGACATCATACATGGATCTGTCAAAAACTAGGTTTGCTTGCCAACCATTCTGGGAATTAATCATTTCAAATTGTATAGGGTGTGTATATTGCTTTATGGTAAGCTCACCTGAAACAAGCCAAGTACCTTCTGAAATTGACTCAGAAGTTGTTATCAATATTTTTGCTGTAGGATATTTCTCAACAGAAAAAAAGTCATCAGATTTTAAATGTGATTCTAGCCTACCTTGCCTGTCCTCTGGCAAATCCTGGTTTTTTATTGATGTCATATCAACAATAAATTCACCATTAGCAATCAACCCATCTGCCAAGACAAAGTCACCTGAAACGAAATTTATAGTTCCATAATGATAACTAGTTGAAACTTCTCTCCCAGTCCAAACAATATAACTTTCATCGTTTAGAATGGAATATGTTGAGTCTTCAGCAGATATTGCCTCTGAAGTAACAGGTGTTTTCCCTGTATTTGTATTACAAGAAACAATAGATAAAAATGCAAATAATGTAAAAAGTTTTTTCATTTTATTTTATTTTAATCAAAACTAAAAAAACATGTTTCTAACAGGCAAAGCAGATTTGGTTTTAATTATTATTTAACATCTCAAATAATATTGTAAAGTTAACTATACATTAATAATGTAAAGCACACTTTACAATATTAATATTTATTATTAAAAGTAAAGTTTGTTTTACAAAATAAAATTGTATATTTGTAAAGTTTATTTTACATATGCTGGTAAATAGAGTCAAAGACTACAGGAAAGGTGCAAATATAACACAAAACGAACTTGCTTCGATGGTTGGTGTTAGCAGACAATCCATAATCTCTATTGAGAAGAATAAATTTATACCCGGACTTGATGTTGCGTTAAAAATTTCAAAATCATTGAATATTTCAATCGATAAACTTTTTTATTTTGTTTAAATGAATACAATAGATGCTGTGATAACGTGGGTGGATGGTTCTGATCCAAATTATAAAATTAAATATAACTATCACTCTGGACAAATGAGAAATTTTAAAGAACAATACCTTCAAGATAATGAGATTGTTTTTTGTGTTTCATCAATTTTAAAATACGCACCCTTTGTAAGAAAAATATTTATAGTTACAGATAATCAGGTTCCAAACTTTAAAAAAATTGAAAGAATTATACCTAAAAACAAAATTAAAATAATTGATCACAAAGAGATATTTGAGGGACTTGAGGATCACCTTCCAACGTTCAACATAAGATCAATAGATGCGGTTTTACACAGAATAAAAGGGCTGTCTGAGAAATATATATATTTTAACGATGATATGTTTTTAATTAAAGAGACGAAAATTAATGACTGGTTTTCTGAAGATAAGGCTGTTTTAACAGGAAATTGGGTAAAATCTTATAACATACAAGTGTCGAAGAGAATATCCCAAGCCTTTAAAAAAAGACCCAGCTTCAATGCAGCTCAATCAAAAGCAGCTAACATTGCTGGATTCAATGAAAAATATTTCAAATCTTATCACTCTGGAAGACCGCAAATAAAATCTATAATTCAAGATTTTTATACTAAACACCCCGATATACTTATAGCCCAAATAAAACACAAATTTAGAAGCACTCAACAACATATCCCATACAGTCTCTGTTGGCATTTAATTATTAAGCAAGATATGTACAAAGCCTCTTCTAAGAAAACACTGTTGGAAATTGAAAAAGTTAAAAATTTAAATAAAAGAACCCTTGAGACAATTTTGCTGAATCTTGACAAAAACGAGGATGTAAAGTTTTTGAATGTTCAAGATCTAAATTATCTTTCGAAGGAATCGAGACTAATTTTTAATGATTGGATATCTAAAAAGCTAGATATATAAGTTATAGGCTTTTAATTATACTAATAACACGATCAATCTCTTGTTTTGTGTTATATATTGAAATGCCCAACCTCGTTACACCTCCTTTGTCTTTTAAACCCAGCTGCTCGATCGCCCTTAAAGCATAGAAATGCCCGTTCCAAGCACAAATATTCTGATCCGCAAGCATTCTGCATACCTCTTCAGGCGAATAATGGGAGTGAACAAAAGAAACAGTTGGTGTTCTTTGTTTTGTAGAAAAATCCGGGCCAATTACATTTGTTTTATCATACTGTTGAAGGGCTTCATATAGGTGGCTTGCTAGATTATATTCGTGATTTGCAATAAGGCTGTATGAACTTTTAAGTCTATCTCTTAGAGAATTTCCCTCCCCTAATGAGGATAAAAAGTCTATTGCAGCTGAAACACCGGAACACGCGGCATGATTTAAAGTCCCAGTTTCAATAATGTATGGCGCTGTCTGTTCTTGAACCACAAGCCTATCAGGGTCTAAAGCATCTAAAAGGCCAGGCTTAGAGTAAAGAAAACTTATATGTGGTCCATAAAACTTATAAGCTGAGCAAAGCATAAAATCACAACCGATTTCCTGAACATCAATTGAAAAGTGAGGGGCATAATGAACTGCGTCTAACAGAAATAGACATTTACGTTCGGTTAAATACTTTTTTACTTTAGAAAAGTTATTTAAAGTTCCAATTGCATTTGAAGACATTCCCATACAAACCATTGCAGTTTTGTCATTTATCTTATTTTTAAAGTCAACGTAGTCTAAGGTTCCGTTTTCTAAAAGATCTATCTCTACAATTTTAACTCCTACTTCTTCAAGAACTTTCCACGGGCCTCTATTTGCTTCATGATCGAGCTGGGTCACTATAACCTCATCTCCTTTTTTAAACTTCCTTGATAAGGCGTGTGATAGACTATAGTTTAATGTTGTCATATTTTGACCAATTGATATAGTGTTGGAGTTTTCAGCTCCTAACATATCTGACATTCTGGACCTTAATCCATCAACAATAATATCTGTCTCTTTACTGGTTATAAACTCACCATGCGTGTTGGCATTAGACCTTTGATAGTACTCAGAAATTGCTTCAATTACTTGAATTGGCACCTGTGTTCCACCAGGACCATCTAGATAAATTATCTGATTGTTTTTTGAATCTAATCTATTTAATGAAGGGAAAGATTCTCTTAATATTTTTGAGTCTAACATTTTATAAATTTAACAGACCAAAATATACCCATTCAAGAAGATTTTCCATATAAGTTTATTCTTCTATTTTCCACAAAGCAATTCCACCGGCCTGCTTACCAACTTCAACTGAGCTCACCAGTCTTGCTTTTCTAAGATCTATTACGTCTAGTTTTCCTGGCTCTCCTCCTATCCCCTCTACTGAAACAAATGCAAATTTATTATCCGGAGATATAATTACTCCATGTGAAACCTTAGTAGTGTTGTTGACAATTTTTGATTTTCCTGTTTTGAGATTTTTAATTTCTGTTTTTCCTTCTCCTTTTAAAGTAATAACAAGATGTGATCCGTCAGATGAAATATCAGTATTATAAGGAGCTTTTCCTGCAGTTTTAAATCTTCTAATTATTTTCCACTCATTTGTGTCAACCTCTATAATTTCATTAGATACGTTTCCTGTCACATAAACTTTCGGTTCTGAAGGGTGAGGCGTAACCCATGTTGGTTGAACTTTTGAGTGAAACATATGATTTTCGTGATTCATGTGCATTTCGTCTCCATGATTCATGTGCATTTCATCAAGCTTTAAAACCCTGGAAACTTTAAGAGAAACTGCATCAACCTCATAAAGCTCTCCAGACATCATTGCAACAGAATATTGGTGTCTTCCATCAGAGGATATCCTTGAGCCATGTGGCATAATTCCAGTTTCTATTTTTGTGATTTCAATCATTGTATTTGGATCCACAACAGACACAGTACTTGGAGTCATTAAACCGTGTAATTTAAAATTCACACAATACAAAAGACCTGTTAAATTTGATATCTGCATCGTTGCGGGAAAAATTCCCAGCTCTGTCCTTGCTATTGCTTTATTTGTTTTCGTTGAAAACTTTGTTAGCGAGCCATAAGGGTTTCCATGGGCTAATGAAAGATACCAATAGTCTCCTGACGGATCAATTGTTATCCCATGAGGTCCCTCGATTTCAGAGAACTTTACCCCAACAGGTATTCTTTCTATCTCGGTGGCATTTTTACCATCAAACATAATCAAGGAAACAGTATCATCTGACTCAGAAGCTATATAGATGTAATATTCCTTGCCAAAGACAAAGCTTGATAGAAGTAAAAAAAAAATTAATTTTTTCATTTAGTCTGGAATACCGGCTCTTTCTATATACTGGTTTGCATTAGAAGTGTCTGGTTTTTGCTCAGAAACTTTTGCAACGCCTAGCCCTGAATGCATGTCAGAATAAAAAACATAACCTTTATAAACTTGTGCACCCCAAGACATAGTGGCATTAGGGATAAATCCATTTGGAGACCCTGTCATTGTATAACCAATCTCTCTGTCTTGTCTGAATAAATCTCCAACTAAATCTCCACTAATGTCAACTACTCTAACTCCTCCTCCATACATAGCGACATACAAGACATCATCTTCTATCCACAGATTATGAGATCCCGTTCCAGGCACTTCAAACTTTGCAATCTCAACTGGGTTATCTAGATCTGTAAAATCTACAAAATGGCAAAATCCCGCAGTTAACTCTGGTTCAGTTAATGTAACTCCATTGGGAAATATTTCATCACATAGAACAACATAGAATGTTCCTGTAGACTTACTCTTAAAAGGAAAAGCAGCGTGATTGGCTCCACTTGCGTATGTGTAATTTGAAAAAGCAACAGGGTTAGAAGGGGATCCTCCTGCTATACCATTACCTACATCAACCATGTATAAACCGTCTTTCCAATTTGAAGAATATGCTATTCCATCCTCAATCCAAACATCATGTATAGACTGTTCCTCTTTTCCAAGGCCAAACACCCCAACCTCTAAGGGGTTTTTAGGATCCTCAATATTTAGCACATAATATCTTTCACCGGAGCCTAAAACGTATGCATGATCATTATCAATAAACAAATTATGTACTCCACCTGTTAAATTTTTAGTATACTCAGATAAAACCTGAACATCATAAGGGTTTGTTACATCAAGAATAAATATTCCGTTTTTTCTATTTGAAGCACCCTCTCTAGAAATAATAGCAATCTTTCCATCTTGTGAAACTTTAACATCATTAACAGTACGAGCATCAACTTTTATACTATCTATTTTTTTCATGTTTGTCGGGTCTGTTACATCCCAGAAAAAAGCTGTTCCGTCTGCAGAATGAGTTCCTGTCACAGCATAATCTCTTCCATCAACACCTTCAAAAATCCAAAAATCTGAAGTTCTTTTGTCAGGAACAACAGTGTTTCCAACCCTAAAAACTTCTCTTTGTATATCTCTAGCTACTACCCTTAACGGTTTTGATGCTGAAACATCTCCAAGATTAACAGAAATTGAGTAGTTGCCTGGCTCTTCTGCAACAAATCTTCCATCATTTAACATTGTTCCATTAGCGCTTTCAGACACATCAAAAGATTTACCATAAAAAGTATATTTAAATGGTAAGTTTTTAATTTCATTACCCTTTAAGTCATACCCTTTAGCAGAATATCTAACTACATCACCTGTTCTTGCAACGTCAAGGTTAGAGTTTAGTTCAATTGATGATAATGGATTCTTAATAACAGTTAGCTCAACAGTAGCTGATACACCATCAAGTTCCGCTGTTAATTTAGCAGTACCTGGCATAAGAGCCTTTACATTATTTGAACCATCGATAGATAGTATTTGAGAATTACTTGTTAAGTTTAATTTTTGGCCATCTCTTTTAAACCCTACCTCGTCAACAACCTCGAAATTGATTGGCAGATAAGTATTAACATAATTATTTTGTGGAAGAGAAATTGTTATTTCAGAAACCTTGCCATAATTTACTTCAACCTCAAATGTTCGGCTAAGCCTATCATTTTGTAGACCAAGACACATTGCTACTACTTCATGTTTACCTGGTGTGTTAGCCTTTATCTCTCCATTATTCCTATCATAAGAAATTGATTCTGCTCTACTGTAAACCCCTTCTTTATTATAATAGTATACATAAGGGCAAGAAAATTGTTCACCATTTAAATTCTCAACATAAGTTTCAGGTTCAAATGAATCTCCTAATCTCATTGTTAATCCTTCTAAATCTGACTTAATAAATAAATCTTGTGCAATTAGATTTGTAGAAGTGAAGGCTAATAAAAAAAGCATTGTTTTTAAAATAATATTTTTCATAGTTGTTTTTTTGGAATTTAAATATATGTAAAAACATGTTAAATATAATTTAACAGGATAATAAATTTTGTATGATAAGGCTGTTAGAAAAGATCTGCACTCATAACCTTAGACCATGTTTTTGCAAAATCTTTTACAAATTTTTCTTTATTATCATCCTGAGCATAAAGCTCTGCATATGATCTTAAAATCGAATTTGATCCAAAAACTAAATCAACAGATGAAGCAGTCCATTTAAGATTTCCAGACTGTCTATCTCTGATCTCATATTTATTCTCTCCAACAATATTCCAAGTATTATTCATGTCTGTGAGGTTAACAAAAAAATCGTTTGACAAAACACCTTCACTGTCTGAAAAAATTCCTGCTTTATTATCAATGTGATTAGCTCCCAAAACCCTCATCCCGCCAATAAGCACAGTCATTTCTGGAGCAGATAAACCCAAAAGCTGAGCTTGATCTACCATTAGTTCTTCAGGGCTAGACTTAGATTTTCCACTAAACCAATTTCTAAATGCATCCGCTACTGGCTCAAGATTAGAAAATGAGTTTACATCAGTCATTTGTTGTGAAGCGTCACCTCTTCCTTTGTTGAAGGGTATTTTTAATTTATGTCCTGCAGACATAGCAGCTTCCTCAACTGCAAGGTTGCCGGCTAAGACAATTATATCTGCTAAACTAACACCCGTTTCTGAAGAAATTTTATTCAAAACAGAAAGGGTTTTTGAAAGTCTTTCTGGCTCATTTGCATCCCATTCTTTTTGAGGAGATAAAGATATCCTGGCCCCATTTGCACCTCCCCGTAGATCCGAGCCTCTAAAAGTTTTAGCGCTATCCCATGCTATCGATACTCTATCAGAAATTGACAGTCCAGAATTAGAAATCTTACTTTTAATATCATCTACGTTATAATTACTGTTACCATCGGGCACTGGATCTTGCCAAATTAAATCTTCTTTGGGAAAATTAGGTCCAATGTATCTTTTCTTAGGGCCCATATCTCTGTGCGTAAGTTTAAACCAAGCCCTTGCAAATGTGTTTGAAAAATATTCTTGATCATCTTTAAATTTTAAACATATTTCCCTGTAAATGGGATCCATTTTCATAGCCATATCAGCATCGGTCATTATTGGATTATTTTTTATTGATGGATTAGTTGCATCAATTGGTTTGTTCTCCTCTGATATATTAACTGGTTCCCATTGCCATGCACCGGCTGGACTTTTTTGTAATTCCCACTCATGGTTAAACAACATTTCAAAATAGCCATTATCCCATTTAGTAGGATTTGTAGTCCAAGCACCTTCTAATCCACTTGTTACTGCACCTTTATCACTAAGGGTAGGGTTTATCCACCCAAATCCTTGATCTTCAATATTAGCAGCCTCAGGCTCATTACCTAATATAGAAGAATCTCCATTCCCGTGAGCTTTACCAACTGTATGCCCTCCTGCAGTTAATGCAGCAGTTTCTTCATCGTTCATTGCCATTCTAGCAAAAGTTTCCCTTACTTGTAGTGCTGTTTTCATTGGATCTGGCTTTCCGTTTACGCCCTCTGGATTAACATATATTAACCCCATATGAGTAGCACCAAGTGGTGTTTCTAATGTTGATGGATCATCCAAGTCAGCATACCTGTTTTCACTGGGCGCCATGATTTCGTCCTCAGGGCCCCAATATATATCAATTTCAGGCTGCCATGTGTCTGGTCTCCCATAAGAAAAACCAAATGTTTTTAATCCCATACTTTCATATGCAATATTTCCTGCAAGGATGAATAAATCTGCCCAGCTTATTTTATTTCCATATTTTTTTTTGATCGGCCATAATAATCGTCTTGCTTTATCAAGATTTCCATTGTCTGGCCATGAATTTAAAGGTGCAAATCTAAGATTTCCTGTTCCAGCACCTCCTCTTCCATCAGCTACTCTATAGGTTCCTGCAGCGTGCCATGCCATTCTGATCATCAGACCACCATAGTGTCCCCAGTCAGCTGGCCACCATGATTGTGGTGTTGTCATTAATTGATGCATCTCGTTTTCAAGAGATTTAAAATCCAATGCTACAACTTCATCTCTATAGTTAAAATCATTAGAGTATGGATTTGTCTTTTCATCATGTTGATGAAGGATGTCTAAATTAAGTCTTTTTGGCCACCATTTTAATGGAGACGTGTCAGGGGATGTGGACCCACCAGAAACAAATGGACACTTTCCATTATTTGAACCATTGCTTTTATAATTTTCCATAAACAAATTAATTGGTTTGTTAAATTAGTCTTTTTTAAAATATGTTACAAGAGCTTATTTAATATAAAAATAGTTATTCCTTAACGGCTATAATTTTTGATTATATCTTACTCTGACATGGTTAATATCAAAAAAGGTGATTGAAAGCTCAATAGCTTTAATTTGATGTAATATTGATTTTTTTTAAATTTATGTATGAGATACTATTTTATAATTGGTTACATATTTATTCTTATGTATTGGATATATATAAAATTTTTGAAGAAAAAATGAGATATAAAATTATTAATACAGAAAAAGAACAAAGACAAAAAGAGTTAAATGGAAATACCATGCTTTATAAGAAGACTAAAATTGAACATGACTCAGCTGTGAACGAATATGAAATGGTTGTAACCTATTTTGAAAATGATATTGATTTTGGAGTTTTCAAAGATGACATAGTAATTAAAGATGAAGAACTAGTTGGTTTTTTAAAAACTGTTTTTTTTGATTACATGTTAACTAATGCAAATTCCTAGAAAAAAAAGAGTGTTTCCCTTTCAAGCTAATATCTGCAGATAATTGTTTATTTATTGTTTTGGTAAACTAGAATTAAATCCATTTTTCGTTGTAACCAAAATAACTCCATTTCTGCCTCTATTACCATAAATTAGTGTCTGATTCAAGCTTTTCAAGACTTCTATTTTTAGGATTGTATTTGGGTCTAAATCCAACAATCTGCTTGTAGAGGTTATTCCGTCCCAATAATTTCCCGACTCGTTCAATGTAGATGAATTAAACTCAACTCCATCAACAATAATTAATGGCTGGTTTGATAAAGTGAGCGATGACATTCCCCTGATATTTATATTTGAAGGGGCTCCTGAGGTACTATTAACATTGGTGATAGATAGGCCTGAAACGTTTCCCCTTAATGAATTAAATGATTGCGACTGAGCTGAAATTTTTTGGGGGAGTACAGTGAATGCAAGCACAGAAAAAATTAAAGTGATGTTCTTTTGTTTAAATACCATTAATTATAAAGTTATAATATATCTGTTAAATTAAAAATTGTTTAAACGAGAGATAAATTAGATTACTTTTGCCACGAATAAATAAATGAAATGAACTCGATAAGAAACATTGCTATCATTGCTCATGTAGACCACGGAAAAACCACCTTGGTAGATAAGATAATTGATCATTGTAAAATCTTAGACGAGAGAAAAGAGAGGACTGAACTCCTGCTTGACAGTAATGATTTAGAGAGAGAAAGAGGGATAACAATCCTTTCAAAAAATGTATCAGTTAAATATAAAAATGTTAAAATTAATGTGATAGATACGCCTGGGCATGCTGATTTTGGGGGAGAAGTTGAGAGGGTACTAAAAATGGCTGATGGTGTTTTGCTTTTAGTTGACGCTTTCGAAGGTGCAATGCCTCAAACACGTTTTGTTCTTGGTAAAGCAATTCAGTTAGGGTTAAAACCTATTGTTGTTGTAAACAAAGTTGATAAAGAAAACTGTACCCCAGATATTGTGCAAGAAGCAATTTTTGACTTAATGTTTAACCTGGATGCAACTGAAAATCAGCTAGATTTTCAAACATTGTTCGGTTCGTCCAAAGAAGGTTGGATGAGTTTAGATTGGAAGAATAAAACAGACAGTATTCTTCCTTTATTAGATGCTGTTATTGACGAAATACCTGAAGCACCCTACAACGAAGGTAGTCCTCAAATGCAAATTACATCTTTAGATTATTCGAAATTCGTTGGTAAAATTGCAATTGGAAGAATTTTCCGAGGTGACTTAGAAGAGGGCAAAGATTATATCCTTTGTAAATCAAATGGTGTAAAAAAGAAAATTAGAGTAAAAGAGCTTCATGTCTTTGAAGGTATGGGAAAGGTTCAAGTTAAAAAAGCTAGGTCTGGGGATATTTGTTCTATAGTTGGTGTTGAAGATTTTGAAATAGGAGACACAATAGCTGATCTAGAATCTCCAGATGAACTCCCTAGAATTTCTATTGATAAGCCAACGATGAGTATGTTGTTTACAATTAATAACTCTCCTTTTTTTGGCAGAGAAGGAAAGTTTGTTACTTCAAGACACATTAGAGACAGGCTTTATGCTGAACTGGAGAGAAACCTTGCGCTAAAAGTTAAGGATGGTCTAAGTGAGGATAAATTTAATGTTTACGGAAGAGGCATATTACATTTATCTGTTCTTATTGAAACGATGAGAAGAGAGGGTTTTGAGCTTCAGGTTGGAAAACCACAAGTGATAATCAAAGAGATTGATGGAGTCCAATGTGAGCCAATGGAAACATTGGTTATTGATGTTCCTGAAGAATATTCAGGAAAAGCTATTGAGCTTGTAAGTCAAAGAAAGGGGGATATGCTCATAATGGAACCAAAAGGGGATATTCAACATCTTGAGTTTGATATACCTTCAAGAGGATTAATTGGTCTTAGGAATAATATTTTAACTGCTACTGCAGGTAATGCTGTAATGACACATCGTTTTAGAGAATATGGCCCTATGAAGGGTGATATTCCAGAACGAATGAAAGGGTCTTTGATTTCCATGGAAGCAGGAATAGCTACCGCCTTTTCTATTAATAAGTTGCAAGACAGGGGTAGGTTCTTTATATCCCCAGGCGCGGAAATTTACAAAGGTCAAGTAATTGGAGAAAACACTCGAAATGATGATCTAAGTATTAATGTTATTAAAGGGAAAAAACTTACTAATATGCGAACCCAAAGTACAGATGCTGCGGTTCAAATTGAACCTAAACTTGACTTTTCTTTAGAGGAAAGCATGGAGTTTATTCAAGTTGATGAGTATCTAGAAATTACACCAACAACTTTAAGGATGAGAAAGATTGGTTATGGTGAAAACAGAAGGGGTTATTAGTTTTTTATTAATTTTTTATGTTTTTAATCTAATCTGTATTATTTTTCAATATGAAAATGTTTAATCTTGCCTTGTATACATATACGATTCTACTAGGCTTTACCCTCAACTCGCAATCTGATCAGAACATTCACAACTTAAACATAATAGTCTCTGAATTTGAAAGTTATAATGGTGTTTTAAGGGTTTGCATTACAGACAATAAAGCAGATTTCCTAGAATCTTGTCTATACTCAAAATCAATATTAATTGATAATAATTCTATAGAAATAGAATTCAAAAATTTAAAGATGGGGGTGTATGCTGTATCCGTTTACCAAGATGAAAACAGTAACGGGGTTTTAGAAACAGATGGCTTATTCGGTTTGCCAAGTGAACCATTTGGTTTTTCAAATAATTCATCAATAGCTTTTGGGCCTCCTTCATTCAAAAAAAGTTCTTTTAATCTTAAAGCTAATAAAACAATAAACATTAAGTTAAAATAAGTTTAGATTAAATTTTTATATCTTTTGAAGAAATATTTTGAATAGTATGACTACTAACTATGATATAATTGGAAAAACAAAACATTCTTTAGACAGCTTTACTACTTACCTTCAGGTCTTTGCTTGTTTGGCTCTTGCCTCAATTTTAGTTCAAGCCCCAACAGCAATCTGGCCTCAAAACATAGCCATCTCTTTAGTTACATTCATCTTGTCTGCTTACGTTCAAATTGGTTTAGCTTTGTTTTGTCTAGAAATTTATAATGGAAAGGAAATTGACTTTGGGATAATATTTAGTCGTTTTAACGGCATAAAGCCTATTGTTTTTATGGGTGTTTATGTCATAATTATTTTATTAGGTCTTGTCTTATTAATCATCCCGGGTATAATTTTAGGGTTAATGTATTCTCAAGTTTTTTATATCCTCGCTGAAAATCCTGAAGTTGGCTTAATAGAGGCTTTTAACAAAAGTGAGAGGATGATGAAAACGAACAAGGGACAATTATTCATGCTTAATCTAGAGTTTTTCTTTTATATTATTTTGGGTGTCTTTACATTCTTTATTTGGTGGATTTGGTTGCTGCCCAGGTATTCAGTTGCGATTGCAGGTTTTTATGGAGAGCTTAAAAAAGAATTTAAAGGTT
>ERZ802819.413-NODE-413-length-28670-cov-13.9309_pt1 | contig 28670 bp, 26 predicted proteins | sample MGYA00345647_ERZ802819 | MGnify/ENA primary metagenome ERZ802819 (study PRJEB30503, sample SAMEA104212355) | marine metagenome | biome: Westerlies Biome; feature: [SRF] surface water layer (ENVO:00010504) within the epipelagic zone...; material: water...
GTCGGCGGGAAGCGAGTTCTGGGCTGGCGTTCGTGAGGAAGTGCCCCTTATTTTTGGCGTCGCGCCCTTTGGTCTTGTGTTCGGCGTTCTTGGCATTGAAAGCGGCCTGACCCCGTGGCAAACAATCTTGATGTCGAGCATCCTATTTGGTGGCGCCAGTCAAATTGTATTTGCCCAGCTATGGGCGGCTGGTGTGCCAGCCTTGATCGTTGGCGGGTCGGTTTGCGTTATCAATTTGCGCCATGTTCTCTACAGCGCATCCATCGCTGCCTATTTGCGTCACCTGCCGCTGCGATGGCGTATTTTACTGGGCTATTTGCTAACCGATGAAGCCTATGCCATCTCGATAAGGCGACTCCAACATGAACCACCCGGCTCCAATCAACATTTTCACCTTCTTGGAAGCGGTATGCTGCTGTGGGTGAGCTGGCAATTTGCAACGATTTTTGGGGTTTTGGTTGGCGGCACGATTCCCGACTCATGGTCATTGTCATTCGCCATCCCGCTTACCTTTATCGCTGTTGTTGCGCCAATTCTAAAAACACGCGCCGATCTCGCCGCCGTGATGACTGCTGGAACCATCGCGATAATCGGCCAACCATTGCCGTGGAATTCATGGCTTATCATCGCTGCCATTTGCGGCATTTTGGCGGGCTGGCTTGTCAGCCGTCTTAACCATCAAGCAGGAGCAACATCATGATCTGGTTCATCATGATTGCAACAGGTCTATTTACCTTTGCAACGCGTTTTATCATGCTTAGCAATGGCATTAGCAATCGGCCGCCACCATGGCTTGTCGATGCTTTGGGGTTTGTGCCAATTGCGGTTTTAACGGCGATTATCGTCCCTGCCATACTACTTGATCCGGCAGACCAGACAATTGCCCTTTGGGATAATCCACGTCTGTTCGCCGCCGCGCTGGCGATCATTGCGGCCTTGGTCACGCGGCAAATGATCACCACGATTGGGGTTGGTCTTGTCGCGCTATGGACTCTTCAGTGGGCGATGTGATGGAAAGCCCCGCGCCACCGCAAGTCGGATCGGCCTAGGCCTTTAACCCGCTATCAACGGCAAGCTGATCACAAATCTTTGCCATTTCCAGATCAAGTGCGGTAATGCCGCCGCACGAATGCGTTGCCCACCGAACCGTGACCTGACGATATTGATTGTGAAATTCGGGATGGTGATTGGCGCGTTCGGCAATCAGGGCAACCCGCCCCATAAACCCGAAAGCAGCATTAAAATTCTGAAATAAATAATTTTTTTCAATGACTTGAAAAGACGCATCTTCGGGCGTCAATTGCCAGCCTTGTCTGTCTTCAAGACCGGCGATAATCGCGGCCCGATCGAGGGGGTTATTCATATCTATTTGCCCTTTCCTGCCAAAACCAGCATTGGCTAAGGCGCTGCTTGCATGGCAAGCTGCATATCATAAACTGAACCGACAAGTCGGCTGTCATTGCAATATAGCCAAAACAGCCTAAAGTTTCACCCATGTCGAAAACCCTATTGATCATTGCCCATACGCCATCACCAAATACTATCGCGCTTGCCAAGGCGGGGCTTGATGCCTGTCTTGGTTATGATGGTTATGATTATGGTGAGGTAAAGACGCGCTGTCTTTCGCCATTTGATATCACTAGCCCCGATCTATTGGCCGCCGATGCGCTTATCATCGGCACAACAGAAAATATTGGATATATGGCTGGCGCGACCAAAGATATGTTTGATCGTTGTTATAATGACTGGCTGGATCAAAGCGATGCCAAGCCAGTTGCGGTCTATATCCGCGCCGGATTGGACGGCACTGCAACAAAGCGCGCCCTGACAAGCATTTGTAGCGGCCTGAAATGGCGGTTGGTGGCCGAACCTTTAATCCTGCATGGCGATTGGAATGACGCTTTTTGCGAGCAGGTTAGCGATCTATGCCTTGGCGTGGCGGCTGGATTAGATGCTGGCATCTTCTAAGCTGATGGCTGTGCACATGATGGCTATGCTAGTTGCTTTTCGGCATATCCATTGAATGTGTTGAAGATGAATGCGCGTCAGTTGAATCCGTGTCAGGCATTTTCAAATCTGCGGGACGTTTGGCAAGACCGGTCAGGTTAACTTTTCCTGCCTTTTCAAACGTTAAAGTCACTTGATAATTTTCATCAGCATTCAACGGCGCTTTCAAACCGATCAGCATCACATGAAACCCACCTGGTGCCAGCTGGATCGTCTTGCCAGATGGAATTGCAATACCGTCGTCAATCTGCCGCATTTTCATAACGCCATTTGTAACGTCCATTGTGTGAAGTTCGGTTTTGCGTGCAAGGCTGCTTTCAACAGCCAACAACCGGTCAGCCGTAACACCATGATTTGTGATCGAAAGATAAGCGGCGCTGCTTGGCATTGATCCGATCGTCGCGCGAAATTGGAGCGCCCCAAACATAAGATCAGACGCCATCGCTGGTGACAGCAGCATCAGACCCATAAAAACAGCAGAAAATATCCGTTGCATAACCAAAGACAGCATCACATCACCATTCTTGCGCTGAAAATAACCCAGCCGCGGCTAGCCATTGCCAAGCCGCTTAACCTCATCAATCGACAACAGGCCAAGCTGGGCCATTACATCGCGCACTTCTTCGAAAAGGATTGAAGCCGCATGTTCGCCACCTTTATTACCAAGCGCGGCAACGGCATACATGAACCCACGGCCAACAAGCGCAAAATCAGCTCCTGCCGACAACACCCGCACAATATCAAGCCCCGACATGATGCCACTATCGACAATCAGCGGCACATCTTTGCCAACCGCAGCGCGAATGGCTGATAGCTGTGCCAAAGGTGGTGGTGCCGCATCTAATTGGCGGCCGCCATGATTTGAAACAACAATCCCATCGATGCCAAGCTTGACCGCCCGCGCCGCATCTTGCCCATGAAGAACCCCTTTGAGATAGATTTCGCCATCCCATTCGGCACGAATTTCAGCAAGATAGTCCCAATCAAGCGAGCCGTTTAGCTGATCACCAATGAATTTGGTGATGCCCATCGTACCATTATTCTTGGCATATGGTTCCATATTGCGAAAGCGTGCCCCGCCATTCAGCAAGGTCCGCACTGCCCATTCCGGACGAAGCATGCTTTGCCAGATAACGCGCGGCGAAAACGCTGAATTACCTCGGCTGCCAAGCGGTGCGCCGGCAATCCGCATACGTTCACGGCGGCTTGGTGATGGCACATCGGCGGTCACAACCAAAGTTGTGTAGCCACAGCCTTTGGCGCGCCGAAGCAAATCACGCATCAAATCGCGATCACGCGGGGCATAAAGCTGAAACCAGCCCATTTCACCCGCGGATTTGGCGATCATTTCGATTGATTCACCGGCCACCGTGCTTAGCGTGTAGGGAAAACCATGTTTTTTGGCGGTGCGGCCAATAATCGATTCCGCCCCGGGCCAGATCAATGATGACAGGCCAATGGGCGCCGCACCAAATGGCGCTTTGAATGCATTCTTGCCTAGCTTGGTTGTAAGATCGGGATCGACTCGCCCCCGCATGAATTGGGGCGTCAGCTCAATCGAGTCGAGAAAGGCCCTGTTTTCGTCTTTGGCGCGATCATGGCCTGTTCCTGAATCAAGATAAGCAAACACAAATTTTGGGATGCGTTTTGACGCAGGCTTTTTCAGATCCGACAAGCGCGGATATTTGTTCATCAAATCCATGATATATTCGCCGTATTAACCTCTAAACAGGGCCATAGCCCGCAACAAACCTAAATGGGATCCCCCACCCAAGAGGGTGTCAGGTTATTTTGTTGACTTTAGATAGGCAATCACGTTGGCAATGTCAGATTCTTTTTTCAGACCAGCAAACGACATTTTGGTGCCTTTTAGGTATTTTTTCGGTTTGGCAAGGAAACCAGTCAAAGTTGCCTCATCCCAAACCAGACCTGATCCGGCCATCGCTTTGGAATATTTGAACCCTTCAACCGCACCAGCTGCACGGCCAACGATGTTCACCAAATGCGGGCCAGATTTGTTTTTTTCCCGATCAACGTAATGACAGGCTTTACATTTCTTGAATACTTTTTCACCCGCAGCTGCATCACCAGCCTGTGCCGGAGCTGCCAAAAGAAGCCCTGCCGCTGCTGCGGCGATAAAAACATAATTTTTCATAAAATCCTCACTACGTTCACTAAATTAGTATGACCTGTTTACAATGTTTGGCGGCGCTATACAATAACATGCGTTGTCTTGCCGCGATCAAAAATTTTCGGCAAGCTATTGCATCTTCATAATCTTCTGGTAAGCAGCGTTATCAAATCCCTGATGATACGCATCAACGAGGCGTCCATGTCACCCAAAGCCAAACGGTTATCAATCATCGCGGTGATCGCAGCATTGGTTGGAATTTCGGCCATGCTTGTGCTTGGCGCGCTTCGCGACAATATTGTTTTTTTCTATACGCCAACCGAAATCACCAACTCAGGAACAAAGGCGGGGCAGGCTTTGCGGCTTGGTGGGCTGGTCAAAGATGGCAGCGTTGCGATCAACGGATTGCAATCTGTTTTCACAGTGACCGATGGTACAACCGAAATTAGCGTTCGCTATGACAATGCATTGCCAAGCCTGTTTCGCGAAGGCCAGGGCGTCGTTGCCGAGGGGGCACTTGCCAATGGTCAATTTATTGCAACCAATGTTTTAGCAAAACATGATGAAAATTACATGCCTGCCGAAGTTGCCGAAAAGCTGAAAGATACAGGAGTCTGGAAAGGTGGCAAAACCGACTAGGCACCGCCAACATCACTTTTTACGGGCTTGATCTTTTTGATTTATCTCTTTTGCATCCAAATCTTGCGGTGAAGCAACGGCTGGCTCTGCAATCGCGGCGGTTGCTGGCATCGGGCTTGACGTAATCACGTCAATGGATTGGACATTTTCACGATAAAGCGTGTAAAGCCCACCCGCCAGAATGAGTGTTATCCCAATCATGACCATCTGATCAGGCCATTCATCCCAGATCACAACACCCCAGAAAACTCCAAATGGAATCGCGACGTATTCAAATGGCGCAATTACCGATGCCTCGACCGAACGGTAAGCATTGGATGATGCATAGGACAACAGCAAAACCGAAAAGCTGCAAATCACCAAATAGCCAAGGTTAGTCAAAGACATCAGTGATGGCGCGCGAAGCAAAAAATCAACTGTCGGATTGCCCGATTGATCAACTGGCCAGATCATATTCACCAGCATGAACACCGCGCCAATCGTTAAATAGCAAATATGTTGAACCGCAACCATTCCCGACAGATTACCAACCGATTTTAAGCGTCTTGTCCATATCTGAAAAGCGGCATAGCTAAAGGCGGACATCACAACAAACAAGGTTTCCACCTGAAACTGAACCCCGCCAGGCCGGATGATAAACAAAACCCCAGCCATGCCAGCCGATACCGCGGCCAAACGATGAAGGCCAATTTTTTCACCAAGAAATGGCACTGACAAAATGGTAATAATCAATGGTGATACAAAGAAAATGGCGATTACATTTGCCAGCGGCAGCGTTCCCAGCGAAACAAAAAACAGAACCATCGCCAGCACAAGACACATGCTACGGGCGAAAAACAGCCAGAAAACCTTTGCTGGCAGCGCAAACATTGCCTGAATACTGCGGCTGAAAATGCCAAGCATGATCAGCGTCATCACTGCCCGCAACGCAACCAACTGGCCAAGCGAAACATCACCACTCATCAATTTAATCAATGCGTCATTAAGGGGAATGATTCCCATTGCAAAAGCCAAAACGCCAAGGGCGAAATAGGGCATCGACATACGATCAGTGATCATTTTCATTCGCCGCCGTCCTTTGCATGAAATTGCAAAAATATCAGCCTCATCGAGCCTGATATTTGCATCATTTAAATTCCGCTTATCAGGAAAAGACAAGCTATGCAAATTATTACCAAAACACGTCGCGAACGGGATAAAGTAAAGGGGTTGTATTCAAACCCTCTTTCGGTCAGCATGGCCCATGCCAATCAAGCGGATTCTTGCAGATATTGGCAGCATGAAAGGCGCGAGAGACCATGTCAGAAACCGGACAGAATTTTATTGCAGGCGCGTGGTGCGATGGGCAAAGCACAATTGCCAATATCAACCCATCCGACCTCAGCGATCAGATTGGCCATTTTGCGCAGGCCGACAGCGCCCAACTTGACCGTGCCCTGGAAGCCGCCCAAAACGCCCAGAAAAAATGGGCCGTCACTGGTCTTGAGGCGCGTCAAACCATCTTGATGAATATCGGCAATGAATTGATGGAACGCCGCATCGAGCTTGGCAACCTTCTCAGCCGTGAAGAGGGCAAGCCATTAGCCGAAGGTGTTGGTGAAATCTATCGTGCTGGCCAGTTCTTTACTTATTATGCTGCTGAAGTGCTTCGTCAGATCGGTGATACGGCCGATAGTGTTCGTGACGGCATCGAAATTGACGTTCGGCGCGAACCGGTTGGGGTTGTTGCCATTATCAGCCCTTGGAATTTCCCAACCGCAACGGCTGTCTGGAAAATTGCGCCAGCGCTGGCTTTTGGCAATGCGGTCATCTGGAAACCGGCAAATCTGGTGCCGGCTTCGGCTGTTGCCCTAAGCGAAATCATTTCGCGTCAGGATATTCCGCATGGGCTTTTCAATCTGGTGATGGGACCGGGGGGCAGCATTGGCCAGAAACTTGTCGAAAGTCCAGCGATAAACGCGATCAGCTTTACCGGTTCGCTGGATGTTGGCAAACAGATTGCCACCGCTGCAATTGCCAATCTTACCAAAGTTCAAATGGAAATGGGATCAAAGAACGCGCTTGCCATTATGGATGATGGCGATATTAATCTTGCCGTGGCAACCGCACTTGGCGGCGCTTTTGGCGGAACGGGACAGAAATGCACCGCCTCGTCACGGCTTGTTGTGCATGAAGCCATCCATGACGAATTTGCTGACCGGCTTGTTGCCGCAGCATCGGCAATGAAGGTTGGGCATGCTTTGGCAGATGGAACACAAATCGGCCCCGTGGTTAGCGCCGGACAATTGGCCGAAAACCTGCAATGGATGGAAACAGCCAAACAAGAAGGCGGCGAGGTTCTGTGTGGCGGCGAGACGGTTAGCCGTGATCATGATGGCTATTACATGACACCTGCGGTTATTGGTGGCACGAAAAATGGATGGCGCATCAATCGCGAAGAAATGTTTGCGCCAATCGCCTGTATCATCAAGGTCGGCTCATACGATGAGGCGCTGGATGTCGTAAATGACACTGATTTTGGCCTCACATCGGGAATCATCACCCGTTCGCTGGCGCGGGCAACGCATTTCCGCCGCAATGCCCAAACTGGTGTTGTTACGATTAATCTGCCAACCGCAGGCACCGATTATCATGTGCCATTTGGCGGGCGCGGCAACAGCTCATATGGCTCGCGTGAACAGGGTAGCTATGCCGCAGAATTCTATACAATTGTGAAAACCAGCTATATTGCCTCTGGTAAGCCGGAATAAGCTGATGCATCTTATCGACAATCTTCAATATGCAAATTGGTCAGAAAAAATCTTTCGGCAAATGCGCGAAGGCGGCGTTGATGCGGTTCATGTGACGATTGCCTACCACGAGATGTTTCGCGAAACCGTTACCAATATCGAACAATGGAATCGCTGGTTTGAACGCTATCCAGATCTAATTTTTCATGGCACGACCGGCGATGATGTGCGTCGTGCCAAGCGCGAAGGCCGGACCGCGATCTTTTTTGGATTTCAAAACCCATCACCGATCGAAGATGATATTGGGCTTGTTGAAATTTGCCACAGCCTTGGCGTTCGTTTTATGCAGCTTACCTATAACAACCAGTCGCTTCTCGCCACGGGATGTTATGAAGATGAAGACACTGGCATCACGCGCATGGGCCGACAAGTCATCAAGGAAATGAACCGTGTTGGCATGGTTGTTGATATGAGCCATTCGGCTCAACAGTCAACATTAGACGCCATTGAAATTTCACAACGCCCAATTGCCATTACCCATGCCAACCCCTATTTCTGGCATCCGGCCAAACGCAATAAATCGGACGATGTGCTTCGCGCGCTCAGCCAATCAGGTGGCATGTTGGGCTTCTCGCTCTATCCGCATCATTTAAAGGATAAGTCAGATTGCAGTCTGACAAGCTTTTGCCAGATGATTGCCGACACTGCCGATTTAATGGGCATCGACAACATCGGCCTCGGATCCGACCTTTGTCAGGATCAACCCGACAGTGTGGTTGAATGGATGCGCGTTGGCAGATGGACAAAAGAAATTGATTATGGCGAAGGATCAGCCAGCAATGCAGGCTTTCCTCCAATGCCAAGCTGGTTTATAGATAATCGCCATTTCGGAGCGATCACAGCAGGGCTAAGGCAGCAGGGTTTTTCCGAAAAAGACACAAATGCCGTTATGGGTGAAAACTGGCTTCGGTTTTATGATGAAAATTTTGGCGCTGAAACTGCCTAACTAGGTTTCGTGGCCTCAGCAAGCAAAGTGGTTTGATTGATGAAAAAACCAGAGATAAAACAAGATAATCCCGCCGCAACAACGCTGCCAGTAACGTCTGTTGCGCTTCGCCCCGCCAGTCAGGTCATGACTTTGGCACGGATGGGATCATTTCATCAAAGCCGTCTCAGCTTTATGCGCGTTTTGCTGCGCCGCCTCAAAGCCGAGAACTGGCAATTTAAACAAAGTCGTTGGTTGATTGATACCAAGGGTGTTGGCGTTGCCACCTATGAGGCCATTGGCCCCGAGCGAAGCTATACATTGGTTGCCTTTGCGCATAATCTGCCAGCCGAAAAGCGGTCAGATCGGGTCATCGCCGAAGCATGGGACTCCACATTTACGCTTCATGATGGAACCATAAGCGATGCCGATATTGAAAGGCTTAGACAGAATGTTCCGCTGCAAGAGGCCGGCCGTATTTCTGATGATGAGTTAGTGCTGTCACGGGCAAACCGGTCAGTTCGGCTTTTTGATTATGTTCGTGATTGTCTTGCCGCTGGCACCCAGCCCGACCCTGCGATGATCGAGCCTGTTGGCTATTTAATGCGGACAACAGCCGTTTACGGATCTGGAAAATTTGGCGCTGCCGATCGTGATATCTGGGCAAACCGGCCTGAATTTTCGGGCTCGTTCCAGCCTGAATTGCTTGCCGTCTGGTTAATCCGGTCATTTACCATTGATATTGTCGAACATATGGCTGCGGTAAAAGCACCAGCAAAGGCGGTCAAGCTTGATCCCGATATTCGCCGCCGCATCGGTGTTGGCAATTCAACTGGTCTTGGCATGGCACCATTCTTGATTAATCATCCATCATTGATTCACGCATGGATCAATGCGCGTGAAACCGCTTTGGGACGCGTGCGGGCGCTTGCCGCAACCGATCAGTCGGGACTATCCCGCTTTGTGACGATGATTGCCAAAGCTGCCAAAAACGCGGATGAGTGGACAACCGATAGCCCTTATCAGCATGGCAAAACCAAGTCATTGCGTGATGATCTTGTCCGACTTGACGCTTTTGTGCGTGGCCTTGCCGCCGATATAGACCAACCTTGGGACAGCATCTATCGCTGGGGCGAGGCTAATCTTAGCCTTGAAGGCCAGGAACAGCTTGTATCGCTTCTGCTTGAAGATCATGGAGACCTGATTGACGATTTGGCAATCGGCATGTCATCCGATGAGGCAGCGCATTTCCGTATTGATGGGTCAATGCCCCTGTCACGGCTGCGCCAGATGATGGACACCGCCTATAGCTGGACCAAGGGCATTGATTATTCGCAAAATGATGCGCTGGCGCGGGTCTGGTATGTGTCTGAAGAAAAGCTTGAGCCGCGGCTTGGTGAACGGTTTGAAGAACCAATCGAGCCTTATGAGCAACCGCTTGCACCCGGCCGTGATGCCGTTCGGGCGATGAAGGCCATCGATCACTGGATCGAAAACCCTGCCCGATCAGGCGATGATAACGTTGCTGTGTTTTTGCTGAAACATCCAGAACACCGGCATATTGTCCGCCGCATGCAAACTGTTTTTACCCTTCCCTATGCCGAAATTCAGGACAATACCATTTCAGCAGAAATGCAGCCAATTGATTTGCTTCGCTGTAAATTGTCTTTTTTCGGCGCGTCAAAATTTGACCCGCGTTCGGATCGGTGGTTGCGCATTACAATGTATCAAGGCGCGCCCTTCCCCAATGAATTGGCAATGTTAGACCCCGATAGCCTGTTTTATCCACCGCTTGCCAGCAAAGGCAAACCGGATCATGGAAGGGCATGAGCTGGTCGCTTGGTGAAATCGGCGCCCTTGCCACCAAGGCTGCCCGCGGAAGCGGCATGGATTGGGGGCTCGCAGACGAAGCTGGCTATGCTGTTAAATGGCTTCAACGCCGTCAATTGCCCGGTGTTGCCGCGCTATGTCGATATCTAAGCTGGCGGCAAGCCGGTGAAATCACCATCTGGCCCGATGACACAGCGCGTGATGGTCATTATTGTCCAATCGCCACTGGGGCGGCCTATGGTGATGGTGTATTTGGGGATGAAGTGCAATTTGCCCGTGTCAGAACGCCGTTATTGCTAATCCCCTTTATCGCGCTTCGCGCCGCAAACAGCCCTGTTTGCCTATCAATGGGCAATGCCGTTTTTGCGCTGAGCCAGAATAAATTTGGATTTTCAAAAAATGATACGGCGATTTTAATGGATGCGTCGGCCTGCCATATTTATGCAACATCCAATGATAAACTGCCAGAGATGATCACCATCGCCAATGCCGCAATTCCCCGTGTTCCGTTAACATCATCTGCTTGCATCACTGTTTTGAACAGCTTTGCCAAAAACACCTATGCACCAGCAACCGAGGCGTCACGACTTGCAGGTGCTGGTGCAGGGCTGAATGATAATGATTAGACGGATGGGCTGCGGTCACTGACGCAATTGAAATCCATGCACTAAATGGATCAGCCCCAATGGGCGGTGCTAGACAATGCCGCTAATGGTTTTAATTTCAAGAAACTCTTCAATCCCCCAAAACCCGCCTTCACGGCCAACGCCTGACTGCTTGTAGCCGCCAAACGGACTTCCTGCCGCACGCGAAGCGCCATTCACTTGAATCATGCCAGCGCGCAACCTTGCCGCAACCCGCTTGGCGCGTTCTTGATCGCCCGTCTGAATATAGGCCGCCAGCCCATAAGGTGTATCATTGGCAAGCGTAATGGCTTCTTCCTCGCTGTCAAATGGCATGAGTGCCAGAACAGGGCCAAAAATTTCTTCACGGATAATCGTCATATCGGCTGTCGTATCGGCAAAAACCGTTGGCTTCACAAACCAGCCACGATTCATGCCTTCGGGACGACCAACGCCGCCAGCGACAAGCCTTGCCCCTTCATCAATGCCAGCTTGGATCATGCTTTGCACCTTGTTGAATTGTGCTTCAGATACCAAAGGCCCGATGTGATTTCCTGAATTTGACGGCAGATCAACCTTGGTGGCATTGGCCTTGGCTGCAGCGGCTTCAACAGCCTGATCATAGACGCTTCGCTGAACGAGCATGCGTGTTGCCGCATTACAAGATTGGCCTGTATTATTAAAACAAAAGGCCGCGCCCATGCGAACTGCCTTATCGACATTGCAATCATCAAAAACAAGATTTGGCGATTTGCCTCCAAGTTCAAGCGAGACCGTTTTCACTGTATCTGCAGCCGCCTTGCTGATCAAAATACCGGCCCGTGTTGAGCCGGTAAATGACACAACATCAATATCCGGATGTGATGATAAGATCGTGCCAACACCGGCACCATCGCCATTAACCATGTTAAACACACCAGCCGGAAAACCAGCCTCATCAATCATTTCGGCAAAAAGAATGCTGGACATTGGGGCAATTTCAGACGGTTTCAGCACCATTGTGCAGCCTGCCGCCAACGCCGCACCAACCTTCAAAACCACCTGATTCATCGGCCAATTCCACGGGGTAATCAACGCGGCAACACCCGCCGCCTCAAAGGCAATATCTTGGCCTTCGACACCTTGACGCAATGGCCGTTGAAATTCCATTGTGCCAAGCGCTCGGATAAATGCCTTTAAATGGCTGATGCCAGATCCAGCCTGATCACTGACCGCCATATCAATTGGCGCACCCATTTCGGTTGAAATCGTTGCGCCCATTTCATCATTGCGCGCGATATAAACATCAAGCAATTTTTGCAAATAGCCAGCACGGTCAGCAGGGCTTGTCATCGACCATGCTGTAAAGGCGGCTTTGGCCGCGGCAATAGCCGCTTCGGTATCTTTAGCACCGCCAAGCGTAATTGTGGCAAACGCATCTTCAGTGGCTGGGTTCAAAACAGGAAATCTGACCCCATCCTGGGATGGCACCCAAGATCCATTGATGTAAAATTCGGTTTTATCCAGCATGAAACCTCCAAGATTTTGGTAGCGGCCACCGCAGCACAGCCTTTGCGTTTTTCAAAATTTATTTTTTTCCAAGCCAGCGCCGCAAGCCGGCACCTTAAGGCCAAATTGCACCTTGCAAACAACTCTTGTCAAGTTATTGATAACTGTAGGATATAGGCTGATTTTCTTAGGTTTTTACTTTGCCACGCTGCGCCACAAAAATCCCGCCAAGCATCATAACACGGCCGTAAGATTAACGGAGCTTTGCCGCAAGCTCGCTAAATTCATCAAGACCAGACTCAATACGGTCAAACATGTCATCAATTTCCGCAGCAGTAATAATCAAAGGTGGACAAAAGCCGATGATATCACCTGGCAAAGCGCGTAAAATCACGCCATGTCTCTGAATGATGGCAACCGCCTGCGCCGCAATTTTCTGGGTTGGATCAAACTTTTCACCCGTTTGGCTATTGGCGGCAAATTCCATTGCGCCAATCAGGCCGATCGCCCGCAGATGGCCGATGAAATCAAATCTGGCAAGCCGTTCAATCCGGCTTTTTAATTGCGGGGCAACGCGTCTGACATGGCCGATGATATCGCGTTCTTGCATCAATTGCTGCGCCCGCAAGGCCACCGCAGCGCAAACCGGATGCGCCGAATAGGTATAGCCGTGTCCGAAGATGCCAAGCTGTTCTGCCTGCTTGGCAATTGGAACATAGACCTTTTCCGACAGCATCACCGCTGAAATCGGCAAATAGGCCGATGACAACGCCTTGGCACAGGTCAGCATATCAGGGCGGACATCCATGGTTTGTGAGCCCCACATATTACCCGTACGGCCAAACCCGCAAATCACCTCATCCGCAACAAGTAAAACATCATATTTTTCCAGAACAGCGCGAATTTTTTCAAAATAGGTTCGTGGCGGAATAATCACCCCACCTGCCCCCATGACCGGCTCGGCAAACAACGCGGCCACGGTTTCCGGCCCTTCTTCAAGGATCAGCGTTTCAAGATCAGCGGCACAACGGCTGGCAAAATCTTCTTCGCTTTCCCCATCCTGTGCACCGTTATAAAAATCGGGCGCGGTTGTATGTTTAACGAAATCCAGCGGCAGGCCGAAACCATCTTGCGCATAGGCAAGCGCGGTCATGCTCGCCGCCGCCATAGTCACCCCGTGATAGCCTTTTCGGCGGCTGATGATTTTGCGTTTTTCTGGCCGACCAAGCGCCGCATTATAATACCAGACCATTTTCATGGCGGTATCATTCGCTTCTGATCCAGATGCCGCAAAAAACACTTTGCTCATCACACTGTCACCACCAGCAGGCGGGGCATTGGCGATCAAGATTTCGGCAAGATCAATTGCCGGATTAACCGTTTTGCCAGCAAAGCTGTGATAGAAAGGCAGTTTTTTGAATTGCGCCATTGCCGCATTAATCAATTCAGGTTCGGAAAACCCAAGCGATGTACACCAAAGACCGCTCATTCCTTCATAAAACTGATTACCAGCATCATCGACAACAAAGACACCATTACCCTGTGCCATGACATGTGGCCCCGCATCACCAAGCATTGCCGGATTAGTATAGGGATGCATATGAAAGGCAATATCGCGGCTTGCCGGTGAATTGCCAGCAAGCTGTTGTTCGGATGGGGGGCTGCTTTGTGTCATTTCAACTGTCCTAAACGTCAATGATTGCTGGCCAAGATTGTTGGCCAAGGTTACCGGTCAAGATTATTGGCCCATATTATTGGCCAAGCCTAAACATGCTGGCCACCATTCACATGAATTTCCGATCCATTTAGATATTTGGCCTGATCACTGCAAAGGAAAAAAACAGTGTCGGCAACTTCATCAGCATTGCCGAACCGGCCAAGCGGAATTTGTGGAATGATTGTTGCCTCGCTATCAGGCGACAGAATATCGGTTTTGATCTCACCCGGGGCAATGGCATTTACCCGAATGCCAAGCCTGCCAAAATCAGACGCCATTTCGCGGGTCAATGCGCTAAGCGCAGCTTTAGATGTGGCATAGGCCGAACCGGCATATTCATGGACGCGGCTGCCGGCAATCGAGGTTACATTCACAATTGAACCATCACCCTTGCCAAGTGAGTCGCACAGTTTTTGCGCCAGCATGATTGGGGCAAACACATTCACCTGATAAACATGCTGCCACAGATCAAGCGATGTTTTATGGCAATCAAGACGGCTGCCATCAGGCGTTTTTGGTGAAATTGCAGCATTATTCACCAGCGCGTGAAGCGGCTTGCCATCAAGCCGCGTCAATAATTCTGCCGCGCCACGGCTCACATCTTCAGGCGATGATAAATCAATTTGCAGATGGTCTTCCGGCCCTGCTTCCCAAGGACAATTTTCAGGAAAACCATGGCGTGAACAGGTAATAACGCGCCAGCCAGCGCTGGAAAACCGCTTTACGGTAGCATGACCAATGCCGCGGCTTGCCCCTGTCAATACCAGTATTTTCCGGTCATCCATGAATCATGAACCTCTTTTCCCTTTCCATTCCACGCAGCCGGGGCCAAACCTGAACCGGCTGCGTGGAATGGCTTTAATTCATATGTCAGAGTGGCGTCAAAAATGATCGAGGTCAAATGGGCAGGTTGGCTAGCTGCTGGTGATCCCGCGAAGCCGTTCAGAACGCCGCCGCAATAATTCCAAAACCGTTAACAGAATGATCGACAAGAGCACCAAAAGCGTGGCAACGGCAAGAATCGTCGGGCTGATCTGTTCGCGAATACCCGACCACATCTGACGCGGAATTGTGCGCTGTTCTGGACTAGCCAGAAACAGAACCGCAACCACCTCGTCAAATGAGGTGATGAAGGCAAATAACCCGCCCGAAATTACTCCGGGAATGATCAATGGCATCTGCACTTTGCGAAAGGTGGTAAGCGCCCCCGCGCCAAGTGATTGCGATGCTCGAACAAGCGATTTGTCAAACCCAACAAGGGTCGCTGTTACGGTAATGATCACGAAGGGCGTGCCAAGAACCGCATGCGCCATAATCACGCCAAGGTAGGTTTGGCTTAGATGTACCTGCGAATAGAAATAGAACATGCCAGCTGCAGTGATAATCAATGGTACAATCATTGGCGAAATCAGGATCGACATAACCAACCGGCGATAGGGCATTTCAGACCGGCTAAGGCCAATTGCCGCCAATGTACCGAGCGCGGTTGACAAAAGCGTTGCACAAATCCCAATGAAAAAGCTGTTGCGAATGGCTCTGATCCATTGGCCATTATTCCATGTGTCGGCAAGCCATGCCCAGCCAAATGGCTCGTCAGGGGCCGACATACCATTTCGCAGAATATCCTCATACCAGCGAAGCGAATAGGCCTCGGGATTAAAGTTCAACATGCCCTTGGTAAAGCTGAAATAAGGCTCAACATTAAATGACAGCGGCAAAACCACAATGATTGGCAGGATCAAGAACAGGAAGATCAATCCGCAAATGCCGCGATAAACATAATGCCAAATATATTCACCAGTGCTGGTGTAGGGAGGAAGCTTTGCCATATTATTATCCCAGCTTCATGTTATCGATACCGATAACCTTGTCATACGCCCAATAAAGAACCAAAACGCCTGCCAGCAAAATTCCGCCAAGCGCTGCGGCAAGCGACCAGTTCAGTGATTTTTGCATGTGATAGGCAATCATATTGGAAATCAACTGACCATCCTGGCCACCAACAAGCGCTGGTGTGATGTAATAGCCGATTGCCAAAATGAACACCAGCAACCCGCCTGCACCAATCCCCGGGATCGTTTGCGGCATGTAAACCTTGATAAAGGCCATTGTCGGTGTGGCGCCAAGCGAGCGTGCGGCGCGCATATATGATGGTGGAATGGTTTTCATCACCGAATAGAGCGGTAAAATCATGAATGGCAGCAAAATATGCGTCATCGCAATGATCGTACCGGTCATATTATAGATCAGCGAAAAGCGCGCATCATCAGCAGTGATGCCAACAAAAACCATCAAATCATTGATCACGCCTTGCGATTGCAAAATGGCAATCCATGCTGTTGTTCGCACCAAAAGCGATGTCCAGAACGGCAACAAAACCATGATCATCAGCAGATTGGATGTGCGCAATGGCAAAGTTGCCAGCAAATAGGCAACCGGATAGCCAAGCAAAAGACACAAACCCATAACCGTTGCCGAAATCAGCATGGTACGCCAGAACAACTTTACATAAATTTGGCGTTTTTCATCTTGCCGGACAAAGCCTTGATCGACCGTGTAGCGACCATCAAGCGCGGTGGCGTAAAACCCCGGCGTAAGATCTTGAGACGTGATCTTCATGGCCTGCCAGACTTCGATATTGTCCCATTTCTTATTGGCTTTGATAACGCTTTCTTTGAAAGGTGGCTTTAATTTTTTGGCCTTGCGCGCAGTTGATGTGAACAATGATCGCGTTCCAGGAGACTCTTGGTTCACACGCGTCGCAGCCCGGCCAATTGTGCGATCGGCACGCGCAGTTTTTAGATCGGCAACCAACGCCTCATACATCTTTTCATTCGGCTCAGTCAGCCCATCCCACATGGTTAACTGCTCGGTCAGATTCGGCATATGCGATGAAAAGCGGTCGTTATAAACCCCTTGCCACATCAGCGCAATAATCGGGATGACAAAGCTTGCCATGACAAAGGCAAATAGAGGTACCACAAGCGAGACAGCGCGGACACGGCTACGGAATAAAGCCTGTGCCAGCTTTTTCTTTAACGGTGTTCCATCGGCCGCGGTAATTGGCTCGAGAGGAGCTGTTTGACTATCTGCCATGGTGAAAATAAATCTCGGTTGAAAAGTGGCTAATGAATAACGGTCACATGGAAGCCCCATGTGACCGCTTTGGTTTTTGGTTTTAGCTTGACAACCAAGCGTTGAAACGCTCATTCAACTGATCAGCATTATCTGCCCAGAATTCAAAGTCATTCTGCAACGCATTTTTAAAGTTTGCAGCAGCTGTAGGCATATGGTCTGCCATGTTGATGCTATCATCAGAATGGAAAGTACCAATACGAGCTTCAGATGATGCGCGTGCTGGACCGTAAGAAATCCATGATGCCTGCGCAGCAAGCTGCTCAGTTGCTGTTGAGAAAGCAACAAAATCAAGAGCTGCTTCTTTATTCTTTGACCCTTTTGGAATCACCCAGAGATCAAGGTCATAAATCTGACCGTCCCACACCATTTCAAATGACTGGCCTTCAGCATTTTTGGCATTGAACACACGGCCGTTCCAAGCAGTTGAAAACACAACTTCACCGTCAGCAAGAAGCTGTGGTGGCTGTGCGCCAGCTTCCCACCAGACCACGTCGTCTTTGATGGTATCAAGCTTGGCAAACGCACGTGCAACGCCTTCTTCGGTTCCAAGAACGTCATAGACCTCGCTGACAGGAACACCATCAGCAATCAAAGCAAATTCCATTGTCACTTTTGGTGACTTACGCATGCCGCGCTTGCCCGGATATGCCTTGGTGTTGAAAAAATCAGCCATTGTGGTTGGCTTGTTCCAGTTTCGTGTTTTGCTTGAGTCATAAGCGTATACGGATGACCAAACGATATTAGCGACCGCACAGTCATGCAATGTACCTGGTAAAAAGTCTTCAGTTGCCGGCGTACCATCGGGCGCTGGCGGCAGAATTGAATGATCAATTGGCTCCAAAAGACCTTCATCACATGCGCGAATAGCGTCTGACAATTCAACGTCAACAACGTCCCATGTCACATTTCCAGACTCAACCTGAGCTTTGATCTCGGCAATACCCCCGCCGTAATCTTCCGATACAATGGCTTTGCCAGTCTTTGCCATCCAAGGCTTATGATAGGCCTCTACCTGTGACTTTGTGTATGCACCGCCCCATGACACGACAGTCAAATCGGCGGCAATCGCAGCGCTGCTAACAAATGCTGACGCACCTGCAATCGCAATTATTTTTTTTGTTAATCCAGACATTATGTCCACTCCCTTTGGTTGTTCGTGCGTTTTAAGAGCCGCACTACTCTTTTTAATAGCCACTACTCGTTAATCAAGTAGCGGGCCATCATTGACTATTAGCATAGTCAAACTGGTTCATTGAAATCAAGCGCGCGGCAATCATCGTTCTTCCAGCCAATTTGCGACGATGCTCCAATTTCCAGACCAAGCTGACCTGAAGTGTTTGGAACTTTGACGATAAACTGATCATCGCCAGCCACATTCATCCGGCAACGGATATGATCGCCAAGATAGATTAATTCTTCGATGCGTGCGTCAAGTGAGCTTGTTCCAGCAGATTTTTTCGCCGTAACGATACAGCGTTCCGGACGAACAGATAAGGTTGTTCGGCTGCCAACAGCACCAACATTCACGGCAAGCGCCTTGACAATATCACCTGCGTCCAGCTTGACCGTTGCAATGTTTTTGCTGACCGACTGAACCGTGCCAAGCATTTGGTTATTCTCACCAATAAATTGCGCCACAAACGCATTTTCTGGCTTTTCATAAAGCGTAACTGGATCAGCAAGCTGTTGAATAATGCCATCATCAAAAACCGCAATCCGGTTTGACATGGTCAAGGCTTCAGACTGGTCATGCGTTACATAGACAACCGTTACCCCAAGATTTTCATGAATATGCTTGATTTCATATTGCATATGTTCGCGAAGCTGTTTGTCGAGCGCACCAAGCGGCTCATCCATCAAAACCAGCTGAGGATTAAACACCAATGCACGTGCCAGCGCAATCCGCTGTTGCTGTCCACCAGATAATTGCGCCGGTTTCCGGTCAATAAAGGCAAGCATCTGAACCATATCCAGAACCGCCCGGACTTTATCTTCAACTTCGGCCTTTGGCATATTGCGCACTTTCAGCGGAAAGGCCAAATTTTCACCAACAGTCATATGCGGAAATAGGGCGTAGTTTTGAAACACCATACCAATGCCGCGCTTGTGCGGCGGAATATTATTGATTGGGCGGCCACCTAGCTCAATATCGCCATGTGTTGCCGTTTCAAAACCAGCAAGCATCATCAGGCAGGTTGTCTTGCCTGACCCTGACGGCCCCAACATTGTTAAAAATTCGCCAGATGCAATATCTAGGTTCAGATTTTTAACGACAAGCGTTTCGCCGTCATAGCTCTTTTGGACCCCTTTGAAGCTGACGAATGGGTCGTTGGCTTGCACCATTTTTATCCTACCTAGCTTTTGTTTTTGACTTATCTTTTATGTTTGATTGCAACAAAATATCTCTGGGCAATATTGTATCGAAATAATGGCCGTAACTAAAACATCTGAGGATATGATTTGCAACAAGTTCTGAACATTTAGAAAATTTTTACGCCAACTTCTATCAGGCCGACTATTTTCGTATTAACTGGACCATGTTAACGCCCGTTATGGTGGATTCTACCAATCAGGTTTAACAAGATTTGTGCTGCCAATGTTGTCGTGCTGCCACTATGGTCATAGTCAGGTGCCACCTCGACAAGATCGACCCCGATGATGCTGCCGCGCTTGGTCAAACCATCCAGAAATTCCAGAATCTCATAATAGAAAAACCCGCCATGTGACGGCGTTCCCGTTCCCGGGGCAACCGATGGATCAAACCCGTCAATATCAATTGTCACATAATAGCGGGCACCAGCGGGAATCCGGTCGAGCATGCCAGCAACACCCAATTTGCGGAATTGGCGAACCGATTGAATATCAGACCCCATCTTGCGGGCATCATCATAACCGTCCTTTGCGGTTGATGACACATTGCGGATACCAACCTGCGACAGGCCGGTCACATTGGGCTTTTCAGCAGCACGGCGCATCGGATTGCCATGCCCATATTTGACCCCATGCCGCTCGTCAACGAAATCAAGATGCGCATCAATTTGCACAAGATGAAACGGCTCTTCATCGCTAAAGGCATTAATGCAGGGAATATTTACCGAATGATCGCCACCAAGAACCACCGGCACTGCGCCAGCGGCAAGAATCGCACGAACCCCCGTCTCAATATTGGCATGGCTTTTGATGGTATCCGTGTGAATGATATCGGCGTCACCAATATCAACAATGCGAACCTGATCGGCCTGAAGATAGGTGACATCATCTTCATGGTCATAAGCACCAGCATGGCCAAACGAAAATAGCGTTGATGCTTCGCGGATACCACGGGGGCCAAATCTTGCACCAGCCCGGAACTGAGTGCCAAAATCAAACGGTGCGCCAAGAATGGCAAAATCAGCATCAATCGACGACCAATCAGGCTGATAGGGATATTTGCCAAAACTGCACAATCCAACAAAAGGCAAATTCAAACGCCCTGTTTCATACCCATGTCCCGACATATCAAATCCCCCTATTGCCTGCGAGCCGCAAAACCAGATCGCCAAACGCTAATCCAAGCCGGTAAATTCTGCAAGCTGCCAGATCATTTTGCCCTTTACGAAAAGCACCGCTTTGGCGCAAGGTTGAGACGAAAAGGCATTGCGCTTCACTATTGGTTATGCAGGCCTAAAATTGGACGAAAGATTCGGAGTAAAACGCATGCCGCTTGACCAACAGACATTTACCAAATGCAAGATCGTAAAAGCCATTGCCAATCATGGGCATCAACCATCCCCCTTTCCCGAATTTGATGATAATTTGAACAGCCACAATATGGATAAAGCCTATGCTGCCATTTCGGCATGGCCGCATTATCACCCGACCCCGCTGATCTCGCTTGATAAGCTTGCTGATTTCTGCGGCGTTGCTGCGGTCTATTATAAAGACGAATCACAGCGTCTTGACCTAAAATCATTCAAAGCCCTTGGTGGCGCCTATGCTGTGGCCAATCTGGTTGCCAGCAAAAAAGCTGAAGGCATTGATCCAGCCAGCATTACCGTGACAACAGCGACCGATGGCAATCATGGTCGTTCGGTTGCATGGGGCGCACAACAGGCTGGCTGTCGCGCCGAAATCTATATTCATGAACATGTTAGCCAAGAACGCGCCGATGCGATGGCGGCTTTTGGTGCCAAGATCAACCGGATTACCGGCAATTATGAAGCCTCGCTTGCCGCCTGCAAAGATGATGCTGCGGCGCATGGATGGCATATTGTATCTGACACATCATGGGCCGGTTATCGGGAAATGCCGCTTGATATCATGGCTGGCTATAGCGTGATGGGGCGCGAGGCCATTGCGCAAATGCAGGGTGCTGGCCCAAGCCATTGCTTCCTGCCAATTGGGGTTGGCGGCATGGCCGCTGGCATCGTTGCGCCATTTTGGCAGCATATGGGCACCAATCTTGGCAAGATGATTGGTGTTGAATCCTATATGTCGGCCTGTTTCCTAGAAAGCATCGAAGCCCAAACACCAAGCCTTGTTGATATTAGCGAAGAAACGCTGATGGCGGGTTTGTCATGCGGTGAAATTTCCGACCTTGCTTGGCAGATTTTACAGCCAAGTCTGGATCATTGCCTGTCAATCACCGATGACGCCATCGCGCCGCTGATGGCAGGGTTTGCCGATGGCATCTTTGGCGGCGGCGCAATTGAGGCTGGCGAATGTTCAACCGCCGGTCTTACCGCCTTGGTGGCAGCCAAAAAAGATCCAGCGCTTTGGCAAAAGCTTGGGTTTGGCCCGACCTCGGTCGTGCTGTTAATCGGCACGGAAGGCGCAACCGATCCCGGGCTATACGACCAGCTCATAACCGAAGGACGGCAGAAATGATAGTGCCGCATCGCGGCTTTGAGGTTGCCGAATTCACCAACCGCTGCGCCAAAGCACAACTGGCGATGGCGACTGATGATATTGGCGCGCTGTTATTAACAAGCGAAGCCGATATCCGGTATTTTACCGGCTTTATGACCCAATTCTGGCAAAGCCCGACACGCCCTTGGTTCGTCTTGATTCCGGCAAGTGGCAAGCCGGTTGCTATTATCCCATCAATCGGCGTGCCGCTGATGCGCGATTGCTATATTGGCGATTTGCAATCATGGCCATCACCCGCTGCCGATGATGACGGCATCACCCTTCTGGTCAGCGTGATCCGCGATCATCTTGGCACGTCAGGCCGGCTTGGCATGATGATGGGACGCGAAACCGCCATTCGTATGCCGTTTAATGACCTTCGCGCATTGCAAGACGGTTTGGACGGTATTGCTTTTTGCGATATGACTGATGCGATCCAGCATATCCGCATGGTTAAATCACCTGCCGAACAGGCCAAATTAACGCATGTCTGCCAACTCGTTTCGAGCGTTTTTACCGATGTGCCGCAATGGGTGAAAGCTGGCATGCCGCTTGATGATTTGTTTCGCCAGTTCAAAATAAAGGCGCTTACAGCCGGTGTTGATGATGTCAGCTATCTTGTTGGCAGCGCCGGCCCTGATGGTTATCAAGACATTATAGCCCCACCAAACAGTCGCCCGCTTGCCGCAGGTGATGTATTCATGCTTGATACCGGATGCGTGTGGGATGGCTATTTCAGTGACTTTGACCGCAATTTTGCCATACATCATGCCAGTGATGAAGCGCATGAGACGCATCACCGGCTTTATGACGCAACACAAGCGGCGATTGATATTCTGCGGCCGGGGGTTACGGCGGCTGATCTGTTTTTTGCAATGGATGAAATATTGCGCCCCGATCAACAGAACATTAGCCAGCGTGATCCAAACCAACAGATTAGCAACGTCAAAACCGGCGATGATGGCGTTGGCCGCTATGGGCATGGTCTTGGCACGCAATTGACCGAACCGCCATCACATACCAATTGGGATCAAACCGTGATTACCGCAGGCATGACGCTAACGCTTGAACCATCGCTAGGCTATGGCAATGGTTTGACGATGGTCGCCGAAGAAAACCTGCTCGTTCTTGAAGATCGGGTTGTGTTATTATCAATTCGCGCCCCACGCGACCTGCCGGTCATTTCTGCTGGGTGAGACCAAAGGAGGAAATGTCATGACTGCGAATGTCACCACATTTAAAGAGCGGACACAGCCCGAATTTACCCATGTTCCATTTCGCGTTGCCCGCATTGCCGAAACGGCCGTACAGATGGGGCTGGTCACACTGGAAACCGATCTGACGATTGAAACCGAATTGCGTCATTTCATTGGCGATGCTGTTGGCACTGATATCGGACATGGGCAGCCCCCCACCATTCTTCATAGCCGCATTGCCTGCGATGATCAGGTGACTGTTGAAAATCTTACCGCGATGAAGGAACGTTTTGCCGATGCGCTTGCTCTTTTTCCGCCAGGTTTTCATTTTGACGTTATTGGCTATGGCTGCACCTCCGCATCATTATTGATTGGCGAAGACACGGTTCAGGCCATTGTCAAATCGCATGTCGATGTTGATCATGTCACCACCCCTTTGACCGGCGCACGGCGGGCGCTAAAGGCAGTTGGCGCCAGAAACATTGGCTATCTCGCGCCTTACATCTCTGAAATATCCGAAAAAATGTGTTTTCTTCTAGAAGATGATGGATTTGAGATTGGCGCTGCCGCCACCTTTGGCGAAGGACGTGATTCGATTGTTGGCTGTATTCACCCGCAATCTATATTAGGTGCGATTGACGCAATCATCAGCAGCGCGACTACACCGCTTGATGCTATTTTCATTTCCTGTACATCGCTGAAATGCGCAACAATTATCGCCATTGCAGAAGCACAATATGGCATCCCAGTCATATCGAGCAATTCGGCAATTGCATGGGACATGGCACGGCTTGCCCGCTTGGCCATGCTTGCAAATGAAAAAGGCTTGTTATTTCAGCAGAATTGACGAGTCCACCTTGGCAAGATCAGACTGACCGCAGAGGCCGAGGGTAAGATCAAGTTCTTTGTGAATGATTTCCAAGGTCTGACGAACCCCCTCCTGACCTTTGGCGCCAAGTCCATAAAGAAACGCCCGTCCAATCATGGTGCCCTTGGCGCCAAGCGCGATGGCGCGAAGCACATCCTGACCCGATCTTATACCACCATCCATCCATACTTCGGCACGATCACCAATCGCCTCAACGATAGCTGGCAAGGCCACGATTGACGACATCGCGCCATCAAGCTGGCGGCCACCATGGTTTGACACGACAATCGCATCAGCCCCAACATTCACCGCAGCAAGCGCATCCTCGACATCCAAAATGCCCTTGACGATCAATTTTCCACCCCACTGTTTGCGGATCGCGGCAACATCATCCCATGACAGTGACGGGTCGAATTGGCTGACCGTCCAATCTGCAAGCGACGACATATCCTTGACGCCTTTTACATGACCAACAATATTGCCAAATTGCCGCCGTTTCGTGCCAAGCATGCCAAGACACCATGCAGGCTTTTGCATGAGATTAAGAATATTGCGAAAGGTTGGCTTTGGCGGCGCACTTAGGCCATTTCGAACATCCTTATGGCGCTGACCCATCAATTGCAGGTCAAGCGTTACCATCAAGGCCGAACAATTGGCATCGCGTGCGCGCTCGATCAGGCGCGAAACAAAATCACGGTCGCGCATCACATAAAGCTGAAACCAGAAAGGAGTTGGGCTATTTTCAGCAACATCCTCGATTGAACAGATTGACATGGTTGATAAGGTAAAGGGAACGCCAAATTCGGCTGCGGCTTTGGCTGCCAGAATTTCACCATCTGCATACTGCATGCCAGTCAAACCGGTTGGTGCCAACGCTACCGGCATTGGCAGTTTTTGCCCAAGCATCGACATTTCCGTGGTGCGATTACTGACATCAAGCGCAACCCGCTGGCGAAACTTGATCGCGGCAAGATCGCTTTCATTGGCGCGATAGGTCGATTCAGTCCATGACCCGCTATCGGCGTAATCATAAAACATCCGCGGCACCCGCCGCTTTGCCAATTTTTGTAAATCTTCGATACAGGCAATCGTTGTCATCACGCGCCTCGTCAAAACTAAAGGAAATAAAACCAACCTTTACAGCATGGCGTGGTGAATCTCAACCAATGCTTCGCACCTTGATAACCAAGAATGAGGCCCTAGCGATATCGGCGCAGCATCGCACTCATTAAAATCACCGGCACCAGCCCCGACAGAACGATCATCAAAGCTGGCAAAGCTGCCACTTCAAGCATTTCATCCTTGGCAAATTGATAAGTGTAAGTTGCCAAAGTATCGAAATTAAACGGCCGCAACAGCAAGGTCATCGGCAATTCTTTCATCACATCGACAAAAACCAGCATCATCCCCGCCAGAAACGAGCTTTTCAGCAATGGCATAATCACCCGCCAGATCGAATCCATATAGCCTTGTCCCAAGACCCGGCTGGCATTCATCATATTGGCCGGAAGCCGCCTGACACCCGAAATCATCGCGCCATAACCAACCGCCTGAAACCGAACGATATAGGCTAGAAACAACACGCCAATGCTAGTGACAAAAATACCCTGAAATTGTGCTCCAAATAACGCTGCAATCGCACGATCAAGCTGGCCCGTAAAGATCAATACGCCAATCGCCAGAATCGTGCCGGGAAACGCATACCCAGTCGAGGCAAACAACGCCAGTTTCCGAGTTTTAGACCCAGCGCGAAACGTTGCCGTGACAACAATAAAGGCCGATAAAATCATGATAACCAGCGCCGCAATCGTCGCGACGATCAGCGTATTACCAATAATGCCCCGAATGGCCAGAAAATCAGCCAGCAAATCATTGGTTGAGACAAGTCCAAGAAGCACGCCAACCGGAATGAAAAACCCAAATAACAACGGGATGACACAAACCGCCCAACAGGCCAAAACCCCCGCCTTTGTTGGCAACAGCGTCGTAAGCGGCATTTGGTTGCGGCTGCTGCTGACATATTGCTGGCGCGATCGGGCATAAAGTTCCAGCCCCAAAAGTGCCAGAATAAAGCCAAAACCCACAATCGAAATCTGCGCCGCCGCGACAAGGTTGTTCATCCCCAGCCAGACATTGAAAATGCCCAAGGTAATTGTCTCAATGGCAAAAAACTCAACAGTGCCAAAATCAGACATCACTTCCATCATGACCAGTGCAAGACCGGCCATGATCGCCGGACGCGCCAAGGGCAGACCAACCTGCCAGAATTGCGACCGGTTATGCACAAGCGCAATCTCAAACAGGCTTGCCGGTGTCAATCGAAAGGCAATCCGCGTCACCATATAAATATAGGGATATAAAACCGAAGCCATAACCAAAATGGCACCACCAAGCGAGCGGATTTCAGGAAACCAGTAATCGCGCGGGCTTTGCCAGCCAAACAAATGACGAAGCCCCGATTGAAGTGGGCCAGCATATTCAAAAAACTCAGTATAACTATAGGCAATGATATAGGCCGGAATGGCCGCTGGCAGCAAAAGCATCCACTCCAAAAGGCGGCGACCAACAAAATCATACCGGCTGATAACCCATGCCGAACTGACCCCAAACCCGATCGCGACAACACCAACCCCTGCCATCAAAATCAATGTGTTGCTGATATAACGGGCAAGAACCGTATCATAAAGGTGCGACCATAACCCGCCACTATCGCCAAATGCCGCCACAAGAACTGCCAGCACCGGCCCTAGAATCAGGCCGCAAAGCATAATGACGCCAACCGACCACCGATCAACGGGTTGGCGCTGTGCGCGGGCAAAATTTGATAGAAAAGTCGCTACCATCCGACGCGATCAATAATCATCTGCGCCTTGGGTGCCAACGCTGCAAGCCGTTCAATCGGCAAACTATCTGGCTTGAAACGACCCCAGCTTGCCAGCTCTCCATTCACCGAAACCGCCGGATTGACCGGATATTCAAAATTGATTTCCCCATAAAGATGTTGGGCTTTTTCTTGGGTCAAAAATTCAAGAAAGGAAATGGCTGCCAGCTTGTTTTTGGCATGTTTAGCAACACCACCACCCGAGATATTCATGTGATTGCCACGATTGGACTGATTGGTAAAGACCAGTCGAATGGCTTGTGCCCATTCTTTTTGATCAGCTTTATCGCCAAATTTCATATTGCCGTAATAATAACTATTCATGATTGCAACATCACAAAGACCCTGAAAAATGGCTTTGGCTTGACTGCGATCATTGCCCTGCGGTTTACGCGCCAGATTATCAACAACGCCGCGCGCCCATGTTTCAGTTGCCGCCTCACCATGGGCCGCAATCATTGATGCGACCAAGGCGCGGTTATAATCATGGCTGCCAGCACGGCTGCAAACACGACCCTTCCATTCCGGTTTGGCCAAATCTTCAAGATCAACAACAGCCCCTTCAGCAACGCGTGTTTTTGAGGTCACCAGAATGCGCGCACGTTCTGAAAATCCAAACCAACGGTTATCTTCCGATCGCAGTCGTGACGGTATATTGGCTCGCAAAATTGACGAGTCAACCGATGCTAACAAATCCAAATCGGCATATTCGGATAGCCGCGCAATATCAACGGTCAAAATCACATCGGCAGGACTGGCTGGCCCTTCGGCTTTCAAACGCTGCGCCAATCCTTTCGACGAATAGACAACATTGGTTACGATGCCGGTTTTGGCAGTAAAGGCGTCAAGAAATGGCTGGATTAAAACCTGCTGCCGGTGCGAATAAATATTGATATTTTCAGCCGCAAAACAAATTGATGTTGAAGCCGCAATGGCTGTAAAAGTGGCAGCCGCTACATACCGGCGCGTCAGTTTAAAATCAGGAAAGGCAAAGCGCGTCATTTTCGTATCCTACCAATCCAGAGCGTTTCATGTATACTTAACTAGCATGGTTGACCGTTAGTAGATGTTACATCTCATTAAACCATCGGAAAAGTCTTTTTTGCGAATCATTCTCAAATACTGATTTCACAATTTTCGATTGCAAATTATGCCGGCTGGGCTATCACCTATTGGTTGTTTGGTGGCGAAGATGCAACCCCTCAAGACATTAGGGTGAATACATGGATATTTTGATGGGAATGAGCACGGACGCGTTTCTTATTGCGCTCGTTCAGATTATTGCAATCGACATTGTTCTCGGTGGCGACAATGCTATTATCATCGCCCTCGCCTGCCGGAACCTGCCACAAGAACAAAAACGCCTTGGTATCATCTGGGGCACTGCTGGTGCCATTATCTTGCGGGTTATTCTGGTTTTTTTCGCCAGCACCCTTATGACAACCCCGGGTTTACGGCTTGTTGGCGGGCTATTGTTGTCATGGGATGGCTTCAAACTGCTAGACGATCAAGGCGATCATGATCTGGAGGGCCAAGATGCCAACAAAAGCA
>ERZ802819.415-NODE-415-length-28631-cov-6.30676_pt1 | contig 28631 bp, 27 predicted proteins | sample MGYA00345647_ERZ802819 | MGnify/ENA primary metagenome ERZ802819 (study PRJEB30503, sample SAMEA104212355) | marine metagenome | biome: Westerlies Biome; feature: [SRF] surface water layer (ENVO:00010504) within the epipelagic zone...; material: water...
TGCTGGAATTAGGCAAGAAGAAGGCCTTCAGCAAGTTAATACATATGATTTATTTACAGGCGTTGACTCTACTATTGATAAATCAATAGAAGAAGATTATACGCTACCTTCAGTGACAGTAACTTATCTTCCTGAATTTGATGAAAACCTTCAAATTAGATTGGGTCTTTCTCAGACAATTGCTAGGCCAACCTTCAGAGAGCTTTCTCCGACACTATTTATAGATGTTGATACTGACAGAGTAATAGCTGGTTCACTTTATTTGCAAAATAGTGAGATTGACAATATTGATTTAAGAGCTGAATATTATTTTGGTAAAAATCAATTTTTTACAGCTGGAACTTTTTATAAGGAAATTCTTAATCCCATCGAAGAAACTGTTAATGAGTCAGGTGATTTAATTATTACTTCATACCAAAACGTTCCTATGGCTGAAATCACTGGTTTTGAAATTGAATATGAGCAAATATTTGAGGCGATTATGGATTCTAATAACGACTTAATCGTTAAGTTCAATTATACGGATACTGAATCTGAAGTAATTGTGAATCCTGGAGATACTTATATAAATAATCTTGGTACTTCAGTAAATGCTCAAAATCTTCTAGCGAATGGAAGAGACACTAGATTACAAGGTCAATCAGATACAATTGCAAACTTTCAAATTGGTTTAGATAATTTACAAGATCAATCTGAAGCCACCCTAATCTTTAACCATGTTAGTGATAGAGTAAGAGCTAGAGGTATTGATGTTTTACCAGATATTATTGAAGAACCTCCATTATTGGTTGATTTTACATATTCAAGAGTTTTAGATTACCCTAATTACGATTTGAAATTGTCGCTTGAATTAAGAAATTTACTTGACGAGGAGTACTATGCTTCTATGAATAATATTGCAATATATGATCAATATGATCTTGGTCAATCAGCTTCATTAGGATTTAAATTCTCCTTTAAATAAAAGGTTTATTTCTATGAATCGAAGTTAAGTTTTTATTTTGTTTCTCTGTTTATAATAAAAACACTTCAAAAAGGCCATATTTAAGTATGGCCTTTTCCAATATAAGTATTAACTTAATTTAATTACTGTTAAAGACAAAGAGAGCTACTTAACGAAATGAATTTAAATAAAACACAAGAAGTAGTTTCCTTAATATTGATGTAAAAATATGAATTAGAAATAGGGAAATTGTATGAGCTTTTATATTAATTTAAAGAAAAAAATTTGATTTTAGGAATTAATGAAAATAAAAAAATACATTGCTGAATTCTTAGGAACCTTTTTTTTAGTGGCTACAGTCATTGGTTCCGGGATCATGGGTGATAATTTATCTTCTGGTAACGTGGCAGTGGCTTTATTAGGTAATACGATTGCAACCGGAGCAATTCTTTATGTCATCATTAAATCTTTTGAAGATTTATCAGGAGCTCACTTTAATCCAATTGTCTCAATAGTCTTTTATTTTTTAAAAGAGATCAACTTAAAGGATTTACTCTTCTATTTAGTTATTCAATTCATTGCAGGAATTTTCGCAGTAATATTAATCCATTTCATATTTGAACTTAGTTTGCTTCAAATTTCATCCAAACCCAGGATGGGAATCAGCATGGTTTTTAGTGAAATAATTGCATCATTGGGATTAATTTTAACTATCTTAATGGTTAGAAAAAATAATAAGTCTAATGTAGCTATTTCAGTGGCTTTATTTATTACAGCGGGTTACTGGTTTACATCGTCTACTTCATTCGCAAATCCAGCAGTAACTCTAGCTAGGACATTTACGGATACCTTTACTGGAATTTCACCAGAGTCGATTATTTATTTCTTTTCAGGCCAATTAATTGGTCTGTTTATTGCTTTGTATATTTATAAATTTTTAAGATGAGAGAATCAAAGAAAATATTATTTCTCTGCACTGGAAATTCTTGTAGATCGCAAATGGCTGAAGGTTTTGCAAAAAAATTTACTAGTTTTCAGGCTTATTCAGCTGGCACTAGAAAATCTAATTTAAATTCATATGCAATCAAAGTAATGTCAGAAGTCAAAATTGATATATCTGATCAATTCTCTAAAACCATAAACGAATTGGAAGACAAAGATTTTGATTATGTTTTTACTTTATGTTCAGATGCTGAAGAAAACTGTCCAGTCTTATTCAAAGGGAAGACCATACACAAAGGTTTTGAAGATCCTCCTAAGCTCTCAGAAAATATAAATGATGAGGAAAAAATATTAAATATTTACAGAAGGGCAAGGGATGAAATTCTTGATTTCATTCTTAATATCAATCATTACACTTAAATTTAGTCACACTGGGACAATAGTTTCACAGTAATTTTATCGTGTATTATTTTTAAATTTAGAGAAATAAAATAAGGAATCTTTATTTTTAAACTGCTTTCCAGCTAAAATTTACTCATTAATTTTTTTATTCGTAACATCTCTGTAACAATCTTCCTGTAAATTTGTCTGTAAATAAGGATTATTACTATGAAAAAAATATATTTATTTCTTTTAATTTTTGCAAACCCTTTTGTATTTTCACAAGAAGACTCAGAAATTACTGAGGAATTGTTGGTAGTTGGAACAAAAGCTAGCATCATCTCTGCTATAGAAAAGCAAAGGGATTCCAATCAGATTCTATCTGTTATAGATTCAGATGCCTTAGGTGAATTTCCAGATACTACCGCTGCAGAGGCTTTAAGAAGAATCTCAGGTATTTCAGTTGAAAACGATCAAGGTGAGGGCCGTTATGTTACTGTTAGAGGTCTTTCGGGAGACTTAAACAATATTTCTGTCAATGGCGCAACTATTCCAGCACCAGAAGGTGGAAGAAAAGTGATGCTTGACGGTCTACCAACAGAACTTCTAGATTCTATTGAAGTATACAAATCTTTAACTCCTGATCAAGATCTTGATTCTATTGGCGGAAGAGTTGAGTTTAATACGAAAAGTGCTCTAGACTTGGATGGCACGTATTTCAAACTAAAAGCAAATACCCAATACAACGATCAAACATATAATAATGATAATCCTAAAATCTCCCTTACCTACGGAGATATGATCAGTGAAAATGCAGGACATATAATTGGTCTTACTTATTCTAAAAAACAAGTAATTACTTACAACAATGAAACCGGTTTTCCTGCTTGGGCTGCCACTGGTGGAAACTATGCAATAGATGATGATTTTGAAAGCAGATATTATGATTTAACCAGAGAAAGATTAGGCATTACTTACGACATTGACTATAGGATCAATGATGAATCATCTATGTATGCAAATATTTTATGGAATGAATACGTGGATGATGAGCTCAGATATAAAGATGAGTACGGGAAGTTAAAAAACAGTAATGTTACTGCTACAGGAAGCACTATTACAGAAATAAGAAGAGATGCAGAAGTAAGAGTTAGGGAGGAAGTTAGAACAATCAGAACATTCATTCTAGGTGGTAACACAATAGTCAACGGTTGGGATGCAGAGTTTGCATTTTCGAATTCTTTTGCTGAAGAAGATGATACAGACAATGTTGATGCAAAGTTTAGAAGTAGTACATTTAAGGCAGCTGCTTGTGGAGGACCTTGCGGATCTTTTGATTATTCAAATCCTCAAAAACCACGTATGACTCTAGTTCCTGCAATTACTACTGGGGCTGGAAATATTTATGATCCAGCAAGCATGGGAGTAGATGAGTTTGAAGAGGAAGATTCTGTAATTGATGACACAATATCATCATTTCAGGCTGATTTTACAAAAGAAGGTTTTACGGTTTCTGAAATTCCAACGACTTTAAAATTTGGCTTCAAATATAGCACTCGAGAAAAAGAAAAAACTGTTTCAGGTTTCGCTTCGGATCCTGGTACTTCTCAATCAAATTACAATCCAATCACTACACCAGTTAAATGGCCTTTTCCAAATGTTTTTGGTCCCATGGCAGATCCTGCAACAATCTTCGCTCTTCAGGGCACATTTGGTTCATTAACAAATAACTATGCAAAACCTAATTATAATAAAGATTTTGTTTCTGAAGAAGATATCACAGCACTTTATTTAATGGGCACAATGGAAATTGAAAACGCAGTTGTGATTGCAGGTCTAAGGGCAGAGGACACTTCATTTGATACACTTGGATACAATAAAGAAGATGGCTCTATTATTAGAGCATCTAAAAATTACACATTCGTATCACCAAGTGTAAACGTAAAATACTTCGTCAATGACGACACAATAGTTCGTGGTGCAATTTGGCGATCTTTATCTAGACCTGGATTCGGTGAAACTGCTCCTGTAGCAGACTTTAAATCGGATGGAACTGCAGCGGATGGAAGTACAATTTATAAGGGAGAAATGGGTAATCCTGACTTAGAACCTTATGAATCTACAAATCTAGATCTTAGCTTTGAAAGATATTATGAAAATGGCGCAGTATCAATAGGTTATTTTATGAAAGATGTTAAAAACGTTATTTATCCTCAGGTTACAGCAGGTGTTGTTGGAGGGATTAACTTTAGCGAATTAGAAACATACATTAACAGTGAAAAGTCAACAGTTGATGGAATTGAATTCAATTTTTTCAGGGAATTTGTGAATCTTCCTGAACCATTTGATGGTTTATTCATCTCATTAAATTTAACTGAAGTTGACGCTGAAAGTGATGTTCCTAGCGCTGCCGGTGTGTTTACTGTTCCATTTAGAAAACTCGCTGATAGCACAAGAAATTTATCAATTGGTTACGACAAAGGAAAAGTTGATATGAGACTTTCATTAGCTGAAAGAAGTGATTACTTAGATTATCTTGCTGATGATGATATAGAAACTACTGTAGATAATCTAAATTATGATAATATCAGATTTACTGACGATCATTCGCAAATAGACTTTACAGCCAAATACTATTTGAATGATAATTTAACTCTTAAATTAGACTTAATTAATATAAATGACGAACCAGAATTCTATTATTGGGGCAATACTTCAAGACTTTCTCAATATGATGAATATGGTAGAAGTGCGACAATTGGTTTCACTTATAAGTACTAAAAATTATTTTCCCCCAAAAAAGGCAAGTTTCATACTTGCCTTTTTCTTGTCTACTTTTACTTTTGCAGATTATGTTGAGGTTGAGGCAATTTACGAGACACCGCCAGTTATAACGGAGGGAGATGCAGCTGATGATCCTGCAATATGGGTAAATAAAAATAATCCTTCAAATTCAATTATCTTTGGAACTGATAAAAAAAGCGGAATTTATAGTTACAATCTCCAAGGACAAGAGTTGAGTTATACAAATCTTGGTAGGATTAATAATGTTGATACAAGAAGTATGAATCTTGGAGACGATGAGAATGTCTCTGATTTTACTTTCCTTTTTGGGTCTAATAGAACATTAGGATCGGTAGATTTATGGGTATTTGAAGATAATAAAACAAGACAAAAACTTAAAAATAATTTATGGGAAGTCCCATCAAAACCATCATTTAGAGGCAAATCAAATATTATCGTATACGGTATATGCGCTGGAATCGATCCAAAGTATGGATTAGTTGCTTTTTTAACAGAAGACACTGGCCCGCGAGTTGAAGTATGGAACCTGACTGATAATGGCCTCGATCTTATAACAACTTTTAATAATGGTGGAGAATCGGAAGGGTGTGTTTATGATGATTTCAATAGGACTCTTTTTATATCAGAAGAAGAAGTAAGAGGGGTTTTAAAAGCTTATAGACTCGATGATAGTTTTGATTTCTCTGAGCCATATATTGTTGATTCTAGAGAAGGTCAAATTGGTGGCGACCCAGAGGGTGTATCTTTATATAAAACATCAAATAATTCTGGTTATTTAATTTTATCCTCTCAAGGAGATAGTAAATTTAATTTGTATGATAGGAATTATCCATATGATTATATAACCAGTTTTAGAATAGGTTCTTCAAAAAGTATAGATAATGTTACTGATACTGACGGTATAGAAACAATCAACTTTAAACTGAGTGATGAGTATCCAGAAGGTATTATGATTGCACAAGATGGTCTAAATAAAGATGGGTATAAAACTAAAAGACAAAACTTTAAAATTGTCTCTTTTAAAGATGTACTTGATGCTTTAGATGCTCCTAGATAACATCAAGGGTTTATACCTAATAATTCAAACACTCATACGCATTAATTCTTACCTTTGCCTTTTATTGTTCTGGATAAATCTATTTCTTATCAGCCTAAGGACTAAACTGAAATAGGAATTGAATTAAATTTTAAAATATTTAAATTTTATAGTTTTAAAAAAAATGCTAGTTTTTTCTATAAAATTAGTCTATTGTGTCTATTATGTGACATAATAGTGTCATTTAAGTTACAAAAAATATGAATACTAAAACCGTTCTTAAAGATCAAAGATTAATACCTGCAAACTCTCAAGTACAAGAGATGATTATATTTGGTTTTATTTCTTTATGGATAGTTTTGGTGGCAGTTCTTTATTTTTCATAAATATCTCTGAAAAAAGCTAAGTCTTTTAATTTATCCATAAATTGCAAGGATTTGAATCATTCACTATTTCATCTAAATTTTACTTTTATATCTAAAATTAAGTCACATTAAGGCAACAGTTTCTTAACAATTTTGTATTAAAATTATTATTAATTTAGAGACTCTCAATATGGAAACTTTGTTTTTGAATACTTTTTATATACTTTTGATTGGAGGATTTATTGGTATTTTTATGGCTTTCGGCATTGGTGCTAACGACGTTGCAAACTCCATGGGGACTTCTGTAGGAAGCAAAGCTATAACCCTTAAACAAGCAATAATAATTGCGGCTATTTTTGAATTTTTAGGAGCTTTTTTAGCAGGTGGAGAAGTAACTTCTACAATTAGAAAAGGCATCGTAGATCCAAATCTATATGCCAATGATGTAAATATATTTGTAATGGGCATGATATCTGCTCTTTTAGCAGGAGGTACTTGGTTGTTTATCGCGAGTTTAAGAGGCTGGCCTGTTTCTACTACTCACTCAATAGTGGGAGCTATTATTGGTTTCGTACTAATTTCTAAGGGAGTAGATGCTGTATCTTGGGGCAAGGTTGGTAATATAGCAATGAGTTGGGTAACTTCCCCTTTATTTTCTGGAACTTTAGCTTTTGGACTCTATATATCTGCAAAAAAATTAATTTTAGATAGAGCCAATCCTGGAAAAGCAGCTATCACTTTTATTCCATTATATAGTTTTCTAGTAGCAGTCGTTATTTCACTCGTCACAGCAAGGAAAGGTCTTAAACATGTAGGAATAGAATTTTCAGAAAATGAAATTTATTTATTTACTTTAATTTTTAGCATTATTGTTGCAACTGCAACAGCATTTTTTTTAAGAAGGAATAAAGATCAAATAATGAGAGAAGGCGGCATTGAATTTGCATTTGGATTGCTGATGATAGTTTCTGCTAGCGCTATGGCTTTTGCCCATGGTTCAAATGATGTTGCAAATGCAATTGGACCTTTGGCAGCAGTTGTAAGTGTAGTGGATACTGGCGAAATAGGATCTAAATCTTCGATCAGCCCATGGGTTTTACTTGTTGGAGGTATTGGGATAGTTTTTGGTTTAGCAACTCTAGGTTCTAGGGTCATCTCAACAGTCGGAAAAAAAATTACAGCTCTAACACCTAGTCTTGGCTTCTCCGCGGAAATGGCCACAGCGTCTACTGTTGTTGCTGCGACTTATCTTGGGTTTCCTATTTCAACTACACATACACTGGTCGGTGGAGTTATAGGCGTTGGGCTAGCTAAAGGCGCAGAACACTTAGATTATGCTTCGATAAGGAGAATAATTGCTTCATGGTTAGTAACTATTCCAGCTGGAGCAGCTTTTACAATTCTCTTCTATATTTTATTAAGAATAATTTTTAGCGTATAAAGTTTTTTATTCAAAGAATAAATAACAACCAAATTCCAGACAAAGCAATGTGCGAACCAAAAGCTATAGTTTTTTCTAAAGTATTTCTCTTCTTAAAAAAATACCAAATTATCCCTGATAAAGATGAGACAAATAAAATAAAGGGTAGATTGTTGATGCCAAAAAATAGAGATAGATTAGATATCAATATTATATCCCCCCAACCAAAAGAATCTTTCTTCAATATATAGTCTGCTAAAAATTTGATAGCAGATAACACGGCAAAACATATCAAGAAAGAGACAAACCCTAGGCCTAAAGAAGTGAAATAAAAATTGGTAAGAATTCCAGTAAAAAAAACGATTAAATTAAGTGAGAAGGGAATTTTAAAAAAACTTTCATCCAAGCGAGCGATCAAGATTAAGGTAAAAATAAAAAGACAATTTAAAAGAAAGATATAATTTATCGAGCCTGCTTTGATCAAAATTAAAGCAAATAAAATTCCAAGCAAAATTTCAAAAAAAGGGTAGCTGATCGAAATACTTTTTTTACAAGATTTACATTTACCTAATTGAATAAAAAAACTTAAAACAGGTATGAGAGAAAATAATGATAAAGGTGCTTTGCAATTTGGACAAAACGACCTAGGAAAAGAAAGCCCCATATCTGGGAATTCCTTCAAATCATCATGATAATTAAGGATAATAGGCATACGGTACGACAAGCTATTGAGAAAGCTTCCAAATATAAGTCCTAGTAAGAAAGCATATAAAATTTCCATAAAATAATAATATTCAAATTGTCACTTAATTGTCATTCAAAATAGCATATTTAGTAGATAATATGTCCTTCAAGGGTCAATTTAGTATAGTTAAAACATGAATATAGATTTTTATAATATTTACAATATAAGCATTGATCTCATTTCTAAAAAGGCCAAAACAATTGTAATCACGTTAGTTGCCTTGATATTCTCTATTGAGACTTCAAATGTAATTTTAGAGATCGTATTTTCCGATAAAGCAGTTTTAAACCATTCCCCAGTTGCAAAAATCCAAATTAACAAGATAGATCGAAATCCTTTTCTGCCAAATTATGAATCTCAAGGAAATTCCAATGCTTTCTTAAACGATATTAAAGCTCCGGAAACATCTTTATCTTTGAAGTTATTTGGCGTGACTTCCTCTGAGGATAAAAATTTTGCAATTATTGGCCTTAGTAAATCAGATCAAAAAGAATATCAGCCAGGAGATGGCATCTTAGATGATGTTTTTTTAGAATCGATACATAAAGATTATGTAACGATCAGTAGATCTGGAGTTGCAGAAAGTCTCTCATTTAATAAACCAAACTTAATTTCTGGAATAGAAACAAAAATTACAAAGGATCCTCTAAATGAAAACGACAACGTAATCTCTGCGGAGTGGTTATCAAATCAAAATATTCTTGACGCGATTTCTTTTGTTCCAATTTTTTCAAACGGTGCTTTGTCTGGACTGGAAGTCAATCCTGGTGAAAATAAAGAGTTTTTTGTAAATTTAGATCTTATGCCTGGAGATGTTCTTGTATCAATAAATGGTGCTTTAGTTTCTGATTTAAATGAAAATTACCTTTCTAATTTAGAGACTTTTTTTAAAGAACCTAAGGATCTAAACCTTTCAATTTTAAGAGATAACAATCCAATTTCAATTGGAATAAAAGTTAATTGAATAAAATATGTATTTAGGAAATTACTTAAAATTTTGCGCGACTTTGACGCTTATATTTTCTTTATATAGCCATGCTGTAACTATAAACATGCGTGATGCTGATATCAGAGCTTTTATTTCTGATATTTCTTCTTTAACGGGCAAAACTTTTATTGTCGATCCAAGAATAAATGCAAAAATCACAATAATCTCTAATGAAGATTTATCCATTGATGAGGCTTATGAAGTAATGTTGTCTGTCTTGGCTGTGAATGGATATGCTGCTATAGAACAAGATAACGCCACTAAAATAGTTCCTGAGTTAATCGGAAGGCAAGCCTTTAATACTTTCCCTAGGTTTAATAGCCCAGCCGACTCCTTTGTGACAGATATTATTAAACCTAAATTTGCTACAGTGAATTCCTTGGTTTCAATACTGAGGCCGATTATTTCTTCGCAGGGTCATCTGGCAGTTTATGAGCCGACTAATTCACTAATAATTGCAGACCGGGCTGGAGTTGTAGAAAAGTTAAGAGACATTATTAATGAACTTGATAAAACACCAGGTGAAAAATATGAGGTTATCAAACTTAATTATTCTTCCTCAAAAGAAGTCTCAAAGATAATTGATAAAATTTTCAATGATAATTCAGGAGGAATGAATCCAAATCAATTCACTTCATATTCAATTGATCGAAGCAATAGCATCCTTTTGGTTGGAGACGAACCCATAGTGGATAGAATGAAAGATCTCATACAGAATTTAGATACAGAGCAAAGTGGTTCTAGCACTTTAAAAGTGAAATATCTTAAATATGCTGATGCCAAATCCCTCGAAAGTATTCTAAAGAACTTATCAAAAAATTTATCTGAACAAGATAAAAGTACCAGCAAAATAACAACTAGTATCGAAGCACACGAAGGTACCAATTCATTAGTAATTTCAGCCGAACCTGAGGTAATGTCAGCAATTGAAGATGTTATTGCAAGCTTAGATATCAAAAGAGCCCAAGTTTTGGTGGAGGCTATTATTGTAGAAATTTCAGATACTTTAGCTAGTGAATTGGGTGTCCAAATCCTTTTTTCAGGTGAAGGATCTGATACTCCAATAGTTTCTCAAAGGTTTGGAACTCCATCACCTGATTTGACTGCGATCGTAGGAGGAGAAGTTTATGACACTACATCTGGTTCATCTTCAATTCCAGTTGCAGCGCAATCATTATTAACTTTAGATGGACTTGCTGCTGGAGTAGGAAAATATAAAAAAGATGGGGAAAGTTTTGCCGCAATTCTTAATGTTCTTCGTAAAGATACTGATTCTAATGTGCTATCTACTCCTTCTATTCTTACAATGGATAATGAAGAATCTTCAATTATAGTTGGCCAAGAAATACCGATTACAACTGGAGAATCTTTAGGTGCTGACAACACAAATCCTTTTAGAACGGTCAGTAGAGAAGAAGTTGGCGTCAAGTTACTTGTCAAACCACAAATTAACGAAGGAAATTTTATTCGATTAGATATAGAACAAGAGGTTTCTAGCGTATTTGGACCTTTGTTAATTGGAGCTTCTGATATAGCTACTAACAAAAGAGAAATTAAAACAGCTGTCATGGTGGAAGATAGTGAGATAATAGTTCTAGGAGGCTTAATAAGCGATGACGTTCAGGAATCAGAAAGAAAAGTTCCTCTCCTAGGTGACATACCGCTTTTAGGAAGATTATTTAAATCCACTACAACTTCAAGATCAAAAAAGAATTTAGTAGTTTTTTTAAAACCTACTATTGTTAGAGATACTGAAGACATGCAGCTAATAACCAATGCAAAATATAATTTGCTTAAAGCTGAGCAACTTTTAAAAACTAAAAGAGGCAGACCTACACCTGACTTGAAAGTTTTAGAAGACTTGATAAACGATTAAGATAAATAGTCATATGAGTAATGAAGACATAGATCTAAGTTATAAATATTGCAAAGATAATCAAGTCCTGTTTGAAAAAGAAGAAAACTTACTTTCAATTAAATGCACTGAAGACACAAAGATTTCTGCAATATCTTATTTACAAAAATATTTTGATTTGCCTTTAAATGTATCAAAAATTTCATTTCAAGATTTTAGTAAAGCTTTATCGGAAAGTTTTACAAATAACGCATCTTCCTCTGAAGATTTAATTCAAGGAGTTGATGAAAATATTGATCTTGACTCTCTGGTGTCTAACTTACCCAAAACTGAAGATTTACTAGATGATAGTAATGAAGCACCAGTCATACGATTAATCAATGCAATTTTATCTGAAGCAATCAAGGATGGAGCATCAGATATTCATATTGAGCCATACGAAGAGAACCTAGCAATAAGATTTAGAGTTGATGGAATTCTTAAAGAGAAACTAAACCCTAATAGCAGGATAGCTCCACTTCTCAATGCAAGAATAAAAGTGATGTCCAATTTAGATATAGCCGAAAGAAGAATGCCTCAGGATGGAAGAATGTCCTTAAAACTAGGAGAAAAATGGATTGATATAAGAGTGTCAACTTTGCCATCAAGCTTTGGAGAAAGGCTGGTTTTGAGATTGTTAGATAAGGCAGACGCAAGCTTGGATTTAAGAGAACTAGGTATGAGTGACGAAATGACTAAAGATTATTTAGATCAGTTGAAAAGTACAAGTGGAATAATTCTAGTAACGGGACCGACAGGCTCAGGTAAAACTACAACTCTTTATTCGGGTCTAAATTATTTAAACGATCAAACTAGAAATATCTTAACAGTTGAGGATCCAATTGAGTATGCCTTGGAAGGTATAGGCCAAACTCAAGTAAATAATAAAGTAGGCTTATCCTTTGCAAAAGGTTTGCGAGCAATTTTGAGACAAGATCCAGATGTAGTTATGGTTGGTGAAATAAGAGACAAAGAAACTGCTGAAACGGCAATACAAGCTAGTTTAACAGGACACTTGGTCTTATCTACAATACACACAAATGATGCTGTGGGTGCTATTACGAGATTAGTCGACATGGGTGTAGAACCCTATCTCTTAGCAAGCTCAGTCAAAATGGTAATCGCACAAAGATTGGTTAGAAAAATAAGCGATGAGCAAAAACTTTCAGGCAGAATTGGAATTTTTGAGATGATTAAAATTGATAATGATATTAAAAAATTAATTAATGAAAATATTGATGAGGATTCAATTAGAAATAATGCTTTTAAAAAATATATATCTTTAACTAAAGATGGAGAAAGCAAGGTGAAACAAGGGATAACTTCAGATATAGAGTTAAAAAGAGTTCTCAAAGAAGTTGAATAAATATGGCAAGTTTTTCTTACAAAGCTTTAGATCATAAAGGGGAAACTGAAAAAGGGTTTCTTGTTGCTGAGAATATAAACGAAGCCCAAAACGAGCTTAAAAATAGAAAACTAATTCCAATTAAGCTCAAAGAGTCCAAGCAAAGAATTAACTTAAGTTTTTTCTCTTCTATCAGCAACTCAAAATTATCTTTAATCTCTAGGCAACTATCGACTTTAATCAATAGCGGAATACCAGTTGATCAGGCACTAGATTCAGTTTCTGAACAAATAGAACCTCCAAGAATTGGTAATAAATTAAGACAAGTTTCCTTAAAAGTTAAATCCGGCTACAAATTATCTGAGTCTCTTGAAGAACATCCTGAATCCTTCGATAGACTTTTTTGCTCTCTTATAAAAGCAGGGGAGTCTTCAGGGGAACTAGGAATAATTTTAGAAAAAACATCAGATTTTTTAGAAAAAAGGGCAAATATGTCTCAAGAAATAACTGGTGCTTTGGTTTATCCTCTAATTTTATTCACTGTAGCTATTGGAATAATTAGTTTATTGCTTGTCTATGTAGTGCCAGACGTAGTCTCTCAATTTTCTAACCTTAATAGAGAGCTGCCTCTTCTTACTAAGTCTCTTCTTTTTTTGTCTCAAGTTATGACAAATCCAATTTTTCAAGTATTTATAGTTTCTTTTTGTTTGCTCTTATATATTCCTTTGAAGTACTTTGGAACTCAAAAAGTAAAATTAAAATTCGATGAGATTTTGTTGAAAATTCCGGTCGTAAAAAATTTTCTGTTAGATGCTGATCTATCTAGATTTACCAGTTCACTCAGCCTTTTAAGATTAGGGAATGTATCTATTTTAAATGCTTTAAAAATTTCTTCAGACACAATTTCGAATTCTTATCTAAGATCTTCGATAATAAAAGCTTCCTCAAGAGTAGGAGAGGGTGAATCTATAGCAAAATCTCTTGAAAGAGTTAACGCTATTCCCCCTTTAGTCATTCAAATGATTCAAAATGGAGAAAAATCAGGCAAGCTAGAGGACATGCTATCTAAGTTATCTGATTATTTAGAGACGAGATTTAGAAATTCTACAAAAATTGCTATGAATCTTCTTGAACCATTAGTTATTATAATTTTAGGAGTTTTTGTAGCTCTAATTGTTTTAGCAATTCTCTTACCATTAATACAATTAAATACATTTACAACAACGATATGAATATGAATAAAAATAAAAAAATTAACTCTAAATCTTTAGAAGATGGATTTAGTTTGATAGAAATTTTAGTAGTTTTAATGATTATTGGAATGTTAACTGCGGTAGTTGCAATCAATGTTTTGCCGAGTCAAGACAGAGCAAGAGTTGATAAAGCTAAAGCTGACATAAGAATAATGGAGCAAGCTTTGGAACTTTATAGATTAGATATGTTTTCTTATCCAACTGAGCAGGAAGGTTTAAAAGCATTAATTGAAAAGCCTGCAAATAATAGATTTTCAGATAGGTACAGACAGGGTGGTTATATAAAAAGATTAGAAGCCGACCCTTGGGGTAATGACTATCAATATGAAAGACCAGGAAAGAATAATACATTCGATATTATTTCATTAGGTGCTGATGGCCAAAAAGGCGGTGATGGCTTAGATAGCGATATATCTAATTGGGACTGATTTAAGTGAAAGGTTTCACTTTAATTGAAGTTTTAGTTTCTCTACTAATTTTATCGATGGTGGCCGCAGCAGGGCTATCTAGTATTTCTTTTTCTACTCAAAGCTATTTAACTTTAAAAGAAAATTTCTATACTTCTACAATCGCAGAAAATGTTTTATTGCTTTCTTTTTATGATGATAATTTTCTTACTAATAATGTAACTAGTCGGCAAGAGGTTTTAATGGGTAGTTTTTATATTTGGAAAAGAGATATTAACATTAATAAGTCTCAAAATTCCTTGAGCATATCTGTGGAAGTTAACTCCGAACTTCAAGTTAACCCTTACAAATTAGAAATTTTTAAAACGATAAAATGACACTTACTAAAGGCTATTCTCTGATAGAAATGTTAGTAGTCCTATTGATCTTTAGTTCTATTGCAATAATTTCTGCATCATTTCTATCTTCTGCAGCAAACTCGTTTTTTCAAGTAAATTCAAAAACCGATGAGCTAAGGGAGCTCATAATCGCTACGGAAATAATAAAGGAGGATCTGATTCATATTGTAGATAAGTCAACACGTGATGAATTTGGAATAAAGAAAAAATCTTTTTTTCTATCTAATGAGCTAAAACAATCAGGGAAGATAATCGAGTTTGTAAGATATTCTGCCAGTGACGGTATAGGAGATTTAGGGTCTCTACACAAGGTCAAATATATTTTAGAAAATGGAATGCTAAAGAGATACTCAAGTAATTTTTTAAATTCTCCATATTTAAACGATCATATAACTCTGATTCAAAACGTTAGTGAAGTTAAAATTGATAATCCATTAGCTTTTTCAAGATCTGCATATGATTTAAATAGTTTGCCAAAGATTGTTAATTTTAAAATAAAAATTAAAGAAGTCTTTTTTAATAAAGTTTTCGTAGTTTCCAATGCTTAATAAAGAATCAAAAATAAATAATGGAGCGACTCTTTTGCTGACTCTATTCATTACATCTATTGTCTCAATTATAGGTTACAAGCTTTTTGATTTAACAATGTTCACATCCGAAGTGGAAAAGAGAAACCTAAGTCATCAACAATCTTTTTTAATGGTACTCAGCCTCGAATCTTACACACTTGATTACATGAGCTCAGCGGATAAACGAAACTCATTACCTTTAATTACCAACAGGTATGATCCATACAGTCCCATTGAGATTCCCTTGAAAAGAGGAAATATAGTGGCTCAAATTGAAGACAAAAGTGATTGTTTTAATTTGAATTTGATTGTTACAAATGATGAAGAATCAAAGACAAAAACAGTTAATCAAGATGAACTTCTCTTTTTTAAAAATTTACTGTCTAGTTTAGAAATTCCAAGTGATAAGATCGAAAGTATTAGCGCATCTTTGACAGACTGGATAGATGGGGATGATTTTCCTGATAATTACAATGGTGCAGAAGATTTTTATTATTCTAATTTGAATACACCATATCTGACATCCAATCAGTATATGCAAAATATTTCGGAATTAAGAAAAGTTAAAGGTGTTACAGAAGTTATTTATAAAAAAATTGAACCCTATATATGCGCACTGCCAACAAATTTTAAGTTTATAAACATAAATTCCATTTCACTACTAAAACCAAAAATACTGGTAGCTTTGAGTGAAAAAAAACTTTCAGATCAAGAGGCTATTTCAATCTTAGAAGATAGACCTTTAAGTGGTTATGAAAATATTGACGAGTTTTTTAATGATAAATTTGTAAAACAATCTCTTTCATCTAGTTTTTCAAGAAAGAAACTAAATGCTGAATCGTTTTATTTTAATTTAGAATCTCAAATAAAATACGATGAATTCACATTTATAATGAATTCTAGAATCATTAAAGACGATGAAGACATGAAGATAATTTCGAGGAAAATAGGTAACTTCTTATGAGCAAGACAATTTATGTCCTCTTTGACTATTTTTCTGATGAAAAGCTTTATTTTTTGGTTAACAACAATGAAATAAAAGAATTAAAAGAAAAAGAACTCGAAAAATATCCCAATATTAAAAAAAATATTTTTTTGATATCGGACTTATTTGATTCTATAGATGTAGACTTACCTGAAACAAATTTAACTAATCAAAAAAAAGCTATTCCATTTTTAATTCAAGATAGTTTATTAGATGATGTCAATAATTATTCTTGGTTTCTAAATACCGATGACAAAATTCTTCTTTTAACTAGCAAAGAAAAATTAAATACTCTGGTAAATAAGATAGATCTATTTTCAACATCTTCTTTGAATCCTATCGAAGCATCTTTTGATAAAGATAATTTGATAATTATTGATGATAAGGTAATTTTATCGCTTCAAAATCAATGGTATTGGTCGGGTTCTTTAGAAGTTTTTTATAATCACCTCTCTTTTATCGAAGGCAAGCTCAAAGATAAAATTATTGAAAGTCATTGTCTGATCAAAGTACCAGAAAAACTAAAAGATAAGGAATTTTTAAATTTCACCTTACATAAGGATATTCGATCTTTATGGACGGCAAATCTGCCATCTTTAAGACTAGGATTCAATATATTAAAAGGGAAGTTCGAGCCTAAAATAAACTGGCTTCAAAAAATAAAAGATTTTAGATTTTATATTATTTCTGCTTTAGCTATTTATTCTATTTTCTTGGTTTCAAATCTTATACAGTTTGGTTCATTATCAATTTTCAATTACCAATTGAATAATCAACTTTCTGAGGTTTTTAAATTAAAATTCCCTAATGAAACAATTGAAAATGATCTTATTTCACAGGTAAATAATCTAGTAAATCTTAATTCTTATTCGAAGAAAAATTTAGATTCTCTAAGACTTTTGTCTAACGAAATTGCTTTGATGGAAAATTTAAGTCTTGTTTCAATTAATTCTGATAGCAGCAAAATTACCATAGAAGTAGAAGCAGTAGATTATGACCAATTAGAAGAATTAGTAAAATTAATGTCGACCATGAATATTGACTTATCTATCGGAAGTTCTAGAAGATTAAACAATCTATTAGTAGGAGAGCTAAATGTTAGAACTTTATAAAAAGATTTCAAACATAAGACTATCAAGACAAAATCAAATTATTATTGCGGTTCTTGCTCTCTGCCTATTGATATATATCTTGTCATCATCGTTAATGAATTTGAATAATAATGTCGGTAATTTAAAAAAGGAAAATGCAATAACTATAAGCAGAATAGAGTTTTTAGCTGCTATTGGAGAACAGGAAATATCTTTTAAATCAGCATTCTCATCAAATTTCGCCTCTTCGGTCAATTCTTCTGCAAAAGACAACAAACTAAAAATAGATCGGACCTTGCCTTTATCAAATAATGAAATATCGATTTGGATTAATGAATCTAATTTCATAGATTTATTTAACTGGCTTATAGAAATTAATAATAATGGTGTCGAAATAACAAAGATGAGTATTAGAAGAATTTCTAAAGAAACAGTAAGCGCACAATTAACGTTTAAATCATAAAAGAAATGAAATATTTTATTTACTTTATCATTTCAAGTTTTTTAATTATTTCGCTAGTCGTTGTTGCTAATTTACCTTTGAGAATTATCAAGCCTGTTATGGCTGAATATTTTCCAGAAATTACCTTTAGTAAAATAGATGGAACTGTTTGGTCTGGAAAAATCTATGATTTGAGTTTTGCTAATGAATATTTAGGAAATTTAAATACCGAAATGGATTTAAGGACTTTAGAATTTTATTTAGATGACAATGAAGTTCTTGTGCAAGGAAAACTAAATATTATTAGCTCAATAATCGAAGAAAAAATAAATTTAAGAGAAACAAATTTTGAAATAGGTTCTAGGAGATTTTTGCAAAGAATACCTTCAATTTCTGCTCTTTCTGGAAATAATTTAAACATGACGTTTGACATAGATGGGTGTTACGAGGCTTCAGGAAACCTATATGCTGACTTAGATAGAAAGGGTCTTCTCAACCAAGCAGTAACAACAAAAATGGAAGTGATCCTGGGTTGTAAAGATAATAAGCTGATAGGAGATTTTTTTAGTACTCCAAATCAAGATGTTTTGAAGGGCAATTTCACTGTTGATAATGAGCTAAACTATGTTTTGGTAGCAAACTCAGCATTAGTTTTATCAAAAATTTCAAAGCTTTTAACTAAACCGCTAAGTCGTGCACCAGATATTAAAATCAAGGGAAATTTATATTCATTTTTTTATGGAGATAACTAATGTTAATAGGAAAAAATCCACTTAAAGAGCAACCCGATTGGTTTAAAAAGAATATTGAGATAATTCCACTTTCTAATACTGTAGAAGTTGATGATAAAAATATAAAATACTTCATTTGGGGCGATCAATCTTTACCAAAAGTAGTTTTGCTTCATGGATTCAATGCTCATAGTTATTGGTGGTCACACATTGCACCTTTTTTTACCGAAAAATATTGTGTAATTGCCTTGGATTTTAGTGGTATGGGGGAAAGTGATCATAGAGAAGAATATTCTCAAGAAATTTATTCAAAAGAAATAAAAGCTGTATTGGAAGATGCAAAATGTGAAAAACCAATATGTCTAGCTCATAGTATGGGTGGAGCTATTGCAATGTATAGCACATCAATTTTTCCTGATCTTTTTTCAAAAATAATTTTGTTAGATGCTGTTGTAATTTTACCTCCCGAAAAAGCAGAAATGATGAAATCAAGAAGACCAAAAGCAAGAATGGAAATTGCATCTGATTCGATAGAAGCTGCCGTATCAAGATTCAGGTTAATGCCTCCTCAACCTTGTCAACAAGAATACGTACTAGAGCATATTGCAAAAACATCTTATAAAGAAACTGAGCTGGGTTGGATTTTAAAATCAGATCCAAAGATTTCTAATACATACAAATATAATGATTTGCATGACACTCTAATGAACCCTGCAACGGCTATAGAAATAGTTTACGGCCAGCTAAGCCAAGTTTTTACTTCCGATGTTCTTGAATATATGAAATATGCAGGGCGATTAGAAGATAAAAATATTCATCGATTAGATGGAGCAATGCATCATTTGTTTTTGGATAGACCTATAGAATTTAAAGACCTGTTACTTAAATTATTGGAAAAATAATTAATGAGTATAAAAGGTTATTGTGATCCTAAATTTTCTAGGGTAGAAGAATATTTTGCAGACTCCATCAATTCAAAATTTGAATTAGGCGCTTCTATTTCAATAGAAATAGAGGGAGAGAGAGTAATTAATTTATGGGGTGGATTTAAAGATGCAAAAAAATCAATGCTTTGGGAAGAAGATACCTTGTGTAATACATTTTCTGTTTCTAAAGCAATGACTACTGCTTGCATTCTAAAATTAATACAAGAAGAAAAAATAGATTTAAATGAAAAAGTCTCTTTCTATTGGCCAGAATATGGATGCAATGGCAAAGAAAATACAACAATTAAAGATTTATTAACTCATAGAGCTGGAATGTTTGCGTTTGAAAAAAACTTTAAAATAAAGAATGAAGAATGGACTGATTGGAATTTATTTGTTGGTAAATTAGCCAGACAAAAGCCTTTTTACACACCTGGCTCTGCTCAAAGTTATCATGCTATAACTTTTGGATTTCTTATTGGAGAAGTAGTTAGAAGAGTTGATGGTAGGAGTTTAGGAAAATATTTTAAAGAAAATATTGGAGATCCATTTGATATAGATTTTATATTTGGTCTCGAAGATGAGGATATCAACAGAACTGCAGATATCGTGATGTCAAAAATGAGAGCTCCTTTTTTAGCAAAAGCTTTTTTTAAAACACCATCTTGGTTAATTCCCAAAAGAATAAGGCCAGTAATTAATTTAATAAATGAAAGTGATTTCAAAAAGGCTTTCTTTAACACAGAAACTGAAAAAGACTCTGTAAATAGCAAAGCGTGGAAAAGAGCTGAAATACCAGCAGCTAATGGATTTGGATCAGCTAAAGGAATTTCAAAATTCTATAGCACTTTAATAGACAATTTTTCCGAGCCTATCCTGTCAAAAAAAACTCTTGATCATGCAACTCAGTTTCATTCCTTAGGACCAGATACGGTTTTACTCAACTTACCAATTAAATTTGGTCTTGGATTTATGATGGAAAATCCCTATTCTCCTCTGGGTCAAAATCCAGATCTGTTTGGACATTCTGGAGTAGGGGGTTCGGTAGGATTTGCCGATAGAAAAAGAAAAATAGGATTTGGATTCACTAAAAATTACATGCATCCACCTGGAAAATTATTTAAATCGGCAAATGATTTAACAAATTTATTTTATTCCATTCTTTAAAAATGCCTTTGGAACCATTATTTTACGTCGTGGCTTTGCTCTCGGTATTTGTCCATGGCATGGGAAAAGCTGGATTTGGGATGGGTCTACCTATTTTAGCCATTCCGATGATGTCACTTTTTGTTTCTCCTATTCAAGCATTATCAATATTAGTTATCCCATTAATATTTATGGACTTAATAACAATTCATAGGTTTAAAGGTTTGTGGAATAAAGAGATTTTAAAATTCATTATTCCGTTTTCATTTTTAGGAATACTCATAGGTACAATAACCTTTGAGTACCTATCAGAAGACTCCCTTAGAATCATATTAGGACTTATAGCGCTTGGGTTTGGATTGAATTATTTTTTTACTTCCATAAAAGAAATATCCATATCTTCTTCTAAAAAATCAGGAAGCTTGTGGTCAATTCTTTCAGGATTTACTAGTTTTTCAATTCATGCAGGCGGGTTGCCAATTAGCTTTTATTTATTACCCATGAGACTCGATAGAAGAATCTACGTTGCTACCACAGCAATATTTTTTTTATCATTAAATTTATTCAAATTAATGCCATATACCTACTTTGGCCAAATAAACTTAGAAAATCTTTATATTTCAATGTTTTTATTGCCGTTAGCTCCCCTGGGAGTATATTTTGGAGCATACCTTACTAATAAGGTCAGCCAAGATTTTTTTTATAATCTTAGTCATTTTTGTTTAATTCTTGCGGGTTTAAAGTTGGTATATGATGGAACTGGAGTATCATTATTTTCATGACCAACTTAAGCGTTAATATAAATAAAGTAGCTCTTATTAGAAATTCTCGTAAAGGTGAGATTCCTTGTTTAGAAAACTTTTCTAGAATTTGTATTGAAAATGGAGCCAAAGGAATTACTGTTCATCCAAGACCTGATTTGAGACATATTCGTCCAGATGATCTTGAATTAATATCAAGAGTTACTAGTGAGTTATCTGTAGAATTTAATATTGAAGGCAATCCATTTGAAGGAAGTACCGGAAGCTATCCAGGTTTTATGGATTTAATTGAGAATTTTATTCCTACTCAATGCACCTTGGTTCCTGATACAAGTAATCAATTAACTTCGGATCATGGATGGAATGTTTTATCTGAAAAACAAAAGTTAATTCCAATAATTCAACAACTTCATGCTTTAAAGATCAGAACCGTTCTTTTCGTAGACCATGACATAGATCAAATTGAAGCAGCTAAAGATATTGGAATTGATCGGGTTGAAATATATACAGGCCCCTTTGCGAAGGCATTTAAAGACAATGATTTAGAAGTTATAGAAGATTACAAAGCGGCAATGGAATTTGCAAAAAGCATAAACCTTGATTTGAATGCTGGTCATGACTTGAGTTTATTAAATTTAGAAAAATTTTTAAGCTTAGGGGAAATTAAAGAGGTATCAATTGGACACGCTTTAGTGTCTGAAGCCTTGATTTCTGGCTTAAGTAACACTATAAAGAACTATATTAAACTTACTAATAAATCATGAGCACAGAAGAAAGAATAAAAAAACAAATTGCAGATAATTCAATTTTACTATTTATGAAAGGTTCACCAGATAAACCCCAATGTGGATTTTCTCAACGAGCTACTCAAATTTTAATGGCATGCGGCAAAGAATTTTCCTTTGTCGATATTCTAAGTAATCAAGATATCAGAGAAACGTTACCTTCAATATCAAATTGGCCTACCTTTCCGCAACTTTTCATTAATGGAGAGTTAATTGGTGGAAGCGATATTATGATGGATATGTATCAAAGTGGGGAAATGCAAAAGGCCATCGACGAGATTAAAGAAGGGGAATCAGAATAATTATTCTATTTTTTCATTGATAAATTCAATAGATTCGTCGATCTTTAAAAAATAATATTGTTTTTCCCAGTCGCCTAGGACATATCTTGTTCCATATTTTTCTTCATGAATTTTTGGTCTGTGAGTATGACCATGGATCAAAATGTTATTTTTAAATCTTTGAAAAATTTCGTTCACAGCCATGATATTGACATCCATAATTTGATGATCTTTGTCTTTATTTTCGATTTTACTAACTTCTCTTAAGTTTTGAGCTAATTCAATTCTTTCAGAAATTTCTTTTTCTAAAAAATCAATCTGCCACTTTTCGTCTCTAACAACCGTCCGAAAAGATTGATAATCTAAATCATCTGTACATAGAGAATCTCCGTGCATTAAGGTAATTTCAAAATTATTAATTTTAATTGTGGTTGGATCATCTAATAAAAAACCGCCAATTTCCTCACAAAATTTCTCCCCAAGAAGAAAATCTCTATTTCCATGCATTAAATAAATTTTTTTACCAAGAGATGAGTATTTTTTTAATTCTGACTTAACTTCCAAGATGAAGTCATTTTCAAAGTCATCTCCTATCCAAGCCTCAAATAAATCTCCTAATATGTATAGAGAATCGACATTTGATGCATGAGAAATAAGAAATTTTTTAAATGCTTTTGTTAATTCCGGTCTATTTTCTTGTAAATGTAAGTCAGAAATTAAACACGCAGACATTTATTTTTTTTCTACACTTATAATATATACATCCTCGATAGGAACATCCTGATGATATCCAGCATTAGCAGTTTCAACTTCGGCAATTTTATCAATTACTTCAAATCCGCTTATTACTTTTCCAAAGACTGCATATCCTCCCATTGAAGGGTAGTCTAAAGATTTATTATCTGAAAGATTTATAAAAAATTGAGAGGTTGCTGAATTTGGCTCGCTAGTTCTTGCCATTGATAAAGTATATTTATCGTTTTTTAAACCATTATCAGCCTCGTTGATAATTGGATCCTTAGTCTGTTTTTGTTCCAGGCCAATCTCAAATCCACCACCTTGGATCACAAAACCTGGAATTACTCTGTGAAAGAGAACGTTTTCAAAAAAACCCTCTTCAGCATACTCAACAAAATTTGCAGAAGTAATAGGTGCTTGTTCAGGATAAAGTTCTATTTCAAAATTTCCTAAAGAAGTAGTTAAAGCTAAAATAATTATTTCATTCATAATGACTCAGTATAATACGTAATACATAATTTAGAAAAATGAAAATTTTTAATTCTCAAACTAGTAGTAAAGAGAAATTTAAACCTTTAAAAAAAGGAAAAATCAATATGTATGTTTGTGGTATGACAATTTATGATTATTGCCATATTGGACATGCAAGAACTTTTTTTAGTTTTGATGTGATGGTTAATTTTTTTAAATATTTAAATTACGAAGTAAATTACGTCAGAAATATCACAGACATAGACGACAAAATAATTCAAAAAGCCAAAGAAGAAGAAGTACCTTTTAGTTTAATAACAGATAAGTTTATTAAAGCTATGAATGATGATTTCAAAGCATTGAATATTCAACCTCCAAGTATAGAACCAAAGGTATCAGAACATATCGAAGATATTCTTGAAATGATCGAAAACCTTGAATCTAATAACTTTGCCTATTCTGGTGAAAATTCTGATGTTTATTTTGATATAGAAAAGTTTCCTGATTACGGAAAACTTTCTAATAGAGTTCAAGAAGATTTAGATTCTGGCTCTAGGGTAGAAATTGATAAGAATAAAAAAAATCCAAATGATTTTGTGTTGTGGAAAAAAACAAGCGAAGAACCAACATGGGATTCCAAGTGGGGAAGAGGTAGACCAGGATGGCATATTGAATGTTCAGCGATGAGTAATAAATATTTAGGAAATAACTTTGATATCCATGGCGGCGGTTTGGATCTCAAATTTCCACATCATGAAAATGAAATAGCTCAATCAGAATGTGCAAATAACTCAGATTTTGCTAATTATTGGATACATGTGGCCCCGTTGAATGTAGATGGAAAAAAAATGTCAAAGTCCTTGGGTAATTACCTCACTATAAGAGACCTTTTAAATGACTATCATCCTGAAGTTCTTAAAACATTCTTTCTTCTAACTCATTATAGAAAGCCAATAAATTTCACAGCTAGTTCAATAAATGAAGCAAAAAATATTTTGGATAAATTATATGAGTCACTAAAAGATGCAAAAAAATTTGATTCTTCAAAAGTAGACAGAAAAAAAATTGAATCTTTTAAGGAAGCTTTGGAGGATGATTTCAATACATCTAAAGCACTCAAAATTCTGCAAAAAATTTCTCAAGATCTTAACTCAACAAGAGAAAATAAAGGAGCTAAAGAGATACTCTCAAATACTCTCAAATTCCTAGGAAATATTATTGGGATTTTTAATGATGCTTCTCAAGATTATTTTCAATATGGTTTAGATCAAAAGATATCCAATAAAGATATTGAAATAATGATAGCTGAGCGAAACCAAGCTAGATTAAATAAAGACTTCAAGAAAGCAGACTTGATCAGGGAAAAACTCATTTCCTTGAACATCATCTTGGAAGACGATGGAGATAAAACTATTTGGAAAAAATTAGTTTAAAAATAGACTGCCTTGATAATAAAAAGTCCAAATAACTAAAGTAATTCCCAAGAATGGATATATTATTTTTTTAATCCTATTTTGATTGCTTCCAAATGTTATAAAAATTACAAAAATTGAAGTGAAAAGACTCATTAAGAGAAAATCTCTTTCGAAAATTTTTGAATCTAAAATCACTTTTGTCGTAAACCCAATAATTGGAAAAATCAAAACAAGATTTAAAATATTAGAACCAATTATATTTCCAATGACCATATTACCCTTTTTTCTTTTTAGGGCTGAAAATGAGGCAGCTAGCTCAGGTAAACTTGTCCCAATAGCTACAAGAGTAAGCCCTATGACTGTATTAGATACGCCGAAATAAAGAGCAAGATTCTTTCCTCCGTTAACTGTTAATTCTGATCCAGAAAGCAAGATAATTAGACTTAAAAGAATAAAAAAAATATTTTTACCTATGCCTTCTTCTTCTGAATTATTTTCACTGTCAGTCTTTTGCCTTAGAAGATGAAGAATAAAGAGAAATAAGAAGCAAACTAATATAAACGAATCACTTTTGGAAATTGAAAAATCAAAAATGACATATCCAGAAATCAATACCGATAAAATTAATAAAAAAATATCTCTTAGATTTATATCAAGTATTGATTTAGATAGAAAAAAACAGCTGATTCCAAAAATTAGACCAATATTAGCTATATTAGAACCAATTGAGTTCCCAATTGCTAATTCAGGCGAATCATTAAGAATAGAGGAAATACTTACAAACACTTCTGGAATAGATGTTCCCAAAGCAACTACTGTTATTCCAAGAAACATATCATTTAATTTTAATTTTGTTCCAAGTTTTGCCGTGTTGGAAACAAAATATTCTGCTCCAAGAACTAACAAGCCCAAACCAGAAATCAAAATTAAAAAGTTTATTAACATTTTTTACAAATTAGCTTTTTTAACATATCTACAATATTCACAATTTGGACTTGGTTCTGGAATTTCATCAGAATTTAAAACTTCAAATATTTCTTTCACAGTTCGATCTATCCAAGAATCATTCCCCCTGTAAGGTAAGATTTTAACTTTAAATTTCAATTCATTATTAAAAAAAACATTTTCTTTAATACCATTGCAATAAACAAAATACCCGATATCTTGAACGTCAAATCCATTTTTTCTAAATAACCATTGATATATTTCTAACTGTCTTTTGTAAGAAATCTGCCATGGAGCATCAAGGCTGACTTCTCCTTTTTTTGACGTAGCCTTGTAATCTACTAGTATCAATTGATCAGTTTTAGTATTGATCCATACATCATCAACTAAGCCGTAAAAAAATAAATTAGTTTCTTCATCTAAAAATCCTATACCTTTATTTCTAGTTCGCCAGTTTTCTATTTCGGGATGATCGAAAGGTTTAGCATCCAAGCCATTATCTTCGATATATGGATGATTTTTATCAGTGCCCCTAAAAGAATCAAACTCTTCTTTGAGTAATTCGTCGACTGCATTATTCAAGTTAAAAGGAAATGAGGCAGGCCTTGAAATACCTAATTTTTCTTCGAGATAAAAACATTTCTTACATCGACAAAAATTTTCTATCCTTGTTCTGCTAAGTTTATAAGGGTCTGTGTTATCTTTACTATATATAGGCATTTTTGAGCTGGCTCCGCGAGCAGGGCTCGAACCTGCGACCCAATGATTAACAGTCATTTGCTCTACCAACTGAGCTATCGCGGAAAACGAGGTGTATTATAAGCAAAAAAATATGAAAGATGAGCAAAACATTTGAAATAAAATCAGATTTTAATCCTGCTGGAGATCAACCAGAAGCTATATCAAAACTTGTCAAAGGTTTAAATGATGGTCTCTTGAATCAAACATTGCAGGGAGTTACTGGTTCAGGTAAAACTTTTGCAATGGCTAATGTAATTCAAGAAGTGCAAAGGCCTGCGATAGTTATGGCACATAATAAAACTTTAGCTGCACAACTATATGGTGAATTTAAAGAGTTTTTTCCCAATAATGCAGTTGAATATTTTGTTTCATATTATGATTACTACCAACCAGAAGCTTACGTCCCCACATCAGATACTTTCATAGAAAAAGATGCCTCGATAAATGAACATATTGAACAAATGCGACTTTCTGCTACTAAAGCAATTATGGAAAGAAGAGACGTTGTGATAGTTGCATCCGTTTCTGCTATTTATGGATTAGGCGATCCAAAATCTTATCTTCAAATGGTCCTGCATTTAGATAGGGGCGATGAAATTGATCAAAACGTCTTATTACTTAGATTAGCTGAGCTTCAATACAAAAGAAATGATATTGAATTTACAAGAGCCACCTACAGAGTTAAAGGGGATGTAATCGATGTTTTTCCTGCTGAATCTGAAGCTGAAGCGCTTCGAATAGAGTTATTTGATAACGAGATAGAATCATTGAAAATGTTTGATCCACTTACAGGTGAGATTTTTAAAGAGGTTCCTAGAATTACTATTTTTCCTAAAACTCACTATGTGACATCGAGAGATATTATGTTGAATGCCACAAAAGAAATCAGAAGTGAGATGAGAGAAAGAGTGAAATTTTTTAAAAAAAATGAAAAATTCATCGAGGCTCAGAGAATAGAAGAAAGAACAAAATATGATATAGAAATGATTAAAGAACTTGGATTTTGTTCGGGTATAGAAAATTATTCGAGATATCTTTCAGGCAGAAAAGAGGGGGAATCTCCACCCACTTTGTATGAGTATCTTCCTGAAGACGCAATCGTCTTTGTTGATGAATCTCACGTTTCTCTTCCACAGATTAAAGGAATGTACAGAGGCGATAGATCTAGAAAAGAGACCTTAACTGAATATGGTTTTAGACTTCCTAGTGCATTAGATAATAGACCTTTGAGATTTGATGAATGGGAATCAACTTCAGGTCAAAAAATCTTTGTTTCAGCTACTCCGGGAGAATATGAAGAAAATAATATGGAGCAGAAAGTAGATCTAATAGTTCGCCCAACTGGATTAGTAGATCCAACTATAGAAATTAGACCCGCAACAAATCAAGTTGATGATTTAATGTCAGAAATTACTGAAAAGGTTAAAAAAAAGGAGAGAGTTTTAGCAACTGTCTTAACAAAAAGGATGGCTGAAGATCTTAGTCAATACTTATTTGAAAGAGATATTAACGTTAGATATTTGCATTCAGACATCGACACAGTTGAGCGAATAGAAATTTTAAGAGATTTAAGATTAGGAAATTTTGACGTCTTAGTTGGTATTAATCTCCTAAGAGAAGGTTTAGATTTGCCAGAAGTGTCTCTTGTCGCAATTTTAGATGCAGATAAAGAAGGTTTTTTA